>Ga0134127_10000266_pt1 | contig 56124 bp, 109 predicted proteins | sample KB31753_FD_96459 | JGI IMG/M metagenome (GOLD analysis project Ga0134127, IMG submission 96459) | Terrestrial soil microbial communities with excess Nitrogen fertilizer from Kellogg Biological Station, Michigan, USA - KB3-175-3 | ecosystem: Environmental > Terrestrial > Soil > Unclassified ...
AGCGCCCCTCCGACCCAGTACGGGTTGATGACGAGAAAACCCCAGGTCAGCGAAGAAAACCGCAGGTAGTTGCACGTGCAACTATATAATGTCACACTATGACATCATGTGACCTGCACCACACCGTGCCACGGATGTGCTCCTGGGGCACCCACTTAACTTATGAAGGACAAAAATCTCACTCATCGTTCGATTTTCGCCTTCACGAAGCCCCTAAGAGGGCTTCGACGGTTGGTTGACTAACTTGGACGACCCCTAGGGAGTCCAAGAGGTTGGTTAAAATTTTATGGAGGTCCCAAAGACCTCCAATAAGGGTACAACCTCTCTAAAACCGTTCGGTTGTACCCAAGGAGAAACCGATGGGTTGGGAAACCTCAACTAGACAACTCCCTCCAAACTGGTCCGCTTTGAGGCGGACCATCCTGGCAAGGGATGGAAATACATGTCAACTCCAATACCCAGGTTGCTCCCAAAGAGCAACCGATGTTGACCATATCGTCCCTGGGGACGATCATAATCTCAACAACCTCCAAGGAGCTTGTAGCTCCTGCCATAGTATCAAATCCTCCAGAGAAGGAGTGTTTGAACGTATCCGAAGGAAGAGGTTGACCAAGAGACCTACAGAACACCATCCGGGCCTCAGGAAGGCCCGTAACTAGACTCCCAGGAGGAGTAATGGCTAAGATCACCGGTCCAGTACCGAAGCGCAGCGAAGATCGGATTCGTCGGAATGCCGATGTCATTCCGATCGAGAAGCTAGCAGCCGCAGGACTGGTTATCGCTCCGGAACTTGCTCTGGACGACCCACACCCAATGGTTGTGGACTTTTACTACTCCTTGAAGGAGTCGGCTCAGGCTCGCTATTACGAGCCTTCGGATTGGCAGTACGCCAGGTACGTCATGTACCACATCAACAAGCTACTCCGACAAAAGAACCCGAGCAGCGTTATGTTCGCTGCTATCAACACTGCTCTTTCCAACCTCCTGATTACCGAAGGCGACCGACGTCGCGTTCGTATCGAGGTCGAACGAGAAGGCAAGGAAGCAGATATCACGGATATTGCTACCTACTTCCGAGAGCGTGCACAGAAGTCCGCGTAACCATGAGAAGCTCCCCAACCAGTTGAGTGGTGTTTACTCTCCTTTCCACCGACTCCTGGTTGGGGCTTCCACCAAAGGAGAGACATGACCGACCCAATCAAGGGGATTGACGTATCGTCCCTTCAGGGGACGATCAATTGGCTAACCCTGAAGAACACAACCGATATCAAATTTGGTATCACCCGAGTCACCCGAGGACTGGCAGAGGTTGACACTGCCGCGCAAGCAAATTATGCGGGCATGTACCAGAATGCCATTCTTCCGGGAACCTATCACCGAGCGTTTGTCGATCAGGGTTCGCCTGAGAAGCAGGCTCTCCATTTCGCCACCAACTTCATGAGAGTCACCTACCGTGGTGACATGATGCTTCCTCCTGCTCTGGACTACGAAGACCAGAAGCCGGGCAAGGAGTTCTGCCAGCGATTCATCGCAGCCTTCCGGGGTTACACCGGCATCGAAGAGATGCTGATCTACACCTCCGGATCGTTTGTTGACACCTGGCTTGGTAGTGAGTCGTGGATGGACGACAAGACACACTTGTGGATCGCGGATTATGGCACCTTCACAGGTGCTACTCCAGGATTCCCGAAGTACAAGACCGACAGGGTATACATCCACCAGTACACAGCTTCCCTGAAGCTGGGACCCAACGGGGTCCCTGGCAACTCGGCTGGAAACACCGATGGCGATGTATCAACCAAAGACCTACACGAGATTGCGATTCGACGTTGAGCGATGTTCAGATTCTTGTCAACGAACTAAGAGCACGGGGTGTCGTCGTCCACGAGTGGGATGGCTGGTACGGCCGTGGTAACGAAGGTACTCCCCAGATCGATATCCGTGGTGCGATCATCCACCACACGGGTTCCAACTACGGCTCGGCCTACGAGGGTCTGGTCTACAGCAAGCAGGACTGGGCCTACGGCAACGCGCTGTGCAACTTCAGCGGCAACGCAGACGGCTCGGTGACTGTCATCGCCTCCGGTCTTACCTGGCACGCAGGAGGCGGCTACGGGCCGTCTCAGGGGCCTCTAAGCCCCTACGCGGGGAACCGGAACTACTACACCGTAGGCCTGGAGATCGTGTACCCCGGCAATCAGCCCATGACGGATGCCCAGTACGCCACCGCCAAGAAGTTCGCCCGTACAGTGGCCGATCTGTTCGCAGACGGTAACCTCGAATATGTTCGAGGTCATGGTGAGGTCAACGGCAAGGGCTACGACGGTAAGTGGGACCCAGGTTGGACCCAGGGCCTGATGATCGACATGAACTTGTTCCGGAGTCAGGCTGCGGCCATTCCGGATACCGAACCAACTCCTGAACCTCCAGTCGAAGAAAAGAAGGAATCAATGTTCCAGTCTATTTCTGTTCCAGCCACGCTTCCCGATGTCCTGAACGAGTCTGTGACGACTCTTCCGTGGCAGGGTGGTAGTGGTGGTATCACGGATGTTTTCGTCAACGTGACTGCGGGTTCCGGTGGCCTCAAGCTCGCTGTTGCTCAGTGGCTTGTTGCCACCAACGAAAACGGCGTGTGGAAGCGTAAGCCTGTCGATATCGTCCCCAAGGGCACGGTCATCACCGGTTTCGCGGATATGGGTGGCCAGCAGGCCCCTGAGGGCACCTATGCGGTCTTCCTCCAGTACACGGCGACTGCGGGTGCTTCTCTGATCATCGAGGCCGTGTAAGCCGTGGAATCCAGGCTTTTCGACCCCCTGAGTCCGCCTGAGTGGATTGACCCACTCTGGTGGGTCGATCAGCCCCATGTGAACCACATCGACAACCGTGTGCACCAGGCTCGCTTGATCTCGGCTGCTGAAACAGCAATGGCGCTATCCGACCAACTCGGTGGTGTTGCTATCTGTGATATCGGCTCGTGTGATGGCGGACTGCTTGAACTGATCCGACCCGAGTACACAGCCTTCGGGTACGACGTAATCCAGATCAGCATCAAGTACGGGCGTGAAGTTCGCGGGGTGGATCTGCGTTACGGCAACGTGACAGGAAACCCCAAGCTCGAACTTGCCCCTGTCCTTGTGTGCACCGAGATGCTGGAACACCTCAAGGACCCTCACGGGTTCCTGAAGGAGCTACGACGTGCTAGTATCGAGTACGCCATCTTCTCGTCTCCGCATTCGGAGACAGCCCAGTACCACGAGTGGAATCACGCATGGGCCTGGGATCGAGAAGGATACGCCAATATGATCACAGACGCGGGGTGGGAGATCGTATCCCATATCGATGTCGAGTGGTCCCAACAGATTGTTGCGAAGAACTCATGAGCAACATCCAGTAAGCCGTAATACCCAGTTCGGAGCCAGTCTGGGAATCAAAACGGGCACAGACCGTGCGCGCAGTGCGCAGGGAGTCTCATAAGCTCCTTTTTGTCGTGGTGCAAATCCACGGTGCGGTACCAGATCGAGAGGGCACTACAGGACCCCTCCGGAGCGCGAACCCAACCTGTAGGACGGGTTCTACAAATCCGGCTTGTCTCGATCCACGTGTGGTTAGCTCAGTCTGGTCAGAGCGCCTCTCTGATGAAGAGGAAGTCATCGGTTCAAATCCCTTACCACACACGCCCCTCTAGTCCAATTGGCAGAGGCGCTCGGCTCAGACCCGAGATGATCGCAGTTCGAATCTGCGGAGGGGTACAACCAACGATTGGAAGAGGATGAATTTTCAAGACGGTGCCCATATTTGTTTGTGTGACAGTCCCCGCAACCCCAACTGCCAGAAGTGCGGGATGCCCTGCCACTGTTAGTACAATCGCTCATTAGCTCAGTCCGGAGAGAGCACCAGGCTACGAACCTGGGTTTGCGGAGGTTCAAATCCTTCATGGGCGGCATGACTTTAGTTGGCAGTAAACTCGGGGATGAGGAACTGTCTATGGTCCGGCGATGCCGTTCGCGGTGTATCGAGTGGCCTGTAATCCAGCATAACTCAACGGCAGAGTTCCGACCTGTTAAGTCGGCGGTTCTTGGTTCGAATCCAAGTGTTGGAGCAGGAGGGATGCCGAAGTGGACGAGGCACCGGTTTGTGAAACCGGTATCAGTGGGTTCGAGTCCCACCCCTACCGACCACGTCAAGGAGGATAGATGAAGTACGAAGTATGCATGGGTGGCTGTGGTGGTACGACACAGACCTGTACGTGTGAAGGAAAGCGATAAGCATGGCAGACCCAGCTTGCCCGAGGTGTCACGGTACCGGCTTCTTTTGGATGCTGGGCTCGTGGCGTCCATGTGGGTGTTAATCCCAACCGTCCATTAGCTCAAGTGGTAGAGCAGGAGCTTCTTAAGCTCTCGGTTCCAGGTTCAAGTCCTGGATGGATGACCACACAGCACGGTGCTGTTACCAGCCGGAACGTTTGATTCCGGGGGTCCGTGTGCGAGGAATACAGGCAATGCTGATTGGTGTAACTGGCAACACGGGTGGCTCTGAACCACCTGTTCTAGGTTCGAATCCTAGGTCGGCAGCCAAGGGGACATAGTTTAGGTGAGCAAAACAGCGGTCTCCAAAACCGCAGTGCGAGGTGCAAGCCCTCGTGGCCCCGCCAAGCCGTTGTAGCTCAATATGGTAGAGCACCCGCCTTGTAAGCGGGTGGTTCGGGGTTCAAGTCCTCGTTGCGGCTCTTGTTCAGAAAAACCTCGTGTTCAAGTTTTCTGAACAGCACCACAAAATGAACACGCTGTGGGTGTAGCTCAGGGGTAGAGTGCCTCATTTGGGATGAGGAAGTCGTGGGTTCGAAACCCGCCTCCCGCACGTTTGACAAGGGGGTGATGTAAGTGCGGCAGTCTTTTTGCCCGGTCTGTGGTAAAGACACAGACCTTAACTGTGGTTGTTAGTTTCAGTCATGACTAAACTCTTAGAACGGATCATCATGGTTCTCCCAGCCTCTGTGCCTACCGGCACCGTGACCGGCACCTGGTACACCCCCGCAGGGGCGTTGGCTGTCGGCACCATCGTGTTCCTCCTTCTGGAGTCGATCGAGATCCCCGACGACGCAGACGGGGTCGTGCTGCCTGTCAGGACCGTTGTAGACGTCCCCGCAGGCCAGTTGAACCAAACCCTCCCAGCAGGCACCTATCAGGTCTCCATGAGGCTCTCAGAGCTGTATAGGGCAACCAAGGTCGTGGCGATCACCGCAGGGGAAGCCCTGAACCTCCCCGATGCTGTAGGGATGCTTCTTCCAGACCCTGATCTGTATGATCCGGTGCGCAGTGTCGATGGTTATTTCCCCGACGCCTATGGGAATATCGATCTCCCAGGCGGAGGCGGGGGCGGAGTTACGGACCACGGCGAACTCACAGGACTTGCAGACGACGACCACAGCCAGTATTTGACCACTACACGTGGTGATACTCGGTATTACACCAAGTCACAGTCGGATACGAGCCTCGCAGGCAAGGAGAATACCGGAGTAGCAGCAGGTCTTCTGGCGGCTCACGTCGCAGCAGCAGATCCTCATACCCAGTATCTCAAGGAAGCCGATGCAGCTCCGGTTGCTACGGCAGGTACTTATGCGAGTCTTACAGGTAAGCCAACCATTCCAGCACTGAGCGATGTTGCCGCACTTGTTGTGGGGCAGTCTAACTCAGCCGGTACAGGAACAGCCTCTTCCAGGGAAGACCACACCCATAATGGTGTTCCTCAGTCTTTGCTGACCACCAAGGGCGATCTTGTTGTTGCTACCGCGAACAACACGGCTTCTCGGGTTGGCGTGGGTTCCAACGATCAGGTCCTTACTGCCGATTCCAGCACCGCAAGTGGTGTGAAGTGGGCAACCCCTTCGGGGGGTTCAGCCCCATTGTCGGAATCCGACTTCAACGGCTTCGCCGCGTGGAGTGGTGATCCTCTGTATTGGATGACCCGATCCGGGGTTGGTAATGGTGACGCTTCTGTTGTGCGTCTACCAGTCCAGGCAGGAAAGGCCATCAACAAGCTGTGGATTGCTGTGTCAACCGCCGGTTCTTATTCCGCCAACGGTGTTCCCAACCAGATGGGTATCTGGGACGACACAGGAGCTTTGCTATCGCTGACTCCTGATGACCCGACATTGTACACATCCAATGGGTGGCGTTCGGGAACCCTGGTCACTCCGGTGGCTGCGGGTGCAGCCCGATTCTGCTATGTGGGTTTCATCCTGGGTGGTATGACCGGAGTCCAGTTGTTCTACCCCTCGTCCGCGAGTCTGGTAGGGGCAACAGCCGAAGGAAACATCATCAACGGCGGTAACGAAACCAAGAGGCGCGCAGCCTACTTGACTTCGCAGACCTCCCTACCAAGTTCATTCACGCCATCAAGTGTTGGCACCGTAACCGCGTATATTCCGCTGGTTGCCATTTCAAGCTAAGGAGCATCAATGGGTTCGCCACCTCTTGCTCCTGCACCGGCTCACATCGTTGGCCCCACCTGGCAAAGGCTGGAAAATGGGGACTTCTATCTCCCCGAATTTACTCTGGGGGACGAGATCGTCAACTGGATGTGGAAGTATGTGGTCCAGCCTTCTGGGCCACGTGCGGGAGAGAATTTCCTTGTAACCGAGGAACAGTTCAGATTCCTACTGTGGTGGTACGCCATCGATGGTATGGGAAAGTTCATTTACCGAAATGGTCTTCTACGCCGACTCAAGGGTTGGGGTAAGGACCCGCTTGCGGCGGCCATGGCGCTCGCAGAGCTGTGTGGTCCGGTCCAGTTCAGTCACTGGGATGAAAAGACAGGTAGGCCCGTGGGGAAGCCAAAGGCTTCGGCATGGATTCAGATCGCTGCGGTGTCCCAGGACCAGACTCGTAACACGTTCACCCTTTTTCCGGCTATGGCCTCCAAGGTCATGAAGGAAGAGTTCGGACTTGAGGTTCACAAGACCATCATCTATTCGCGTGCGGGTGGGATGATCGAGTCGGTAACGTCAAGTCCGCTTGCTCTTGAGGGCAAGCGTCCAACCTTCGTCATCAAGAATGAGACCCAGTGGTGGATCGAATCCAATCAGGGTCTTGAAATGGCCAACATCATCCGAGGTAACGTCACCAAGGGTGCTTACGGCACGTGTCGTTCTCTGTCGATCTGCAATGCTCACCGTCCTGGTGAGGAATCGGATGCGGAACGGGACTGGGACGCGTGGCAGCAGCAGCAAGCAGGTGAGGCTGTAAAGACCGGTTTCCTCTACGATGCACTTGAAGCTCCTGCGGACACACCAGTCGGTGAAATCGCTGAGCTGATGGAAGACGAAGAGGCGTACCTAGCAGCCATTCAGCGGCTCCGTGAGGGCCTGGAAATCTGCAAGGGTGACGCGGACTGGCTAGACACGGACACGATCGTAGAATCGATCCTGGACGTGCGTGAAGACGTCACGGAGTCACGACGCAAGTTCCTGAACCAGATCAACGCAGCCGAAGATGCTTGGGTGTCTCCACGAGAATGGGACAAGTGCCTGGGTGTCAAGCTGGAACCGCTCCGTCCTGGTGACCGTATCACCATGGGATTCGATGGTAGTAAGTCCTCGGACTGGACAGCCCTGGTGGCGTGTCGAGTAGAAGACGCGGCTATCTTCCCCATCAAGATTTGGAATCCGGAGAAGTACGGCGGTGAGGTTCCTCGCGAGGATGTGAACAACACGGTGGACTGGGCATTCGCTCAGTATGATGTCGTGGGATTCAGGTCTGACGTCAAGGAATTCGAATCGTATGTTGATGCCTGGGGTGCTGCGTATGGAAAGAAGCTGAAGCTCAAGGCAACAGCCAAGCACCCAGTTGCGTATGATATGCGTTCCAACATCAAGGCGTTCACACTCGATTGCGAGCGCTTCCAGGATGCGGTTCTTGAACAAGAACTGGTCCACAACGGCGACGTCGCGCTTCGACGGCACGTGTTGAACGCCATCCGGCGTCCAAACAACTTTGGGATCTCCATCAGTAAGGCTACCAAGGACTCATCGCGGAAGATTGATGCGGCAGTCTGTGCGGTGCTTGCTTTCGGAGCCCGACAGGAGTTCCTTATGAGTAAGTCGAATAAGAAGAAGGGAGTTGCAATCCTGCGATGAGTGAATACGACAAGACAGTAGACGATCTGGTCAATGCGCTAAACGGCCGAAAGGGCCGGCTCAAAGAAAACCAGGCGTACTACGAGTCCGAATACCGACTCAAGGCGCTGGGTTTGTCAACCCCTCCTGAGCTTCGACACATGACGGCCGCTATTGGTTGGCCCCGAATGTATCTTGACAGTCTCGAAGAGAGGCTGGACCTGGAAGATTTCCGCAATGCGGATCAGGCTGAAGTCGATGAGCGTCTGCGCTCGTGGTGGCAGGCCAACTTCCTTGACGCAGAATCAGGTTTGGGTCACCTGGAAGCAATGATCCATGGCGTTGCTTATATCACGGTTGCCGCCCCTGGCGACGACGATGACAACCCGGACATCCCGATTATCCGCGTGGAGTCCCCGTTCAATTTCATCGCGAAGCAGAACAAGCGCACCAAAAAGCTGGACGAAGGTCTTCGTCTGTACAAGCATCCCACCATTCCCAAGGAGGATATGGCTACGCTGCTCCTGCCCGACAGGACTGTGTACCTAGCCCGTGGTGGACCGTTTGCACAGTGGAAGGTTGACGAGGTTATCCAGCATGATCTCGACCGTGTGTTGGCCACCCAGTTGGTGAACCGAGAACGACTGACCGAGTCCTACGGCAAGTCCGAGATCACCCCTGAGCTTCGTTCGGCAACGGATGCTGCTTCACGGATCATGATGAACCTTCAGACTGCCTCCGAACTAATGGCGATTCCACAGCGTGTGCTCTTTGGTATCGACCGAGACGAACTACCTACAGACCCTGACAATCCAGGTGCGGCCATGGAAGCATACATGGCACGTATCCTGGCGTTCGAGAATGAGAACGGCAAGGGTATGCAATTTTCTGCTGCGGATCTGCGGAACTTTACCGAGTCCCTCCAGGAACTGGCCAAGCAGGTAGCCTCGTACACAGGTCTTCCACCACAGTATCTGTCGTTCTCTTCGGAGAACCCGGCAAGTGCTGAGGCAATCAAGTCGGCAGAGTCCCGTTTGGTCAAGAAGACCGAGCGCAAGGCCCGCATGTTCGGACAAGCATGGGAAGACACCATGCGTCTGGGGATGCTGGTCATGGACGGTTCGATTCCGAAGGATGCTTACCAGCTCGAATCGGTATGGCGTGATCCTTCGACTCCTACCTTCGCGGCTAAGTCTGATGGTGTTGTCAAGCTTCAGCAGGCTGGAATCATCCCGGTTGAACAGGCTCGTATCGAGATGGGTTACTCGGATGTCCAGCGCAAGCAAATGCGTGAGTGGGATAAGGATGACCCCGTAGCCCAGATGAACGCCTTGCTGCTTGATGGTACTGCGAAGACCAATGAGCAGATTGGCAAGGTTGATCCTAATGCTGCTAACCCAGCTTCACAAAAGACAGCGTAGTATCTCAGCCCGCGTAATGCGGCTGATGCTACAGGTACTCCTCCCGTTCTTGTTCATTCCACTCACTTCGCAGGTGTGGTCTGACATCGTGCAAAGCATTTTCCCTCTGGTCAACCAAGCCCGGACGGAAAGTGCTTTGCTTGCGCGGGAGTACTACGATACACAGCGGAAGAACCACACAGGTGATGACGACAGGTTCGACATCGATCTTCCGTCGTATGAATACGACTGGTTCTACGAAGCAATGTTCCCGTCGAAGAAGGCGTTTCAGTCAGGTAACACCAGCTTGGGCCAAGCGGTCCAGGCTGGGTTCCGGGCTGTCAAGGAAGTAGAGAATGGTGGTCGAAGGACTATCCGGAACGCAGTCGAACAAGACGGTTCCGCACTGGGTTGGGCTCGTGTGGCAACGGGCCGTGAGACCTGTGGTTTCTGTTTGATGTTGGTGTCACGAGGTCCGGTCTACCAGTCCGCAGAGTCGGCTGGTCTGAACACGGACGACACAACCGCCCTTGACATCCTGGACGAGAACGACACAGAAGCGTTCAACGAGCTGATGACCAGGTTCCATCCAAATTGTGACTGCAAGGTTGTTCCGGTCTTCGACCGGATGGACTGGCAGGGCAGGGATGATTACCTCGCAGCCAGGGACACATGGATTGAAACCACTAAGGGCCTCTCCGGGCGGGATGCTCTTAATGCGTTTCGCCGTGCTATCGAAGACAACCAAGTCGATCCAGAAGAGTTTGCAGTAGTCAGGTAGATCGGCCTGGAGCCGATCCCAACAACATCCCCAGGAGGGATTCATGTCCGACGACAACAAGTCCGCCACGACCGACACCGGCACCCAGGGTAACACCGCTGAGCTTCCGGAATGGGGTCGTCGGGCTATTGCTGAGGCTAACGCCGAAGCTGCCAGGTACCGAATCAAGGCCCAGACTGCTGCCGATGAGGCTAAGGCTGCGGCCAAGGCTGAATACGATGCGCAGCTCCAGGCTTTGGCCCAGGAGAAGACCTCCATTATGGGGGAACGTGATAACGCGGTGACCGGGCTTACCAAGCTCAAGGTCGCCATTGCGGCTGATGTTCCGGGTGAACAGGCCGTGGCTTTTGCAGATTTGCTCAAGGGAAGCACTGAGGATGAGCTGAACGCACACGCGAAGCAGCTCAAGGAGATGTTCGGTACTCCTGCCGGAAGGCAGCGTGCGACCGATCGTTCCCAGAGTGCGGGTGGTAACGCAAGTGGCGTGAAGACCCCGGCTGAGCTGTTTGCCGACATGGTCCAAAGTAATCTCAAGAAGTAAGGAAACGCCGAAATGGCAATGATCAATGAGCTTGCTCCGAATACTACCAACGACCACCAGGGTCGTCTTGCGTATGTTCCGGATGACCTTCTGCCCCCAGAGATCGTAGGGGCTATTTTCGAGCAGGCGCAGGAGACTTCGCTTGTTCTCCGTCTGGGTGAGCGTATCCCCGTCTCGTACGGTGAGACCGTTATCCCGATCCAGACGAAGCGTCCTGAGGTTGGCCAGGTTGGTACTGGTACGACCAACGCGCTCCGAGAGGGTGGCACCAAGCCACTGTCGGGTGTTGCGTGGGATACCCAGTCCTTCAGCCCAATCAAGCTGGCCACGATCGTGACCGTGTCCGAGGAGTTTGCTCGTACCAACCCACAGGGTTTCTACAGCAAGATTCAGTCGGATATGGCTCTCGCGATCGGGCGTGGTATCGACCTCGCGGTCTTCCACGGTAAGCAGCCTCTGACTGGTGGTGCCCTGTCGGGTATCACGTCTACCAACGTTCTCAACAACACCACTAACGTGGTCAACCTGGACACCGTGCCAGGTCCTGGGAACCTGTATGACGAGCTGATCGCGGGCTACGAGATGATCGACCCCGAGACGGACTTCGATGGTTGGGCTGTTGACACCCGATTCCGTGCACGCCTGATTCGTGAGGGTGCCGAGCGCGATGCGAACGGTAACCTGGTGAACCCGGCTGGGATCAACTTCAATGGTACCCGAGGCAACATCCTCGGCTTCCCTGCGGAGTATGGTAAGGCTGTCAAGGGTGACCTGGGTGCGGCTACGGCCAGCACTACCCAGATCATTGGTGGAGACTTCTCGCAGCTCCGATGGGGCTTCGCGGACGAGGTCCGAATCAAGATTTCGGATCAGGCCACACTGACTGATGGCGTTTCCAGCATCTCCATGTGGCAGACCAACCAGATTGCCCTGCTGATCGAGGTCACCTTCGGTTGGATCGTGGGTAACCTGGACGGCTTCGTGAAGTTCACGAACCCATCGGGTAGCTAATTCGTAGGGTGCAGGTTCCTCTTGGCTAGAGGATTAAACAGTGATAGTCCGGGCACGGCCTGCGCCCCACTACAAGGAGTCCGCCAATGCGTGTAGCAGTTCTAGTACATTTCTATGTTCCTTTTCGATGTGCGGGCTCCGAAACGATGCTCCACTCCATGACGAAGGAACTCCTTGCGGCAGGCCATGAAGTCGTGGTCTTCGCTACGGTGATGCCAGAAGCCCCGGTACATTATGAGTACGAGGGTGTAGAGGTTATCGTCACCAATATCATCTACGCACGACAGAACATCATGACATGGAAGCCTGATGTCATCATCACCCACCATGACAACACGATCCGTGCGAACAACATCGCCAAGAAGCTTGGCATTCCGTTGGTTTTCCTGTGCCACAACGACATGCACGGTGTGGAACAGGTGTTCGATCTACAGCCCGAGTTCGTGGTGTTCAACTCGGAATGGCTGAAATACAAGTTGGAACGCCTGGGGATGCGTTCCATGATTGTGCATCCCCCTGTTTTTCCGGAGCAGCACAAGACAACCCCCGGCACCAAAGTCACTCTGGTGAACCTGAATGAGCACAAGGGTTCACAGATCCTGTATGCCCTTGCACGTCGTATGCCAGATGTAGAGTTCCTGGCAGTAGAAGGTGGTCATGGAACACAGATCATGCCACCCCCTGATCTGAACAACGTGGACTTCGTGAAGCACACAGACCAGATGCGGGATGAGGTCTGGTCACAGACCAAGATCCTGTTGATGCCATCCTTCTACGAGTCGTACGGCATGGTTGGGGTCGAGGCGAATGCCTCGGGGATTCCGGTTATCTGTAATCCGACTCCAGGTCTTCTGGAGTCGCAGGGCCCCGACGGGATCTTTGTCGACCGTGATGATCTGGACATGTATGAATCCGAAATCCGACGACTCTTGCAACCACAGGAGTGGGAAGCAGCTTCCAAGCTTGCTCTGAAGAGGTCGGCAGAACTAGACCCCAAGGTCGAAATGACGGCCTGGGTCAACGAACTCGAAAGGCTGGTCGATGGGAGTTAAGATCCGAAGTAGCAACGGCGTGGTCGTAGAGGCGTCTGAGAGCAACGCTAAGCGCCTAGTAGAGCAATCCGGGTGGCATTACCTCAAAGAGGTGCCCGAGTCCGTACAGACGATCTCAGGGCCTGTTACGCCCAAGAAGCGGGGTCGTCCCCCCAAGCAGAAGGAAACCGATGACTAAGACTGCGCCCATTACGGGCTACCGCGACCTATCCGATGAGGAGCTTCGCATCGCGAACGAGCTGAAGGAGCTGGCATCCCTTGTGGGTGACCATGTCGAAGCCGTGTTCGCCCGTGAAGACACCGATAAGCGTTGGGCTGCTATTGCCCGAACCGATCTTCAGACCGGATTCATGGCACTGATCCGTTCGGTGCTGCGTCCGACTACGTTCTAAGGAGTTTCAGTGGCCTATGCAACACCACAGGATGTAGTAGACCGCTTGGGCAGGCCACTGGAAGCCGGGGAGACCACGATTGTCCAGACTCGTCTGAACGACGTGGAACTCATCATCCGTAATCGACTTCCTGATCTGGATACCCTGGTGGCAGACGGAACCCTGGATGTCGAAGTCGTTATCATGGTGGAAGCCGAAGCAATTCTTAGGCTGATCCGAAACCCAGAGGGGTACACCGCTGAAACAGATGGCAACTACTCCTATCAGATCAGTGTCAAGGTCGCGTCGGGTCGTATCGATATCCTCGCGTCCGAGTGGGCTCTACTGGGTGTGCGTGCGGGAGCTTATGTCATCCGGCCATACATCGGTCCTTACCCAGGACGCTGTTACCCGCCGTACCCATGGGAAGATATTGGGAGTTGGCCAACATGAGCCTTCTAGACACCGGGCGAGAGACCGTAATCATCTTCCAAGAGATCGAGACTATCGACTCGGATGGAAACACAATCACCAAGGCAGGTCCAGTAGGAGTAGAGACTATCGCAGCCGTTCAGTTGGCTGCGCAATCCGGTACTTCTGCGAGGCGTGCCGAGCAGGACAACGAGGGTTTCGAGTCGGAACAGGTTTACCGTCTCAGGCTTCCGAGGTCCTTCCCATTCTTGATCGGGGCCCAGGCCCAGGTCGAGTGGTTGGGTGTGAGGTGGTCCATCATCGGTAAGCCTCGTAGGTACAACGGTTCCAACAACACGGCCCACACCGATTATATCATCAGGCGCAACTAACATGGTCAAGATCAGATTGATCGGACGAAAGGCCATGAACAAGATTATCGCCCCGCAACCCGAAGTACAGTCCGAAGTGCGTAAGCAGGCAAACCGCCTGGCCAAGATTGCTGAAGGCAGGTTGGCAGCACACCGCAGGACCGGCGACCACAAGATCGTGACCGAAAAGAGGGTGTCCATGAAGTATGGATTCCTGGATTACCTGATCTCCATGGAAGGTTCTGCCCCCATGAGTGTCGAGTTCGGTCACCGCAATCATCGTGGCGGTTATGTCCACGGCCTGTACATCATGACCAGCCTACTGTAAGGAGGAGAATTGCCCGTAGTTCGCGATATGCCTCGAATTCAAGCAGTGGTAATCCCTCTCCTGAAGGCACGGCTTGATCCTAGTGTGACCATCGGTTCCTGGATGAGGGATGTAGACCACGACCGAACATGGCCCGTGATCAATGTTCGCCGTCTCGGCGGTCTTCCACGAGATCCCCAGCGTCTGGATCGTCCGGTTGTGGAACTCACTGTTTATCACGATCAGGGGATTGTCCCTGCCGAAGACCTGTGGTTGGACGCACGCACAGTCCTGTATGAGGCGTGGCTGGCACAGACTGTTGTTACCGGGGTTGGTTATATCCACTCGTATTTCGAGACGTTTGGCCCTTCCCAGTTCGATTCACCGTTCGATGATACATGGCGCATTCAGGGACTGATCCAACTTGGTCTCCGACCGCATAATTAGATGAGGAGTAAGCAAGAATGGCAGAAAATGATGTCGCCGTAATCACACCGGCAAGGGGTTATATCTTCCTTGCCGCGACGGGAACGGCACGACCAACCCCTGGTGCGATCGACTCGTTCGATCCTACCGTTGGGCTTTCGGGTTGGGTTTCGATTGGGCACACAGCCCGTGACGAACTCCCAACCTTCGGGTTTGATGGTGGTGACACCGAAGTCAAGGGCACTTGGCAGAACGCCTCGCTCCGTGAGGTTGTGACCGAGGTTGCCTCCGACTTTGTCACGTTCAACTGCCACCAGTTTGACGAGACTGTTCTAGGCCTGTACTACTCCGTGGCCGATGGTGGGTCTACCGAGGGTGTCTTCGAGGTGCAGAGTGCACCGACCACACCAATCGAGAAGGCTATCGTCATCGTCATCATGGATGGTACGACCAATATTGCCATGTGGGCGTCCAAGGTTTCCATTCGTCGTGAAGACGCGATGGAACTCGCAATCGATGAGTTCGCGTTCATGCCACTGCGTGCGACGTTCCTGAAGAACTCTACCGATCCGCTTCTGGCATGGGTGTCTGCCGACACCGGAGTTAACCACTCCTAATCGGTAAGGGGAGCACGGTTCCTGGCGGACCCGCCGTGCTCCCCTTTTTTCTCTGGGTCCACCATCATACTTCGAAAGGGTTCGCCATGAGTAACACCTTCAGCCTGGACGATCTGAACCAGGCCATCGAGACCAAGTACGCCCCATTCTGCTTCTCGGCGAATGGCTACACCTACGAGCTTCGACAGCTCCTCCGACTCGCCTCGTCTGAGCGAGCCGTTGTTGTCACACTCCTCAAGGATCTGGAAGCCATGAGCAGCGAAGACCCAGACGAGGAAGAGATTCTGGATCTCATCGAGTCGCTTCTGTCTGTGATCACGGCCAACCGCAAGGGTGACGAGCTGATCACCATCCTGGGTCACGATTTGATTCGGGTCAAGATGCTGATGGAAATGTGGATGGAGGCGACCCAGGCGGGGGAAGCATCGCCCTCGCCCGCCTAATCGACCAGGCTGGTGAGGCTATCGTTGCAGATTTCCAGTCAGAATACTCACTGAACTTGGTTGATGTTGTCCGGACGGGGTCTCACGACCCCGCCACACTACTTGTGCTTCTCAAGCAGCTTCCCCTGGGTTCTCGAACGGTTGCCGCCCTTCGAGGCGGCGAACAATTCGTTGGCTGGGATGTGGATAGGTACTTTTTGGCACAGCTCATCGACAGTGTGAACCGTGTGGCCTATACGGTTGCTGCGGCTAACTCCAAGAGGAAGCCCAAGGCACCAAAGCCTACTGTTCGCCCTTCGCGAGTCCAGAAGAGTGCGGCACAGTCCAACCCATTCCGACAGCAGCTAGCCAAAGCCAAAAAGGCTAAGGGAGGATAGTACATGAGCAGCCCTGGCGGCTCTACCATTGGTCGCGTATCCGTCAAGGTTGTTCCGGATACCTCCAAGTTCAAGCAGGAGCTAGAAGCACAGCTCAAGAAGAGTCTCAAGGACTTCAAGGTCAGTATCGACGTCGAAGCCGACACGGCAGCCGCCCGTGCAGAGCTTGAAGCTCTGAAGAAGAAGATCGATTCACTCGACAAGACGGTTCGTGTCCGGGTAAACCAGGACGACGTGAAGAACCTGAAGAGTATCGGTGGGGCTGCTAGTTCGGCAGGCGAGGGTTTCAGCAGCATGGGCAGGTTCGCCCTCATCGGTGTTGCTGTACTGCTGCTTCTGGCACCAGCCCTGGCCCTGATCTCCACATTGCTGGCGGGTCTCCCGTCTCTGCTGTTCCTGGCGGGGTCTGCATTCGCAGCCATCGCGTTGGGCATGGACGGGATCAGTAAGGCAGCAGAAGTATTCGGACCCTCGATCGAGAGCCTGAAGAACTCGTTGTCGGCCACGTTCGAACGTGGCTTGACCCCTGTATTCGAGCAGTTGAATTCAATTTTCCCAGTCCTTGAACGTGGACTGAACGTGGTTGCCGAAGGTCTTGTGTCGGTAGCCCAGGGTTTCACCAATGTGGTTACCTCTTCGGAGGGTATGACCCAGATCGAGAACTTCCTGAACAACACAGGACAGTTCTTCCAGCAGATTACACCTGGTGTCGAGTCGTTCACACGCACTCTGCTTACCCTGGCGAGTGCTGGGTCTGAATCGTTTGGCAAGCTCGCAGATGTTTTCAACACCTTTACCCAGGGTTTTGACGACATGATCCAGGAGGCCGTCAAGAGCGGCACCCTGTTTGATGCGCTGGACGGACTTGCGAAGGTTACTTCGACACTTCTGGATGTGTTCACCGATCTGTTTGGTGCTGGCCTAGAGGCCATGTCGGTTTTGGGTGGTCCCATCTCGGATCTGTTCAAGGGATTCGGGGATGCACTCGTGTCCCTCATGCCAGCTCTGACCAAGCTGTCAGAGATCGTGTTCAACGTCCTGGGCAAGGCATTCGAAGCGCTGGTTCCCATCTTCGATAAGCTGACCCCGGCATTCCTGAAGCTTGCCGACATCTTCGGAGAGCTTGTGGGCGGCGCGCTGGATGGTCTAAGCCCGCTTCTGGAGACAATCGCGGGTATCCTAGGGGATACACTCCTGAAGGCGTTGACCGCCCTTGAGCCGTTCATCGAACCACTCCTGAACGCGTTCAAGGAACTTGCTCTTATCGTGAGTGAGAAGCTGCTCCAGGCATTCACGGATATCATGCCGTTGTTCGATCAGATCGTCAAGTTCATCACGGACCTGATGACAGCAATCACTCCGCTGCTTCCTTCTTTGATCGAGTTGGGTTCGGAAATCTTCCAGGCCATCATCGATGTGATGAAGGACCTGATGCCACACCTGATGAGGTTCGCACAGGAAGTACTGCCCCTGATCATTCAGGCAGTCAAGGATCTGACACCGTTTATCTTGGACATGATCGACGCCTTTATCGACATCGTGCCTGCAATCGCAGACTTGGTGGGGTGGATCATCGACAAGACAATCCCGGCATTCAACGGTTTCATGCAAATCGTCAAGGATGTCATGGGGCCCATCAAGGATATCATCGCAGGAGCCATCGAATACATCACTGGTGTTATCGATGCGTTCACAGGACTGATCACAGGTGACTGGGGTAGGTTCTGGGATGGTATCCAGGAGATGGCCAAGGGTGCGGTAGACATCCTGGGTGGAATCATCGAAGCAGGCCTTGATCTGGTTATCGATTTCTTCATCAACCTTCCGCTGGAAATCATCGGTGCGATGGGTGATACCGGAAAGATGCTTGCCGACGCCGGTCGAAAGATCGTCCAGGGCCTGATCGATGGTATCAAGTCCATGATCGGGGCTGCTGGTAATGCCATCAAGGGTGTTGTCGACAACATCCGTAGCTTCCTGCCGTTCTCCCCTGCCAAGCAGGGTCCGTTCTCGGGTCGTGGGTATACCCTCTACTCGGGTAGGGCACTCATCGAAGACTGGGCGCTGGGTATGCAGCAGGCAGCACCAAGTGCTATTGCTGCTATCGAAGATGTCATGGGCCGTACCCAAACGGCCATGGATCTCGAAGCGTCTGTACAGTCCGATGGGTTTGGTGGTATCAGCGATAAGGTTGCTGCTGCACTTTCGGGATGGAGCGTCGAAATGGACGCGAATGGTTTGACTCGAATGGTCAACAAGACCAACAATCTGAACAAGAGGCGATAATGGTTTCCTGGTACCTAGGCCCATTGGGCAACCTCCGTGAACTGGACACTCCGGAGGTCAGCATGACCATAACGGATGTTCGTTATGGTGGAGTCCATCAGGCTTTGAGTGGTGCCAGGACCATGGATACCACCGGAGTCAAGCAGGATCTAGCGCTGTCGTTCCGCCTCCTCACCGAGGCGGACTACCGCTGGCTTCAGGCTCTCGCAACCCGGCATATTCCTGGGCCACACCGCCTGATCAACCCACTTCGTAGGAACCGCATGTCGGAATACGGAGCTTCGTGTAACGCGGTTAGCTCGTCCCGTCCTGGTCTCCGGTTTTCTGCCGGGGACTGGGAGTGGGTATCCGACTTCCCGTCTGCTGCGGGGTACGGCACAAGGGCTTTGAGGTGGACTGGACGTACAGCGTCGAGTATCGCCGCATGGGACCCTGATATGCACAACCCCATCTTCCCCCTGGAGCAAATCACAGGGTCTGTTTACGTCAAGGGCGACTCTTCGATCTCGGCTTTGCTGAAGTTCGACTACTACGACAAGGACAATGTCCTGCTGTCTTCGTCCACCACGGAGGCAGCGGCTGTCACGACCTCGTGGACCAGGTTCAGCATCACCAGGACGGCCCCCAGCAACGCCTGTGCGGCTCGTTTGGTGCTGTCGGCTGTAGCTACTACGTCCATGAATCTGGCAGCCGCACAGGTCGAATCAGGGGCTGCTGCTACGGCCTGGGACCTGGGTGGCGGGGCACCCGCAGTACTCATCGACCAGCTACCGTCAACCTCACCACGATACCCACTCATGGATTGTACAATCACACTATTGGAGGCGTAAAAATGCAGAACCAAGGGGGCGCTGAAGCCACTGCGGCTATTAAGGCGTCGGACCGCCAGTTCCGTATTCGTCTCCTGGCTGACTGGAGCAGGGATGGGTTGTTCGCGCACGCGTTGAGCGACCTATCCCGTTACGCACGGGATGTTACCACCGATAGGTCCCTCAAGGGGTCTGCACCCGAGGAAGTAACCCTCATTGAGGGCTCTGGGGCTGCACAGATGGATGTAATCCTGTCTGGGGAGTACCTGGGGATTCCATTCTCGGGTGTTTTCAGCCCGTACCAGCCCAAGTCACCCTTTTTCCACCAGGAAATGATCGGTGTGGAGATCAAGTACGAAATTGGGGTGCAAACATCGATCGGAATGGTGTGGTATCCCCAGTTCATCGGCAATGTTCGGAGTATCACCCCGAATAGGGGCTCCGGATTGGTGTCGTTGAGTGCTATCGACCGTGCTGAACTCATGCGCAGGCCCATTACGTTCCCTGTGTGGGCTATCTACGACTACCACGCCTCGCGTGGCATCATCGAAGCACAGCTAGCAGATCCTCAGTGGGTTATCGACCACTGCCTTCGTGAATGCAAGGTCAGTCCGACCCCGTACAGGCCCACTTCTCGTGAAGAGAATGGTCTCCCGGACGACGACATCACCGGACCCCAGATTTGGATCAATGGGACTGGTTCGTGGTTGCCTTCGATTGGGTGGCTGGACAACTGGAACGTACAGACCTACCCCTTCACTGAAGACACGGGTGAGGTCATGTATAACTTCCTGGGTCCGACCAATCCCAACTCCCCCGAGCCCACAACGCCTCCTATGGCGTTGTCCGCCCTCGGAACAACCGGTGATTCCATCCTGAAGTACTGGTGCACAGACCGTGACCAGATGTCTTCTATTGGAATGCAGGTTCTTGGGTTCACACTGAACCTTCGAGGTCCTCGGAACACGTTTTATCAGACAGCAGCCGAACACGAGGTTATCCATGTCCGTCTGGGTGAGTTTTATGTCATCTCCGTGATGATCGAGAATGGTCAGGTCTGGTCCGAGTTCGAAGACGAGACTCTGGTTACTACTGCGATCTCCTCCAAGGTGAATATCCCCACGACAGGTGATTACCAGCGCATCAACGTGATCTGGGATTACTTCAATGGTGCGGGACCTCAGGTGTATGTGGCTGCTGGTGTGAACACCAACAACTCGGGTAACTATCAGGACCTGGGTACGGCCAAGACGTGGGTTGGTGCTACAGACGAGCTCAAGGGCTTGTTCACGGTTGACCACAGGTGTTCGCTCAGCGACATCTACTATACCGCAACCAACTTTGGTTCTCTGGCTGTTGCCGATGCCCTCCAGTGGGGCGGCAGGACTCCGTCCTACACGGCTGTGCTGGACAATGGTCGTAACGGGTTGTCCTACATGCCTGTTCACCAGGGAGATGATGCCTGGGAGGTCGCGGCACGTGTTGCCTCGGCCGAGTTCGGCTCCATCTTCTGGGATGAGGCTGGTGTATTCAGGTTCTGGAATGCAGAACGTATGAAGACACTACAAGACACCATCGTCAGGGAACTGACCCTGGATGATGTGACAGGTCTTGAGATCACCAACTCGTTGGACTCGGTTCGTAATATCTGGACCGTGCAGTCTGGGAAGCGACGAGCCTTCGAGGCTGCGTCGTACGAATCCAACTCGGAATGGGAATTCTATGTTGAGGGTACGGAAACCAGGCTGTTCCGCATCTGGTCTGACGAAGTCCTGAGTCCCAACCCAGGTAAGATCACCAGGTATAGTTCTACCGTGGCTGGTCCGATCCCGGAATGGAATGACATCCTGGATCATGGGTATGTAGTCCAGTGGTACGACGGTGCTGTGTGGGCTGAGGATGATGGTAAGACTTCTGGTGTCGATATCTACGTGTACTTCGACAACCAGGGTCAGGTCGTAGTCAACTTCCACAATGGGTATGCCGAACCCGCAAGGCTGGCCAAGGATACTGGTGGTGCAGCATTCCGGGTTGGTGGTACCAAGATCGAGACCTTCGATTCGCAGCTCACCCTGTTCAAGGCACAGGAATCCATCGACACCTATGGTGGTAAGAACCTGAGGCTGTCCGGGGACTTCTACCAGGAGATGGTGAACTACGGTGGGGTTATCTCCTACCTCATGCCAGGGACCGAGCTTCCTGTTCCGACAACCCAGGCCATCACCATCGCAGGGGACCCTCGTCTCCAGTTTGGTGACACCCTGAGGATTCACGACAGGGACGGATTCGGGGAACGGTTCGACCTTCAGATTCAGGGTATCCGCAGGAGCTATTCTGTGGACTCTGGGCTGACAGACACACTCTCTGTTGAATTGATCGCAGCACCAGCAGGTATCTGGGACTCCAACCAGTACGGCATCTGGGGCTCTACCTTCGTTTGGGGCGAATAGAATGGCACTTACCCTGCCGATGAACGATGCCGTACCAGGTAACGTTGCCAGCTCGGCTGATTACAACATCCTGATCGACAACATCCTGGATCTGGACACACGGGTTACCGCGATTACACCTGGTACTCCATCAAATATCGAACGCAGGCACAATGCTTCCCAGGCTATCTCTGCGACTACCAACACGAAGGTCCCCTTCGATACATCCATCAATGCCGGTTCTGGGATTACGTATACGGGCAGCACCACGAGGTCCTTCACGTTTGCGACAGACGGGGTTTACACGTTCTCGGCCAGTATTCGAACGGATGCCAACGCAGGGCTGTACCTGTGGTTTGCACCCACATCCGATGCAACCCAGGACCGTGGTAAGAACGCTGCCACGGGTGGTGTGTCGCTGGCAACCTCGGCAACGTTCCGGATCGCAGCAGCCGACGTGTTCTCGGTATGGATGTGGTCTTCTATCGGTCTTAACCTCGTCCGTGAGGGGGGCACCGGTAGGGCACCCTGGATCTCCATCGAGTACATGGGGCCGCTATAATGACGGAGGATCTGACCGTGCATTCCATTGGAATGACAGAGCTGTACACCGAGATAAGGTCTCTCGGGGATAAGATGACCGACTACATCAACAGACATGACGTTGAATCAGCAACCCAGGGTCATGACATCGTAGAGCTACGCAAGGATTTTGACCAACTGGAAAGTAAGTTCGAATATGAGACTCAGCAGCGCAAAAGTTTGTCCAGGCAAGCGATTTGGGCAATTTTGACCTCCCTTGTGTTTCCTATTCTTGTTGCTGTAGCTGCAATAGTGATCACGACCAATAAGTAGAAGAGGAATTATGTGGACCGCACAGTACTGGAAGGCCTTGTTCGAAGAGGCCGTGGTTGGATTTGCCGGTGGTGTTCTGAGTGTTACCGGTTTGGATGCCGTGGATGTCCTTAACCTGGACTTCAAGGCTGCGCTGGGCGTAGGCCTGGGTGGAGCCCTGGTGGTTGTCCTGAAGGGCCTTGGTCTGAAGAACGTAGGCGCACCGCAGAGCCCAAGTATCGTGAAGTAAGTCTAGAACGCAAAAAAGCCCCCACCTCATCGAGGTGGGGGCTTTTCTTGTTTAGATCACCACTGGTTGCACCAGCATCCGTCCTTGCAACCGCATTCGGAACAACCGCCTGTGTTATTCAAGGTCGAAGTCACCGCTCAGAATCTCGATGTAATCCTCAAGGTCGAGATCATCGTCTACACCTTCTGGATCAGCCATCTTCAGGGTCCTCATCGGATTCCTCTTCCATCTGCTTCCACAGCTCGTCAAGCTGCTCGTCGGAGAACTCATCACCGTTGGCACTGTGCCTACCCATTGTCAACCTCCTCTCCGTACTCTGCGTCCAGGGCAGTGGAGATGTCTTCCCTGCCTTCGGGGCTTAGCTCATCGTGGTCAGGTGTGGTCATCTTGTTCCTCCTCGGGCCACTTGGGTTCTAGCTGGTTCAACTGGTCAATGAAGACCCTGAGGTCTTCGTCGTCGGGGTTAGTCATCTTCCCAGGGTCGGATGTAATTATCCGCCTCATCCCCTAAAATGTCCCTGATGTGTTCCATCTCGTCTTCGGACAACCTGTTACCGTTCGGGTCAGTCATCTCCTACCATCCAACACATCATTGACAATCTCTTCGATTCGATCCAGGAGTTCTTCGGTTAAATCCTGCGGATCAGTCATCGTCTTCCTTGTCCAGTTCCTGATGCAGCCTCTTCTGGATCTTCTCGACCAAGTCCTCCGGAGGAGGATCGTCGTCTTGTGGTTTGCTCACTGTCCCCAACCTCTTCCTGTGCAATCGTCACCGCATGAACTTGCGTCTCGACCACCGCAGTGGTCACACACGTACTCGCTCACTCAGGAGTTCCATTTCCAAGGCGGGCCAGCAATACACACTGAACCCGTCTTCCATCCTGAGGACAATCTGTCCTGTGTCCTCAATAGCGAGGAGAACCCCCGTGTAAGTCACGGGGGTTGGCTCATCGTCACTTAGTCGTACCCACACTTCTTGTCCTAGGTAAGACACCATATCGTGGAATGGTGTCACCAAGGCCACCAGGACGGCTTCTTCCAGAAGCTCTTGCGGGTCTCCTCGTAGTGCGGGTTCTTGATCAGGCCGATCTCGTTCCGCCACGGGTCCAGGAAGGATGCCGTGACAAACCCTGTGTTTCCACGCGCAGTCTTCGGCTCCACCGCAATGGTGTTGGGCATGGTCTCGAACCGGAAGATGGCATCATCGATGTCGTTCACAGCCCAGTACGTGATAGCCCGAGGGGTCACACCAATAGGGGATCGATCCGTTCGGATACCAAACTCCGCAGAGTAGTCACCAAACCGGTACTCGATGTACCCCGGCACCCTGAAGTAGGGCTCCTGGTTGAACAGGACCGAGTAGAAATCCTCGGCGGCTGCCAGATCATCCACGAAGATGTTGAACGTGGCCATGCCACGGAACGGGTTAGGCATTCGGGGGCTCCTCGCCTGGCGGGACGTAATCCGGGAGGAGTTCGTACAGCTCAACCACAGACACCCTGAAGGGGTCTGCGATCGGAGCCTTGAAGAAGTGGAACTCGGACAACTCAGGCAGCGACTTCAACCAGACCACAAGCTTGGCCTTCTGGTCGAAGATTGCCAGTGGCTTCTGTGGATAGGCGGTGTGAACCGTCCAGAGCCAGGTAACCGGGGGCATTTACTTGCACCTTTCGTCATGGGGGAACTGCTGGATGTTCCCCTCCTTGTAACCGTTCATGTAGACGTAGTAATCCCCGTTCCGGCAGAACAGGGTGACCGTTGACCCGTCGTCGGGCGTCTTGAACTTGTCCAGAACCCTGTCAGCATAGTTTACTGGGGCTGAGACGGCCTGTGGGGCCCTGAAAGGGGCTGACCCACACCCAACTAGGGCTAGGGCCATTGCGACGCTTAGAATCGATCTCAGGGCCTTGTTCATTCCATGTCCTCCAACCAGTCGTAGACCTTCTTGTTCCAACGAGCATCAGCCAGGGCGTGGTGTTCCACGCCATCCTGAACCGGGACTGGATTCACATCGAGATAGGCCGAGATGTAATCCCAGTTCATGTGTAGAACCTGCTTCAGGTCCAGGGTGTACCAGGGAAGCTCATTCGGCATGTCGACCATGGTCCCGAACAACTGGGCCAGGATCACATGGTCGTAGTCGGCGTAGTATCCCCACAGCTCGTGGTCTTCCTTCGGGGAATCCTCAACCAGGAACTCTCGGACCAGGTCACCAATCTGTCGGTGATGCAGGACCACATCCGGTGCGTTGTAGAGCCAGGGGAACACGTTGTCCACCAGGAAATGGCCCTCAGGGACCATGACAGGGTCGAAGTCTGCGTTCTCCAGGTACAGTTCTCGACCATCCTCGGCAACAATACCGATGGAGATGAGCTGAATCGGGTTGTCGTAGCCATTCTCGTAGAACTCGGTGTCGTAGAAGAACTTCACGAGGTCTCCCCATCACTGTACAATTCTGCGTTATCAGGGTTCTGCGGACACATACTCTCGTGCTGAGAAATCATGACCGCTGGAATCCACCCCATGCAATACTGGCATCGTTCCCTATCGTCATTCCCCATCCGTATCCTCCTGATTTTCGGGGTTGCTTGCGCAGATCGTCATGTGGTTGTAGATCCACCTCTCGGGGAAGTAGTAACCACAGTGTGGGCACTTCTCTTGTCCGTGGGTGTAGAAGTTCCCCATGTCATTGGTCTTGCCCATTGTTCTCCTTCTTTTCGAAGTGCTTCTTGAGACCATAGATGTTGATAGGCCCGAACAGGGCCACGGTCACGAAGAAACCATACTGGTGTGTTGTCAAGGCATACGTAATCCACCCAACCTGGTTGGCAAGACCCAACCACAGCCCGGACACCTTCCCCCTGATTGCCAGGAAGTAGTTCAGTGCCCCGGAGATAGCCAAGACGTAACTCCAGTACTCCACGACACTCCCTAATCGATGTAATCCCAGTAATCCACGGTAGGCCTTCGCAGCTCGAACTCCTCCACAAATTCCTGGACGATGTCATTCTGTTGGTCGTAATCCATCTGGGCGAACCCAGCGGGGAGATCAACCTCTCCCCGCCAGGACTCCGGTTTGTCGAAATAGATGACCAGCTTCTCCCGATCTACCTTCACCACGTCACGGTCACCTCAACCTGAGCCGTACGTAGGAGTTCGAAGACATGCTTCAGCTCCTCGTCTTCCGGGTCGTAGCCAAAGAACTGTTCGGCCATTTCCCACACCGTAGAGTTCTCAATGTCCTCTACCTGATTCTCGTAGAGAAACCGGATGTACTCCTTGAGATGTCCATCGTCCGAGGACGACTGGATCTGGGTGACATTACTGCCACCCACCGCAACCTGTGAAGAACCACCCGAGGTGGTTACATTGATGTTCACTGCACCAAACTCCTTACCAGTTCATCACGAAGCGCCTCGGCTGCCCACATGGGGATAACCAAATTCTCCCGACTCCAGGTTTCCGCGATGATACGAGCCTCCTTGGGGATGCTGATCCATACTTCATCACCACGGATCTCCATCATAGCTGCCCCTTGTGGATCTCGTCGTTCTCAAGCAGGATCTTGTACTTCTGCTGGGTCTCCTTGTGCCAGACGATGATGCCCTCAGCCTTGGCATCCCACTTAGCTCCGGGAACATAGGAGTGGAAGGCCATCAGGTTGTTGATGACCGTAGGAATGGTGTTGTAATCCGCCTGGCCCTCGAAGAGGACTGGGACAAACTCCACCAGACCCGAGTTCTCGATGCGCTCCTTCTCCTCGTCATTGAACTTCCACGGAGAGAAGTGGGCAAACCGCTTGCCCTCAATGCCAAGCGGGTTCTTCTGGATACCCTCACCGAACCACTCACCGAAGTGAACCCCGTAGCCCAGCACATCTGTCAGAGCACCAGCATTGTCGTAGGCCCACCTTGCGAAACCGAAGTTGTCGTCGTCGGGGGTGATCATCCTCTTTCGAGACTGGGTCGTGAGTTCACCATCCAGGATTCGGATGCACGCATTCGTGCCATCGATCTTCTCGCTGATGGTCAGGTACTTGTGGAACCTGGGCGTGCTGTCCCACTTGATGAAATCAACCATTGTCTACCTCCACTCGGACCTTCTCCACGATGACACCTTCCAGATCCTCGAAGTAACCCTTCCAGGTTCCGTTGTAGAACGAGTACTCACCAACATTGATAGCACCAAAGTTGGAGTTCTTGTTGTCTTCCCAGATAGCAGCACGAACCGCTTCTGCGTCTTCCTCGGAATAGCACACGGTAGCAACCGTGGAGTTACCCGTCGAGTGCCCGAAGGTGTCCCCGGTGCCGTACACCACAACCACAATCCAAAGCGGGGTCAGAACTTCGACCTCGTCCTTGACGTCGAAGATGTCGGTGTTCCAGCCAATACGGCCACCCCCGCCAAGGGTGGCTTCTACACCGCTGTACTCGTAACTGGCACGCCAGTCCCCGTAGGGCTCACCATCATCGTACTGCTCGATGGTGTAGTTGCTGATAGAAACAGCCAACCTCTTCGTCATCGAATCCAGCTCCCGTCATCGTTGTATTCGGAGAAGTAATGAGGCTGACCACAGCAGTGGCAGCCCTCATCGTACGGACTCAATCCGGTTACATCCTCGAACTCGGCCATTGCCACACGAACAGACACATCACGACGAATGGCTTCTCGGGCAAGGGCACCTAGCCAGCGTTCCGTCCCTTCCTCCCGGAAGGGTGACTTCTCATCCTTGATCCACTGGACTTCCCACCCAGCAGCTTCCAGGTCGTACCAGTTCTGATCGGTGAGCCACCAGGACCCACCCGAGTTGTTGGAACTGTATTCTACGTAGCTCACAGTCGCACCAGCTTTCCTACTAGTTCCAGAGCATCATCCGAAGGGTCGAACGTACGCCAGGAATAACTCTCGTTGACCTTCTTGACACGTTCAAGCTCGTCCAGCAGGGCCTTAATACACTCATGCTTGGTTCCCTTGAACACATCATCATGATCCAAGGACGTGAAGTCCTCGAACGGGGCAGGACAGGAACACCCCGAGTCTTGAGCCCAGTAGAAGACCTTCGGGTCTTCCTTGGACTGCCACACCACGGTGAAATTGAAGGAGTATGACTCGTCGTTCCACTCTACTTCACCAATGGTCTGAAGACCGAAAGCCTCAGGCTGGTAGTACAGGTCGGGCTTTTCGTATCCCATTTCAGTTCTCCTTCTGAGCGATGATCGCAAGGGCCTTCGCGATGGTTTCGAGGGCATGAAGGTTGGACATGCGGATCGTGTAGTCGGCCAGCAGCTTCGGCCGATCAGCCTCGTGATGGGACCCGATGTGCTTTTCCACGGCATCTGTGATCAGGTCCCATGCTGCACCGATCTCGGAAACATCGTCCAGCAGGTTGTTAAGAGCGTTGCTACTCATTGTGTTCTCCTTTGGTTAGGGAGGCCCCGAAGGGCCATCCCGCTAGTCAACGTCCGCGTACAAACTGCCCCATGAGCGACGACCAACCTCGGCATCCGTGTCGATGAAGACCGGACCAATAGTCTCACTCATGTGTCGTGCAACTTCGTTGGCTCCCCATTCTGCACGTGCCGTAGGCATAGACAGGAGGAGTTCGTCATGGATCGGAAGACGCATGTAAGGCCCAAAACCAGCCCTGTATGCCCTCAGGATGCCACGACAGGTCACGTCCCTACTGGATGACTGCACCATGTAGTTGAGAGCGCTGTAGGCCCTGCTACGGTCCACAGGGAGCCTACGCCCGAAGTACGTGGTGATATAACCATCTCGCTCGGACAACTTCGCAAGCTTGTCCGCGTAATTGGTCACTCCGGGATACCTCTTGTCAAACGCCTCGACCACCTTCTTGGCTTGCATGAAAGTAAGTCCGGTTTGTTCGGCAACCACCTTGGCACCACCACCAAAGACACGGGCAAAGTTGGTGATCTTGCCCGCCTTGTATTCCTTGGTGTCCTTGAGGACATGATCCCCGAAGGCTGCCTGAGCAGTCAGGAGATGAAGGTTCAGATCGTGCTTGAACGCATCGATCATGGTCTTGTCACCGCTCAGGGCTGCCAGAACACGGAGTTCCTGCCCCTTGTAGTCCACGCTGACAATAGAATGACCCTCTTCGGCAACAAAGCACTTACGGATGGTGTAGTCAGACGCAGGAAGCGTCTGAGCCGGGATACCAGTGATCGACATACGCCCAGTACGAGCCTGGAGTGTGTTGATCGAGGCGTGGCACCTACCGTTGTCGTCCATGTTGTTGAGGAAGCCATCAACCCATGTGGTACGCCACTTGCGTGCCTTCTTTGCCTTCTGTACAGCAATGGCAAACTCGTCGTTCTCTTTCACCAGCTTATCCAGGATTGTTTTGGACACCTGAAGCTTGCCTGTCGGAGTCCTGTCCTTGAGGACAACACCCCTGTGAAGGAGAACCTCGGCTACTTGATCCGTGGAGTTCACATTCTCGCAGCCAAACCGGGCTGCTATCTCGGAGTACTTCTCCTCTTGCTCGTGCAGTTCCATCGAGAGATTCTGTGTGTACTCCAGGTCAAGGAGGAACCCTCCCCGATCCATGTATGTGCACACCTCTGCGATCTCGTGCTCGAAGTGGATGAGCTGCACAGCCGAAGCCGGAATCAACTTACTCTGAATACCTTCGAGCCTAGCCGGGAAGATGGTGTCCATCCCCGCATAGATGTTGTATTCAGGATGATTCAGGTCAACCTTTTCGAAGACCTTGGCCTTGGTGGTCTTGTACTCCTTGGCAATCTTGGACATCAGACCCTTGACGTTGTCCGCCAGGTTTGGGTCCAGGTAATGCCGAACCAGGTCTTCCAGGGATACACCGATACCACCCTTGAGAGTATCTCGGGGATCGATCAGCTTGGCTTGGATCTCCACATCGAAAGCCTTGGGCCAGAGCTTCTCCATCGGGATGCCCAGACACCTGTCGATAACCTTGAAATCGAAGGCAAGGTTCTTACCCACGATCTTCTCCACGGCCATCAGGGTCTGGATCGTCACGGTGATGTAATCACCACCTAGCTCAACCGGCAGCACCCATGCTTCGTTTTTGTTGCCGAACTGGACTAGCCGAAGACGATACCCTCGGGAGTAAATATCGAGCCCTGTGGTCTCCGTGTCAAACGCCAAGACCTTGAGGTTCTTCCGAACAAATTCCTTAAACAGTTCCAGGTCTTCGTAAGACTCCACCCGATGAACCCGGACTGGGTCACCCTGAACATGAATTGTCCATGTTTGCATTCCGTCCCGTCTTTCCTATACGTAGCGGCCTCTCTGATCGATGTACCGGAGCATGTCTTCACGGGTTTCGATTCGCTCATACTCCTGGCACAGCGCCAGGTTGTCTTCTCCCAACACACGGTGTTCACTCCGGTGCCACAAGCACTTCAAGGTGTGGGGCAACGGTGTTCCATGACCATTCAACTTCCACACAGCCATTCTGAATGCCGAGTCCTCGGCCCCCCAACCTTCGAACCGTTCGTCAGATCCGCCGGTTTCCAGGAACACCTCTCGACGCAGTGCCATCACACCAGTCTGGAACGGAACAGCAAGGTTCTCATCGACGGCCAGCTCATCGCGGGGCCACCCGTCCACAATCATGTTGGTGGCGTATTCGTTGTAGTAGTCGGTCCTGTCGAACAAGGGAACCCAGGGAAGACCCGACTCCAACCAGTGGTAGCCATCTCGGATGGCATTGTAGTCCGGCAAACAATCCGCACCGAACTGCATGATGTATGGCTTGGTCGACATCCTGAACGCACGGTTCAGGGCACGCGAGCAGTTGAACGGACCACCTTCATCGTCAACCCCAACACACAGCTCAACCCCGAGGAACTCCCACTCCTTTCTGATGTATTCCCAGACTCTTTCTCTTTGGGGATCTCCTCCCCTCCAAGGAATCAGGACACTGATATTGCTTAGCATGTTCCTCCTAAGAGGAGGGGGTCCCGAAGGACCCCCTCCGAGAATTACTTGTCGAACTGGGGCTTGCACTGTCCGGGAGTGTCCCGAGGAGTCGGGCAGAAGAACCCACTCCAGGCCTTGCCAGACGCACTAACGCCTGACTTGGGTACCATCTGGCCGTGAGGACAGGTCTTGACCACACCACCCTGTCCGGCAGCCGATGCAGCGGGCTGCCCAGACTGGGTCTGAGAGGCTCCCTGCTGCTGGGTAGGGGTCGGAGCAGGGGCCTTGTCTGCGAAGTACGCAGAGGCCTTCTGAGCCCTCTCAAGGAGGTCGGTGATCTGAGGATCGTTGATCTGATCCAGAGCGTCACCCACATCCTTACCGTGGATCACAACCCACGGAGCATTGAATCCCACACCACCCTTCAGGGTCACGGTCACCTTGCCCTCACTGGAAGGAACCACAACAACCGGCTTCTCCGCAGGGCGGATCACGCCCTGCGAATCGATATCAGCCTGCGCCTCATCCCCAGGGGTGTCGTTCCCCTCAGGCGCGGTCTCAAAAGGGTCGGTCTCGAACGGGTCGGTCTTCTTCTTTGCGACTGCCATGTTAATTCAACTTCCTTACTTCTTGGTGGGTTCTACATGTACGTGCTTCTTGTGGAACTCTTCTTCGGTCTGTACTACGGGGTCTGCCACTACAAATCCCCGACCTTTCTAGCACCTGGACCCTGGTGGTCCGTGTACCTATTGCTGGTGTTGCAGCGATTCATCAACACCGTGAGAGCATCGACAGCCCTGGTTACAGCCTTGCGGTCTTCCTGCTCGTTACCGTAAACGAATCTGTCTACGATGGTATCGAACATCGACTTATTCTTGGCCTTCAGCATCAGCATCCCGGTAGACAAGTCGGTAGACTCACTCAGGGTTGCCGCTTCTCTGTTGGTGATTAGACCCATTTCAAGCAGGGTTCGGACCTCGTCCGTGCCGTACTCGTATTGACCCGAGAAGAACTCGTAGACATCGGCTGCCATAGCCGCACGTTGCCCTGCAATCCTACGAAGCTGCGTGGAAGGATCTTCTTCCTTGAGCAGCTTGACGTATTCAGGCTTGTTCTCAAGCAGGTAGACCCAGACGTCCTGCCTGATGTCCTCCCAATCCAGTGTTGGCCACTTACGACCAGCACCCCTGGCTGCCTGCTCTACTGCGTCGTAGAACTCCTTTGGAATGTGTTCGTGCATCATGTTGTTCTCCTTGCTATGCCGAACCCCGAAGGTCGGTTAGTTGTTCTGACCTTCCACTGCGACTCCAAGCACCACAATCACATCGGTACTGTTGGTACTTCCCGAGGTTGGTGTACTTGAACCCGCGTCGATGTCCGACCCCTAGCTGATTTCCGCAGTTCGGGCAGGCATCCGTAGTGCCGTCGTAAAGCGCATGGCTTGGGTGGTTGGTGATCCAAGGCCTGAGTGTGTCATAGAGATTCTCGGTGAGTACAACATCCTGCTTGTTATACTTCCTCATTGAATCCCAGGCCTTCTTGTCACCCGCCATGCACTTCACCCAGAGGGTGTGCCCAGCATGGGATGCTTTCCCACCAAGTCCAAGTTGCTGGGCAACATGGTCCAACTTATTCGAGGTGAACCTGAACTTGTTCCGCACCACCTTCAGAAGATCGATCTCCTGAAAGGAGGATGTAGGAGTCATGCCCCTGAGTAGGAACTCCCGCTTCAAATGCGGGATGTCAAACCGTGTCCCGTTGTAGTGCACAATCACATCGGCCTCATCGAGAAGGTCATAAGCCTTATCGATCATCACGTCAAACCCATCGTGGTATTCCGAGTGGAATGCCACCTTTGGCTTGTCGTGCCACTTGGCAGCAAAGCACATCACTCGGGTTGACTCACGTAGTTGGTTCAACGATACGTTCTGGTTGAACAGTGCCCAAACATCGGCAATGTTTGGGGACGTCTCAATATCTAGCGTCAAAATCTTCAATTGCGCCTCCTTGCTCGTTCCCTATCACGGTGGCAAGTAACGCAGTCTCGTCCCCTTCTATTGGGTCGGATGTTTTCCGGTGTGTATTCATGCCCCTGTGGGCAGTTCGTACGTTCCGTACGGCCGTTCCTGTGACGACCTCTGCGTACTTTGTCGTCGGCGTTGTCCTGAGCAGAACCAAGTTCCAGGTGTTCTGGATTAACACAGCAACGTACATCACATCTGTGCCTGACATGAACACCTTCAGGAATCCAACCAACATAAGTCAAATAACTGAACCTGTGTGCACCCATAGTCTTTCGGTTTCCAACTCCGAAACAACCATATCCGCCCGTATCCAAAGCGCCGGTCCACAACCAACACCCGGACATTGGTTCGGGGATGAACTTAGCCTCGAACCTGTCCAGGATCTTCACGCACTAACCGTCTTGCCCAGGGCGTGTGCCAGTAGGTCCAGCAACGCCTCAGCCTGATCCTGGTCAAGGTTATACTCCTCGAAGTCCAAGACCACCAGAACTGACTTGGTCACCTCAATGTTTACATCACTCATCGTCTTTGTCTCCTTCGTCACGAGTAGGACCAAAACCAAATGACCCACCCTTGTTGTACTCCACGTCATCCTTCGGAAGCACGGCTTCCAGTTGCTCGTACAGTTCACGAGCTTCGTCCAACCCGATCACGAACGATAGGGTTTCCAGCTCGATACGAACACGAGATTCCAAGTAAGCATCAGCCACTGATTTTCCCCATCTTCTTGAGCACTGAGTTGACACCGAACTTCTTGATTGTGGAGTTCACATCTTCTCCGTCTGGCATGTTGATAATGCGACCCTTGGGAAGGGTCTTCATGACATCAAACGCGAAGTCACGCCCTGCCTGGTCCCCGTCTGCCAGGATGTAAACCCTTTCGTATCCCTTGAACATCCTGTGGAAGTGTGACTTCCAGTTCTCGCGACCTGGAATACCTACGGACGGCAAACCCATCAGCTCGGCTGAGATAGCATCAAGCTCACCTTCGCAAATGCATATCTCATCGTTGCTCCGCAACACCGACAGGGTGTTGAAAATGTGGATCTGACTTCCGGGGTGTGCCATGTACTTACCGTGTCGACCATGATCGTGGTCTTCCAGGCACCTGAACCTCATGGTGATGACACACCAGCCCTGACCAGGACTCCACCTCAAGTAGGGAATGGCAAGCCATCCCCGGTACATGTCGTGCCCCGGCAGGGGGTTCTCAACTACGCCAAGCCGGAACTTTTTTAGTTCCGGTCCTTCCAGTCCCCGACTGGCCAAATACTCTTCGGCTTGGCTTCCTGGGAGGCTTGCGTGGTACAGGGACGTAGCTTCCATCAAGAAGTTCTTCTGCGTATCGTTCGGCTTCTGCAAACTTCAGCCCTTCCTTTCGCATAATCAGGCTGATCACACCACCCTTCATCGCACACCCATGACAAGTGAACGCATTGAGTTCCAGTGATATGGATGCTGAGGCTCGTGTCTCAGCATGGAACGGACACAAAACGGGAAGCCAAGTCCTCTTGCCCCGAGGTGGTTCCCAATCGGGGAACCACCTCTTGAGCAAGACTACGATCGGAGGTTCAGTTCCCATTCGAAATCCTCCGTGATGCCATTCACATCCTCCATCACAACCCGAAGAATGCCGACACCCCTGGACACCGTAAGGGTCCAGGTGTGGTCGTAACCATCACCACGGGTGTAGTACCCCGAGGGGTGATCTTCGGAGAACCAGTCAGCAAGAACATTGAGAGCCTCGGTCGTGTCAGTCATCAGACTTCCTCTCGTTCATGACATCAGTCCAGTACCTGACTACTTCACATGGAGCACCCTGAAGACACGCTTCAGGGTCAGGGCAGTCACCACACAATGGCTGTGGGTCACTCGTCGTCATCGTTGTTATCCTCTTCGAGGTCAGTCCCGAAACACTCATCCGGGAACTGGCACTCACCGCCAAGAACACACTCCATTACAACACCTCCTCAGTAATCGATCCCCTTGTTGGGCACCCCTGCGTTGTTGATGGCGTAGTCGTTCGGATTGCCCGTGCCGTTGATGTAGACCGCTTCCAACTGGTCTGCGATCTGCTCGAAGCTCCAACCGTAGTCATCGTTGGCTTCGGACGCGTTGAATGCACAACCATCCACGTCCACACCCAGGGCCACGTTATCCACCATGAACCCGACGGGGTCAACACCCAGAACTTCTGCGATGAGTCGGGTGCTCGGCAACCCGGTCTCACCCTTGGCGGTCAGCCCGTAGAACGCCAGGTTCTCGAACTTCACACCATCTCCCGCCCTCATCACATCAACCTGAGGACTAGCCTCGTTTCCTGCTACCTCTTCGAGGACACCCAAGCAGCAGTAGGACTTGTTGCCATCGGCATCCACCTTGCACAGCGCACCCTCAGCCTGTGCCAGGTCGGGATCACGTAGCTTGGCAACCCAGTCCACCATCAACTGGGTGGGCTTGTACTGATTCGTCATGTTCTCTCCTTCATGAGTGCGAACAACGCCTTGGCAGGCGGGTTCTTGATGTATTCGATTGTTCGTTCCAGTGCTTCTACCGAATCACGCAGGTGTCCAAGCACACCCTTGTTGCAGGGGTTGCATAGCAATCCACGAACACACTTACCGCACGAGGTCTTCCCAGGGCAGCAAGCATGATCATGATCTACACAGCTCCCACGGTTGCGTTGGCACGTGTAGCACTTGCCTCCCTGAAGCTCCCAGAGCGCCTTGTACTGCTCTGGGGTCAAACCATACTGCTTGGCTACGTAAGTCAGCCTACGAGCCTCCTGGAGGGCTTTACGACGTGCTACACGGCACGTCGCACACCTCGGACCCGGCTTCGACACCGGGCGAGTCAGGGAACCGCAGTCTTTGCAGGTTCCCTTGGTTGAGATGGGGGTAGGTGGAGCAGAACTCGGTGAGGAGTTTCGCTGCTTCCTCTTTCGTGAGCGCGGGGGCATTGCTACCAGTCACCGAGTTCCTTCCTCGCAGCTTCCAAAGCCTCTTCTACAGAAACCCCGGTATCCCCGATCGAGTTACCAGGATTATCCGAACACAACATCTCGTGGTTGGCCACGATGTTCTGTACGCCTGCAATAGTCTTGTCACTGAACGGCTTGCCGCAGTACGCACAGTTGTCATGGAAGTGTCTTGCCATTGGTGTTCCCTTCATTGTTGGGAATTGGCTGGGTTATCCTTGCATCCCGATTCGTGCGAAGAAACCATGGACTTCAGAGTAGACAGGTCACTGTCGTTGAATCCCTTGCCGCAGTGCCGACAGAAATCGTGGTGGTGATCAGGCATCCATGTCCCTTTCCGTAACCCAATGGGTCGGGACAACAGCCCCGAACCCAACTCCGTTGGCTGCCACACCCACACGGATACCCGTCTCGGGGTACCTCGGGTCCAAGTAGCTCTCGAAGAACCCTGGGCTCACACCCAGAATCCACACCGGATCATTCAAGTTGAACATGTCACTCCTGGATCAGGTAGACGGCCAGTGCCAGCAGCCCGAAGGCTGCTACCACCACTCCGGTCATGATTGATGTCTGGACAAGGCCAAGACTGTACGAGGCCATCCCAAACCAGCCCCCGAAGAGGCCAGCCAGGATCATGTAACCACCAACCTTGCGCATCACAGCGCCCGGTTGGCCGTGAAGATCCACGCAGATCCGTCACCAATGAAGTCCTTGAGTTCCTGCCACGACATCGGACTCTTGGTGAACCCATTGGACTGGGTCAGGTACCAGGACCGGCTGATCCGGAGAGCCACGAATTCATACAACTTACCACTGGAATCGTACTGCTTCTTGAACTTCAAGACAGTCCCGTCCCCTGGTTCAAAACGAAACCGCAGGTCCTGCTGCGCCTTCTTCTCGTCGTACCTGGCCTGAGCCAGGGCCTTCTCAGCCTCACGGACCCTGCGTTCTGCGGCTTCTACCTTGGTTTCCGTCTCGTACATAGACGAGTTCACATAGCTCACTTCATCCTCCTTGTCATTGTACACAACACCACAATCATAGACCGTGATGTGGAATGCCGTCTTGCCCTCGCACGGCTTCTGCGGGGTTACACAACCCTTGTGGCTGTTGGTCCAGACGTGGGTTGCCCCGTTGGGTCCCAGCTTCTCTTCGTAACCACACATGTAAACCCTGTGATCACTGGCGGGCCTCGACAGCACATGGCAGGGCCACATACTATATTGGCTCACACAGTTGTGCTTCCATGGTGCGTCATTCACCCTGACCATTCCAACTCCTCTTGCTGTCTACGTTGGTCGTCCTCCCACTGCTGTTCCGGGGGAGCAACCTCTTGGAGTTCCACATCCTTGAATGACATCCTGTTTCCGATGAACTCCAGTTCTGCCCAGGTCATTCCGGTGGGGTCGGGTTGACCCCCGCGAACCTTCACCTTGGAGATACAGAGTAGGCTCGTCTGGTCGTCCAAAGGACGCTTGTGCAGGGTCAGGATCATCTCGGGTACTCGTCCGATCTGACCCTTGATCCCGTTCAAGGGGATTGGCTTGTCTCCGTTGTTGTACTCACCCTTGACGTGGTGAAGACCAATAACACACGCAGCGGTTTCCCGTGCCATGCCATGAAGGTAATCCATCAGGCCTTCGAGGCCTGCGGAGTAATCTGTGTCCTCACCCCCAACACCTTCCACGTTGGTGATGTTGTCGATGACAATCAGGGTGGGGTACTCGCCGAACAGTTCCCAGTACGCTTCCAGGATCTCTTCCATGTCCTCGGACGATGGAGAGGTCTCGTAGTCGATACGCAGCGGAACATTGGTTAGTTGCTCCACAATTTCTGCTGGGATTTCGTCTTCCAGAACCATCTCCGTGGTCTTGGCCAGTGGAAGACCCGTAATCATGGAGATTGCTCGTGTCATCTGTGTGAAGGCATCAGAGTCAGCACTGAAGATCATACCCGGAACCCCGGATTGGATGGTCAGTGCGAGTGTAAGAGCAGACTTTGCGGTACCGGGTCCCGCAGCGATCAGAACGAGCTGACCCCTGCGGAACACGATACCCGCGTTGTCCAGTGCTTTCCACCCAGTAGGGATTGGGTCCCCACCAGAACCCCTAGCCCGCATCGATTGAGTCAGGCTAAAGATGGTGACTCCTTACAGTCGGTTCAGATCGCGCTCGAAGGCTTCCAGCATCTTGATGGAGTTGCCCGCACACTCAGCGGCAACCTGCTGGTTGCGGAGCATGTAGGACAGACCTTCCATTGCAAGGGTGTCCTTCATGATGTCGATCGCAACCTGAATCGAGGCCTTGGTGACAGTAGTGCTCATGTTTCCTTCTCCTTTTGTTTGTTTGTCAGGGGGTGATGCCGATGGTGCTGCCCATCTGGGCGAACATCTGGTCGGTCCACACGTGGATGTACGGACCCATGATGTAGATGAATGCCCACAGACCGAAGATGGACATCACCGTACGAAACGCAGAGAGCTTGAACATCTACTACTTCATCTCCTTGTCGTCATTTACCCAAGATTCTGTGACCATGAATAGCCCTACGAAACCGGCTCCGATGGCGAACTCTTTCAGTTGCGCGATCCAACACACGATGGCTACACCACCAAAGCACAGACCGCCAAACAACCATGCCAGCCTCATGCAGTTACCCCTGCGGCAACCATGACGGTGGCCAGGACCAACACCACCGTGCCGACAGCCTTGGACTTGCTGTACAGCCCAAGCCCGATGAGGGCGAGGACACCTGCGATGATCAGACTCGAACTGTGCATTGTTTTCTCCTTTGATTTTTAGAAATCACCGTCTGCTACCTGAAGTACTGTCAACCCAATGGAACGGTAAGCCGCAACAACCCTGTTGCGGTCGTCGTATGCCCGCTTGATGTTCCAGTTACCCCTGATGTGCTTGTCGAAGAGTTCCAGCTTCACGACCGCATCGTTGCGGGTGTCGCCTTCCGAACGCATGAATAGTCCTGCAATAGGAACCTTGACTTCCTGGTACAACCACTCCTCGGACACCCCGAAGAACTTGTGACTACGACCAGACCCGAACACGATCTTGTTTCCGAGGTCGTAGTACTCGTGCCTCACGATGTCAATGATGGGGAGGTTGGGCTTGTCCAGGTGATACCTGGAGGTGTCGTACGGGCCTCTCACACCATCGTGGAGAGCCACAGTCCCATCGATGTCCACCAGCACCGCGTCTGGCAGGCTGGTGTCCGGAACGTACAACTCATGCTGTGGGATCGTGAACTTCCCCCGCACAGCAGGCTCAACCGGAGTCTTGCCTTGGAGTGGGGTGACGTAGCGCTGGAACATGTTCCGGATTACATCTTCCGGAACGGGGTGTTCGCGCTTGGAGTTCCTTTCCAAGCAGGTTTCCAGCGGAACCCAGGTGAAATCTACCTGGCACCACTCCACACCAAGACGCTCTGCGATCAAGGCCAGAGGCCTACGGTACGCAGTCTTCAGGTTGCAGTCGTGAACAACAACCCGAAGGCCACGACTCAAAGCCTTGTCGATCATCGAGTGTTCCAGTGCCGTGATCTCGTTCTCCTGATCCGAGGTCAGACCCAGCTTGGTACCGTACAGGGTCAGCCTCAGGTCATCCCTGGAGATGGCCACAGCCTCACCAGGAGGAAGACTCGCTACGATCTCTCGTGCGAAGGTGGTCTTCCCAGAACCGGGAAGACCCACACAGATGTACAGCTCCCCGCTCACTTCTCTTCTCCCTCTTGTGCGAAGGGGTCCTCATCCGGACCGCAGGTCAGACAGAACACAGATCCGCAAGGCCCCCAAGTTCCGTCTTTCAACTGGGTGTTTCCGTTGCAGTTCATGCTGCCAACTCCAGTTCCTTGAGTGGTTCGGGGAACTCCAGTGCCACATCAACACCATGACAAATGCAGTTACACGGAGTCTTGATGATTCTCCGGAACAGATCCGAGTGGATCATTCCGTTGAAGCAAAACTCCAGGTCATCCTCATTGAACCCGCAGTCACACGGGCTGGGAATGCTCATGGTTTCGCCACCTTCGTCTGTCCCTTGGGTTCGAACTGCTTGTAGATGTACTGGGTGTAGTCCATTCCGTCCCACATGCACCACAACACCTTCTGTACCCATCGTGGTGCGTCTCGGGTCATCCTTGCAAGTTCCTTGCGGGCAGACCGGTCGCCCCGTGCGAACAGCTCGTCTACCTCAGGGATAAATCGAGTCTCTTCGACAAGCGTAATGTGGTCCTGAAATTTTTGGAGAAATGGAGAGGCCGTGATGTCCATCCACTCATGGAACTCGTCTGGCATCCCCTTCTTGTACTCCTCGAACCTTCCGTCCTTCAGGGATTCCCAGACAGTCTTCTCGGACAGGTTGAACACCAACTTGTGCTTGTCGATGTAGTCTTGCTGCTTGATCTTGACTCGCTCATCGGTGTCCAGGTACCTGACTACGAAACCCTCTGCGTTCTCACGAGGCAACGCCGATACAACCTCACCAAGCGTGAAGTACCACGAGATGTTCACGGCTGCACCGTTCCACGAAGACCAAATACCCGCGTCTTCCATACCATCTGGGTTGTAGGTCTTACCCGTCTTGATGTCGATACCCTCAATCAGGGCGAGGTAACGAGCATCTCCGTAGTCCAGGACGATCCTGTTCTCGGGGTAAATGATCTCCCACAATGGGGTCACACCCTCAGGCGGAAGCCAATCGGGGTAATACTTGTGCAGCATCCAGGTTCCTTCGATAGCCTGGGGGCTATCGAAGCTTCCCTTGGTGGCGATATAACACTTACCCTCCCAGACATACCCAATGCCCAGAGACCCATCCATCTTGTCGGTTACTTCTACCTGTGCTTCGTAATCCACACGAGCCCCAGGCTCGCCCAGGTTGAAGAACTTGGGGAAGGGACGCGCGAGAATTTCACCTGTCTTTTCGTGCCAGATCAATCCGCGACACGCTGTAGTGACCTGGTTCCATTCCCGCTTGACTACCGCATCCTTGGTGTAGGTAGCGATACACAACGGAAACGAGGGGTGGAACTGGATGCGAACCATCCCCTCGTTCACCATGTCCAACAGCAGTTGCGGATCGAAGATGTCTCCGATCCTCATGCTTACTCCTCTTCGTAGACCGTGATGGTCTTCTGCTTCGGGAACACTTCCTTGAAGGTCCCGTCGAAATCGCACCCGTAGTACGAACCGTACCAACCCAGCTTCTTGAAGAACCTGGACTCGAACGAGAATTTCTTGGTTCCGTCGACATGCGGGGAAACCTCTACAACAACCTCAACGTATTCCCCACCACCTTCATGACCACCCACAGTCTTGATCGTACGGGCCATGTACTGGTCGTTGAGGCGTACGAACTCACCATCTCCGCCCTCGTTGAGCCAGTAGTGCCAGGAGAAATGCTCGGTGTAGGTCTCTCCGTCGTATTCGTATGACCTCTGACCCGAGGTCAGAAGATCCTCGAAGTAGCTCATCACCATCCTCCTGAATCCGACGACGAGTACGGACCAGAATCCGAGCTACCCCCTCCAGAATAGGAGCTGCTGCTCCCGGAATCTGACGGAGCGCTCCACGAGCTTCCGCTGTCGTACGAAGTCATGCTCTGAGGTGCCTCGTAAGAGAGGCTAGGAGCCTCGTACACGGGAGAAACCGTCTCCTGAGGGTAATCATACCCGGAAGGGCTGTCCGGGGCCTTAGAGACGCTCTCAGGGCTGGTTTCCTCGTTCTGGTAGAACCACGCCTCATCGAACGCCGTTCCCGCCACGTACATTTCGAAGTCGTGGCCGTCGTGGTATGGATTCTTGATCTTCCGCTCCCTCAACACACGATCTGTGTTCTGCGCCTGGATCAGGTAGTTCGTGCCCCTGTTCGTGGCCTTGGGAGTCTGGGTGTACACCTTCGCGATGTCATCCCAGACGACACCACCCTTGAGCCGAGCCCCGGCTACCACACCATCCTGACGGTTGTAGGTCACCGCCTTCATAGGCTTCTCCTCGGGCTCAGGCTGCTGCCTGATAGGCTCCTTGTGCGGGACCGGAACCGGCTTGTTCTTCTTCTGCCTTCGGGTCAGCTTGGCCACCAGGTCAGAAAAAATGTTCCTCATACTAAATCCTCATTCCTGGCCTCAAATTTTGGTGAAATTCTAGAAGCCGGAACTACTAGGAACCCCGAAGGATTCCTAGAAGAACCTACTCGTAGAAGGTCACTTCACGAACAACCGCGTTCACCTCGGACAGCGGACCCTCGTAATACCCGCCGTCATAAGAGGCGTAGTAGCCTCCCAACTTGTAAAGCTGTTCACAGCCTCCGTAGAAGACGACTAGGAAGACCATGTAGTACTCGTCTCCCTGGCCTTCACCGCCGAAGGACTCGATGACACTGACCTCACCCAGACCATGAACCGTCACAGGACTGCCATCGTTCTCGGCCCAGGCATCCCAGCCCTCGGTCTCCCAATGACCACCAGGAGTGGAATAGGAACCATCCTGCGAAGTCCAGGGCTCGTTATAGCCCCTGAACACGTGGCTCTCGATCAGGTCAGATACTTCCTGTTCGCTCATATCAGCCATAGTAAACAGATGTCCTCTCCTTCTTCTCAACGTTCACCAGTCGTTCGTTCCACTCGATCCCGTCGTACGAACTCCAGGCACCGGTAACCTTGACGAAGTTGTCGTAGCCGATCTCGAACACCATGGATACGTCTACAGACCCGTAGCCCTCAAGCTCGTCTCGGTCTTCCGGAGTCTTCTGGACCATTTCGTAGGTCTTACCATCACGGTAGTGTTCCTCGCCTACCTTCCAGTATTCCCACCCCGCCTGAAGACCGGTGGTTCCCCACTTCCCGATCTCGTCACAGATCGACAGGATGTGGAAGTAGTCCTGAGACTGACCTTCCTTTACCGACTGCCCGCAGGCGCTGCACGTCTCGCTCATCAGACCCCCTCGAAGATACTCTCGAAGACCTGAACGGTCTTCTCCACGATCCGAACCTCTCGGAGAGGGTTGTCCCACGACACATTGCCATAGGAGTTGGCAGTTCCACCCTTGCGGAAGTACAGCTCGGTACCATCCGACTCGGTCACCTTCAGGATGACCCACGCATCGAACTCGGAACCCTGCCGGTACTCACCATCACCGTACCCCGGACCCCACGAGTCCTTGTCGTGCTTGTCGACGGTTTCGACCTCAGCGCCATTCGACAGGCTTCGCTTGAAGGTCCTGTACACGCCCTGGTAGCTGCCCAGCTTGTAGTCGTAGTCCCCGTCGTAGGCGGTCTCCCAGTCGATGTCCGCATCGAATAGGAGCTGTTCGTACTTGCACTTCACACACTCACTCACTTAGTGCCTCCCGATCCACTGGATGATCTCGATTGCGCCCCACACGCCCAATCCCGTCAGGGCCACGCCGACAAGCAACATGAACCAGAACCAGGCGATTGCCATCTTTACTGCTGTCTCTTCCTTCACTTGTTCTCCTTCTCAGAACAAAGCGGCAGCCAGGATGACCACCACCATCAGAGCAATGCAGAAACATACGACGGCAATCGAGAAGCCGTTGTCTTCCCTCGTCATCGTTTACCTCCGTTGATCGCAGCAATGACAATCCAGAACGGAAGCCATACACCGCAGGTACATACCGTCACGATCAAGTGAAGTGCGTGGTTGGTCCCCTTCTTCTGTGGGGGATAAGGCTGATACGTCATTCTTCCTCATTCAGTTGTCTAGTACGGATACTTCGTAGTGGTAGAAATCTGTGGGGAACTTGTCGTCGTCCAGGAACACTCGGATGTAATCCGCAGTCCAAGAGATCACATCACCTTCCATCCCCAGAAGCTCCTGTTCGTCTTCTGGGGCGTGGATAACCCGAACCCGACCCGTCACTTGGTGAACATCTCCCTGAAGGTCTGGCGCAGTGTTCGTGGCTCACGAATCCACAACTCTCCGGAAGCTGGGCCCGAAACTCCCAACTTCTGGGAAATCTCGAACTCCCACCTGTATCGAATCGTGAGCGCGTACAGCGCTTCCCGCCTGTCTTTGAATTCTGCGCATTCCGGCATCCAAGAACGGGAAGCATGTTCCGTGTAGAACACCTTGCACCACTCGCCAGGTCGTTCTGCTGCCTTGTTGGCGACGCATCTCGCCCATTCGAGGTATTCCAGTTCCTTCTTCTCTTTCGGAGTCAGAGGAAGCGGACCAAACTCTACTTCACACATCAGACCCTCACCAACTTGTGTGACTTGGACAGGTGTCGCTGGATGTAATCCGAACCCGGAGTCAGGAAGAGTTCCGCGTTGTCCAGGATGGTCCTTGCGGTCCAGCCCTTGGTCAGACTGGTCGCAGTACGCCTGAAGGCCCACCAGTAAGCCGCACCCGGACTCACATCGTAATCCTTGGGGACAACAACGCGTTCGAGTGCAGTCACGAAGATTTCCTCCTTGATGAGGTCGACAAACCTCTCAAGCGGAAGGGCCTTCAGCTTCTTCATGTCGATGTCGACCTCAGCCCCATCCTTCAGGACCTCGGTGTAGATCGGGTGCTCACCATAGGCCACCGAGTCATGAAGGCTGTCATGATCGTACGTGCGTCGCACGGCGTCATCGAAGAACTCTGCCTTGTCTTGGGCAAGGTCCATGACTTTGACCCCGTGAGTATCTTCCCAAACGGAGTACAACAACTTGTGTAGTTGCAGATCCAGAACAGCCCCTGCACGCTTGAGCTGTACGATGTCGTAGACATGCTTTTCCCAGGTATTGTTATTCAACTCCCACTGTGCATGGGACACCTTGATGGTGTACAGCTCGTCAAGGGTGGCAAACCTGAACGAGTCGTCGCCGATCCACTCGCGAAGCGACTCATGCCAGAATGAATCCCACTCAGGATTATTGGGGTTGTCACTGAAAACGTCGACATCCTTGGGATAGCGCGCCCCCGGAAGGAAGCGCGCCATCGCCGTGGAGCCGACCACGAGTGTCGGCACAGCTTCTCCTTAGATGTAGGAAACCTCGTCCACACCATGCGTGGACCGGATGTAGTCCAGGTCGTGAGCGTAGCCCTCGGCCCCGTCACGGGCGTGCTTGCGCTTGGCCTCGGTCAGGTCTTCACCCATCCGGAACAGGTCGTGCTCCACCTCGTACCAGAAGTCGCCCTCGGAGTCCAGGACCCTGCGGGTACCGTCCTTCAGGATCTCGGTGAGCACATCCCGAAGCTTGGTGGCTTCCTCGCGGCTGAGGGCTGCCTGTACCACATCAGCCTTGAACACCTTGCCGGTCTGTTCCAACTTGATGTGCACGCCACCGCTGAACACACCAGACTCCTTGACCGTGAACCGCCGGGAAAGCGTGGTGTCGATCACTTCCTTGATCTCGACCTCCGTCTCTTCGATGGTCAGACCATCCGGGAGGTTGGTCGGCTTGATGGTGGACGTACCCGTGACGCTGTAAACCTTACGCATTGTTTTTCTCCTTTGATTTGAGACAAAGTCTCAACTCTGAGTGGTCAGGCTTTGCCTGAACCACGTGTGATCTGAAATTTTGGTGGATTTGTGGAAGTCTTACTCGGGGACCTGAACGAAATCGTCACGGTAGATGCCACGCACGTCGCTGAGGTTCCGACCAAAGTCGGTGTTGCCCACCTCTACCGCACCCTTGTAGCTGTCCTCGGCAATCGACCTGGAACCAGCCCACACAACCCATTCCGGCTTGACCTCGTACCAGTGTGACCTGGTGCTGGTACCATCCGAGAACTTCCGGAGCTTGGTCTCCCCGGACAGGGTCCCGTTCGGGTAACTCAACTTCAGGCTCTCGAAGCTGTCGTAACCGAACCCGCTCCGGTACTCGCCCTCAGAGATCCTGACAGCCGCTGCCCGACTCCTGGCCGTCACGAACCACTCAGGTTCGATCTCGTACCACACACCAGAGCTGGTGGTGTACTCGCGGAGTTCCTGCTTGTAGGAATCCGCGACCTCGATCAGCCACTCACCGATCTTTCGTGCATCCTCGATCTTGAAGGATCGCATCGTACCTTCGAAGTCGACCCGAACCCAGCCCGTGTTGCGCACGATTCCAGGCTTCTCCTCGAACGTGCAGGTACGACCTCCGTTCGAAACCACGGTCAGAGTAGGGAAGGTCTTGCTGTCTTCCACCACCTGAAGACCTTCAGGGAGGCCCTCAGGCCTGGTGCTGCTGGAACCGTTGACACTGTACGTCGTCTTCACTTGTTCTCCCATTCTTTGATGATCTCCAAAGCTTTCTTATGAAGCCTTTCCGAATTCTCTTCGGAGAACCGAGGCCACATGTGGTTACACTTCTCGCACTTCCATATCAGGATGCCGTCATAGACACCCTGAACCTCAATGCCCAGTTTGGTGGACGAGTACTTGGTTTCTCCTACTTCCCAGTCGCCGTAGTACCCACCGGACAGCAACGCCACGGAAATCTCTTCACCACGGAAACTTTCTCCGCATTTTCCGCAGAACTCCTCTTCATCCATCACATCTCCTGGGTGAACTTGAAAATAGGGATTCCCCGTTCTTCGGCAAACCCGATCGTGCTGGCAGTCCCAGGAGTTCCACCACAGTCAAAGGCCAGGAGGAAGTAAGCCCTTGCCACGATGGACTCATTCCTAACGTGGTAGGCCCGTGGACTCCCGTAGATGTCAAACAGCGGCTCATGAAGATAAGCCTTTCCCTCACCTAGGAAAGGCCACGCCTCCAGGCACAGAGCGTCCGCTCCAGCCTTGCAGTGTCCATTGTGCATGACCGCATCGGGGAAGAACATCCCAACAGCACCCAGCGCCATAGCAACCATTCCGAGGTCTGTGTAGCCCCGTGAGCCGCTCACTCCGAACTGGACAGGGCTGGGTAGGGTCAAGTCCTGTAGGTAGGCGTACAGGCGCAACAGGACGTCGTTGTTGTTACCCACGTTCACACACCTCACGAATCACATGCTTGACGTAGCGGTCTACCGTGATGTCTGGGTTTTGCGCTTGTACCCGTCGTAGGAACAGCTCCAGATCGGCCAAATCGACATACCTTCGTCCGTTGGCCCTTATGTAGTTAACTTTGCTCATTTGTCGTCATCTCCTTTCAGCATCTGCACAACCCACCAGCCCGGAATGAACAGCGGCCAGAGCCAACAGCAGCAGAGGCCTCCAAGCGCGGCCATCCAGTAATCGCCTGTGTCGTTCTCTCCGAACGAGCTGTCATCCAGGATGAACCTGGCAATGGGCACAAGAAACACCATGCACCCCGCGAGGTAAACAATAAGTATGATCGTGCCCATTGCCGATCCCTTCTAGGCCATTGCGAAGTTACACGAGCTTCGGACAGAACAGAACTGACACGTCTCGACGCTAGGTTTCGGATCAAAGTTCTCCGCTTTGATCTGTTGGTCTGCTTCACCGTACACATCGGCAAGCCTCTGGATCGACCAACCACTCAAGTCGTAGTCTCGTGTGGGCTTGCCTTGCTGGGCCATCCAATACCGACCGGTCTTGAACGGGAGGTCATACTTGACGTTCAACGCACCCGCATAGGTTGCTAGCTGAAAGTCTGATCCTGGCTTCTTACCGGTCTTCAGGTCTTCGGGCTCTCCACTCTCAACCTTATCAATCAAACCCCTAACCGGGATTCCACCGAACTCCACATCGAATGACAACTCGATGGCCAATCCATCAGGGCTGACCCACGGGACCTTTTCTGGGTACTTCTCGTAGTACCCAATGTAGGTTTCTACCTGGGCAATACCGATGCTCCACCTGCGTTCGACGTCGGTACGTCCGTTGTAAGGCCCTGAGCGCTCCCAGAAGTCGAAGTTAGGAGTTGTGGCAGCATACTTTGCTACCTCGTCCGTGTACGACTGTTTGAAAGCGTTCTGAGCCTCTTCCAGGCTCATGGTACGGCCCGACTTCTCCCACATCTCAGCCGCGTAGTGGACTGCGGTGCCTTGCGGGAGCCATGCTGCGGGTTTCTTCCAGGCTCGTTCGATACGTCCGAGGCGATACGCCTCGGGACACCGTTCCAGTTCGTTTACCTGAGAAACACTCCTATATGTTGGTACTCCCATCTGTGCCTAACCCTTCCAAAATGCTGCCATTGCGAAACACAGACCGATGATAACAAGGATGATGATCCCTACCACCGCTTTGGAACCCTGCGACAATTCCCCCGAATAGGCCAACATGATTACATTTCCCTCCTTTCCTTATTTGGTCTTGCCCGAAATGATAAGACAGAAGAACAGTAGTGACGTGAACACGACCCCGGAAAAGAAACCCTGGATCATCTCGTAGGTTATCACCACTTGTCCTTGTCGTTGTTGCCGCCGTACTTGTCGTGCAGGTACAGCCCCAGCAGCAACAGGACTATCGCTCCTGCGAAGTAGTAAATACCCATGCTATCCCTTCCACGGATGAGATGCTGCGAGCATCAAAGCCAGCACGAGGGGTACGACCACGAAGCAGAACCACAGAATCAGCGCATCCACTACACACCCCCAACCACACGAGCCACGATGCGAGCCTCCGTGTCGTCCTTGTCGGCGGTCTCCTGGTCCAGGTCGCGGTTCTCGTAGGCCGTGATGATCTCCTCACGGATGCGGCCCACCGAGGACACCTCGAACCCAGCCTTGCGGGCCCATGCACGGATCTCGTTGAGTTCCGCCGTGGTCCTCATGGGAATCGTACGCTTGCCGAAGGTCTTGACCTCGTGCCGCACCTTCGTTGCGAACGGCACGTAACGAGCCATGAGCCTACGGAACTCGTCGGCGTTCTCGTCGCTGAGGTCGATCGTGTAGTTGTCCCCACCCCACGAAAATTCGAGGGTGTCCGTAGCGTCCGTGCCATCGATGTCGTCGATGATCTTCGTAACCTTGGCCATGTCTTTCACCTTTTCTTGTTGTGTTCTCATTGTAGGAGTGACCTCACCAGGATTTGCACCTGGTCTACCTTAGCCCCGCGCCAGGCGTGCTCTAGTTACACTATGAGGTCATGTGCGCTGTCGGGTGGGATGAGCCCGAACGGTGTGCCGTGTGAACATTCCCCTTATCGCCACCAGCGCTCAAACACAGGGAACCCTATAGGACGTTTTTAACCACTGTGTTTGCTATTCAATTGTTGGCGCAGTCGTAGGCAAAACCCAACCCACAACCAATTGCCAGGCCACCGCAAGAGTACGGTGCACCCTGTGTCGGTCTAAACCCTCACCTTCCGACTGCCCCGGCTCCCTATCCGTATCTTGGGGTAGGTTCCCAAACTAGACTCACAGATCCGCTACGCGTTCACTGCTGGCATTAAGCCAATCCCCTACGGGGACGAATCGGTCTTACTGAAACACAGGCCAGGGCTCGGACTGGATCGGGCTGTCTGCGCTTACCATCTTGTGGTATGCAACCCAACCCGCCAAGAACCCCTGAATCACATCCGGAGTCATGTTGTCGACCCTGTGAACCCTGGTAATCCCAAACCCGTGGATCGTCAGATCACGACCATTGGCGAGGGTGACGGTCCATCCGTCACTCTGCATCTGGATCATCAGTACCAGCCCTGACCCGAACACGTCTGGCACTCGTCGCCGTCAGGGTTCACGCCAGATCCGCCGCAGTCTCCGCACTTCTTCCTCGGGCTATGCAAGTTAAACATTGTCTTCCTCTCTTACCTCGGAACTACCTGTGTGGTCTGGGGAGCCTCGTGGGACGAAGGCGGTGCTTGGCAGGAATACACAATCCCACCAAACACAGCCCCGATAGCCAAGACTTTCCAGAACCCGATGTTGGACCTTACCGGCAGGGCTCTACTCCTGTCGATATGGGGCAGTCTGCCTTTGCTCTTACCTTTCTTAGGGGGCATTGTGGTACGTCCCGACAAACGCCGACAGCACACCCACGAGGAAGCACGCGAACGCAGCGTACTTGTTGTTCCGGCCCAGGAAACACGCGGCCATGAACAGGATGATGGTCAAGATGTAAAACGGGTTGGTCATAGTACAACCTTCCTGTGTGGCCACCTCTGGAGGAAGGTGGAAACCGGTTCGGGTTCGCCTGTACACAACTCACGCACGGTCTGTGCGTAGTTGGCATACGACATGGCGAACTGGTGTGCGTCTTTCACATAACGATGGATGTTTTGGATGATGTCCAGCTCCCGACCGGGGTCGATGCCCCGGTCGGACAGCTCGAACAAGTGACTAACCGTCACCTGGTGTCGTCGCATGATGTCTTTCCTAGTCGAAGTCTTGAGGATCGGCAAAGATCCAGGCCAGGGAGATTGCCACGACAACAACCCCCCAAAACAGTGGCCAGAAGTATTCCATGTCTCAGGCTGCGAAAGTCGACGGAACCGAGCCGTACTTCTTCATGCGCTTGACGCGCCGACGCTCGTTCAGACGGGACAGGGCCCCTCGGAGCTGGAACTTGCTCTTGCGCTTGTCCTCACGGTTGGGGACGACCTCGGGCTTGTCCAGATCCACCGCCTTCAGGAGGTTCTGTGCGGCCTCCTGGACCATCTCCGGGGTGATGCCCGCCGGATTGCCTTCCGTGGTCTCCACGGGCTTCTCAGCCGCCTCTACGGGCTGGTTGTAGGTGGTGGTGTCGTTGCCGAGTTGCCGTGCGGCCTCCACACCTTCCGGGGTCAGGTAGCCCTTGTCGTCGGTCAGTCCTCGGGTTTCCAGACCCTTGACGGTCTGCCCCTTCGTGTCGTTGGAGACACGCACGTGTGCACCCTCGATGGTTGCTCCCTTCAGAGCCGTAACCATGGCGGGGGACAGCTTGATTTCGGTCATGTCTTTACTCTCCTATTTTTGGGATACGCGCTGAATGCGCACCGGGAGACCTCAAGTCAAAACTTGAGATCCCCGGAATGCGTTCAGAGCCACGATTGGGCTGTCTTGACCTGACCCCACGATCCGGAGTCAGCCTCAGCTAACCCAGACCGTACTGGCACGTACTTCTGCCCTAGGTCGATAGCCGCTGCCAGCCTGTGGTGGCCGTCGGACAACACCTTCACCCCATTGATCCAGCTCACACATCCCACGCCTTTGGTCCACCCCTCTGTCTTTAGGGTTTCTACCAGCTTGGGGTAATGGTCATCACCACGCTTGTGGTCCAGCATCTGTGGGAGGGTCATACCCATCATCTCGGCATCTCCGCTTTCCCAGGTGTCCAGGATTTCGTCAATCGGAACCACACTCATCACTTCGTCAGTGACTTTGTATTCCATGGTTCTAACCTTTCGTCTGACTTAGGGTTCAACCCGGTAGACGCCGTTCTGCACACCGTCTACCAGATTCAATCCTTGTCAAACCTTACTCGTTCCACGGGAACGTGTGCACACCATCCCTTTCCTCGGAGTCCATCCAGTTCAGGAACTCCTGGTGGTATGCGGTCGGGTCGACTTCCTTCAACACCCGTGCCGGATCGTAGTTGTAACCACAGATGGTCACGGTTTCGTTGAACTCGTTGAAGAATTCCTCGAACATGTCTTCGGCTTCCTGCTCGTCCAACTCGGGAACCTTGGGTTCGACGCAGCACTCGTCCTCGCAGTCCGAGGGGCATTCCACGGCCAGCAGAAGTTCTGCTTCCATGTCCCAGTTCCGGCCTGCCGTGATCTCCTCCGCCAATTTCTCGACGATCGGGGCGAACGCGGGGAGTTCAGCGTTGAATTCAGAAGTAGTCATGTCTCTTGCCTTTCGACTGAGGGTAAAACCCGGCATAGAGAACCAAGTCTCTACACCAGGCAGAACCGTCAGGCCACGATCTCGTAAACCCTGCGCTTCCATTCTGCGGTCAGAAGCGCGTAGTCCTCGCGGTTCGGGCTATCGAACCCGTGGGCCAGCATCCACTCCGAAGAGGGTTCGTGCAGATCGTGAAACCTGCCCCAACCACCCCACTCGCAGATGTTCGGTGCGTAGAGCTGCCCGATCACACACTGCACGATGTTTCCGAGGTCAAGCCTTCCCGTGTCCAGGTCCCAGGGCCACGGCTTGCCCAGTTCCTCATCCAGGAACCGGATGCCGTTGTCAACCCTTTCCCGAATGACCTCGAAAGGGGTGACCGGAATACTCGTAACAATGGTTTCCATAACCAAACCTCCTAGTAAGGACCAAAGGCGGGGGCGTGCCCCCGTCTAAGGAAAGAACTAGGCTGCGAGTTCCTGGTCGGTCGGGACATGCACGGCCGAGTTCTCGAAAGAGATACCCGCCGTGAGTTCATTCATCTGGTCCGCGATTTCCTGGATCTCGTCACGCTTGGAGTCCGGGAACCTGATCACGTTCTCCTTCCCATCCCTCACGGCCTGTCCGCTGAACGTGTCGCGGACGTACACCCCGAACAGGTCCGACTGGACCACGAAACGGGGAGACCTGGGGAAGATTTCAGCCATGCTGTTCATTGTTCTAGCCTTTCGTAGGGGTCAAACATGGCGTAGGGCCGTCACACACGGCCCCCACCAAATCAGGCCTCTACTCAGCGCAGTGCACGCACTGCACGGGCTCACCGTGGTGCAAGAGCTGGCCCTCTGCCAAACCTCCGCAGAAACACTCAGTCTCGCACTCAGGGCAGTCGTACAGCGTTCCGGGCTCATGTCCAGGGGTGTGCCATTCCCGGAACGCAATGCCCCAACCCTCTTGCACATCCTGGCACTCGCACTCGGTTGTGTGTTCGCACTCTGCGGTGTAGGTGTGAGTCACGGCCACGTAGACACCAGGCCTGTCCAAGATGTCTTCTGCCAAGTGTCCGCCGATGTACTCGGAGTCGTGCATCACCGGACCCGAGTACAGGTACTGACCCGTGTAGCCCGTCAGCATGGTCCACGACTTGTCGAAACACTTGCTGTCGTAGAACTCCGGAGCCCAAAAACCTTCTGGTTCCGAGATTGTTCCGTCATCGTGAACACGAATGACATGATCGAATTCCATCATGTCTTCCAACTCTTGGATACGACCCTTGACCTTGCCCATAACTTACACTCCCTAAGTGAGGATGGCAGGATAGAGACCGAAGCCTCTACCCCACCAAGGTCACTCAAGACTTGGTGATCACGAACGCGGGCTCACCGGGATGTGAAGCCTTGTACTTCTCGACGTACTGATCGGCTTCATTCTTGGTGCCGAACACCACGATTCCCGACGAGATCGCACCAGCCCGTGCCTGGTGCCAGGATGGCCTACCCGTGTGCGCCTCAAACCTCGGAGGGTTCTCGCACCTGTACTTGGTGTAGGTAGCCGTCTGAAACCCGTGGGTCTCCGAATAGGTGGTGTGGTACTTGACCCACTTACCAGGCAGTTTCCGGACGAATGCTCCAGTCGCGGAACCGCGTTCACGGCGGGTTCCACCAACGGCCCTAACCTCGATAAACCGCACGCCGTTGTGGTCGTAAGTTGTATTCGACACGTCGCTCATGGCTCAAACCCCCTACAGTGCGGGAACGATGGATTTCAATGCGGTGTTGATATGCGAATCGTTGTAGTCCGCATCCTTCACCACATCGTAGGCATTGGCAGCCCACATCAGGTCCCACCTGTAACGGCGGTTCAAGTCTTGTGTGAGTTCAGACCTAGGAAACAGGCCGTCCCTGTAGTTCTGTCGAGTCTCTTCGGTGTCCAGCGGCTCGATCAAAGCTTGCATAGCCGCGATGTGCTCTTTGGTCATCCTCATGACTCTACCTCACCGTAACTTGAGTGGATCATCCGGCCACACTGGTCCAAGCAATCACACTCGATTGCCGGACCTTCCCAGTAGGGTTGCTGTTGGTCCACGTCACTTGCGCAATCACCATGTACAACAAGGTCATCACTCGTGACATAGAAGACCGAATAGCCCGATACCAGGGTTGTGCGGCTCATGACTTGACCTCATCCAGGTTGGCAGCGGCGAACTCGCGGATACGTCCGGTCTTGAACATCCGGACGTGGACCCATTTGCCAACCCTCACAACCCTGCCGTACCTCTCACCCCGCATCCAACAATCAAGGTGGGGCTTGACTTGAACCCTCTGGTGCAACTTGATCATAACTTGACCTTTCGAGTGGAGAATCCCGCGAGGGGTCCCCGAAAGGACCCCTCACTAGACAAGCGACTCGAAATCGGTAGTGACCGTGTAACCCTCTACCCTTGACTCTGTCGCCAAGTCAAGGGCCTCTTGGTGGTTGTCGAAGGACTGTTTGTCGATCATGTCTCCGGTATCAGGGTCGATCAGGTACACCGTGTAGACGTCCAACCCTTGATTGATCAGCCTTTCGGCTTCGTTCCATCCCTTGAGGATGGTAGCGATCACACGATGCAAGATTCTCATGCCTTCTGCGCCCCAGTCCTGGAGTCTTCGGGTGAACCGATCCACCCAATCGTGTCTTCCGGGCAGTCCGAAGACCTCAGGAAGAACACACCACACGAGTTGGTGTCAACCTTGGGTGAATCCTTCGGAGCACACGCTCCAAGACTCACACATCCAAGGATGATTCCAGCGATCACCGGAGCGATCACGATTCGCCTCAATGCTTGTTTCATATCAACTAACCTCATCTCTAGGTGTAGAAAGCGGCTTACGGGTCTCCCCGTGAGCCACTCAAGACATCTAGCGACGACCAGGCAGCCCGGTCACGGGCATGATCTCTCCCATGAACTCGTTTGCCATGAACTTCTCGAACGTCTCGCCAACCCTCATTTTCATGACTTCGGTCTGGTCTGCCTTGAACTCACCATCGTACTTCCAGAAGGTGGACACGTACTGTGACCCTGGGGTCCAGGACGCGTAGGTCACCGAGTTGCCGAACACTGCTTTGAGTTGCTTGACCATAACTTACTCCTTTGAACGGTGGTTCAACCCTCCGGGAGGGACCGAAGCCCCTCCCGAATGTTCAGCCGTCGTTCTCTTCTGTCAGCCTGAAGTCTTCCCAGGCGGAGTACTTGTAAAGGAACTCGAACAGTTCCTCTACATTGTCCCAACCCTTCACCGTGATTCCGTCCTCCTGAATCAAGCCGTCATCGTATGCTGCGATGATCGGCCATGCCAGGTCGAAACGCGATGTGATTTCGTCGTACTCACTGCTCAGTTCGACGAAGGTGTGAATCCTCTTGAGGATCACTCCGGTTCTGGGCATTGCGTCGAGTTCGATGAATGCGAAAGCCAATTCCATTTCAACTCTCCTGAATGCAGACTCGAATTGCCACCCAAGACCGTGCTAAAGGCACCGTAGCGCGGACCGAAGTCGACTCAACAGAACCGATGGCACGGGCAAGGGAAGCATTTCAAACCTTAGCCCTGTCAATCTCAACTTGAACTAGTATCACCAAAACTCCCGTGGGACAAGTCACCACCAGCTATGGCTTTACAGTCTAGGAGACCTAACAGGATTTCTGCCGGGGCTGTCAGCAGGTTGTGCAAGACTCAGTGTTGAGTGGGCGCTTACTGCGCCACCTCTAGGCTCAACGCTTGCATATGGAGTTCTCAAAGAGCAGTGGCATCCAGGTTCTTCCAGCCTTTCGGCTGTTCGGCCCCTGTACCCGTTTCCCTGTGTTGTGGCCTAACCGTACCAGCCCGTTTCCGGGCTGTCAAGTCGGTTTCGATGTCAGGCTCTAGGCCCTACGTCTCGGTTGTAAGCATCGCGGAAGTGTTGTCCCCTAAGGGCACTCCCCCTAACCGATCCACCTGTCAGTAACCAGGTAGCATGGGTGCGGAGACCGTTTGCGACTTGTATGTAGTTGTGGGGGCCTTTCGGCTCCGGGTGAAGCTTAGCAAATCGGGTTTCCCCTGTCAACTCCCAGTGAATCGACTTGTCGAGTCACGAGGCTGGTCCGTACCATCCCCCGCTCTAGGCGGGTTGTCCTCGGGACCATGTGGAGTTGATGGGAGAAACGTACCAGACGGGGTTCTGACCCGCAACCCCCAATTTCGGGGCCTTCCTGGTGTCCCGTCCTGGCGACAACACGAACAGTACGCCTCCCCCAAGACCCTGTCAAATCGGCCCATAACCCCAGGTCAGGAGGGGTTTCGCCCTGGGGAGGGGGGTCTATACAGGGGGCCCTACCAGGGAAAACCTATTTAAGCCCTCTGTGGGGCAATCTCAGGGCCTACACCCCCCTGGGTAGCCCTTCGTACCAGGCACCCACTGTAGGGGGCTGTATGGAGCTGCTAGGGCCCTGTATGGGGGTGTGTGCAGGCAGGGCTAGGGCTGTGTGGGGGTAGGGTGAGGAGAGTGCACGCGTACTAGCACACTAGGGTGTGCTTGGCTAGTGGTAGACGTGTGTGGTGTGCAGCACGCAGATTGGGGATTGTGCTGTGGTGTGTGGCATGGGAGGATGTGTGCACACAAGTTAATAACGTAGATTGAGGCGAGGTAGGGGGGTGACCCCCAGCCCCGCCTCGCGGACAA
>Ga0134127_10000267_pt1 | contig 56082 bp, 52 predicted proteins | sample KB31753_FD_96459 | JGI IMG/M metagenome (GOLD analysis project Ga0134127, IMG submission 96459) | Terrestrial soil microbial communities with excess Nitrogen fertilizer from Kellogg Biological Station, Michigan, USA - KB3-175-3 | ecosystem: Environmental > Terrestrial > Soil > Unclassified ...
CGGCAAACTGGCGGCCAAGCAAGGCTTCAAGCTGGTCTCGCTCCAACTGCAAGCACCACCTACCGGAGGCACTGCATGAACTCCAAATAACGGCATTTCAAAGAGAGGTTACTGGGCAGGGAGTTGAACCGCGGATGAACACGGATAAGATCGTTTCGCGATGTCAGGTCAGTTCGCAGCCGTAGGCGGAAGAAAATCCGTGTGCATCTGTGTTCATTCGCGGTTTCAATTCTTCACTTAGTTCCCGATCAAGCTTCCATCCAGCATCGCTCGAATCGTCCCCAGGGCATTCCCTTCGAACCTGTTGTTCACGAAAATAAGCGCCTTCTTGGCGCCCTGGCTCGTCAACGCCTCCGCGATGATTCCAGCCCCGGCGGCGCGACCTTCGGGACAGGGTTCCTTCACTTCCGAGTACGGGCTGAAAAGCTTGACCGCCTGCTCGTAGTCCCGGCCGGGGCGAAGCAGAAAACGGGCAGCAAGTGTGTCGGGCGAGGTCCGGCTGGACGGCAGCGCCAGTTGTTCCTGCACCGGTGGCATGTCGCTCCAACTGTTGAAGACGTGCGTGACGCCGTGGCGCGCCAGCGCCGCGAAATAATCCGGATGGAGAAAGTTGCGATTGCGAATCTCGACTCCATAGGGCCAGCCGCGGGGGAGCTTCGACAAAAAGCCGTCGAGGGCTTCAACAAAATCCCGGCCGCGAGCGAAATCGGCCGGGTAAAACCTCGAGAACTCGAACATCAGGAGCCCGATGCTGTTGCGAAAGGCCTCGCACGGCTTCAGGAATTCGCGGACGAAATGGTCCGCGTTCAGGAAATTCGCGTTGGGCTGGCCGGCGCGCGCGCCGTGGCGGGGCAGATTTGGGAACTGCTTGATCGTAATCTCATCCGTGACCTTGAAGGTGAAAAGAAAATCCGCGGGGACCTGGGAGACGAGCCCATCGAGATACTGAGTGGTTGGGAACTTGTAGTAGGCCGCGTCGACGGAGACTGTCTTGAAGACCTCGGCGTACTCGGCGAGGCAGAGTCGTTCGAAGCGCGCCTCGGAAAATTTCCCCCGGTAGACGTAGCGCGCCTGGTCGTAAAGCTGGCCGAACCAGCCGGGGTATTTCCAGGAACTGGTGCCGATGTACGCCCCGCGCGCGGCGAGCGTCGCGGCGTCGCGCACAAGTTGTTCGCGGTCGAAAGTCACGACATTGACGTATGAGCCTGGGGCTCATCTCGACTTTGTGCAAGGGAGCGAGACGAGGACTTTGTCGTCCCCTTAAAAATAATCCATGATGCTCGGCGAATCTCCTGAAAAACGCCTTTTCATTCCTTGCTTTGGCCCGCTAGATCGCTTCGGTTCCAGGTTTATGAAAAGCGTTCCGAACGTGGGATTGACCGGCGAGGCTCGTTTCGTCGTCGAGGCGAAACATGCGATTGAATTCGCCGAGGGCGGAATGCCAGCGGTGCTTTCCACGCCGAGCCTCATCGGGGTGATCGAACGCACGGCACGGCAATCGCTCGCGCCGTTGCTGGACGCGAACGAGCGAACCGTCGGCATGGAGATCGAACTGCGGCATCTGGCACCCACGCCGGTTGGGGCGACCGTCACGGTCACGGTACGCGTGATTCGCTCGGAAGGCCGCGAAGCGACTTTCGCAGTGGAGGCGCGAGATGGACAGGAAACCATCGCTCGCGGGGTGCACAAACGCGCCGTGATTCGCGTTGAAAGCTTCGCCAAACGCATCGCCGCGAAGCAGGCTGGGCTAGGGACAGGTTGAGCGCGTGAGTAGCTGCGACCGTGAGGTCGTGGGGAGACTCTGCCCACAGAGGAAGCTCTCAAGATGGCGGACCACGAACAGCCCGCGACCTCACGGTCGCAGCTACTGCCGAGGGCATGCATGATCTTTCTGTCGGCACGCCGACGTTGCGACGAGCGCCGTGGTTCGTTAGCCTCCGCGCATGAATTTGCCCATGGTCGGCCGGTTTCCCGCCTATCGCCCGCGCCGGCTTCGGCAGTCGGCGGCGCTGCGCCGGATGGTCGCAGAAACACGGCTGAGCGCGGAGCAACTTGTATTGCCGCTTTTTGCGCGACCCGGTCGCAAGTTGCGCCGTGCCGTGGGCGCGATGCCGGAGGTGTTCCAGCTTTCGCCCGATGAATTGCTCAAGGAAGCCCACACGGCGCATACAGCGGGCGTGCCGGCGGTGTTGTTGTTCGGAATCCCCGACCGGAAAGATGCCAAGGCCAGCGGCGCCTATGCCAGGAACGGCATTGTCCAGCAGACAGTGCGGCTATTGAAAAAGGAGTTGCCGGGAATGCTCGTCTTCACCGATGTGTGCCTCTGCGAATACATGGAGCATGGGCATTGCGGAATTGTGGAGCGAGGGCCAGGCGGTGCGCGAATCGTCAATGATGCCACCCTGAAGTTGCTGGCGAACACGGCCGCCAGCCACGCCGAAGCAGGCGCGGACGTGGTCGCGCCAAGCGACATGATGGATGGCCGGGTGGGCGCGATCCGTGAGCGTCTGGACGCCGACGGATTCGAGGAGACGCCCATTCTGTCGTACGCAGCGAAGTTCGCGTCGGCTTTCTACGGCCCGTTTCGCGAAGCCGCAGAATCGGCGCCGAAGTTTGGGGATCGACGCAGCTACCAGATGGATCCTGCAAACGCAGCCGAGGCGTTGAGGGAGGTGGCGCTGGACATCGTCGAGGGCGCCGACATGGTGATGGTGAAGCCGGCGCTGGCGTACCTGGATTTGCTGTGGCGGGTGAAGGCCGAGTTCGGCTATCCGACGGCGGCTTACGCGGTGAGTGGAGAGTACGCGATGGTGCATGCGGCTGCTGCGCAAGGCTGGATCGACGAGCGCGCGGTGACTCTGGAGAGCCTGCTGGCTATGCGCCGGGCGGGGGCGGACATTGTGATTACCTACGCCGCCGTCAAAGTCGCGCGATGGTTGAAGGAAGGCTGAAGCGCAGCCAAAGGGGTGTCGTGCTTCGCTTGCCGCCTCAGTCCCCAATCACTCCCCGAAAAACGGAAAGAGCTTTTTCAACTCCGCCTTGTTCGGCTGGCGGCCATATTCGCAAAGTTCGAAGGCCTCAGCGTGCTGGACCTTTTCCGCCGCTTCTTTCCCGTAGAAATCGGTCAGCTTGGAGCGATGCCGTGCGGCGATGTCTCTTGCTCGCTTTTCAAAACCAGCGCGGACCTGTTGTTTGCGGTCCTTCTGTTTTTGCGGGTCGCTCGGAATGAGTTCCGCGGAACCATTCGCACCGCCTTCATAGAATTGCGATTCCAACGCATCCATCGCCGCGAGTTTCTTCTCGATGACCGAGTCGATGGACACCGCGACGTCCGCTTGGAAGGGATTGGGCTTTTGGAACCGGTCAGGGGAATACATGAAGATCGGGTTCTTTTTCAAATAAGGGACGTCGGGGCAGAAGAATGGGACCGTCACCATGTAGGCGGCGTCCTGCACGAGCACCGCGGTATACCGGTGGTCGGGGTGATAGTCGTTGGGGCGATGGCTGATGACGAGGTCCGCGTTCCACTCGCGGATGAGCCGGGTGATTTTGCGGCGGTTCTCGAGACTCGGTTCCAGTTCGCCGTCGTGGATGTCCAGCACCTCGCTGGTGATGCCCAGGATGCGGGCGGTTTCGAGCACCTCGGCCAGGCGTCGTTTGGCAAGCGGGCCACCGGCCTCGCGCCAATGGCCGATGTCGCCATTGGTCACGGACACGAACTTCACCTTGTGTCCTTTGGCCGCCCACATTGCGGCGGTGCCACCCGCTTGAATCTCACAGTCATCCGGGTGCGCCCCGAAGCAGATGATGCGCAATTTGCCGTCGTCGGGCGCGGGGGCAGGCTGAGCCGCTGTGGCGGCCAAGCCCATGGCCAACATCGTGACCGCGAGGCCGGCGAGACTTCTTCGAAGGAGATCAGATCGTGGGAGCATAAGGACCTTTCGTGGTTATTGAGGAGTTGATGACTTGCCGGACATGAGGAGGGAGAACGAACTGTCCGGCAACCGAAAACAGATTGGTAAGGGGCGAACGTTGGGGCAGCCGTTTCATCGCGCGCAAGCCAAACAGGGTGCGCCTGAATAGACGTTCCTCAGCCGCGCAGCCATTCATCCCGATGCGTGGCAACGAAATCGTCATCGCTCAAGTGCGGATAGGCGCGGTAGACCCGGTCGATTTCCTCGCTCTGGCCGGGGCTGAGAGTCTCCTCAGGGTCCAGGCACCAGGTGCCTTCGAGCAAGCCCTGCCGGCGCAACACTTCGTGGAGGCCGGGGATGCACCCGGCGAAGTGGTTGGCGGCATCGAAAAACGCGGCGTTGGCGTCGGTGACTTCCACAGCGCGTTGCAGCAGGTCGCTCGGAATCGGCTCGCCGCTTTTGGCTGCGCGGCGACATTCGGCATGCAATTCGACCGCCCGGCGCGTCCACACCGCCCAATGGCCCAGCAAGCCTCCCACAATGCGGCGTTCGACGCGTTTTCCTGCCAGGGCAAAACGGAAGGGTGTGAGGAGATCGAGCACTATGTTGTCGTCATTGCCTGTGTAGAGCGCGATGTCGTCCCGCCCGGATTCGGCGACAGCGCGGATTACGTCGAGGGTCTGGTACCGATTAAACGGCGCGATCTTGATGGCGACGACGTTTTCGATCTCGCAGAAGCGCCGCCAGAACGAGTGCGGCAACACGCGCCCGCCCACCGCGGGTTGAAGGTAGAAGCCGAAGAGCGGGAGGACCTCCGCAACGCTGCGACAATGGCCCAGCAGTTCATCCTCGCTCGCGTCGCGAAGCGCGCCGAGGCTGAGCAGGCCGGCATGGAACCCGAGGTCACGGGCGAGCGTAGCTTCTCCGAGGGCTTGCTTTGTCTGCCCGCAGAGCCCGGCAATTCCAAGGCGATCCCCAGGTACTGTAGCTGCGACCGTGAGGTCGCGGGACGTGGCCGCAGAGGGTGGGTCAACAGCAGCGTCTTCGTGGCCACTTGAAAGGTCAGCCTGCGACCTGACGGTCGCAGCTACGGGAGCGCGCAGTTCCGCCGCCGCCAGTTCGAGCACGGGTTTGAACAGCCCGACCTTCGGGTCGCGGATGGAAAACTGGGTAGTGTGGACGCCGACGGCCAGCCCACCTGCGCCCGCGGCCACATAGTAACGGAACAGCGCCCGCTGCCGACGTTCATCGAGCCGGCGCTGCGCGTTGAGCGCGAGGGGACAGGCGGGGATGGCCAATCCTTCGCCCAGACGCGCACGCACCTGTTCAATACCTGCCATCGCGCACCTCGAAATGTGTGGGACGGCCCAGGTCGCGGCCGCCTTGCTTCACCCAATGGGCGGTCCAGCGAAGCATCGCGTCCAACGGCGTGGCCGGTGGGCCGAGTGCCGCGCAAATACGCGAAGGATTGCCAAGCAGTGCCGTCGTGGATTCGTTTCCCGTGAACACCGGCGCACGGCCAAGCAATTCGCCGAGTTGCGTGGCGAGTTGTCTCACGGAGAAGATCTCCGGCCGGCATAAGTTGAAGGCGGCGGGCGGTACACTTACGAGAGACAATGACCTCAGGATCATTTCGTTCGCGTCGCCCTGCCAAATGCAATTGAACGAGCCGTTGGCCAGGGGGATGGGTTCGCCGGAAAGAACCTTGCGGGCGAGGTCCGCCAGCACGCCGTAGCGCAGCTCAACCGCGTAGAAGAGCCGCAGCAGCGCCAGGGCCGTCCCGTTGCGGCTCGAGTGGAATTCGAAGATGCGTTCGCGCGCCACGGCCGCGTTGGCGTACTCGCCCAGTGGCGTGAGAGAGTCGGACTCCAGGGAGCCGCCGCGGCTCGCTTCGCTCAGCGGATAGACGTTGCCTGTCGAGAGGGCCACGATGCGGGCTCCGGGATAGCGCTCGCAAACGCGCGTCGGCACCAGGGTATTCATTGCCCATGTTGCGGAGGGGTTCTGCGACGTGCCGAACTTCAACCCGACCAGATAAATGATGTTCGAGGCATCGGGCAGGCGGGCCAGCGAATTCGCATCCAGTAGATCGCAACTGGCGGTCTGCACGCTTCGCGTTTCGAGCCACCGGCGCGCGCTTTCATCGCTGAACCGGCTGACGGCCACCACGTCGAGTCGATGTCCCGCCTCCGCAGCCGCCCGGCGCGCCAGGACGCAAAGCGTCGGTCCCATCTTGCCTCCCGCGCCCAGGACAAGGAGCGGGCTGGAAAATTCTTTGATGGATTGGACGAGGTCAGGGCTTGGTCGGGTGAGCACATCCTCCAGTTCCGGTTCGGTCGATAGGAGGTCCGGGCGTTCCAAGGCGCGAGCCACAGGCCGGGTTTGGGGCGATTGCTGCACGGCGTGACAAATACGCGATTGGCTGGGCCGGGACAACCGTTGTGTTATCGCAACAAAGCCCTGTTCGGGGCCCTGTTCGGGGCTTGCTTCCTGGCCCGCTTTGGGCTACAGATGGCGCGTATGAAAAAACTCATCCTCGGTTTGACTCTGGCGGCGATGGCCTGCGTATCCGCGCAGGCGGGCGAAGACAAGAAGTGCGAACAATCCTGCGCCGACAAGGCGAAAGCAGCTTGCGCCGAAAAGGCCAAAGTGGCCGGCACCGACTGCTCGGGCTGCTGCAGCAGCAACAAGGCGAAGTTCACCCGCAAGGTGGACGCCACGGCCAAGGGCGCCACGCTCCTCCTGGTTCGTCGCTAAGACCCGCTACACATTCACCTCCCCGTCCGCGCGAGCGAACGGGGATTTTTGTTGCCGCGGGCCGGACGCTTGCGGCTCACTTGGTCGCAAGTGAAGAAAGTTGCGTTCGATTCGATTGAATCCGTCGTGGCCGACGTTCGGCGCGGGCGGATGGTCATTGTTGTCGACGACGCCGACCGCGAGAATGAAGGCGACCTCATCCTGGCCGCCGAACACGCGACACCGGAGGCGATCAATTTCATGGCGAGGTTCGGCCGGGGGCTCATCTGCGTGCCGACCACCGAGGATCGGCTGAAGCAATTGGGCGTCGAACGGATGGTGCTCCAGAATCGCGAGTCATTCAAAACGGACTTCCAGGTGAGCGTCGATGCCGCCCGCGGCATCAGCACGGGCATCAGCGCAGCGGACCGCGCCCGCACCGTGCAAGTGATGGCCAGTCCCACAGCCGTGGCGGAGGACCTCGTCCAGCCCGGGCACGTCTTTCCGCTGCGGGCGCGCCCCGGCGGCGTTCTTCAGCGGGCGGGCCACACGGAAGCCGCGGTCGATCTGGCGAGTCTGGCGGGCTGCCGGCCCATCGGTGTGATTTGCGAGATTCTCAAGGACAACGGCGAGATGGCGCGGTTGCCCGATCTCGTGAAATTCTCCCGCCGGCACAAGCTCAAGCTGGCAACGATCGAAGACCTCATCAAGTACCGCCGCACCCGCGAGAAGCTCGTGCAGCGGGTTGAGACAGTGCGCATGCCTACGGACTTCGGCGAATTCGATTTGCACCTGTACCGCTCGACCACGGACGGCCAGCATCATCTCGCGCTGGTGATGGGTGAGATCAGCGGTCAACCCGGCGTGCTGGTGCGAGTCCACAGTGAGTGCCTGACGGGCGACGTCTTCGGCTCGCGCCGGTGCGATTGCGGGCCGCAATTGCACCAGGCGATGAAGCAGATCGCGCAGGAAGGCCGGGGAGTCATTGTGTATATGCGCCAGGAGGGCCGCGGCATCGGGCTGGCGCCCAAGATTCTTGCCTACAAATTACAGGAGCGCGGACTCGACACCGTCCAGGCCAACCTCAAGCTCGGCTTCAAAATGGACCTCCGCGAATACGGCTTGGGCGCGCAAATCCTCGTCGACCTGGGCTTGAAAACGATTCGTCTGCTGACCAACAACCCCAAAAAAATCGTCGGCCTCGAGGGTTATGGGCTTGAAGTCATCGAGCAGGTGCCCATTCGAGTCCCGCCGAATCCGCACAACGCGCGTTACTTGAAGACGAAGCGGGAGAAGCTGGGGCACCTGGTGTGAAATCAAAACTGGACACAAGCGCCTTTGAGTCGAACGGCTAACCGGCTTCGACCGGTATTTTGCGTTTCGCCACTTAGATGCTCAAAAAAATCAGAACGTCCTCACCCCGTCCGACCGGCGGACATTTCGCCATCGTCGCTTCGAAGTATAACGGGCGGTACGTCGACGGCATGTTGCGCGCCGCTGACAAATGCCTGCGGGCAGGAAAGGCGAAGACGATTCGAATCGTCCGTGTGCCCGGGGCTTACGAGATTCCTGTCGTCGTTGCGCGCTTGGCACGTTCTGACGCTCCGCCGCTCGATGCGATTGTTTGTCTCGGGGTGATCCTCCGCGGCGCGACGACGCATGCCCAGCAAATCGCAGAGGCCGTCACGGGGGCACTGACGCAACTCCAGCTTGAACACGGGATTCCCGTCATTCACGAGGTCCTTCTTTTCGAAAACAAGGAGCAGGCGGAAGTCCGCTGCCTGAGCAAAAACCACAATCGCGGCGCGGAAGCAGCGCAGACCGCGCTCGAAATGGCGCGCGTCATGCGCGAGTTGCCTCGTTAGCGAAAAAATCGAGACGCTCGCCCCTAGACCTACGAGGCTTGTGTCCCGTAAGCCCCAGCCTCCTCGATTATCCGTTGGCCGGCGACGAGGTCGAACGTCTGGAGTTTTCCAAAGTGTCACCACAACGTAATTGGTGCGTCACGACTCGAACCGTCTCTCTTGCTGTTGGCGCATGAGATCGATTATGGAAATGGAAGCGATGAGACTCGACGCACAATTGCTGCCTGTGGGCGAACAATTGGCACTGCCCTGGGACCTGCGCGAGTGGTTCACGCCGGCTGTCTTGCATCAGTGGATTACCAAGGAGGTCGAGTCATTGGATTGGAATAACCCCGAACTCCTCGCACACCTCCGAACCCGACCCGGCTACGAGCCCAAGCCGCTCCTGTGTCTGCTGGTTTATGCCTACTCGACTGCGGCATTTGAATCGGAAGAGATCCAGCGGCGTTTCATGGCCCAGGAGGAATATCGGTCCATTGGGCGTCCCCATGTCCGCTGGGATGCGCGCAGTTTCACACGGTTCCGCCGCGAGAACCGAGGGTTGTTGAAGTGGGCACTCGTGCAGGTATTCAAACGCGCGATCCGCGCCAAGCGCGGGGACTTTCTCCTGCCCGCCGGACTGAAACGGCGGTTGGTCGGCGCAGCGGTCACGCGACTGGATCTGGCTCGGCAATTGGATCGTGGCCACGACGGGCTGTAGGGGAGTTCGCTCTCTCTTACCTTTCTCCTTCTCTCATGGAGAGAGAGTAAGAGTAAGACATGGGACGGCGATCCGCGCGCCTGCCTCAGTTCATGTGCTCTTCAACACGATCTGGATAATGACGTTGCCGGCGTCGCGGCAACGGTCGGTCGCGCGTTCGAGCATTTCCGAGAGGTCCTTGAGGAAGAGCGCGCGCCCCACGTCGCTCTGAATCCGGTACAGCCCTCCGGAGAGTTCTGTCATGATCTTGTCCACGTCTCCTTCAATGCATTGCAGGTCTGTGTTGAGGCGGCGGACGGTCTCGATCGACGCGGCCTGGCGCAACTCACGAATCATCAGGAGCAGGATGCTGGTCGCTTTCTCCAACATGGAAACAGGCCTGGACAAATCGACCCCTTCGAGCAGGTCGGGCGCCAGCAGGATCCGCTCGCCAATCTTTTCAACCGTTTTGGGAATCTTATAGAGCGCCTTGGCCAGGGCTTCGATGTCCTCACGCTCGAACATGGTCATCACCTGGGTCGCCAGGGACTCGACGATCTCCGCGTTGATCTGCTTCTCCTTTCGTCGGGATTCGGCAATCGCATCGAGGGACCGCGCCGCGCCCGTCGCCCGAAAGAACTTATTGAGCGCCTGCGCGCTGGCTTGCGCTTCCGTCGCGCCTGCTTCCAACAAGTCGAAGAACCGGTCGTCCCGGCCCAATGCCTTTTGCAAAGAAAACATGGCCCACCCATTGGGTAACACACCGGAGGGAAAAGACACGTTAAAAAAAGAGTGCGGATCAGGTTACCGCTTTACGTCTCCTTTCATCAGCCCTAAATAGAAGTCTTCCAAGGTCTTTTCCTCCGGCGCGACCTCGAAGACAGGCATGCCTTGCTCGACCAGCCGTCGTACGACGCGGTCCGCGCCGATGCCCTCGGCCAGCGTGACCAGGCAACCGTCGCGGTGGTCGGTGATGAGTTGTTCGGCGCGCAGGGATTTCACCGCACCGGCAAAGTCGCCGACACGCAGGCGCAGCCAATTCGGACGGCTCGTGGCCTCGTCGAGGGTGCCTTCAAAAACCTTGTGGCCTTGATTCATCACGGCGATGCGCGAACAAAGTTGCTCCACTTCGTTCAGCTGGTGGGAGGAGAGCAGAATGGTGAGACGCAGCTCGCGATGAAGCCGGCGGATGGTGTGGCGCATTTCATGGATGCCTTCGGGGTCGAGGCCGTTGCCGGGCTCGTCGAGAATAAGCAGTTCGGGATGCGGCAGCATGGCCTGGCCGATGGCCAGGCGGGCGCGCATGCCGTGCGAGTAGGTGCGGACTTTCGAATGCTCGCGGCCGGTCAGCCCGACCCAGTCGATGACCTCGCGCAGGCGTTCGCGCGGGACCGGCGCGGTGTAGCTGGCGAGCATTTCCAGATTGCGCCAGCCACTGAGGTAATCATGAAAGGCGGGCGTCTCGAAAATCGCGCCGACCTGCTTCAAGGCCCTGGCGCGTTGCATCGTCACGTCGTGGCCGCAAACGCGCAGTTCGCCGGCCGTGGGCCAGACCTGGCCGAGCATCATGCCGATGGTGGTGCTTTTCCCTGCGCCATTGTGGCCGAGCAAGCCGTAGATTTCGCCGCGCTCGACAGTGAGGCTGAGGTTATCCACCGCTAGACGGTCTCCGAATCGCTTGGTGAGGTGGCGCAGCTCAATCATCGCGAGCCTGGTCGTTCGAGAAGCTTCTGAATGTGGCCGTCTGCGTAGAGGAAATTGTGGCCGAGTTGTGGGCCGCGATTGCGATGGAACGGCTCCTTGTCGAAGACCAACGGAGCTTCGTGGGACTCGAGGGCGATGCTGAAGGCCTTCAGCTGATCGGCGGGCTGGCCGTTGAGCAGGAAGTTCCAGGAGTAACTGGAGCCGGTTTTCTCGAACAGTTCCTTGTCGTCCGACGGGCAGCGCAGGATTCTCGGCGAGCCGAGGTGGTTGGTGAGGACGAGATCGATGGTGGCGAGATTGGTCGCCGGGGTCCCGTTGGTGGAGAGCAGCGCGTCGTACATCACGGGCATTCGATTGTTGTTTTCATGGACATAAATCTGGAGGGCGACGCCAATCTGCCGCAGGTTGCTCAGGCAGGCCGTTGCGCGGCCCTGCTCTTTGGCCTTGCCAAGCACCGGCAGGAGGAGCGCTGCCAACAGCGCGATGACGGCAATAACGATGAGCAGTTCGACGAGCGTGAATCCCTGGCGCTGCAGGCAGGGATCCTCCACGCCGGCCCTCACGCAAACCATCGAGTTGTCGCCCGGTGCCCGTCCATCTGTTCCGTCGTCGACCCTCACGGAGTTCCTCGTCGTTGCCTGAGGAGCAGGGATCCATTCTCCATCAAGCGCTGCATTTCCTCGAGCACTGGCGCCAATTCGGCTTTGGTTTGCGCGGAGCTCTCGGTGTAGAAGGCCTGAAGGCCGAGCTTCACCACTTTTTGCTGGAGCTCCTCGCTGAGTTCCGGCGCCCGGCTCCGGTCGATGCGCAACTCGGACGGCTCCTCGTTCAGAGCGGTTTCGCGGGCTTTGCGCAGGTCGCGCAGTGCGTCGTTGACGGCCTTGCGGCGTTTGTCCTCGGGAAGCTTCTCGAAGCTGGCGAGCATTTGCTTGAAGCCGCTGGGCAGGGTGGCCTCGATAAGTGCGCCCTTTTCTGCTTCCGTCATCTCGGCGAACCACTTTTCCCAGGCTTCGTCCATGCGCGCCTTGCGTCGCTCTTCGATGGGGAGGGTTGCGACCTGGCGGGCGAGTTCGCGCAATGCCTGGGAGCGTCGTTCGCCCGAAAGCTGCGAGAGATCATTCCCGTGCAGGTACGCTGCGACCTTGTCCGCCGTGGCCTTGGAACGATTGGAGATGAGCCAGCCCGCGCCGAGCACGAGCCACACACAGACCAACCCAAGCCCCGCGAGGCACAACGTCCTGCGCCGATGGTTTGACATGCACTTTTGGACACTACACTAGCCAATCTGGCATGGCTCGCCATGAGAAAAAACTTGAGCGTGAAGCGCTCCGAAGGGCCTGTCAGCCCTGCTCCGCAGGTTCAAGGGGTGGGCTATTCCCGCCGACATACAAGGTGGACGCGCGCCCCTTTGCGAGTGCGCGTCAGGGCCTTACCAATGGCGCGAAGAGCAGTTCAGCCAAAGCCGCACCGTACCGCGCAGGCCGCCACGTTTGTGGCGATCCTGACCGCGCTCCTGCTCACTTTGTTGGCCATCGCCGCGAATTCCAGGCACTTTATCGATTTCGGCCTTCACCTCCAACCGACTCATGCAAGACTCGTGACGCTCGGGTGTCTCCTCGCCTTGCTGGGATTGCTCATTTGGGTCAGTTGGACGACGGCGCACAACACAGCAGTGATTCGGGGGCGCGACAAGGAGCTTTCCCGGTTGGCGCTTGTCGCCAACACGACGGAAAACGCCGTCCTTATCACCGATGCCGACGGTCTGATCGAGTGGGTCAACGAAGGCTTCACGCGCGTGACCGGCTATGCCCCCGCCGACGCCATGGGCAAGGCGCCAGGGGCTTTTCTTAGCGGCCCGGTCCAAAACGTTCAGGCGATCCAAGGCCTCCGTGACGCGGTGATCAGCCAGAAGCCGCTCACGGTGGAAATGCAATGTGCCCACAAGCGCGGCAACCGTTACTGGCTCAGTCTTCACTTCACGCCGGTTTTTGACGAACAAGAGCGCTTTACGAATTTCGTCGGGGTGGGTACCGACATTACCCCTCGCAAGGGCGCCGATGCGCAATTGAAACGCCTTCACCGCCGCAATGAGCTATTGCTCAATGCGGCTGGGGACGGGATTTTCGGCCTGGATGTGCAAGGCGCCATCTCGTTTGCCAACCCGGCTGCCGGGCAACTCACCGGCTGGAAAGCCGAGGAGTTGGTGGGCAAGCCGGTCAGCGCGATTCTCCACCAACTGCGCGTCCGCGACGTCAGCGAACCGCGGGACGATTTGTTCACGGGCGCGGCGTTCATTGACGGCACCGTGCAGGTTGGCGATACGGACGAGTTCCGGCGCCGCGACGGCACTTCGTTCCCGGTCGAGTACACCAGCACGCCCATCCGCGAGGGTGGCACGCTGAGCGGTTCGGTTGTGATCTTCCGTGACGTGACCGACCGCCACCAGGGCGAGATAATGCGCGCCAAGCAGGCCCGGCAGTTCGCCTTGCGCGCCGATGTCGCGTTCGGCCTGACCAATGGCGACAACCTGCGCAACTTCCTCCAGCGCGCCATGCAGGCCATCGTCAAGCATCTGGACGGCGCCTTCGCCCGCGTTTGGACGCTCAACCTGGAAGACAAGATCCTCGAACTCCAGGCCAGCGCCGGCATTTACACTCACATCCATGGCCAGCACGGGCGCATCCCCGTGGGCACTCTCAAGCCCGGGAGGATCGCCAAGGAGGGCATGCCGCAAGTCAGCCACAACCTGACGGTGGATCCCGATGTAGTCGACAAGGAATGGGTGCTGCGGGAGCGAATGCAATCCTTCATCGGCTTTCCGCTCTTCGTCGAGGGTCGTGTCGTCGGCGTGATGGGGATGTATTCACGCAACCGGCTTCCCAGCGACGCGGTCGAACTGCTGGCAAGCGTCGCCGACACCATCGCACAAGGCACCGTCCGCAAATGCGCCGAGGAAAAGATTATCGAACAAGCGGCGTTGCTCGACAAATCCGCGGACGCCATTCTCGTCATCGATCTGAACAACCGCTGCACGTATTGGAATCGCTCGGCGGAAGCCCTCTACGGCTGGGCGGCCCAGGAGGTTTATGGCAAGACTGCCGACGAGATTGTATTCCGGGACCGGGCTTATTTCGAGCGCGCCAGGGCATTGACCCTTCAGCGCGGCGAATTCAGCGACCAAAGCTGCCAGATTGCAAAAGGCGAAAAGCCTGTGACGGTGGAGACGCGCTGGACGCTCGTCCGTGACGACGAAGGCCGCCCCAAGTCGATCCTGATTGTCAGCACCGACATCACCGAGAGGAAGAAGATCGAGGAACAGTTCCTCCGCACCCAGCGCATGGAGAGCATTGGCACGCTGGCTGGCGGCATTGCGCACGATTTGAATAACGTGCTCGCGCCCATCATGATGTCCGTCGAGATGCTGAAGGAAAAGTTTCAGGACGAGAGCAGCCGCCGCATGCTCGGCATCCTGGAAACCAGCGCCCGGCGTGGCGCCGGGATGGTCAAGCAAGTGCTGACATTTGCCCGCGGCGTGGACGGCGAGCGCGTTCTCCTACAGCCCAAGCACCTCATCAAGGACATTTCGAAGATCATCCATGATACCTTTCCGAAGTCGATTCACCTCAAGCTGAACATCAGTGAATCGCTCTGGCCGGTCCTCGGAGACGCGACGCAACTGCACCAGGTGTTGCTCAACCTGGCGGTCAACGCCCGCGACGCCATGCCCGATGGGGGCACGCTTTCGGTCGCCGCCGAGAACTGCGTTGTCGAGGATCGGGCCGAGCCGCCCGCTCCCGGTCTCATGCCCGGCTATTACACGCTCATCAAAGTCATCGACACGGGCACGGGCATCCCGCCCGAAGTCCTCGACAGGATTTGGGAACCTTTCTTCACCACCAAGGCCATGGGCAAGGGCACGGGCCTCGGTCTGTCCACCGTGCTCGGGATTGTCAGGAGCCACAACGGTGTGGTGAAGGTGCAAACCGAGACGAACAAGGGCACGGGCTTTTTCATCTACCTGCCTGCGCAGGACAGCACGCTCGGAGCCCCCGCCGAAGAAGGGCCAAAGCAACTGCCTGTCGGCAATGGCGAACTCATTCTCGCCATCGACGATGAAGCGGCCATCCTCAGGATGACCCAGGAAACGCTCGAAACTTTTGGCTACCGGGTGGTCACTGCGCGGGACGGCGCCGAAGCGGTGGCGACCTATACCGCGCATCGCCACGAGATTCGCGGCGTCATCACCGACTTGCTGATGCCGCACATGGACGGCCCTTCGACCATTCGCGTGCTCCGCAAGCTTAACCCCAACGTGAAGGTGATTGCCGCCAGCGGCCTCGTGGAAGCAGAAAAGTTGAAGGACGTGACAGGCCTGGAAAGCATCCCCTTCCTGATGAAGCCTTACACCGCGGAGAAGCTGTTGACGACCTTGCAGCAGGTCCTGGCCGACGCGGCCTGAGGCATTCAGCTGAAGAGTTCGCGCACGGGTTGGCCGCGATCGGTGATGGGCACCGGGCGATCGTTCTGATCGCGAAGGTGCTTCCCGGGGTTGATTCCCAACGCGCAGTGAATGGTTGCGTGCAGGTCGGGAACGGAAATGGGACGTTCGAGTATTCTGCGGCCCAGTTCGTCCGTCACGCCGACCGCCTGACCGGTCTTTAGGCTCCCGCCCGCCAGTGCGACGCTGAAGGCCTTGGACCAGTGGCCTCGTCCACCGCCGTTGTCGAACTCAGGTGGCCGGCCGAACTCCGTCGCCACCACGATAAGGGTCTTGTCGAGCAGGCGCTGTTCCTCCAGGTCGGTGACCAATGCCGCCAGGGATTGGTCGAGATCCTGGATAAGCAGGTGTTGGTTCTTTTGTCCCTCGTTGTGCGTGTCCCAGCCGGTGCCGTTGATGAAATTCAGATTAAACGAGACTTCGACAAAGCGAACGCCGGTTTGGACCAGGCGCCGCGAGAGCAGACAACGCTGGCCGAATTCGCTCCCATAAGACTGTCGCAAGCGGGCCGGTTCTTCGTCCAGTTGGAAGGCTTTCATGAAGCTTCCGGCCGTTAGCTTGAAGCTCTCGCCAATGGCGGAATCATAGTCGGACACGACCGTGTCGCCGCTGTGCCGAGCGACGTAGCCCCGACGCATCGGCGCGAGCAAAGCTTCCCGGCGGGCCTGCCGTTCGGGCGTGAGCTCGCGTGGGCGTGTCAGGCCGCTGGGTCCTGCTTCGGTATCGGTCAGGTAGACATAGCCATATTTCGCTCCCAAGAAGCCGGGCCCCCGGGTCACGTTGGGATAACCAATCACAACGTAAGCAGGGATGCCGTCGGCCGCGCTGCCGCGTTCATGGGCGACGATAGAGCCAATCGAAGGATATACCACGGTGCCGCTGGTAGGCCGGCCGGTATGCATGCGATTGGTCGCGGCGGCATGCTCGTCGATTACATCGTGATTCAACGTGCGCAGGAGAGCGAATCGATCCAGGAGCTTCGCGCAGTGCTTGAGATGCTCGCAGACCTGCACGCCGCGAATGGCCGTGCCGATGGCCGGGTAAGCAGAGCCCGGCACTTTCCTGCCGTCGCCGGCTCGCTTCGGATCCCAGGTGTCGACGTGGGCCGCGCCGCCACCGAGCCAGACGAAGATGCAGTGCTCAGCTTTGCCCTTGGGGACATCGGCGTCCTTATTGCCATCCGCCGCCAGCAACAAGCCAGGTCTGCCGTCGAGGCCAAGCGCTGCCGCCGCTCCCATGAGACCGGCCTTACACGTAGAGGCAAGGAACTCGCGGCGTGTCCGGCCGATTGAATTTCGGGCGTGGCGCATCTTCGCTTTCCTTAACCGAGCCGCGTGCAGAAGCCAAGCTCGTTTTGTCACATGGGGACACATGTGGCAGCCGAGTTTGTCCTCAATTGCGGTCGCCAGTTGGTGGAGTTTGTTTGTCATCATGCGGATAATTTGCGGGGCGCGTCGTATTTGCACGCCGATGGGGCCGATGCTTGGTGAAAGCCAACCGCACAGACGACGGCGCGATTGTTCACTCCTGCTGGCATTTATGGGGTGGCCTCTAATTATTTCGAGCAGCTTGCAGCGACTAGGTTGGGATATCTAAGAATACACTTAAGTTGAGTATCAGTTGTGTGAACGCAAGTTTTTATCCTAATCCTATTGACCAATGCACGAGACGCATGCTATGCCGCTGCTCTATGACAAATAACTTAACCAGTCTTTCCGTCGATCAACTTCGTCGCGCGGCAGCACTTAAAGAGCAGATTGAACAATTGGCCAACGAGCTAAGAAGCGTGTTGGGCGGCTCGCCGGGCTCACCGGGCAGGCGGGGCAGACGGCGTGGGACCCGGTCCGCTGCTACTCGCGCAAAGATGGCAGCTGCCCAGCGCGCACGCTGGGCGAATGTAAAAGGAAAGACGAAAACCAGACGGGGCAAGCGAAAGATCAGCGCCGCAGGCCGGGCTCGCATTGCCGCCGCCGCCAGGGCTCGCTGGGCCGCCGCCAAACGAGCCGGCAGGCGTACTTTGGCTGGATAAAGAGAGGCCTGGGTTCACTCTGAGACGCGCTCCAGGAGCGCGCATTTCGTCGCGATCTTAGATCGGCAAATTCCGATCTGGCGGTTTGACACATTATCGCGCTTCCAATGCGGCAGTGTGCCGCGCTTGGTTCTCAAGGAACGTTCGTTTAGGAGTCAGCTCATAACTGAGACGACTCGCTACAACGGCCTTCATGAGTTCCAAAACGGCCCTTCCCAATCGTGCCAGGAGCGAATACCTAAGTAGACAGCTGCTCAATCGCAAGCGCCGTTTCCGTCGCAGGTTGAAGCTTGAGTCTGGTGATTCTGTCCGGGCGGATGCTGGCGAATTACGTTGAATAGAGGCCAACGGCGTTCCATCTCATTCTTATGAACCAGCTTTCCCGCCGTTCGTTCCTGAAGGGTTCCCTCGCTACGTCTGCCGCCCTGGGCCTGCCGGCCCGCTTCTGGGCCCAGGTGCCAGGCGCCAATGACGACGTGCGCGTGGCCGTCATCGGCTTCAACAATCAGGGCAAGGGCCACATCAAGGCGCTCAGCGGCCTCAAAGGTGTGCGAATTGTGGCGCTATGCGACGTGGACCATGCCGTGCTCGAGCGCGAGGCGAAGGAATTCAAAGAAGCGGGCAAGCCAATTGAAACCTACACCGATGTCCGAAAGTTGCTTGAAAACAAATCCATCGACGCCATTTCGACGGCTACGCCCAACCACTGGCACGCGCTCATCAGCATTTGGGCCTGTCAAGCGGGCAAGGATGTCTACGTGGAGAAACCCGTTTCCCACAATGTTTGGGAAGGCCGGAAAATCGTCGAGGCAGCGCGTAAATACAACCGCATCGTGCAAGGCGGGACCCAAAGCCGGTCCAACGGGCCGCTGCGCGAGGCCTTCGCATGGTTGCGCGAGGGTCACCTGGGCAAGATTCAAGTCGCTCGAGGACTTTGCTACAAGCGGCGCGAAAGCATCGGTCGGGCAAACGGCCCGGTGAAAGTGCCGGAGTCGGTGGACTTCGACTTGTGGTGCGGCCCTGCGCCGAAGGTGGCACCGGTCCGCAAGCGATTTCATTACGATTGGCACTGGTTCTGGGACACAGGCAACGGCGACCTGGGAAACCAGGGCATTCACCAGATGGACATCTGCCGCTGGGCGCTTGGAAAGGCCGGGCTATCTTCACGCGTGGTCAGTATCGGCGGCCGGCTGGGCTACGAGGATGATGGGCAAACCCCAAACACCCAATTCGCCGTGCATGATTACGGCGATGCGCTACTCATCTTCGAGGTGCGTGGACTGCCATCGCAAGTCGGCCAGCCCGACACGCCGGGAGCCGACAAGACAGCCATGGACAAGTATCGCGGGCAAGACATCGGCCACGTCATCGAGTGTGAAGGGGGTTACATTGCGGGCATCGTTGCCTACGACAAGGACGGAAAGGAGATGAAGAAGTTCAAGGGCTCTGGCGAAGGCCATCATGCAAATTGGGTGAAGGCCATCCGCAGCCGCAAAGCGTCGGACTTAAACGCGGACATCCTCGAAACGCACCTCTCAAGCGCGCTTTGTCACACGTCGAACATTTCCTATCGACTCGGACGGCAGTCGAACCCGGACGAAATCAAGGAGGCTCTCAAGTCCAACGCCGCCGCGCAGGAGACACTGGCGCGCTTCGAGGAGCACTTGGCTCGGAATAACGTCGACCTGAAGAAGACCCGGGCAACGCTGGGCGCATTCGTGAGAATGGACGGCCAGGCGGAGCGATTCGTCGACAACCTCAAGGCGAACGAATTGCTGACACGCGAGTATAGGAGGGCCTTTGTAGTACCGGAGAAGGTGTGAAGCGTTGAACCCTTAAATGATTGAAGGGGACGGTGCCGTTGTGATTGGCTCCCTGCATTAGCATGAAAACTTGCTCCGCTCCGGTCCAACGGGTTAACGCGTTAGCGTTTCTAGCGATTCTCCTTCCTTGCACGGGGCCAGCCCGGGCGGCCGACAAACCCGCCGGCATTCCTTCCGGCTACCAGCTTCAATACGAACAATCCTTTGATTCGCCGGACGCGTTGAAACAGCTGGTCTTCTCGGACCCGAAGGCGTGGCGGCACGCGAAGGATGGCGGCAACGGCGCTCTCGAACTGTTTGGCAAGAGCGATTACAACCCCAAGGACCGTTCGCCATTTAATATCGCTCTGGTCGCGGACACGGTTTTCGGCGACTTCGTGATGGATGTGGAACTGCAGTCGACGGTCAAGCCTTACGGGCACCAGGACATGTGCTTGTTCTACGGCTTCGAAGCCACGAACAAATTCTACTACACTCACATCGCCGTGGCCGCCGATCCGCACGCGCACAACATTTTCATCGTGAACGGTGCGCCGCGCACGGCCATCGCGAAGGAGACGACCAAAGGGGTCACGTGGGGAGAGAATCAGTGGCACAAGGTCCGCATTGAGCGCAACACCGCCGCGGGCACGATCAAGGTGTATTTCGACGATTTCTCCAAACCGCTCATGGTCGCCGAGGACAAGACGTTCGCGAGCGGTTGCATCGGATTCGGTTCGTTCGACGACAAGGGGAAGATTGACAACGTGAAAATCTGGGCGCCGTCGGTAACGAGAAAGAAAACAGAGTTCTTCGCGAAGGCAGGTTAGGCGCGAGTTCGGCTTAGCGGTTCAAGGCTCAGGCGTGGCCCTGATTTTTCGTGCCGTGGTTTCATTCGATGAGTAGCCTTCGCGGCCATGAACCTGGCGCGTTTCCTGGCCGTCACACCACTCGTGGCTTGCGTGTGCCTCGGATTGGCGCCCGGCGCCGAGAGCAAGCCCTCTAACAAGGACACCCGGGCGCTGCACGCCCTGCTCGCCGCCGAGTGGGATCACACCATGGAGCAGGCGCCCACGTGGGCTTCGAGTCTCGGCGACCGCCGGTGGAATGATCGCTGGGGGGAGGCTTCGCTTCAAGCCATTGAGAAGAATCACGGCCACGACCGCGACGCGCTCGCACGCCTCAACAAGGTCGATCGCCGAAAGCTGTCCACTGGCGATCAGCTCAACTACGACTTGTTCGAGTACGAGACGAAACTAGCGATCGAGGAGTACCAGTACCGCTGGTTTCTCGTGCCGCTGAACCAGCGTGAAGGCATTCAGACGGCCGACGAACTGGCGGATGCGCTCCGGTTCGAGACCGTGAAGGATTTCGAGGATTGGCTTGGCCGGCTGCGCCGCTTTGACGTGCTCATGGACCAGACTATTGCTCTCATGCGTCAGGGCGTGCGCGAGCGGCGGGTTCAGCCGAAGATCACGATGCAACGCGTGCCGGCGCAAGTCGACAAGCAACTCGTCGGCACTCCGGAGGCCAGCCCGTTCTTCAAGCCATTCACGAATTTCCCGCCGGCCATCGCCGCGTCAGAGCGGACGCGTCTGGCCGACGCAGCACGCGATGCCATCGCGACAAAGGTGCTGCCTGCCTATCGCCGCTTGAAGGAGTATCTGACCGCGGAGTATCTCCCAGCCTGCTTCGACCAGGTCGGGGCATGGCAACTCCCGGACGGCGAGGCCACCTACGCCTTTTTCGCGCGCAAGTTCACGACGACGCAGCTCACGCCCCGCGAAATCCACGACCTTGGGTTGCGTGAAGTCGAGCGCATCGGCCGCGAGATGCAGCGCGTGATGGATCAGGTCGGCTTCCAGGGCACCCGCCAGGAGTTCTTCAAGTTCCTCCGCACCGACCCGAGGTTCTACTGCAAGTCCGCCGACGAATTGCTGACGACTTACCGGGCCGTCGCAAAGCGCATCGACCCGCAATTGGTCAAAGTCTTCCGCACGCTGCCGCGCGCCCCATACGGCGTGGAGCCGATTCCGGACAAGATTGCTCCCGACACAACGACGGCCTATTACCGCGTGCTCGCGGCAGACGGCTCGCGCGCCGGTTCTTATTTCGTCAACCTCCACAAGCCGGAGATGCGCCCGAAGTACGAGATGATGGCGCTCTCGCTGCACGAAGCGGTCCCGGGACATCATTTTCAGTTTGCGATTGCCTTCGAGCAAGGCGCGCTGCCGGAGTTCCGGCGTTACGGGGGCGAGCGCGCCTACACGGCTTACATCGAGGGTTGGGCGCTCTACGCCGAAAGTCTCGGGGATGACATGGGCCTTTACGATGATCCCTACTCGAAGTTCGGCCAGCTCACTTATGAGATGTGGCGCGCGGTGCGCCTCGTGGTGGATACGGGCATGCACGCCCTGCGTTGGGACCGTCAGAAGGCCATCGATTTTTTCCTGGCGAACGCGGCGAAGTCGGAGCTGGACGTCATCAACGAAATCGACCGTTACATCTCATGGCCCGGCCAGGCGCTCGCGTACAAGATCGGCGAATTGAAGATTAAGGAACTTCGCGCTCAAGCGACGGGGGAGTTGGGCGCCCGATTCAACCTGGGCGAATTTCACGATGTCGTGCTCAAGAGTGGCGCCGTGCCGCTGCACATCGTCGAGCGGAATGTGAAAGCGTGGATTGCGGAGAAGAAGCGAAAATCCGAATGACGAATGACGAAAACCGAAAGGGAACTCGGACTTGGGACTTCTTTCGGTTTTCGGTTTTCGTCATTTTTCTGCTTCCTCGCCACCCTCAAAACTTCACGCCCTCCAGGTATTTCAAGCTTTGCGGAATCTGATCCGCGGCGATAGGTGATTCATCCTCGATGAAGTAGTACTTGATGCCGGCCTTCTTCGAGGCGGCGAGAATCGCGGGCCAGTCCATTTGCCCGGCTCCGAGCACGACGTTGTTTGAGACGTCGGTGTTGCCGGACCGGCTGCCCGTGGCGACGCCTTTCTTGAGGTCTTTCAAATGCATCAACTCCCAGCGGCCTTTGTATTTCTCGAGCAGCTTCACTGGATCCTGGCCTGGGTACACAATCCACAGCACATCCATTTGGAAGGCCACCCACTCCGGCTTCGTCTCCTTCATCAGCAAATCGAGCAGCGTGCCATCGCCGTGCGGCTCAAACTCAAATCCGTGCGCGTGGTAGAAAAAGCGGATGCCTTGCTTGGCCATCGCCGCACCGGCCTTGTTGAACACGTCGGCGGCCGCGCGGCACTCGGCCTCGTCGAAGGCGTCCTTGTGTGGAATCCAGGCGCAGCAGGCGTAGCGGACTCCGAGCGTCTTGGCGTCACGCGCGAGCGCCTCAGGATCGGCCGCGTAGCGCTCGTATGGAAAATGGATGCTGACGGGATTGAAGCCGCGCTCATCGAGCATCTCTTTGAACTTGGAGGGCGTGAAGTTGTAGGTGCTGGCCAATTCCACGTCTCGGATGCCATAGCTTTTCACCTTGTCGAGCGTGGCGGGTACGTTGCGGGTGAATTCCGCGCGCAGGCTGTAGAGTTGCAACCCCACGGGGCCCTTGAAACTTTGCCCCACGCCCACTGACTCTGCCGCAGTTGCGGGCGACGCCAGTGCCAGGAAACAAGACAGACTGAAGAAAGGATTCGCGATTGGCTTCATGCGGAGATTCAACGCGAACGGCGCCGAGTTGAAAAGCAGCAAACTGCGGCGGAAGCCCGCGAGGAGCACGACAGCCTTTGTTCGCAAGACCGTGTGCCTCGGTTCAGGGACGCGCGGACAAAGCCGTCCACGCCACAAGCATCACCGGGTGATGGCGGGGCCTGCTTCCGAATCGGTCGTCTTGTTCCGCAGTTCGCGCAACGCGCGGAGCGCGGCCTGGCTTTCCGCCTCCTTCTTGCTCTTGCCTCGGCCGCGACCGAGTTCGATTCCGCCGTGGAAGACGGCACATTCGAACTCCCGGTCATGATCCGGCCCGCTGGCATAAGTCATCTCGTATTGTGGCGCGTCGGGCGAAGTGGCCTGGAGAAGTTCCTGAAGTTCGCCCTTGGGATTTTCGAGATTCGGAATCTCGGTGAGCGTGCCGAGCACGCCGCTCAGACTGCGCAGGATGAACTCGCGCGCGGCCTCGTAGCCGCCATCGATGAACACAGCCCCGAGCAACGCTTCATAAGCGTCGGCCAGGGCCGACTGCCGTTGTCGTCCGCCGCTGGCTTCTTCGCCGCGGCTGAGGATGAGGTTCTCTCCCAGCCCGAGTCGCCGCGCTTCGGCGGCCAGCGTTCGCCGATTGACCAGTTGCGCGCGCGCCTTGGTGAGCGGGCCTTCGCCGAGGGCGGGAAACCGGTCGTACAGTTCGCGCGTCAAGACCAGTCCGAGCACGGCATCGCCCAGGAATTCGAGGCGTTGGTTGTGTTGGGTGCTGCCGGGCGATTCGTGCGCCACGGACGGATGGGTCAGGGCCAGTCGCAACAGCGACTCGTCGCGAAACGTGTAGCCCAATCGTTCCTGAAGCGCTGCGAATTTCGGCACAGCCATGATTCAGCCTGCGACGGGCTGGCCCGCCACCTCGGTGTCCGGCGCTTCGGTCGCGCGCCCGTGGGGCGAAGCCTCCTGCGAACCATCCTGAGCCCCGCCTTCGGGTATTTCGGAGCCGCCCGGCTCCGGCTGCGATTCCGCCGGAGGCGGCTGCAAGCCGTGCTCGAGCAACTGCGCCACTTCGCGCTGCACGGCTTCGAGTTGATTCAACTGGAGGTTAGGGTCCGGGATGGTGAACAAGTCGCCCGTCTTCGATTGTTCGTAAAGGAACACCCGCCCGCCCTCGCGCTGGACCTGTTCTTTCACTTTGAGGATGCGTTTGCGCTCGAGCATTACCGCGAGGATGAATCGCGCCGCGGCATACCTGGCATCGTCCAGTTCGATGAGCTTTCGGAGCAGCGACTCGGCGTTCTCTTTTTGAATGGCCTCGGGTGGCGCGGACGGAGGCGCTTCGTAGACGCCCTGCCAGTGGGAGACGAACCCCTTGCGGTCGCGCGCGCCGTCGCCTTCGCCCTTCCAGCACGGCTCGCACAAATCCAGCCGCTGAATCTCGCTCTTCACGTCGAAGAGCGCGGTGTGATAATGCTGTTTGTCGGAAAAAGAGCGTCCGCACGCCTGGCAGGCATGCGCACGGGACTGGATGTTCCACTCGTTCATGAGAACTAACCTAATGCCGTCCGCCCGGACGCCGGACATTATGCTCGGGCAGTTCCGACGGGCAACCTTGTTTTCCATGAATTGGCCAAAGCGAAATCCGAAGGCCGAAGACCGAAAGTTCACCTCGGAAGTGCGAGTTGTGCCGTTCTGATGGGTCCAGGAATGGGGACAAGGGAATGGAATGCGGCGCCCCTGTCAGTGTATTGCGACGCGCGCTTTCATTCGCTCGAGCAGTAATTCCCCTGACAATTCGGAATTCGGGCTTCGGCCTTCCTTCGGAATTCGGGAATTCGGGAATTCGGATTTCTATCGGGCAAACAACTCCGCATTCCCTTCCTTGATAAGCACGTGCCGATCGCCGTCGACATCCCTTAACTCTTGCACGAGTCCGCTGGGCCACGTGATGGTCAGCTTGTCCAACTTCGCCGCGGCGGCTAGTCCGAAGTGGACGTGCGCCGGTCCCTGGGCCTTGAATCCGTTGTACGGGTAGAGTTCACGGACGATTTTGCGCCCGCCGGCTTCCGCCACGAGCCGGGCGCCGATGCCGAGTCGATTGCTCTTTTCGCCGCGCAAGGAGACTTCCAGCCAGTGCGCCTTCGGCATGCGGTTCTCGAACAGGAGCAGGCTGCCTCCGCCTGCCTGGCGCACCAGCAGGTCCTCCATCCCGTCGCCATTGAAGTCCGCCGCGACCACCGAACGTCCGTCGCCATCGCTGTCCGCGCCGCCCGTCAGGCCGGAGACTTCGAAGAATTCCTGGCCGCCGGAGTTGAGGTAGACACGATTGCGTTCGTAGCCCGAAAGGCTTTTGCCTTTGGAAGCGATTTGCCACGGGTTCTCGACCCACCAGTCCTTAAGCCGCGCATCGGGTTTCACCGGCGCGGGACAGATGGCCAGTCGGTCGAAGGGCTGTGACACGACAGCCTGCCAGAGGCACGGTCAGCCGTCCGGTTCCTCCTTGTTCACGCTGACGAATCCGGCGGTCCCGTAGAGATCCAGGAAGCCGTCGTTGTCCAGGTCGAAGAAGGCCGTGCCGTACGCCCAACCGACGGCGTGTACTCGCGCGCGCTTGCCCGCGCGCGAGAACTTGAGCCCGCCGTCATTGTGGTAGAGCTCGCTGCCTGTAACGAAGCGCTTCATCTTCGCAAACACACCTGGCGCGAACGTCCCTTCGGAGAGGTTCTCCATGATGCGCCGGCCGGCTTTGCTGTACATGTTCGCGGTGTAAACGTCGATGTGGCCGTCGTTGTCGTAATCGCCCACGGCCAGGCCCATCGAGCCGAAGTCACCGGTGTCGTCGATCAACGGCATTTCGCGGAAGGTCCCATCGCCTTTGTTCACCAGCAGCACGCCGCCGCCGAATTCGTTGATGCAATAAATGTCCGGCCAGTTGTCGTTGTTCGCGTCCAGCCAGGCGGACGTAAACACGGAGCGCCGTCCGGCCTGCGCGTTGGCGCGCGCGGAAACTTCCTCGAATCTCCAGTCACCGAGATTTCGCCAAAGCTGGTTGCCCGGGCCGCCCGGTCCGTCGATCCATGAGTTAGTGCCGGTGAACTTGCCGACGCTGTCATTGCGGCTGACGTAGAGGTCGATCTTCCCATCCCGGTCGTAATCGCCGACGGAAAAACCGCTGGCCCCGTTGCCGATTGGGATACGCGCCCGCTCCGAGATGTCTTCGAACCGGAACCCGCCGAGGTTGCGGAACGCGCGCGTGGCGGTGATCAAGTCCACCAGCCCATCGCCATCGAAATCGGCCCAGGCCGCGTTCAGCACCCGGCGCAGGGTGGGAGACAAGCCGGATTTGTGGGTCACCTCTTCGAATTTGCCTCCCGGCCCGCCGCGAAAGAGGAACAACCCGAGTTCGTCGGTCACAAGCACGTCCTGGTGCCCGTCGTTGTCCACGTCCGCCAGAAAGACGCCGCCCGTGACGATGGGCCGGCGTTCGACCGGCACGTTCCAGTTGTCCTGAAAGAGCGCCCGGTTGATGCCCCAATCCCGACCGACTTCGCGAAACAACTCCTGGGCCGCCACGGCCTCTTGCGCTTCGACGGCCCGAAGGCTGCGAATCCAACCTCCGCGCGTCATGATTTCGTCGGCGTCGGGCACGGTGTGCAACTCAAAGTCCAGCTTTGCCATCAGTTCGCCATGGCCGCCGTCCGTCCGCGCTCCGACCATCCGGAGCGCGCAATTGCCGCGCCACGCGCCATCGAGGTGCTCCCGCTTCAAGGGCAGCAGGCTCATCAGCGCCAGTTCGACCTTTGCGTCCGGCCCGAAGCGCTGACGCAGCCCGGAAAGGAACTTCGCGAAGGCTTCAGCATCGCACGCAGCGCTCGAGTTCGTCTCACGCCGCACTTTGAGCGTGGGCAAATCGACCCCTTTTCCTTCACCGACCGCGAGCGCGGCGCCCTGGAAGTTCGTCGAGAAGAAATGAGCGACCTTGGCCGGTTCTGCTGTACGAATCGCCGCTGCCAGCGCCGGCCAACCCCGGCGCGACAGCACGAGTCCGCGTTGCTCGATTTGCGCCAGGTAAACGCGCTCCGACTCCGCCAACGCCAGCGGATCGCTCCCGGCACCAAGGGCCTCACCGACGGGAATCGCAAGTGCAACGATGAATCCCAAAACGCCGGCGCTGAAGACACTCCAGGCGGGAACAGGAAAGTGCGCCATGCGTTGGGACTGCATAAGAGGCGGCGATGGAGAGACTAAGGATTGCCTCTGGTGAAGTCAAGGCCGCCGGTCGTCTGCGGCGCCAAAGATGGCCTGCGTTATTCCCAACGCTTGCCAACCTGGAGGGATTGATCGAGCACGTCGGGCGCGATTTTCCGAAGCGCATTCGTCGCCTCGATGCGCATATTCCGGTTTGTGTCTTGCAAGGCGACGATCAACTCGGGCACAGCCGCTTTCGCCGACGTTTCAAAGCGGGCCAACGACCAAAAACAGCCGCTGCGGATCTCAGCTCTGGGATCGCGCAGTCCATCGACAAGGGCCGGAACCGTGATGTCAGGCTCGCATCGAAGCCATCCCAACGATTCTGTGGCCCGAGCCGCCAAATCTGTATCCTTGTCGCGCACGCATTCACTGAGCAACTTGACGGTGAGAGTCCTATTCGTTCCCAAGTGGTCACACGCGATGAAGAGCCTGGCCACATATGCGCGCCTGGGATCGCTCGAATTCTTGAGAATCGCCATCAACGGGGGCATTCCGTCCTGGCCAGTGCAATACAACGCGTATAGAATCTTTTCGGTGAGGGCCGGCGAGTTCCGCCCCTCCATCATGCGCATCAGTTCGGGCACTGCACCCCCGCATTTGTCCTCAGGATTTCGAATCCAGCCAGCGCCACCTGTTCCTTGATCCAGCCCGGATCTTCGCACCAATCATAAGCAAACGGACTGTCACTCCCGAACACCTTCTCGGTCGCCGAACTGGCTTTATACCGCCAGGAAGCTCGCTCGCATTGAATCCACTCCAGTAACCATGGCAACGCATTCGTTCCAATCTGGTGGACGGCCTTCTCGGTTTCCTGCAGGGGAGGTTCATCAGGATTAAAGGGCGCAACCAGAACACTGGTCGCGACCCAGCGACTTCCCAGAGGCGAATTTCTGCCGCTCCAACGCTCGTGCAAAATGATCCACTCCGTCAGGGTTATTCCATTGTACCTCGGCTCTCGTTTCTCAGGCCAAAGCAATGCGAGAGCACCAGCGGCTATCACGCACACCAGAAGAAGCAGGATGAGGCGGCGCTTTGTCACAACTTGAACGCACCCGCCGCCGAATGTACGACGTAGTCAACTTCGCAAGCCCGCATATGCTGGCGCTGTAATCCTGGTCGAGCGCCAGTAGATCCTTCGGCACAAGCAATAGGGAGATAAGGAGAGTCGAGGCCTCTGATACCAAGCGCAACTCAGTTTTTCAGCATCTGTTCCGGCGAAACTGCTGCGAGAGCATCGCGGAGCGATGCCAGAAGGTAGCTGGGGGTTGAGCGAAGCGACCCCCGGTTTGCGTCGCAAATATTGATTCCGTACCTCGGAGGGGTGCAAGAAATCTGTTCCGTACCAATTCTTTTGACCCCTCCGGGGTCGGGATCGAGATCGCTCGGGCACCGGGCGTATCGTCGCGCTCCGCACTCCTCACCAGTTACCTTCTGTCAGCCCTCCGGCCTGCGGTACGCATCCTTTGGCAAGGGGTTGGCTATGGGCCCGGCCCACTTGTCACCCGCAACCCCAAATGAAGATCAACCCCAGCACTGCAAGTGCCAGACCGAGGATCCGCAGGTAACGTTGCACTTGCCCATTCTGCCACAGCGAGAGCAGCCGTGCGCCGAGACGCAGGCCGCCGCAGCCCCCGTCGAAACCGGGGTTGACCACGAGCTCGTCGATGAATCGGTTCAGCCAGGATAGCCCAAGGGCGAACAGCGAGACCGCGCGGACCGCGTTCTCCCAAACGACTTCATCCAGCCACCGACTGGCCCGGGCGCAGGCGGCGTTCCAACGGAGAACGGAGAGTTGGTAGAGTTCGTCGATGAAGAATTTCCCACGCAACACGGCGAATGTGCCGGGCAGGAGTCGCTCGAGCGGATCGGGCGCTTCCGCCGTTTTCGGGCCGCGTTGCGAGTAGAATCGCCAACCCGCTGCGATGCCGCCCAGCGCGACGGCCGACGAGAGCACCATCACGAAGAGCATGCTGCCATCGAACTCGGGGCCCGCAGGCTTCCCATGGCCGCTCAGATAACTGTGGAACCACGGCCACACCGGAGTGCCGAAGAGGCTCAATCCCACGGCAAACACCGCGAGTATGGCCAGAGGAATGGTCATGGCACGCGGGCTTTCGTGTGGTGTGTAGCTGCCGGCGTGAGCCGGCGGGCTGGCGCCGTGGGCGGGAGCCGCGTGAGAATTGCCCGCGACCTCACGGTCGCGGCTACGGGAAGTGCCAAAAAACACGTGCCACATCTGCCGCGTCATGTAGAACGCGGTGAGGAACGCGGCCGTGAGGCCAAATAAGAACGGCAGCTTCCACTGGCTCGGTTGCCACAACCAGGCGGCGTGCAGGATTTCGTCCTTACTCCAGAAACCGGAGAAGAACAACGGCACTCCCGAGAGCGCCATCATGCCGATGGCATAGGTCGCGAACGTCACAGGCATGTGCCGCCTCAACCCGCCCATGCGCCGAATGTCCTGCTCCTCATGACAGCCGTGAATGACCGAACCGGCTCCGAGGAACAGCAACGCCTTGAAAAAGGCGTGCGTGAGCAAGTGGAACATCCCCACTGCCACGCCGCCCACGCCCAGGCCCATGAACATGAAGCCAAGCTGCGATACCGTCGAGTAGGCCAGGATGCGCTTGAGGTCCGTCTAGGCGACAGCGATGAGCGCCGCGAACAACGCCGTAATCGCGCCAACCCAGGTAACGGCCTTCAGTGCGGACGAAACGTTGGCGGCATTTGGGTGCGCCGTTTCCTGCTCACCCGCCCTTGGGGCAGCGTCGTCCCCGCGCGCGTTTGCTGTAGCTGCGACCGTGAGGTCGCGGGACGGGGACGCAGAAGGTTGGACAACAGCAGAGTTTCGGTTCGCGCTTGGAATCTCAGCCTGCGACTTCACAGTCGCAGCTACAGCCGCTGCCGCGGGCGGGATCACTGGCTGCGGCGCCGCCTCCATCAACGGGTAGACTCGCGCCACGAGGAACACGCCTGCTGCCACCATCGTCGCGGCGTGGATCAGCGCGCTGACGGGCGTCGGCCCTTCCATCGCGTCCGGCAGCCAGACGTGCAGCGGCACCTGGCCGGACTTGCCGATGGCGCCGCAGAAAATCAGCAGCGCAATCGCCGTGCTCACACCCATGCCGAGCCAGGTCGCTTGCACCACGAGTTTCCCGAGCGCGGCTTGTTCGAGGCACCCTTTGCCGTCGTCGTAAAAGAGCAGTGTTCCCGTTTCCGAGTAAAGCCAGAGCAAGCCGAGGAAAAACAACACGTCACCAATGCGCGTCGTGATAAACGCTTTCTTGGCCGCGGCGGCCGCGCTCGGCTTGTGATACCAGAACCCGATGAGCAGGTAACTGGCCAGCCCGACCAGTTCCCAGCAGATGAACAGCAGCAACAGGCTGTTGGCCATGACCAACCCAAGCATCGCCGCCGCGAACAACGACAGAAAACAGAAGAACCGCGTGAAGTTCTCGTCGTGCGCCATGTACCCGACGCTGTAGATGAAGATGAGCGAGCCGACGAAAGTGATCATCACCAGCATCGAAGCGGTGAGCGGATCGAGCATCCAGCCCAGCTTGAGGGAAGTTTCACCGAGAACGAACCAATCGAAGTTGTGCTTCAACAGCGTGGCCTGGTCGCCCAGCGTCTGGACGAAGGCCGCGCACGACAGAACAAACGCCGCCACCATCGACCCGATGGCCAGCGAGGCGGCGAACTTGCGCGCCGGCCGTTTGGCCAGCGCGGTCAACCCTGCCGCCAGCAGCGGCAGGGCGGCAATCCACCAGAGGTTTTGGATCGACCAGTTCATGCGCTAGTAGCCGCGCGTTTTGTAAGGGCGGTTCAGGGGAACATCAAGGCCGAAGCTCGCCGCGCGGTTGAGTTCACTTCCGGCGGGTTTCACCGTCTGTTGACTTCGGTCCAGCTGGAAGAAAAACTAGCGACCAGAGGACTGAAGAAATCATCAGTACGCCTGGAAGCAACCAATAATAAAAATCGAGCCCTTTAGGGCGTTGTTGAAATATCCAGTAGTTGATGCCCATGATTATCAATGGGAAACCTATCTTCCGGATGATGGGCCTTATCGCTCCCTTTCTGCGGCGTTTCAAACACCAATGAAGTACGACGACAATGACAAGAAGGGTCACGTTAACAACTGTCCACTGGCACGTGAAGCCAATGTACGACTCGTAGTGCCACAGGAGGTGACCGCCTCGCCATGTCGAAGCAAGGTACGCAAGCAGTTGTTGCACGTCCTCGTCTGTCGAACCCAACGAGCGGGCTATTTCGTTCAGCTTAGCGACATCCAACTCGAATTCCCAAGGAGGATAATCGAACCCTTCTGATGCCCTGCGTGAAACCTTCGACTGGATTTCTTCTGCTTTCGGCCGGAGTCGCTCAGTTGCTAGAGCTTTGCGAAAAAATGGCTGCTTAATGAATACATCCATGACCTCAGACCTTGCAACGTTGGTTCCAAGAGATTGAGCAATGTGCAATGCCCAGGAAAAATTTGTAGCGCCTGTAAGAATGGCAACACCAGCAAATGAAAAGCTCTTCGTCTCTGCTTTACCCACCAGCTTGACCCCTATATCACGGAACGCAAATAGTGAATCTTCTGATAATGCCAGGATCTTTGGGCGATTTATTTCAAACGTGATCCCTGCTACTGTACCCCAACTGCTCCACCACGAGGGCAACGCGCCCGGAGAACGATAGTACTCCTTTAGCGCGTCCTCTAACGACACGGAGAGAGAAACGAACGGGTCCGTGCTATCTAGGCCCGTGAAGATTGCAAACTGAACCGGAAGTTTGGTGCAGTCTGCCTGGAGCGATGATTTCGATGCTGGATACAGATGAATGAGGGCCTCACTTGCTTCTGAGAATACGACGCTTGCTGCCACATTAGTTTCTAGGAGTTTGAATTGGCGCCTAAACCTGGGATTGACTTCGGTTTCAAGAGTTTCTCGGTACGATTGCACGAACCTCTCTGCAAACAGCTTTGCGTCTTGAATTTCCTTCCTGAAATCTCGGCTGAAGCGGTTGAGACCATCGTGCTTAACTACTTGCGTGATCTCGAACTTGCTTTTTGCCTTGCAGCCAACCAAAACAGCAATCAGGAAGACGAGCAGCCATCCGTTCCAAACTCCGAATCCCACGATTGGTCGCCGTCGCACGAAACTCATCATAACGGCGAGCAGGGTTTTCCAAAAGCGAAAGTCCTAGCTAGCGGGCGTGCGAGCAAAGCGCGATCAGGAACTAGACGTTAATCCGCACTCCGCGTTGCCGGCCACTTCACGTACGAGGTTTTCAACGAGTTGGAGATCGCCATTAGACTTGGGAGTTCACGAGCGCTTCAGCCACCTCCACCATCTTCGCAGCCGTCAGGCCGTGGTGTTCGTAGAGGTGCTCGGCGACGTAGGCGCTCTGACCGAACTCGCCGCGGATGCCGAGCGTCGTGATGCGATGTGGCGTACCCGCCTGGCTCAACGCGTGGGAAATCTGCGCGCCCATGCCGCAGACGACCTGGTGGTCCTCGATGGTCACCAACCGGCCCGAGGCGGCCTTCACCGCGGCGCCGATGGTTTCCAGGTCCACGCGATTGATGAACGGATTGTTGATCACCGTAGCCGTGATGCCGCGAGTGGCGAGTTGCTTGCCGGCTTCAATGGCTTTGTTCAGCAGCGGGCCCGTGCCGATGAGCACCACGTCTTTGCCTTGCGCGAGAACCTGCGCCTTGCCCCACGGATACTTCGCGCCTTCGACCCAATAGACCGGGTAATTCTCGCGACCGACGAAAAAGACGTAGCTCTCGCCATCCCGACCGGCGGTACGGTCGGCGGCCTGGCGCTTGATGGCTTCATACATCAATGCCTCGGCTTCATCGGCGCACGACGGACTGATGACGACTGTGTGCGGAATGGCACTGACCGCGGCGAAGTAAGTCGTGGCCTGATGGCTTGCGCCGTCGGCCGCGTCCTGGAACCCGACGTGCGAGAACATCGCGATGACCGGCGCCTGCGACAGCGCCGCCATCGTCAGCGGCAGGTTCCCCTTGGTCACGCCGAATTGGCCGAACGTATCGACAATCGGAAGGAACCCGGCCTTCGCGAAACCGGCGCCGGTGCTGACCATGTTGGCCTCGGCCACGCCGACTTCGAGGAAACGCCCTGGGAGGCTCTTCTGGAAGGTGCTGATGCCCGTCGAACCTTGCACGTCGGCGGAAATCGAGAAGACGGGCAAACCTTCCTGCGCGGCGCGAATGGCCCCTTTGGCCAGCCCGCTCTGAATCTTGTCTTTCTTCACGGCTGGCGCGGCTGGGGCGGCAGCGGCAGCAGCCTTGGCTTTCTTCGCCTCTTCCTTCTTTTCCCAGTCAGCGCGAAGAGACTTTGCCCAATCGGCGAACTCCGGCGGAGTCTGGCCACCATAGATTTCATTAACGAAATCGACAATCTTTTCGGCGTTGGGCAGCGGAAAGCCGTGGCCGCCCGCGCGATCCTGCTCGGTGGCCTTCACGCCGTAACCCTTGATTGTCTTGAGCCACAGGGCGACGGGCTGCTTTGGATTCGATTTGGCCAACTGCACTCCCTTTTCGACCGCGAGATAGACAGCCTGAAGGTCGTGCCCGTTGGGCACGCGGAGGACGTTCCAGCCGAGCGCGGAAAGCGCCTCGAACGTCGGTTGCATCGAGAAAGCATCGTGCGTGATGCGACCGGAGAGCTTGGTATCGTTATCCGAGATGAGCATCACGAACGGATTCATCCGATCCTTGGACGCCAAGCCGGGAATCGCCGCGAACGGTTCCTTGGCCTCGCCCTCCATCGACGCGCCGTCGGACACGGTGACGATGGTGACGCGGTCACGGTTGGCCACGCGATCGGCGATGGCGAGCCCTTGTGCTTGCGGCAGGGCGGAGCCGAGCGGCCCGTTGCTCAGGAGGACGCCCTGGGGATTGAGATGCGACTCGCCGTGGCCGGTGAATTTGCTTTTGATGCTGCGGAAGCCCTTGAGGTCTTCGAACGTCATCCCGTCGAAGCCGTAATTGGCGCGCAACGCGTAGATGCCGTTTTCCGCGTGGCCGGCGTCGTTTACGAAATTAAACGCCTCGTACCACGGGCGGTCTTGTGTGACGAACATGATGCCGTGCACCGCCGCCACCATCTCCGCGAACGCCGCCGGACCGCCCCAATGGCACGCCGCGCCGCCGTTGACGGCATGGACGTCCATGAGCGCGACCAGGGCGCGAGTGGCGCGCGGGTCACCCAGGATGACGGGTTGGCCGGCCGCGCTTTTGACGGTGACCGAGTATTTCGGGGGCGCCTTGGGAGTTCCGGCGAGCCGCGATTTGAGCGGCAGGGGCGACAGGGAGGGTGCTTCGACGACTTTTATGAGGGACGTATCAGCGGCCATAGGAATCGGTTGGATCGAAAACCGTTCGGTTCAAAAACACAAGCCACTAACTCTAAAAACGGTTGCTCAAAAGGGAAGAACGAAGTTTGAAAATGGGTCAGCTGGGGCGCATCCGCGCAGTGTCCGCGGGGCGCGGGCTTTCGGCCGCTTCGGCATCCAAACGACTCAAGTGGCTGCCGGGATGGAGTTCATCCTGTGCCAAGCATCAGAAGGCCTGGTTATGCCGCGGCTTCACTTGGCCTTGGGCTCCCATAACTCGACGCGGTTGCCTTCCGGGTCGGTAATCCAGGCAAAGCGTCCATAATCGTAGTCCTCGACCTTCTCGACGGTGACCCCATTACTGCGAAGCTGCGCCAGCATCCGATCCAAATTGGACACGCGATAGTTGATCATGAACGCCGGGCGGGAAGCGCCGAAGTAGTCCGTGTCCGCGGGAAAAACAGACCAGACCGTGCGGCCTACTTCATCGGGCCGGTCATGTTCGCGCCAGACAAAATCTGTGTGCCCATTCTCCGCGCAAATGCCAAGCTGGTCCCGATACCAGGTGGACATCCGTTCCGGGTCGCGCGCTCTGAAGAAAATGCCGCCGATTCCAGTAACCTTTTCCGCGTTATCGCTCATAAGCAGATTTACGGTTTGTCCTTCTCCTTGGGCGCGGTCTCCAGCTTTTTCAACTCGGCCTTCAGGTAATCGGCGCACTTCGTCTCCTTGCCGTCCTTGAAACGGATGAGATAGGGCTTCTTTGCGCCGGAGGTCGACACCGTCATGATCTTGTCGATGAACTCGGTGGCTGTCTTGATCTCGTCGCCCGCTGCTTCCCATTTCCTCCGCATCAAGGCTGCAGCCTCCTTGGGTGGAAGGGTTGTGTCGTTGCGGATGAAGCTCGCTTCCTTGAGGGACTCGAGGTTCTTCAGCAAGGCTTCGATTTTCGCCTTTTCGCCACTGGCAGGCGCAGGTTTATCCGCGGCGGTCGATGGCAAGGAAGTCGCCAGAATGCAGCACGCTGCGAATACAAGGAGGCCGTTTCGATTCATGGATGCCTTTCGTTCGGTTTTGAATGAACGCAATTCTGTCACGGGTTCCGTTGCCAGCCAACGACCAAATATCGCCAGCAAGGCCGCGAGTGCGTCCAGGCATTGCGATGCACGTCTTCGGCCGCTCGCTTTCGGGCGCCTGCCTGCTCTCAAGCGGGCTTGCCATACTCCCGCTCGACCCTGGCCACGCGAAGTCGGTAATCCGAATACCAAACCCGCTTGCCTGTCTCCTGGGCTACTTTGTGTTCGGCCTGCGCCTTCCAGGCGGCAATCGACTCCTCGCTCTCCCAGTAGGAAACGGTGATGCCGAGCCCATCCGGGGTTCGCGCGCTCTCGACGCCAAGGAAGCCCGGTTGCTGTGCGGCCAACTCCACCATGCGCTGAGCCATTTGACCATACCCACGGTCGCCTTCCGTGCGCAGCGAGGTGAAAATGACAGCGTAGTAAGGAGGTTTGGGTGTCTGGGCGATGGTGTTGTCGGTCATCGTTTCTTCGAATAGCGTGGTTGATACAGCTGGACCTCCACGTTCCCTGGCATCTTGAAGTGAGTCACCAGGCCGTAGCCATGATCCGCAACTCCATCCACAAACTCCACCCCGCGCGACTGCAATTCAGCCACCGTCTTGTGAATGTCGTCGCAATAAAACGAAATATCGTGTGTGCCGGCCGGTGGGCCTTCCACTGGATCCGTGGGGTGACAGCCCATCTCGGCTTCCGGCAGATCAAAGATCAGCCATCCATCGCCAACATCGGTGGAGGGAAATCCCAGCTTGTCGCGGATGAAGGCCCGCAATTCCTCCGCTTTCGGGGAGTAGAACATCGTGTGAACGCCTTTGATCATATGAATGCCGAAGTTGATCGCACCATCGTCGGCAGTCAAGCCGCCTAACGGACAATGCCTGAGCACCGCGGCATGAAGACAACGGCCGCGTTGATGGACGGATCGCTCATTCTTTTCGGTAGTGCCGTTCGAGGGCTCCAATCTTGCGCCTGAACTCTCGCTCGTTAATTACCCTCACGCTATTTGTTTTGTCAGGATACGCGTTCAAATAGATCGCGCCTCGCGTGGTGGAATCGAGCCTGCGGTCGATATAGACCTCAAACCGATTCCCCTCGGCATCTTTGATCGTGACATATCGTGTTCCGCCGTCGGCGAAGATATTCAGCTTCAGGGTCCCTGTGGCACTGTCGTAGCCTTCATCCGTGACTGGTGGAACAATCCTGATGTCGTTCTGAACGAATGGGCCGGTCGTGCTCGCGCAACCAGTGCAAAGAGCCAGGAGAAGGAGTGGGGCAAACTTTTTCATTGTGCCCTTTCGCGCGTGCTAGCTGGGGTCTATCTCACGATTCCGTCCACGTACATTTGTCGGATTCATAATCATACGCGAAGCCCTTCCGACGTGCCAGGCGCCACGCCGTGCTGTTGAGGATCCACGTGACCAGAGCTAAAAGTGCCGGGAGCAAAAACACCAAAAGCATACGTCCGGCAAAGCCTGACGAAAAGGTTTTCACCAGGATGACAGCGCCTCCGAGGAAGAAGGTGATACCTGTGGAAATGTACGTCACAAATGCAAGCTCCACGAACACATACCCGATGGGTGTGCATCGCTTAAGCCCGAGTCTTTCGTTTTCACTCACCCACATACGAGCTGCGGCTAATGAACCCATTTTGAACCACGCGGGGCCGACCATATCGTTTTCGGATTCGCTACCGTCGGTCCATCACTCCATGACACCTGTCCGGTCCGTTTTTCTATGCGAATCGGTTCGCGTGTCGGAGCCGCGGCGAAACCAACCAAGGTGCTCGACACCCAAAACTCTCCCACATCGGCGACCTTGGAAGCAGCGCCACACATTGGGCCAAACCGCCTGAAATAGCTTTGCGCAAAGACGTCAGCCTCCGCGGCATTGATGCCATCTTCCGGTACGATATCTTGCAACTGGACCTGAAGCCGGCGGCGCTCCTCACCAGCTGTAGGATACGTAGCGCAGCCGAACAGAACCGAACTCAATGTCAGAAAGAGCGGCAGAAAGGTTTTCATGCGCATCCGTATCGACAATCGATCTGAACCACGCGGCGTCCGCTATGTGGCCACCACTGCAGAGCCACTCCGGCGTGGCTCCAACGTAGTGTTAGACGGAAAGCGTGGCTATGACTCCCGAACTTTTCATGTTGTTCTCACCTACTCCTCTCACGGCAGATAGCTCTCAACGTTCAACGCTCAACTCTCAACGCCGCTGCCGCCCCTTCGCTCGCAGCCTCCTGTTCGTGGCGCACGCTCTTCCACGCGGCGACGAGGTGGGACGCCATCTGTTCGATACTGAACTGCTGCTCCACGGCGGCGCGCCCGCGTTGGCCGAGAAACCTCGTGTGCAACGGGTCCTGGAGCAGGCGCTCGATGGCGTCTGCGAGGGACTTGGGATCGCCCGGCTCGCAGAGCACGCCGCCGCCGGTCGCCTCGAGCAGTTCCGGGAACGCCGCGTGCCTTGGCTGCACCACCGGCACTCCCGCCGCCCACGCCTCGAGCAGATACAGCCCGAAGGCCTCTCCGTAGAGTCCGGGCGCGGAAAAGACGGTCAACGATTTGAAAAACTCCAGCTTGCCCGCCTTATCGACGTTCGGGAAGAAGCGCGCGTGTTCCAGCACGCCGGCTTCAGCCAGCTTCTGCTTGAGCGCGGCGACGAACGGCTCGTCGCTCGGCCCGCAGCCGCCCCCGACGTGCAACCGCAGTTCGCGCGCCGAGTCGCGCCGTTTCAGCAACAGGTAGGCCTCGACCAGTGTATCGAGTCCCTTCTCCCGGCACATTCGCGCGAAGTAGCCCAGCACCGGCGGCTGCGGCGGGTTCTTCCGAACTTCGAAGCCCGCCAGGGGAATGCCGCTGGGCACGACGCGGACTTGCTCCGATCGCAGGGCAAGCCGCCGCTGCATGAGGTCGCCGAAGTAGCGCGAAGGCGGAAGGAAGAGGTCGACGTCGCGGCATCGCTCCGACAGCGTGCGCCATGCCTCATTGCGAAGCCCCTCGGGCAGCGCATCCAGAAACGTGTCTTCGCCCGTCAGCAGGCAGGTCACGGGCGCTTTCAGCTCGGACTTCAGTTGCCGGGCCATCCCGGCGAGCAGCGCATTAGACAGGCAGATGACGTCGGGCTTGGGCTGGGTCTTGAGCCAGGCAATAAGCGCATCGAGTTCGCGCGCCTGGTGGCCGGCTTCGCCACGGAGCATCGAAAGCGTCAATTCGCCGGCTTCGGATGCGCGCGTCGTGGCGGCGCGTCCCGAGGCCCAGCGGAGCGCGAGCCGGGATGCGAACGGCTTGAGCATCCATGCCGGGAGTTTGCGGAAGAGCGACGACTTCTGTTCCAGGAAGACGTTGATGCCGCTGTAGAACACGGGCGTGCCCGTACTTTGGTCCGGCTCGTCGAGCGTCAGCGGCAAGTAGAGTGGGACCATCAAGGCATGGTGCCCGGTCTGGCGGAGCGCGGCGACGAGCGCATTGTCCCGCAAGCAGCCGCCACAGAACATGCCGCCGGCGCCCGGAGTGAGCTGAACAATGTTCATCGGCCGGGCCGCCGCGGCGAGCGGCGCGAGAAGCAGATAGGACTGCGATTCGGTGACATTCGCGAGGCGAGCCTAGGCTGCCGCGCGCCGCGTCGCAAGCCATGCGGAGCCCCTGCATTTGCGCCTCGAATTTGTTCGGATTCAAAGCAGTTGCCATCCGGCCCGAATCGGAAAAGGCTCGGCGCCTATGAAATCCGCTTCCCAAAATGAACATCGGGTTCCATGACATGGGATGCCGCTCTTCTTGCGCAATATGCGCGTGCGGGAACTTCAGTGATCGGTGCGCATGACGATTTCCGTGAACCGACGTTTAGCAGGACAGGCCTCTTGCCTGTCTGCGGGGCTTCCGGCCCCGATCGGCTTCGCGGGCAAGATGCCCGCGGAGACAGGCTGGAAACCTGTCCTGCTTTGCGGCCGCATCGTCGCTTTGGCGCTGGCCACTGCGTTGCTTTTGCAACCCGCCTTCGCAGCAGACAAATCCGACAAGAAAGAGCCGAAGAAGCCAGAGCCGCCACGAGTCATCGTGACGTTGCCGCTGGCGGTCGTTGCCGGGAAGACGAACACGGTCCGGGTACGCGGAGAGAACCTTACGAACGTCACTGAATTGCACTTCACCAATGCCGTGAAGGCCATCGTTGCCATCCGGTCGCAGACGACGCTGGAGGTGCCCAAAGGCGCCGACGCGAACAAAGCCGGCGACTCCCAATTGGAGGTGGACCTCTGCTTTCCTGCCGGCGCGGTTCCGGGCACGAATTACTTCACCGTCAGTTCGCCGCTGGGCCAGAGCCCGGCGCAGCCGCTGCTGGTGTTGGCGCCGGACGAGGCCCTCGAGGAACAGGAGCCGAATGGCGGCTTCAAGCAGGCCCAACCGCTGGCGCCTGGCAAGACGCTGGTCGGCGCCATTAAGGAAGCTGCGGACGTGGACGTGTTCCGGTTCGAGGGTCTGGCGGGCCAGCAAGCCGTCATTGAAGTTTGCGCCGCCCGCCACGGCGCCTCGCTCGATCCGCTGCTGACGCTTTACGACGCCGAGGGCCACATCCTCGCCGTGAATGACGACGCCAACGGCAGCCCCGATTCGCGTCTCAAATTCAGGCTGCCAGCCAGCGGGGCTTACCTCGTCAGTATTATCGATTCGTTCGATCGAGGTGGGCCGGCGTACGTTTACCTGCTGCGCCTGGGGCTGGAGCCGAAGCCGTAAACCGTTTGGCTCGACTTTCGAACGCAGGTAGGGTATTTCCTCACTTGCCCCTCGGCACGAAACTGGCTTGAATAGGCTGGAATTGGGCCCGGTCGAATCGCAGACGAGCTAAAGACGACTATGTTGACGATCCTCGCCCCACCGCCGCGACGCAGCGGCTATTGTGACGGCGTTTCGCGCCGCAACTTCCTCAAGATCGGCGCTCTAGGGCTTGGGGGACTGGCCCTGCCCCAATTGCTCGCCGCTGAGGCGGCTTCGGGCGTCGGACGTTCGCACAAGGCGGTGATCATGATTTTTTTGCCGGGTGGGCCCTCTCACCAGGACATGTTTGACCTCAAAAGCGACGCCCCACGTGAGGTGCGGGGCGAGTTCAAGCCGATTGGCACCAGCGTGCCGGGCATCCAGATTTGCGAACACCTTCCGCTGCTCGCCAAGTTGGCCGACAAATACACCATCATCCGCTCGATGGTCGGCGCGGAGGACCGCCACGAAGCCGTCCAATGCCTCACCGGGCGGTTGACCCGCAATCAGCCTCCGGGCGGCTGGCCTTGCATGGGCTCGGCGTTGTCGAAGCTCTGCGGCCCGGTGGAAAAGACCACCCCGCCGTTCATCGGCCTGGCGCCGAAGATGGGCCACGTGCCGTGGAGCGACAACGGCCAGTATGGGTTTTTGGGCGTCGGTCACGCGCCCTTCCAGCCGAACAAAGGCGGGGGCAAGGACGACATGGTGCTCAACGGCGTCACGCTGGACCGCCTCAGCGACCGCCAGCGGCTGCTGGCCAGTTTCGACCGGTATCGCCGCGACATAGATTCCAGCGGCATGATGGACGGTTTGGACACGTTCAACCAACAGGCGATGGGCATTCTCACTTCCAGCAAGTTGCTCGAAGCGCTCGACGTGGAGAAGGAGGATCCGAAGGTCCGCGAACGTTACGGCAAGGGCGATCCGAAGAATCGCGACGACGGCGGGCCGAAGCTGATGGAGCACATGCTCATCGCTCGAAGGCTCGTCGAAGCGGGGGCGCGGTGCGTCACGCTTGCGTTCAGCCGATGGGATCATCACGGCGACAACTTCGGCGCGTTGCGGCAGGATCTTCCGTTGTTCGACCGGGGTGTCAGCGCCTTGCTGAACGACCTGCACCAGCGCGGCCTCCACAAGGATGTGACCGTCGTGGTCTGGGGTGAGTTTGGCCGCACGCCGGTCATCAACAAGGACGCAGGCCGCGACCACTGGCCGCGGGTGAGCTTCGCGGTGCTCGCTGGCGGCGGCTTGCGGCACGGGCAAGTCATCGGTTCCACCGACCGGCTCGGCGGCGAAGCCCAGTCGCGCCCCGTGCGGTTCGGTGAAGTGCATGCCACGGTCTATCACGCCCTCGGCCTGGATGTGAACAAGGTGACGGTGCCCGATCTCAGCGGGCGGCCCCAGTTTCTCGTCGAGGACGGCCTCCAGCCGATGCGGGAGCTGGTATGAAGCGCGGCAAGGAGCACGGCAACGGACGCACGACCGTCGCCGGTCGCACCGGGCCGCTGACCTGGAAGGATCTCTGCCTGGATTCGCGATTCCAGGATCTGCCTTACAAGATTGAGATCAATGGCCGAGGCCAGATCATCATGAGTCCGACAAGGAATTTCCACGGCTTCTTCGCATTCAGAATCGGTGAGCTGATGCGACAACACTTGCCCGACGGCGAGGTCATCATGGAATGCGCCGTGGACACTGCGGACGGAACGAAGGAAGCCGGCGCCGCATGGGTGACTCGAGAGCGATGGGACATCATTAAGGCGGAATACAGCTCTTCCATCGCCCCGGAAATCTGCGCCGAGGTCATGTCGCGCTCGAACACGCGCCAGGAAATGATGCAGAAGAGGGATCTTTATTTGGAAGCCGGCGCACGCGAATACTGGCTGTGCCACGAAGACGGGAAGCTGGAGTTCTTCGACTCCTCCGGGCAGCTTCAGCATTCGAAGATGTGCCCGAATTTCCCGAAAGCGATCCGGAAACAATGACATTGCCGTCCAATCATTCGGTAGATAGGAAGCTTCAGATCGTTCCAAAGAGTTACTGGACGTTCTGGATGTTTCTTTGGCTGCTCGGCGGGGTCGGATCGCTCGTTTCGGCGCTTTTGTCAGGGGAGAAGAGAGGGGTCATTTTGGGGGTCATTTCCCTGATCCATGGAGTCGCATGGTCGATAGTCTATTGGAGAATTAAGCATGAAAAGTGATGGGCTTAGCACAACTGCGCCTGACTCGATTCGCTGATGCTCTCCGTTTTCGCCAATGCCCCGCGCACGCGCCGCTTCTGCGACGGTGTGTCGCGTCGCAACTTCATCCGGATTGGCGCGCTCGGTCTGGGCGGGCTGGCGTTGCCGCAACTTTTGCAGGCTGAGGCGGCTTCGGGCATACGGCGCTCGCACAAGGCCGTCATCATGATTTACCTGCCGGGCGGCCCGCCCCACCAGGATACGTTCGATCTCAAGCTGGACGCGCCTCCCGAGATCCGCGGTGAGTTCCGGCCCATCCCGACCAACGTGGCCGGCCTCCAGATCTGCGAGCATCTGCCGCGCATCGCGAAAGTCTGCGACAAGCTGGCCGTCATCCGCTCCATCGCCGATGCCGTGGACGACCACAGCGACTTCATGTGCATGACCGGCCGGCGGAAACAAAACCCGCCGCCCGGCGGCTGGCCTACATTTGGCGCGCTCGTGTCGAAGGTGCTCGGCTCGGTGGACGCCGGTACGCCACCGTTCGTCGGCCTCGAGCCGAAAATGCAGCATCGTCCTTACAACGCGGCGAACCCAGGATTTCTCGGCGCAGCGCACAACGCCTTCCGTCCCGAGGCCGAGGGCCGCTCCGACATGGTCCTCAACGGCGTCACCGTCGATCGGCTTGCCGACCGGCGCGCGTTGCTCGCGAGCTTCGACCGTTTCCGCCGCGAGGTCGATTCCAGCGGCCTGATGGAGGGCGTGGATGCGTTCCGGCAACAGGCGTTCGGAATGCTGACCTCCAGCCGGTTGCTCGAGGCGCTCGACGTGTCGAAGGAGAACCCGAAGTTGCGCGAACGTTACGGCAAGGGCGACTCGAAGGTGCATGGAGACGCCGCGCCAATGTTGAACGAACAGTTCCTTATCGCGCGCCGACTTGTCGAAGCCGGAGCGCGCGTCGTGACGGTGGCTTACGGTTTCTGGGACTATCACGGCAAGAACTTCAGCAACGCGCGGGCGGATTTGCCACTGCTCGACCAGGCCGTCAGCGCATTGCTCACCGACCTTTACGAGCGCGGGCTGGACCGGGACGTCAGCGTCGTGGTGTGGGGCGAGTTCGGCCGCACGCCGACGATCAACAAGGACGGCGGCCGCGACCATTGGCCGCGCGCGTCGTTCGCGCTGCTGTCCGGGGGCGGGATGCGCACGGGCCAGGTCATTGGCGCCACGGATCGATTGGGCGGCGAGCCGAACGCGCGCCCGGTGACGTTCGGCGAAGTCTTCGCGACGGTGTACCACAACCTCGGCATCGACGTGAACAAGGTGACTGTGAACGACCTCTCGGGGCGACCGATGTTCCTCGTTCCGGAGGGCGCGCAGCCGATGCGAGAGTTGGTGGGTTGACGCCCTCCCCGCTCGTTGCGCGGGCACTTCGGACGGGCCAGTTTCCCCTTTGCAATGTTGTGGGGATAATCGGAGACTCGCAGGCACTCATGAAATCTCTCCCACGCCGCCGCTTTCTCCGCGACACTTCCCTGGCCACCGGCGCCGTAATCGCCGGATTTCCCGCCCTGCTGAGCAGCGCTTCGCCGAATGATAAATTGAACATCGCTGTTATCGGCTGCGGCGGTCGGGGCGCGGGCAACCTCTCTGAGGTGAGCAGTGAAAACATCGTCGCGCTTTGCGATGTGAACGAGCGGGCGCTCGACGCGGCCGCGGCGAAACATCCAAAGGCGCGCAAGTTCGTCGATTACCGCAAGCTGTGCGACGAGTTGAAAGACTTCGACGCCGTGGTCGTCAGTTGTGCCGAGCACACGCACGCGTTCGCCACGCTGCCGGCGTTGCAACTCGGCAAGCATGTCTACTGCGAGAAACCGCTCACGCATTCGATCTGGGAGGCGCGCATCATCACCGAGGCGGCGCGGCGGGCAAAAGTGGCGACCCAAATGGGCACACAGATTCACGCCACCGCCAACTACCGCCGCGTGGTCGAACTCGTGCAGGGTGGCGCTATCGGCCCCGTGCGGGAGGCGCACGTGTGGGTCGGGCGCGCCTGGGGATTGCAAAGCGAAGAGGCCGCCAAGCGGAACAAGGACATCGTGTTCGTGACCGAGCGGCCGAAGGAACCTTCGCCGGTGCCGGCTGGCTTGCACTGGGACTTGTGGCTCGGTCCCGCGCCGGAGCGGCCGTTCCACGAAGTCTATTTCCCCGGCCCGAAGTGGTATCGCTGGTGGGATTTCGGCGGCGGCACGATGAGCGACCTTGGCAGTCATTGGAATGACCTGCCGTTTTGGGCACTCAAACTCAACGCGCCGCTCACCATCGAAGCCGGCGGCCCGTCGCCCCACTCGGAGCTTGCGCCCGCGTCGATGACGGCGACCTACGAATACGGCCCGCGCGGCAACATGCCCGCCCTGAAACTCGTCTGGCATCAAGGCGAGGAAAAACCTGCGCTGCTGCGCGAAGGGAAGATCCCGAAGTGGGACAGCGGCGTGCTGTTCATCGGCGACGGCGGAATGCTGCTGGCCGATTACGCCAAGCACATCCTGCTGCCGGAGGAAAAGTTCAAGGACTTCACACGCCCGCCGGAATCGATCCCGCCCAGTCTCGGTCATCACAAGGAATGGATCCACGCCTGCAAAACAGGCGCCCCGACGACCTGCGCTTTCGATTACAGCGGCCCGCTCACCGAAGCCAATCACCTCGGCAACGTGGCCTATCGCACGGGCAAGAAGCTGGAGTGGAATGCTGCCAAACTCGAAGCGTCGAATGCGCGCGAAGCTGCACAGTACATCCGGCGCGAGTATCGGAAGGGGTGGAAGCTGGTTTGAAAGGGAGCTCGGTGAATCGTGAATCGTTAAAATCGTGAATCGGAGATATGCCTACCCGATTCAACGATTCAACGATTTAACGATTCACGATTCACCGATTCGACCCTCTCCACCACAGCTGTCGGAAGAAACGGCTCCAGCGGCATCGGGTCGTCATGGTCGAGATGTTCGGCGCAGACGCGGAAGAAATCCGCGCGCGTCGCGACTCGCCGAATGTCGTGGAGGAAACGGCCGGAGGGCTCGACGCCGGCGCCGATGTGATTCAGGTATTTCTTCATCTTCTGCACCTGCGCCTCTTCGCGAACGCCCGGCGTACTGACTGCGTCGTAAAGCGCTTCGATGTATGCGAACACGTCGCGGCCCGTGGGCAGGCGGACCGGCTCGCCGCGACGGTGCTGGCGGATTTGGTCGAAAAGCCACGGATTGCGAATCGCCCCGCGGCCATTCATCAACCCGCGCGCGCCGGTCTGGGCCAGCACAGCGTCGGCGCTGGCGGGGGAGTGAACGTTGCCGTTGGCGATCACAGGGCAGGGCATCACGTCGACGGCGCGGGCGATGTAATCGTAATGGACTTTCGGGCGATACATCTCAGCGACAGTCCGGCCGTGAACGGTGAGGAGATCGAGCGAATGCTTCGCGAAAATGGGCAGCAGTTCTTCGAACACGCCAGGGTCATCGAATCCGATGCGCGTCTTGACGGTGAACTTGACTTCCACGACTTCGCGTAGTGCGCCGAGGATGGCGTCGATCCTCTGCGGCTCGCGCAACAGACCGCCTCCGGCGCACTTCCGATAAACGACGGGCGCGGGGCAGCCCAGATTGAGGTCCACTCCGGCGATTGGATGCTGTTGCAGTTCGCGCGCGGTGCGGACGAGCGCCGGAATGTCGTTGCCGATCATTTGCGCGACCGCCGGCCGGCCCGTGGGATTCTCGGTGATGGATCGCAGGATGTATTTCTCGAGGTTCGAAGTCGCGTGGACGCGGAAGTACTCTGTCACGTATAGATCCGCCCCGCGGTACCGGCTCAGGAGCCGCCAGAACGGCAGGTCTGTCACATCCTGCATCGGCGCGAGCACGAGCAGTGGCTCGGGCCTGCCGAGCAAGGCGTTGAATTGGGCGCTGGGAGTCATGCGGCTTGCGCCGGTTTACGAATCAGCCACAAACCCAGGAAAGTCAAAAAGCCATTGAGCACCAGCAACTCGAATCCGATTTTGTAGTCGCGCAACCAGCGATCCGAATTTTGCTGGAGCACGAAGCAAAGCAGCGGCGCCGCGCAACAGACCAGCGGTGTCCAGTGGTCGCGCACGGCCCCTTTAAGCAGGAGCCCGAAGGCGAACAATCCCAGCAACGGCCCGTAACTGTAGCCGGCCACCTTGAGCACGGTATTGATCACGGAATCATTGTTCAGCGCTTTGAAGCCCAGGATGGCCATCCAGAGCGCGACCGCAAAGAGGACATGGGCGCGATGCCGCCAGGCGGTCTTCTGCGCGTCGGTCAACTCCGTCCGGCGTTCCATTCCCAGCACATCGATGCAGAACGACGTGGTGAGCGTCGTCAACACAGAGTCCGCGCTCGAGAATGTCGCCGCCGTCAGCCCGAGGACGAACACCGCAGCGGCAAAAGCGCCGAGGTGTTGCAACGCCAGGGTCGGGAAGAGCATATCCTTGTCTTTCGGGAGCCCAATGCCTTCGACCTTGGCGTAGTGGTAGAGCAAGGCGCCGAGGCATACGAAGCAGATGTTCACCAGCACCATCACCCCGGTAAACGAATAGATGTTCTTCTGCGCTTCGCCGAGTGAACGGCAACTGAGATTCTTTTGCATCATGTTTTGGTCCAGCCCGGTCATGACCACTGCGATGAACGCGCCGCCTAGAAACTGTTTCCAAAAGTAGTTCGTCTCTTTCCAGTTCCAAAAGAAAACTTGCGAGTGGGCGCTTTCCTGCACCGCGGACAAGATCCCGCCCGGGCCGAGCCCGAGTTCCCGGGCGATGGCGACGATGGAAAGCACCACTCCCAGCAGCAGGAACGAGGATTGAAACGTATCCGTCCACACGAGCGTCCGGATGCCCCCGCGGTACGTGTAGGCGAGGATGAGCCCAATCGTGATGCTCACGGTCAGTCCGAACGGCACGCCCCATTGGTCGAAGACGAACAACTGGAACACTTTCACCGCCAGGAACAGTCGGGCTGCCGCGCCGGCCAGCCGCGAGAGGAGGAAAAAGATCGCGCCTGTCTTCTGGGCCGTCGGGCCAAAGCGTCGCTCCAGGTAGGTGTAGATCGAGACGAGGTTCAGCCGGTAGTAGAGTGGCAGGAGCACCATCGCGATGACCGCGTAGCCCAGCACATAACCGAAGACTACCTGCAGGTAGGCAAACTGGTCCACCTTCACACTGCCCGGCACGGAGATGAACGTGACGCCGGAGAGCGAGTCGCCGATCAGTCCGAACGCGACGGCGTACCAGGGCGACGCCTTGTTGCCCAGGAAGTAGGCGGCGTTAGTGGCATTGCGGCTGGTCCACCAGGCAATGAGCAGGAGGAACAGGAAGTAACCGCCCACGCATGCCAGGATCAAGGCCGGTGACATCCCGCTGTTGTGCGGAAAGCCCTGAGCGAACCCAAGGCAAAAGTGAAAACTGTGCCCCGCTGTGAGAAACTAGAGTGATTGCCAAAAGTCATTTCCGAAATGGTGGGCGGCGCCCTGCTGGGCGCCGCGGCAAACCGGCAGGTTTGCCCCACCATTTCGGAAATGACTTTTGGCAATCACTCTATTCCCCCTTTCCATGAACCTGGATTCCGTAGCAGCCGACGTGAGGAGGCTCAAACTTTCTGGAAGAAGAAGATCAGAGCCTCCTCACGTCGGCTGCTACAGTTCATGGTCCCAATGCTCGTCCATCGCTGGAAGTGGAGGCTCCCCATGAGCCCCGGTAGGGCCGACCTGCTGGTCGGCGGCCGGACGCGCGGCAGCGCGTCCCTACCGGGTTCAAGGATTCAAGCGCGAAGTAATGGTTGGAGAATTCTCACGCCGGTTCCTACGCGCTGCTACGGCTCGGGCTCGAGCAGGACGGCGCCGCTTTGGTTCGGGCCCAGGAAGAAGCCCGCTCCCATGTCCTGTCGCTGCAAGAGAGCCCCTTTAAAAGTCAGCTTCTGCCTCACTCCCTGGTTGGTCACGGTTACGGTGCCATTGAACAGCCCGGTGGGGAGAGCCACAGTCACCAACAAGGGTTGATTCGTCGTGAGGTTAGTCATCTTATTGTTGGGCCCGAGCCTTACCTCGTTTGTGAATGTGCCACTCAAGCCGCCGCCATCGAACCGAATCATTCCCGCGTCCATTTGCAGCACTTTGTTCGTGCCCGGCGGTTGGTAAATGGAACCCTCCAAGTCCAACTCGTGGATGAATCCAGCAGGATAATACTTCGCGGTCGGCAGCGGCGGCTTGGTCCAGTATACCTCGCCCGCCAACGAAGTCGCAGGTGCGGGATTAGTGCTGACGGTTACTCCACTGATAATCGATCCCCTTCCTCCATAGAGCGAAACATACAAGGGCCAGTCCCCGAACTTCGAAACCGTCGTATTTTGTGTGGCCGGCGTGCCGTCCGCCAGCGAACCACGGAACATGAGCTTGCCCTTCGCATTGACCGTCGCAGTGCCGTAACTGTTCCCCAGGTCCGTTGCCGCTTCGAGGAGCAGCGTGTATTTGCCCTGATACGGCGACGCATCGGTGACCGTGTAGACGTGGGCGTGGTCGGCGTCCAGCTCCGCGCTCCATCCGGCGAGTGAGTTGCTCACCAGTCCCATCGCGTGCTCCGAACCGTTGTTCAAATCCAGCATCAACGTCATGGAGAGCTCGTTGGTGCCAGGCCGTTTGACGGTGTTGGCTGCCGTGCCATCCAGACTGAATTGCCCGCTAAAGGGAAGACGCTTTCCCGCGAGTTGCAGTCGTCCCGAGTACTTGCCGCGATCGGTCAACGTGAATGCAACGAAGCCCGAGTTATCATGGCGCACTCCACCTTGCGCTTCCGGGACGCGGAACAATCCTTCAAAACTTCCTTTGAGCGACAGGAACGGATTGAGCACGAAGTTCGCCTGAAGCACGGTGTTGGTGCGTATCACGAACACCAGCGGGTTGGTTGTGGAGACGATGCTGCCGGTCCAATTCGAAAACAGTGAGCCTGGTTTCGGAACCGCCGGGATCCGGAGGCGCAGCCCGGCCTGCCGGTAAGTCGTGCCTGCGAAACCACCGCCGATCATTCCATCGCCAGTGACGGTCACGGTCAGGGGCGCGAGGATTTGCACGCTGCGTGTTACTTCTGCGGACCGGTTTCCCCCGGTGTCTTCCGCCCGCACTCGAAAACGGTAGGCGCCCGGAGCAAGGTCGCTCAGCACCGCCGACCAATTGGTCGTGCCCGTCGCCATTTGATAAGCATTCGTGCTCGTGGCCGTCTCGATGCGGTACTCGACCGTCACCACATCACCATTGTCCCTGGCAGTGCCCCTCAAGGTGACCGTGTTGGTGCTCAGCCGTGCATTGGCCGGCGGGGAGGTGATGGCTACTGTGGGCTGGAGGGCGTCCACGAAGTTGGCTTCCAGCACCAGGTTTGACTGCATGGTAAACGTGAGCCGCGCCGTGTCCGAGGCGACGCCTCCCGTCCACTTGTCGAAGAAGAAGCCCGAAGCAGGAATGGCGGTGACGGTGTATGAATTCCCGACGAGCAATGCCTGGCCGTTCAAATCTGGCGTCACTCTGCCCATTCCATGAATCACAACTGTCAATGGGCTGGTCTCGCCGGAGAGGACGCGGATGACGCCCCTCATGCCTATGTCTTCATGAGGGAGGCAAACGTAATTGAACGTGCCCATATTGTTGAACGTGACAGAACATGACGAGGCGATAAGGCCATTCCCACAGAACGGCTCTGCGCCGGTCCCAGTCACAGTATGAGACCCGCCATCGTTGGAAAATATGACTGTGTCTCCGACGGCGATGGGCAGATCCGATGGGACGAAGTCGAAATTTCTGAAATGGACTGTATGAGTGGCGGCCCAGGCCGGGGTCGCTCCAACCGCGACTCCAAGGAGTGCCGAAAACCACCGCACGAATATCCAAGGTGCAGATCTCATAGTGGTGCACTTTTGCAAGTTGATCGGAGCAAAATCGGTCCTGCCGGCCGGAGCGCAAGTGACAAAATGCAGTATTTCATCCGAGCCGAATGCTTCCAGATGGCCTGATTATGAGAGGAGCGAGGGCACCACTGTGTTCCCAGTGCCGGCACGGCGAAGGCGCAACCCAAGTAGCGCAGACAGCCCTGTCTGCTATTTCGCCGACTGCGAGTCGGCGAGGTCCGCATGTGCCGACCAATTTGTCCCCTTGATCCGGAAGTTTCAGCAACCCGTGAAACAGCAGGCTGGCGGCCTGCGCTACGAGCCGAAACGGCGCGAAGGCCGTGCGTCTGCGTTATCCCAACGCCTTACCCCAGCTTCCACGGGCCGCGGTAAGGCTGGAGGATGTAGCTGTTGGCTTCCTTGTCGTCGATGAAGCGCTGCTTCTTTGGATCGAAGCGCAGGCGGCGACCAGTCTGGAGGGCGACCTTCGCCAGGTTCACCAACGTGCAGGAGCGGTGCCCGTTGAGTTCGTTCAAGGCGAACTTTTTCCGCGTCTTCACGGCTTCGACGAAACTGGTGAGTTGCGGCTCGGGGTCTTTGAGTTCGGCCAGCTTCTGGTCGAGGTCGGGAATGCTGGATTTGAACCCTTTCGTGATCGAACCCTTCGGGCCTTCGATGAACGATGCTTCCTTGTTGCGGTTTTCGCCATCGAGGATGATCTCGCAGCCGTCCTTGTACTTCAGGCGAATCAGCTTCCAGGTGCCCACGGCGTCGGGATGCTGCGGGGGCGCGTCGGCTTCCACTTCCACCGGGCTTTCGTTGTCCTTGCCCAGGATGTATTGCACGGGGTCGAGGTAATGCTGGCCCATGTCTCCCAAGCCGCCGCCATCGTAATCCCAGTAGCCGCGGAACGTGCTGTGAACGCGGTGCGGGTGGTAGGGCTTCACGGGCGCGGGGCCGAGCCAGAAATCGTAATCGAGATTCGCCGGCACCGGCTGCGGGGTGAGATCGGTGCGGCCGACCCATTGAAACTTCCAATCGAACCCGGTCGTGCGGCTCAGGGTCACCTTGAGCGGCCAGCCGAGCAGGCCGTGCACGACGGCTTTGCGAACCGGCTTCACCGGCGTGCCCAGGCCATAAAAGTTGTCCTGGAAGCGGAACCAGGTGTTGAGGCGGAACATGCGCTTGTACTTTTTCATCGCGGCCACCACCGCTTCGCCCTCGCCGATGGTGCGCGTCATCGGCTTCTCGCACCACACGTCCTTGCCCGCTTTCGCAGCGGCGATGGAGATGATCGCGTGCCAGTGCGGCGGCGTGGGCACGTGGACGATGTCGATGTCCTTTCGCTCGAGGACTTCGCGGAAGTCGCGGTAACCCTTCACGTCCGGGCCAGCGCCCTTGAGGGCATTCTGAAGATGCGTTTCATCCACATCGCAAACGGCGAGCAGCTTGCAGGAGGTGTTGATCGATTTGACGTGTCCCATGCCCATGCCTCCGGTGCCAATGACGGCGCGGGTAAGCGTCTCGCTGGGCGGCGTGAAATTCGCCCCACCCAGCACGTGCCGCGGCACGATGCTGAGGGTCGCAAGCGAGGCGATGGAAGTTTTGAGGAAGGTCCGGCGCGTGTAGAGATGGCGTTTGTTCATGGGACGTAGCGGCTGATGGAATGTGGACAGCCGGCGGGCGGCTCGTATTCAGGGAAATCCAGCTCTTTACTCGACAATCGTTCCCACGTTCGATACACGATTGAAGCCAACAGTAAGAAAGACCAAAGACTGCGGCTCGCTTAAAGGCGAGGCGGCATCACGCGCATGGACCTTTCACCTCTCATGTTCGATGTGGCGCTCGGTTTCGTGGCCAGCGTCTACGCTCGTTCGGCGGTCGTACGTTTCTTCGCGTGGGCTTCGATCGCGATTATCCTTGCGCTCTTGGAAATCGGGCCAGGTGAGTTGGCCCGCGCGCACGGCGGGCGGGCGGAGTTGTGGCTCGTGTTCGGATGCCGGGTCGTGCTCGGTTTTCTTGCATCTGGCGTCGGCACACTCGGTGGCTGCCTGGTGCGCCGCGCGGAGAGACAGCAGCCATGAGCGCTCCACAGTCCACGGCGCCTGACACTGCGCCAACAGCCGCCCACCTGTGAGTGCGCTTGCGACATTCGAGTTACCCAAAGGAATTGAACCTCCGACGTTGGCTCTACACAAAGCCTGGCGGGGTGAGTTTGTCAGCATACTTGTGGAGCAGAGCGGGCGTACGACTGTGGGGCTGGGTTATTGGTATCGTGGGCCGGAAGCCGTCCAGCAACTGCAGGCGGCCGTTCGAGTTCTCCTGCGCCACCTGGCGGGGTGTCCGCTGTATTACTTTCGCGACGTGGACTGCATGATTGAGCCCGACAAGGCGCCACTCTACTCTCAGCCTCTCTCGGTGAGTGACATCGTCAGCGAAGAGTTCGAGCCGTCGATGCACAACGGGATGCACTACAAATTCTTGATTCATGACCCATCAGCGTAATCATGCTTCCGCTGAAGCCGCTGGCAACCGCACATGAAAACTCCGGTCAACATTGAGATCACAAAAGGCGTCGGCGCCATTTCAAATTACCGAGGATTGATCTCGAGTGAGGACCTTGCGTGCATACTTGCTGGCAACATAAACAAGCCCTTTGTTAAGCTTGAAGAGGTTTATTGGGTCGACCAGGTTTGGGTCGCGGAAGGAAAGCATCTGGAGCACCGTATCGTCCGTCTTGGGATCACGCCCCCTTACGAGCACCACCAGTCCACGCTCTGGATTCGCCCCGAACACATCGCTGCCATTTTGCTGATGGAAACACTCGGCGTCGTTCCTGAGACAATCTCCGGGCCTCTTGCATCCGAGCAGGGAATTGGCCGTTAGGATGTCCACACAAATGAAGATCACCGGTATCCTCGTGAAGAAAGTCACTCCCTTCCTCGCAGCACTGGCGGTGGTGTTAGTGGGTTGTTCTACGGGAATCAAAGGCGACGGCGTGGTGGTGACCACGAACATCACAGTTTCTCAGTTCTCGTCGCTGGAGGCATCGGGCGCTTACACGATTCAGTGGGCGTCGGGCACGCCGGCGCTCAGCATTACCACCGATCAGAATTTGCTGCCGTTCATCACGACGAAGGTCACGGGGGGTTCCCTGGAGATCGACCAGCAGCAGAATCTCCGGCCCACCAAGGGCATCATGATCATCGTCTCAAGCCCCGCACTGAAGGACGTGCGCTTGAATGGCGCCTCAAGCCTGACGGCCAGCAATGTGTCAGGCCAGGAGTTGAAGCTGGAATCCAATGGCGCGTCGTCCATCCATGTGGACGGGTCGGTGACCAACCTGGAGGTTAACTTCTCGGGTGCGGGCAGCCTCAGCGCGACGGCTTTGCAGGCCCGGACAGCCCGGGTCACGTTGAATGGCGCCGCTTCCGCGGACGTGACGGCCAGCGAAAGCCTCGAGATCTCCATCTCGGGAGCCTGTTCGGTGACGTACGGCGGCCGTCCCAAGTCGGTGCAGCAGGAGGTTAGCGGTGCGGGGAAAATCAGGGCCCGGTAGTCCCGAAGCAAGTTCCGAGTTCCGAGTTTCAGGTTTCGGTTCCAGCGCATTATTAGGCCACGTCGTCATCGCTTGGGTGAACTCAGTCTGCCAACCAGCTCTGGTAATCTCGTCAGCCTCTTCATCTGGTAAGTTTGGCATGAACCCTTGCCGTTGAGAGCGGCGAGGACTAGTCCCATCTGCTTCTCTCTGGCGTTTGCAGTCTGCGCGAGACGCGTGACGTCGTCCCAACGTCCCGGGCAAAGTGCCGTCGCCATCGTCAACGTGGCACCTCGCTCGACGAGATGTTCGGCAGCGGCGAAGTTGCCGTTAACGAGGGCGCTATCCGTGATGCCGTCGGGAGAAGCACCGGCATCGAGCAGCACATCCATGAGCGGGATCTGCACATCGCACTCCCGTGCGACCCGTGACCAGGACACCAGCCGAAGCGCGTAATCGATCTGTTCTCGCAGACTCTCCACACCCTCATGCTCCGCCGCTTGGATGATCGCTCGGGTCACCTGGACGATGTTTCCGGGCAACTTGCCATTGCGGACCGGATCCTCGGCAACGAACCAGAGCAGGTAGGGTTTCTGGAAGAAACCGTCGAGGCGCCGCCGACCGCGTCGCGCAGCCAAGCGCCGGGAGCGTCGAGGCGATCACGCACCAGTCGGGGGTGCGCGGCCATGAGGTGTCCCAGCGTGGTCACGTCGCCGGCGTCGATGGCGGACACTGCTTGGTGAAAATGCGTCTCGAGAATCTCGGCATTGTCCATTGTCTTCACGGTTTCCTCTGGGTGTAGTAATGTTGTGTGCTTGCGATGCCGCCTAACGACGAGGCGCGCCGAGGCAATCGCGGCGGCCCGCCGCTGTTCGGTTGGGCGGCATCATTTCCAGAACTTCCAGCTCCAGTGCCTTTGTTTGGGCCGCTTCAATACGAAATGGCTTTCATCGTTGCCGTGACCGGGTACCGGGTACTTTGAAGCTGCGTATCCGACCACTTCCCATCCTTCGTCTCCCAGCTTGCTGAGTTCCGGGGTAATCCCGATGCCTGGCGTGACAATCTTCTTGTACTCCCAGCCGCGCGGAGCGCCGTCAGTCGTGGTGATGAGCATAAAAGAAGCGATCAGCATCGTGAGCAAAACACCGATGAGCAGGCTTTTCAGGTCCAATGTTTTCATCGCATTCTTCCGTGTTCAAACTCCGATATCGCTCCGGAGTTGCCGCCCAACGACCCGAGCTCAACCATGCCGGGCCAACGGACGTGAACCGCGCAGCGGAACTACCACCGCTCCCCGGCGTTGGCTCCATCATTTGTTAGGTGTCGTCATCTCAAGCGCGATAATACGAAAGCTCCGGATGCTCGGCGATGCGGAACTGGCCTGGCCCGAGTACAAGCTCACGACCATTCAAGACCGCTCACCGGAGATTAAGTCGGAGTTCCCCTTCTGAGGGACGCTCAACGAAGATCCAAAATCTTCGATGAGGGATTCTTTTCTCTTTACACGTCCGGGCTTAATAGGGTTAGGCGGCGAGGTCATAGACTCGGTCTGCGTGGTTCGATCAATGCCAGCCTTCCCATCATGGCGAGTGGCAGCAAGCCAAGTCCCACAAGCACCGGAGCTCGCATCGTTGTGCTGGTTCGTGCCGTGCCCCAATAAACGGTTGTCCACCTCCGTGATGAATACATGTCGCGCACTTGACGCAGTCCAAAGTAGCCGCTGCCAACGCGGACAGTCCAATCGTGCTCGGCGACACTCATCCCCCCTTGCGCTGCGGCGGACAACGCCGTGAGCAACAGTGCGAGCAGAACTATGCAATGAATCTTGGACATATACGCGAGCGCCGCACCGGGTAGGCGCGGGCGGTTAACCCGCCCGCGCCCCCCTAAGAACCGTGCGTGAAGGTTTCCCTTCACACGGCTCGAGCCTTGTTAAGAACATCTCTGTGGTGAAATGTTCCATTGCTCGATAAAGTCCGTGCAGCATTCGTTGCATCCTAACTTTTGCGGGCAACTTGGCAATACGCGGATGTGGCCGTTGACGCTGCGCTCCATCGGGCGACAGCTTCGGGACGCACCAAGCGACTGGCGTCGCTCGTCATTTGCA
>Ga0134127_10000268_pt1 | contig 55973 bp, 41 predicted proteins | sample KB31753_FD_96459 | JGI IMG/M metagenome (GOLD analysis project Ga0134127, IMG submission 96459) | Terrestrial soil microbial communities with excess Nitrogen fertilizer from Kellogg Biological Station, Michigan, USA - KB3-175-3 | ecosystem: Environmental > Terrestrial > Soil > Unclassified ...
CCATCGGCGTCGTCTGGTTCTGCGGCCCCGTCACCACCGGCACCGACGCCACACTCAACGTCGCGCAGTTGGTCACGCTGCTGCACAAACCACTCACCTCCACGCAATAGTTGCCCCCGCTCGCGCTCGTCACCGTGAACGACAGCGCCGGACCCGTCTCCCCCATCAACCCCACCCCGTCCTTCGTCCACCGATAACTCAACGGCCCCGTCCCCCCTGCCGTCGTGCTGAAATTGGCTGTAGAACCAGGGCACGCATTAGCGATCCCACTCAGAGCGGTCGCCGTTGCCGGAGAGAGGAGCGTCAGTGTTGCCGGCGCGCTGATCGTCGAGCCGACTGAGTTAGCGACGAGGACGTCGTACGTGCCAGCATGGACGTTGGAGACACTTGTGATCGTGAGCGTGGCACTGGTTTCGCCGGGGAGGTTCGTTCCAGCATGGCGCCACTGAAAGGCCAGCGGAGGTTCGCCTGTGGCCGTCACGGTAAAGACCGCGTTGCTGCCGGCGCACACTGAGAGGCTGGCAGGCGGCACGGTCACGACGGGTGGAGCGAGTACGGCTGTAACCGCCAACGCGGAGTTGTTCGCAAGATTCGGATCGGGTTCAGCCGCGGTCACCGTGACGGTGTTGGTGATCATCGCAGGGGCGGAACTGGTAACAACGATCGAGACCGTCGCGCTGCCGGCGGCGGGCAGCGAAGCCAGGTTGCACGTCACGATGCTGGCCGCGTTCATGCAGGTACCCTGGCTGGAGGTATAAGAAACGAAAGCCACGCCCGAAGGCAGCAAATCCGTCAGCGCGATCGCTGAGGCGGTGCTGGGGCCGATGTTGGTGACGACGATCGTGTAGGTCAGATTGCTGCCCACGGCCACGGGATCCGGTTGGTCCGCCTTGGCAATGCCCACGTCGGCGTTGGGCGAAATCAAAAGCGCGTGGTCTTCCACCTCGCCGTCCGGTGCGTCGCCCGTGAAGGACAGACCGCCTACGCTGGCGAAGCGCAGGCGTGCGACCGTGGAGCCGAGCACTGCCGTTAGCGGCACTGGGAAGTTCACCGTGTTCGGGCCGGCCACCACCGCCATGTCCACCGCGACGTGCTCACCCGCGTTGGCCCAACTGCCGTTGGCCGAGAAGTCAATCCAGGCGTTCAAGATGCCCGGCGCCGACGCTACGACAGTCATGGAACCCATCTGCCCTGGAACGAGGCCGCTGGAACCGGTCAGCCCATCTTCATCATCCGGGGCGCCGTTCACATCATCGCCATCGGCCGTGACAGTAGGTTGTCCGTTGCCTTCGGCATCGATGGCAGCACCGAGGAAGAAGCCGGGCACGACAACGTGACGCGCACCGTTGTTCGCGAGCAAGGTCGGATAAGTGGGGTCCGGCGCGTCGCCGAAATCGCGCTGGAGCGTAAGCAGGGCGGCGGGGCTGGTGACTGAACCGGCGGCATTGCTGACGACCACATCGTAGCTGCCTTCGTTCGAAGCGCTCACATTGGATAGATTGAGTGTCGCGCTGGTGGCTCCGGGGAGGTTCGTTCCGGCGTGCCTCCATTGATACGAAAACGGGACCGAGCCCGCCGCCGTCACACTGAAGGAGGCATTGCTGGCCGCATAAGTCAGCACATTGGCCGGCGGCACTGTAATGGTCGGCTTTACCAGACCGCACAATTCGAGACCCCAGCCGACCAGTGTGCTGTTGTCCCCTGATTCGACATCCGATACGAACAACGTCCAGGTGCCATTGGGATCCAGTCCGTTGAAGGAACTTAGGAGCGAGTTTGGATCGAGTAAATCGGTGTCGAGCACCTGGGACGGATCATTGGTCCGGCCATCCGGGGCCCAACGGTTCGTCAGCGGGCCGCCAAGCGCATTGGCGTGATCCCCGTTCAGTGTCAGCCGGTAAATGTGGACGTTGCCGTTAGTTGCCTGGTCATCCAGCGTGATGTTCAAGCCGTCGTCATCGTAACCGCGAGGCGCGGCGACGCGGCGTCCCACACGGTTCACCAGCACGCTGGAGCCCGAGCTGTGCGTCAGCTTGGCGAACAGGTCGCCGTTGAAAGTGCCCGTGATATCGAGCGCCACGTTCACGTCCGTCAGGTAGTTGATGGGCGACGAAACGGTCTTTGCACTGGTCAGGCCGAGCGCGTCGTTATCAGGAATGGCGGCGTTGACCACGTAATTCGTGCTGTCCTGCACGAACACGGTAACCATGAAGCTGCACGAACTGGTGTTTCCGCCCCCGTCCGTGGCCGTGCAATCCACCGGCGAAGTGCCCGTTGGGAAAGTGCTGCCGGAGGGCGGCACGCAAACCACCGTGGGCGCGGCACCGCAGGTGTCCGAGGCGCTCGGCGCGAACGTGATGACTCCGCCACTGGCGCTGGTGGTCTTGTTCGTGAGGTTGCCGGGGCAGGCAATGGTCGGCGGGATCGAGTCGGTGACGGTGACCACGGCGACGGCGCTCGTGATGCTGCCATACGGATTACTGACCACGACGTCGTAGTTGCCGTTGTTCAGCGGCGACGGCGGGCTGATCGCCAACGAAGCGGTCGTTGCGCCGGAGATGGCGCCGCCGTCGCTCAGGTTCACGCCGCCTTTGCGCCATTGATAACTGAGCGGCGCGGTGCCGGCGGCGACAACGCTCAACATGACCGGTGACGGGCAGGCGACCAACTGGTCCATTGGCGGCGTGGTCACGGTAGGCAAACGGACATAACGAATCTGAAGATTGTTGCCGCTTTGTTCGACCAGGAACGTGCCGCGTGTGGCGAGCGGATTGCTGAAACTCGACGTCGTAACGTTGAACGCCGCGGGATCGAAGCCCGTGATGCCGCCGCTGGCGGTGAGAATGGTCCAGACATAGTCATTGTTGAGGCCGTCGAAATTGACGGCGAGCCCGGGAGAGTTGGCGAGGGTGAGCGACGCCACGTTGATATTGAACTTGCTGCCGGGCGTCGCGTTGATCGTGAGCGTGCCCGTGATGTTGACGTGGTCCCAGCCGGGGTCAGCGCCCTGAGTGCCGGTCGCATCGTTAACCTCCCAGACGTAACTGGCGCCGCCGTTCCAGATTTGCGAGGCCGTGTTCATCGTGCCGGGGCTGGCGCCTGGGGCAAGGGTGCCATTGAGGGTCAAGTCCCCAGCGATGCTTCCTGGCCCACTCAACGTCGCACCGGCATTCACGGTGACCGCGCCGGAACCCGTCGCGCTTCCCGTCGTGTTGGCTATGCGCAGGTTTCCGGCGCTCACGAGCGTGGGGCCGCTGTAGTTGTTCGCGGCGCTCAATATCCATCGGCCGCCTTGCTGTTTCGTCAGGCCGCCGGTACCCAGCGAGATGACCCCAGAGATGGTGCCTCCACCACCTGTCGAGGAAGCGCCGCCTTGCAAAGTGAGATTTTGGTTTGCGAGAGAAGTGAAGGCAGCGGGGTTGTTGTAGACCACGGTGCCGGTGCCGGAAACGGTGTTCGTGGTGTCGCCGGCGAGTGTCACCGGACCGCTGAGGGTTACGTTTGCGCTATTCTGGACGGTGATTGCACCACCTTCGCCGGCCCCAGGGCCGGCAATGGTGAACGGTTCGTTGATTGTGAATATGATCGAGGCGCCATCGAAGAGGATCTCTGCGCCGCTCGCGACTGTCGTTCCCCCGACCGCGCTCCCTAAAGCTGTAGCCGAGCCGACGGCGATCTTGCCCCCGCTGACCGTGGTTGGGCCGTCATACGTATTTGCGCCATTCAGGGTGAGAGTGCGCATCGTCGTTCCAGAAACGACGTTCGCTTTTGTCAGTCCTCCCGGACCTGCCAGCGTACCCGAAAAGGTCGTGCTGGCTGCGGGGTCTGTGGTCAGCACATGGCCCGTGCCAAGATTGATGGTGCTGGCTGCCGCACCGACGAGGTTCTCGATTGTTTGGGCGGCATTGTTGAGATTGATCGTTCCGGCGTTGAGAAACACATCACAAATCGAGCCACACCAAGTCGCGCCAGGATTGACGGTCAGGGTTCCGGCATCGTTGGTATACCGGCCGGTGAAGGTGTTTACGCCCGCCAGGGTCAATGTGCCGGCACCTTGTTTACTTACCCTTCCACCGGTGGTCGTCGTCGCGCCTGCACCGTAATTGGCGATGTCCCTGATGCTCCCGCTGAAGACCGTGTTGTTGGCGTCACCAACCATCAAGGTCGAGCCGCCGAGGCCGACGTCTCCGTTGCCCGAGAGCGAACCAATTTGTTGCCCCACGCCGCTCACAACGGTGTTGAGATTGAGAATGCCTGGGCTGTTGACTGTTACAGCGGTGTTGGTCGGAAGCCGGTGCGCGGCGCCCCGAATCCGAAGTTCGCCCTCGTTGATGATCGTGCCGCCTGCATAGGTGCAGGGGCTTGAGATCGCAAGCACTCCGATGCCGGTTTTGGTCAGTGCGCCGGATCCTGAAATGATTGTCGTCGTCTGCACAATGTTAAGGATGTTTGTCGTGACGTGTGCCAACGTGCCTCCCCCTGGGCCCAGGACGATAACTTGGTCGATATCCACAAAGGATCCGTTGGCGCTGGGATTAGTGGTGCGCACAGTTCCACCGTTTATGGTCATCGTGGAGCCGGCCGTGGCGGAAATGCGCAGTGAGCTATCGGTGCTCAGTGTGGCGCCTGCGTTGACAGTGACGGGGCCGCCGCCAATCGAAACTGCTCCACCAGCGATGGTGACCGTTCCTTCATCGATCACCATCCCACCGGCGGTTTGAGTGCCCGAAACCGTCACCGTAAAAGCACCGGTCGCGTCTGAGCCGGCCGAAAATACTGCGGTGCTGCCAGGAACCCAAGCGCCGGGAGCGAGCAACCCCAGCGGGTCCGCGCTCCAGAACGCGTCCGTGCCCCATATGCCCGCGGGCATAACTCCGGCGCCGGCTGTCACGCCATTGGCATCCCAGTAAAGTTGGGCGCGGGCCGGTAGCGTTGCCAGCAACAGGCTCGTCAGGCCCGCCAGCGCGACACGAGGCGCTCGGGGAAGGCGGAACGAACGTAGGTTTTCGCGAGGGAAGAGTTGTTGCAGGTACATAAGGCTATTCCTTCAGGGATGTCGCTTCGGCAAGAAAACGCGTTGAGGAGGGAAACAGGAATTGCAATAGAGAGCGTCAGCGACGGCTCGATCTGAGCGGCTGGGCAGTGGAGTTCGGATCCGTCCTCTAACATGTCGGTACATCACGTTGCAGTGGAGGTCACGGTCGAAACCCATGCCCGGGCCATGCTCATCGGAGCAAGCCGCACCGGTACATTGCAAAGCACCGGCGTGGAGTGGGTCGTCAGGTAACGAAATTGTGTCTAGCAGAGAACGGGGCCCTTGGGCAAGAATATTCGACTGTGCAGTGGGGTGTCACTTGCTGTTTCCGTGGTGGCTTCAACACAAAAGCGTGCGGGTTGAATGATGAGTCGCCGTGACCAGTCTGATTGCTGACGCAGTCCCATGCCTGCCTTAGACCCAATTCACGGCCGCCGAGCCAGACGGCGCGCATTTACATTGATCGAACTGCTGGTGGTGATCGCCATCATCGCGATTCTGGCAGCCATGCTTCTGCCGGCGTTGTCGCAGGCCAAGGAAATGGGCCGGCGTGCGGCCTGCACCAACAACACCAAACAGCTCGCGCTCGCCTTGCAGATGTATCTCGACGAGAACGATGGGAAGTTCCCAACTCGGAGCGTTTCCACCAATTGGTGGCCCGCGCTGCTTTACGACGGCTATCAAAACCTCGCCGTGCTCCGCTGTCCCAGCGACGTGCCCGCGCCTTTGTCAAGCGGCGGTCCCAGGTCCAATCCCGCCGACGACGCGCCCCGCAGTTACATTTTCAATGGCTTCAACGATTTCTTCGGTACGTTTCGAATGACCAATTCGATTTCCGAGCACGACATCTTCGAACCGTCAGCCACAATCACGTTCGGCGAAAAGGAGCCGACCTCCGGCCATTTCTGGATGGATTTCCTCGAAGCCAGCCGGGGCGGCGGTGGGGGCGGACCGGGCGGCGTGGCCGGCAACGACATCACGGAGCTGGAGCAGAGCCGCCACAGTGCGCGTGGCAGCAATTCGGGTGGCGGGGGCTCGATTTACGGATTTGTGGACGGCAGCGTCCATTATTTGCGTTTCGGCAAAAGTCTGTCGCCGATCAACCTGTGGGCCACAACCCCTTACTGGCGGACGAATGCGTTTTAGTCGACACATCTCGACTCTGCGAACCCCTAGTGCGATTGTGGCGGCGGTCTTTGACCGCTGAAAGCGGGGCGGAATGTGCACTTTTGTTCGGCGCTCACAGAGCGCCGCTACAGTTTTTGAACGGGCTGCTAAGCCACACGGCGCGCAGAATTTTCGTCTGCACGACAGCCAGTTTGTGCTACACAATGCAGTGTGCGTTCGATGACTGTTCCGGTTGAATTCACCGATCCGATCAATGCCCGCATCCTCGCTGTGTCCGAGGATCGCGTGCAGGGATTTCAACGCGACCCGCTCGGGCAAATCGCCCGGCTCTCCGGCGTGCCGCTGGACACGGTGATCGAGCGCATCCGCGCGATGCAGCGCGCGGGGAACGTTCGGCGGGTGCGCCAGACCTTGCTGGCCACCAATCTGGCGCACGGCGCACTGGTGGCCTGGCAGGTGCCTGAGGACAGGCTGAACGCGGCCTTCGACTGGATGTTTCAACAGGACCCCTTCAGCGGTCACGTCGTGACGCGCTCGACGGACACGGTCACGGCCGGCTCGGCTTACAAACTTTGGACGACGGTCAAGGTGCCCCAGGGGTTCTCGTTGCAGAAGCACTGCGAGTTGCTCACGCGCCGGACGGGCGCGGAGAAATTCATCCTGCTGCCGGCAAAAAAGATCTTCGCGCTCGGTGTCGGCCACGTGCGCCGGCGCGGCATGGAGCCCGGCAGCCGCGCGGACGCGCCGGCGGAGGTCACGGAAGTGACCACGACGACGTTGAACGAGGTGGAATGGAGCATCCTCTGCGCGCTTAAACGCGAATTCGAACCCGAAGAGCTGGTCCCCAACCTATGGGAGGCGCGTGCCCGCGAAGCCGGCGTGCCGCTGAAGGCCTTCTTCGAGACGGCCGAGGACTTGGACCGCCGCAAAATCATCGGCCGCTTTTCCACCTTCCTCGAACACGTCAAACCGCATACGGACGGCGACCGGGTGACGCGCTTCAACGCGCTGTTCCACTGGGCCACGCCTGCCGGGCGCGAGCTCGACGCCGGCCGCGAAGTGGGCCGGCATCATATCATGACGCACGCCTACTGGCGCGAAGGCGGGCCGGAATTCCGCAACGTCAACATCATGGGGGTGGCCCACGGCACCGAGAAGAAGGTCGTTCTCGAACACAAGGCCGCGATTGACCAGCACCTCCGCGAAGCCGGCATCGAATTTACTTACACGAACGTGTTCTGGGGTGGCCGAAGCGAGATTAAGCCCAGCGAGATCGCGCCATCGGCTTATCGCCAGTGGTGTTCCGAACAGGACATCGATGCCGACACGATGCGGGGTGAGCGGGAATGAGATCCCGCTCGAGCGATAGGAGCGCTGAGCTCCCGCTCGGCGCGAACCTGATGAGGCCAAGGAGCCGAGCAGAGCTCGGCGCTCCTCAGTTCCACGCCTCGCGTAAAAAGCGAACGAAGTTGCCGTGCAGGACGGCTTCCACGTCACTCTCCTTGTAGCCGCGTTTGCGTAGGAGGTCAGGGACGCGTTGCAGGTCGGCAATGGTGTCCAGGTCCATCGGGCATTGCTCGCGGCCGAAGCCGCCATCGAGGTCGGTGCCGATGCCGCTGTGGCGCGCATTGCCCGCGAGTTGGCAGATGTAGTCGATGTGCTCCGCCATTTTCTCCAGCCGCAATTTCGTCGCCTGAGGCGTGGTTTGTCCTCGAATCCAGTTGGGAATCATCATCCAAGCGTCGAGTGGCGCGCCGATTACGGCGCCGCGGCGAAAAAGTTCCTTGAGCTGATCGTCGGTGAACTGGCGGTTGTGAGGCGTGAGCGCGCGCGGATTTGAGTGGCTCGCCCAGACGGGCCCTTGAAAGACATCGAGCGCCTCGCGAAAACTTGTGTCGCAAAGATGCGTCGCATCGAGGATGAGGTCGAGGCGATCCATCTGAGCCAACAGTTCGCGTCCGCGTGAGCCAATGCTGCCTTCCGAATCCGTGCCGAACGCGTAGGTGCCCGGTCCGTAGTGCGCCGGCCCCACGGCGCGCAAGCCCTGTTCGAAACTCCGCTCCAGGTGCTTCAGCGTGACGATGGAGTCCGCCCCTTCAAGACTAAGAATGTAGCCTACGGCCTTCGGAGCGCCGAGCTCCTGCTCGGCGCGTTCCTCTGCTCCCATTCGAGCCGGGCGGGAGCTCGGCGCTCCTTGCTCCCAAAGCTTCAGATGTTTCTCCAACCCCGCGCGGTCTCTGACTTGGACCATCTCCCCCGCTTCTTCCATTGCACGATACCAGGCGAGCTGTCCTTGCGTTTGCGCCCACGCCTGCGCGGGCGAATGCCAGCCATCGAGGGGATGCGTCGGTTTTGCGTAGCGCGCGATCTGCGTCGAGACGACGAGCCCGATCTGCCCGCGCCGCAATTCCGGCAAGCAGACCGTGCCGCGGCCGCGGTCCTTCTTGTCCGTCTGGCCGTGTTCGCGCGAGCGGATTTCGGCCAGGGGCCGCGTCAAATCGCGGTTCCACTCCAGCGCGTTCATCGCCAGGTCGAGATGGGCGTCGAAAATGAACATGGTGGTTAATTCGTTAAATCGTTGAATCGTTAAATCGTTGAATCGTTGAATCGTTGAATCGTTGAATCGTTGAATCGTTGAATCGTTGAATCGTTGAATCGTCGACGGCGGTCCTCATTTAACGATTTAACGATTTAACGATTTAACGCTTCAACGCTTCAACGATTATCAAATCACAAGATCCATCAGCAACACCAGCCCCAGCGTGCAGAAGCTGATGAGGGTTTCCAGCAGCGTCCACGTGCGGAGCGTTTGCGCAACGGTCATGTTGAGATACTCCTTCACCAGCCAAAAGCCGCCGTCATTGACGTGAGAGAGCACCACGGAACCGGCGCCCATGGCGAGCACCATCAGCTCGACGTTCAGCCCGGGCGTGCTCGCCACTCGCTCGGCGAGCAGGCCGCTGGCGGTGATGATGGCCACGGTGGCGGAGCCCGTCGCCACGCGGATGAGCGCAGCCACAATCCAACCCACCACGAGGGGCGATAGCGGTAGTTGCTTCGTCAATTCGCCGATGGCTTTGCCCGCGCCGCTGGCGATGAGCACTCCGTTGAACCCACCTCCCGCGCCGACGACCAGGAGCACGATGGCCGCCGGTCCGAGGCAGTCGTTCGTGAATTTCGATACCTGGTCGCGGCTGAAACCGCGCGCCGTGCCAAACGACCAAAGCGCGAACAGCGTTGCCAGCGTCATCGCCACCAGCGGACTGCCGAGGAAGTCGGCGATGCGGCGTAATGCGTCGCCTTCCCGCCTCGTAAGGTCTGCCGCGGTCTTGAGGAGCATCAGCAGCACCGGCAGGAGGATCGAAAAGAGGGTCAGGGCAAAGCTTGGGGGACGCAAGTTGGCGCTGACCGCGCGCGACGGGTTCGGTAGTGGGGCAGGCGTCTCGCCCGCCGCGGGCGTCCCGCCCGAGTGCATCTTCGCGGGCGAGACGCCCGCCGAGACAGCCGGGACGGCTGCCCCACTCAACGCGTCGACGATGCCTCCGGCCAGTGGGGCCGTCTCGCGGCCTACAATCCACTTGCGCAGCAACGGTCCGGTCACGACGGCCACCGGCAGGCCAATGAGCAACGAATAGAGAATGACTTTGCCAAGGTCGGCGGCGTGGCCATCGGCGCCGTGCAGGCTGGCGACGGCGGCCATCGGGCCGGGGTGCGGCGGGACCAATCCATGGGCCACCGACAATCCCGCAACAAGCGGCAGCCCTAATTGAAGGAGTGGCGTCCCGGACTGGCGTGCAACCATGAACAGGATCGGCACGAGCAGCACGAGGCCGACCGCGAAGAAGACCGGCAAACCGACGATGAAGGCCACGAGCATCATCGCCCACGGCAGGCGCCGTTGGCCCAGCGATCGGATCAGCGTGTCCGCCACCACTTGCGCGCCGCCCGATTCGGCCAGGAGTTTGCCCAGCACCGTGCCCAGTCCAACGACCATGGCGATGTCCGCGAGCACCTTGCCGACACCTTGTTGAAAGGCAGTGGCGATGTCCGGCAGGTTCATCCCCGAAGTCACTCCGACGAAAAGGGCGGCGAGTATCAGGGCCAGGATGGAATTCAGCTTGAACTGTGCGACGAGGACGATCAGCCCGAGCACCCCAATTGCGACGCACGCGAGCAGGCGCGTCGGGTCGGCGGCGGCGGCGAGAAGCATGAATCAAATGCTATGAAATGGTGCTGGGCAAAAAACGAACTCCTCACCCCGGCCCTCTCCCAGTCGGACGGGGAGAGGGAGTCACGCTGGCCGTTGGTCCCGTTGTGGGTTTCGGGTAGCCACGCCATGGTGCTGACAACAATTCTCCCTCTCCCCCTCCGAGGGGGAGAGGGCCGGGGTGAGGGGGCAGAGTTCGCACAATGAACGTGCAATTCACACAGTCAGCCGCCGCTCGCGCCCGGCGACTTTCCATCGTTCCACAGCGTGACCGTCGCGAATCACCACGGCTTCGGAGTGCAACGCGACGGTCGGGCAAATGTGCCGCGGAATGCCATAGAGCGCGTCGCCAACGCTGAATTGGGCGGCCCGCGACGTTTCGATGACGAGATGTTCCTCGCTGTGCGTGACGAATTGAACATCTTCGAGGCCCAACAGGCGCACGCGCGGATGCGGGTTCTCCGCTGCGATCGACTTGTGGCCCAAGTCGAGGCAGAGCAGGTCGCCGCCCGGCTTGCTGACAACGCGCGTCAACACCAGCGCGGCGACGAGAAAATCCATGTCGCGCAGTTTGTCGGCATAGCCGAAGTCCCAGAGGACGCACGTCCCGGGGCTGGACTCGACGTCGTTCCGCCGCGCGTGCATCGGGAACGTCGGTGTGCCCCCAGCAACCAGCGCGGGCACTGGGAGGCCGGCGGTTGCGAGTTGATCACGAAAGGCCAGGATCGGCCCAAACGCCTTCTCACAAGCCGCGGCGCGGGCCGTTGCATCACTGTCGTGAAGGTGGCCATCGTAGGAGTGGAGTCCCGCGGCTTGCAGCCCGGGCAGCGACGCGGCAAGCCGATACAACTCGAGCGCCCGCGGTCCAGGCTCGATGCCGCACCGGTGCATACCGCAATCCAAGTCGAGCAAAAGGAAAAGTGTCGCTCCGGATTCAGAGAATAGTTCCGAGAGCCGGCGAATGGCGCCTTCATCGTCCGCGACGGCCGAGAACCGGGTCTGCGGATACTGCTGAACCAATTGCAGGAGCCGCACGGCGTTCGGGCCGACAGGCTGATACCCAAGCAGCACGTCGGGTGCGTCGCAACTTGCGGTCATCTCCGCCTCGGCAATCGTGGCGCATTTGAATTTGGTAATGCCGGCGGCGAGTTGCCTCTTTATCAGCGCGGGCATCTTGTGCGTCTTCATGTGGGGACGCAGCCGGGCGGGATTGCCCGCAAGCGCGATCATGCGGCGGATGTTTTCCTCGGCGCGGTCGGGGTAGAGGAGCAATGACGGCGATGGAACATCGGCGACGTTTGCGACTGGGAACCAGTTGGCCGATGGGGCAGTCATGTAGCGAGTGAGACGTGAGGCGTAAAACGCAAAACGTAAAACGTAAGAAGGAACAGTGAGCTGCGCCTCTGAGCTTTTTGCAAGGGATGATCCCTGTCGCCCTCACCCCTCACCCCGGCCCTCTCCCCGTTAAGGGGAAAGGGAGCCGCGGTGGACGAGGTTGGAGACTGGGCTGCCTGCGCCGCGTTCTGTCGACGCTCTAACGTCCACGCCCCGAGCGCGGCCAGCGGCATTCGACCTGCCAGAGCCGCTCGTCGCGCCCCCTCTCCCCTTAACGGGGAGAGGGCTGGGGTGAGGCGTGAGAACGGGAACGAGCAATCGTTTACAAAAAGCTGAACTGCTCTTGGCACTCTCGCTACAGCGCCCCTCATTCCTGTTTCGCCCCTCCTGCTTTCACGTTTCACGTTTCACGTTTTACGTGCTCACGCCAGTTCAAAAATCGCCTCGACCTCGACCGCAATATTCCCTGGCAACGGTCCCATACCGACGGCGCTGCGGGCGCCCATGCCGTTCTCAGGTCCCCAGATTTCGACGAAGAGCTCGGAAAACCCGTTGATGACCTTGGGGTGATCGAGGAAATCGGGGGCGCTGTTGACCATGCCGAGGACTTTCACGAGGCGCTTGACGCGGTCGAGGCTTCCCAATTGATCGCGCAGCGTCGCCAGGATGGCCAAGCCGACCTGGCGCGCGGCCGCCTTGCCCTCGTCGAGCGTGAGGTCGGCTCCCACGCGCCCGGTGATGAGGCTCTTGTCCACCTTGAGCGGGCCGTGGCCGGACACGTAGGCCATGTTGCCGACCACGACGAGCGGTCGATAGACGGCGACGGGTTTGGGCGCGGGCGGCAATTCGAGTTTCAGTTCCTTCAAACGGGCTTCGGCGCTCATGAGAGGTTGCGGTGGTTGTTCTTGAATGTGGTTCGCGGGCGGATTCTGTCCGCAAACGGCGAGAGTTCAACCCGAAAACCATTCAAAGGGGAATGACGAATAACGAATGATGAATGACGAAGCCGAATCGGTGGTGGGGCGAGCGTCCCCGCGAGCCGTTGTCGTTCAACTCCGGGCGACGGCTCGCGAGGACGCTCGCCCCACCACTCAATTCGTCATTCGTCGTTTGGGAGTTCGTTCGGATTTCGGTTGTAGGGTTCAAGCCACGGACCGCGATGGAGCCCGAGCAGCAATATCCTTTTTGACGCGTCGCAGAAGCACCATGGAGATGGCTTGGAGAACCAGTCCCGCGCCGGCCAGACCGGCCAGCCACGCCATCGGCAAGATATCGCCGAAGCGTTCAAGGCGGCCGTCTTCGAGCAAGTTGTCGTTGGTCGCCATCGACACGTAACGGGCGTAGCCCAAGACGAACAGCGCAAGCGCCGCCAGGAAGCAGGCGAGGAATGGCAACGCCAGAGCGAAGCCGAGACCTCGCCGGCCCAGGTAGATTAACCCGGCCCCGGGCAACGCCAAGTCAAGCCATCGGGCCAGCCCCGGGCTTTTGTCCGCGGACGGCAACGGAGGCGGCTGAGCCATGCGCGCGGGCCGGTCACTTCGACATCGGCCAGCCCGCAGCGACCATCGCCTTGTAGCCGCCGATGAGGGAGGCGACCTTCTTGTAACCCATGCGCTGGGCGACGTCGCACGCCAGCGCGCTGCGATAGCCGCCGCCGCAATACAGGATGAGTTCCTGTCCAGCGTCGGGGAACATTTTCTCGATGTCGCGTTCGAGCACGCCTCGGCCGAGATGACGCGCCTCGGCGGCATGACCGTTCGCCCACTCGATGTCTTCACGCACGTCGATGAGGACGGCTTTGGGATTGGCGGACAACCGGGCGCGAGCCTGCTCGACCGCGATTTCGGTGACACGAGGGCGAACCTCGTTGACGACTTTCAGGAAACCAGGCGAATGGTCCATACGAAAGACGATACGACGGCTCGGGAACGGGTCAACCGGGAACTCACACTCAACTCGGCAACAGACGCATCCCAGTTTTTTTGCAAGGGGCAAACAATGGGGTCCCCCCTTCCCATGAACCGCTGATAGTAGGACAGGCTTCCAGCCTGTCTCCCGGGGCTTCCAGCCCACTTCCTTCCGCGGGCAGGATGCCCGTAGAGACAGGCTTGAAGCCTGTCCCACTAAGCCGCTCCGGTTTCATGGCCCCAATGCGCGTCCAGAGTTGGAGGTCGAGGCTCCCCATGAACTCCGGTAGGGCCGACCTGCTGGTCGGCCTTGACGCGCGGCAGCGCGTCCCTACCGCGGTTCATGGGTTCAAGGCGCGAAATAATGGTTGGCGACGTCATCATCATACCAAACTCTTTCTTGCCTCCTGCCACTGTTCCCAACATCGCTCCGGGTCTATGTCTTTGTAGCCGCGCTCGGCATCAATCCTCTGCGCAACATCAATCGGGACCGCGACTGACGGGCAGCTATCTCTAATCTCAATGACCTCCGCCTCAGTCAGTGGGCTGCCTTTGGCCTGCTCGCGGTTTAGGAGCGTCGCGACCAGACTTGGCATCGGATAAATCAACAACTTCTCGGATTCACTCATGGGTGGACTGGCCTAACGACCCTAGCTCAACGACCTGGCGCACGAGGTTCGATTGTAACCTGGACGCGATGGCCGGGTCAGGCTACAGCGCCCTGTTAGACGTGGTTGGTACGCTGTCAATTTGCGAATGCAGAGTCGATGAAGTCAAACGGAGTTTTCGTCGAATTCCAGCCCAGTGCCAGCGCATTTTGCCGTCGCGCAACAGGCACGCCAGATGAAGCATCACGCGCCCCAACGAGTGTTCAACAAGCCGGGCGGACATAAGCGGCCTCCTGCGCCTGCGCTTGAAAGCATTGAGGTAGTTCCGCGGCCTGTTCGATGACGCGCTCGATGCGCGCCCGGGCTTCCGTCGCGATGTCGGAATCAGGCGCGCCCCAAAAGAGCTCGTGCAGCGTGCTGGCCTGCATGTCGGGCGCGACCGGAGCGTGGAGCCATTGGCTGGGGCTGCTATCGAGGCAACTGGGCCGGGCAACCACCGTTGCCCCGGAGGGTTGAGCATCGGATCCGGCCAGAGCAGCGGTGTGAACCGTGCTGGTCCAACGGCCGTTCGGATAAGGATTCGGATTCATGACTTACCTTTTTCAAATTGAAGTGACGGCGCGGGTTGCTGTTCCCGCGCCGTCAATTGGGGGTGTAGGGTAGGAGCATAGGTAGGACTGGAAATCCTGCCCGGCCGAACGGTTCGGCCGGGGGAAGCGAGGGGCGCCGAGGGTGGCAGGCCTCTTGCGGCGGCGCCGTGGGCTGCTTCCATCATGAACGCACTGTTTTGCATATCGCGTGTTTCATTAGCAGGCCCATTCGCTGACCCACAATACCACTTTGGTCGTAGTCCATTTCCCGCTGCTGCCAGCAGGACTGGCGACCGTGCCAGGTCTGAGTAAGGCAGGAGGCGTGCCGTTTGCAGACTTGCAATCGAAAATCCGAAGGCCGAAGTGGAAGGAATGACGAATGACGAATGGCGAAAGGGAACTTCGGGTTTTGGAATTCGGATTTCGTCATTCGTCATTCGTCATTCGTCATTGCGCGTGCTCTGCGCACAGCTACACTCGTGCCATGCCGCACCTCCCGCGCAGCCTGAGCGCTCAACACCCGACGTAATCCGCATGTTCCCCCGTCTCGCCTGGCGCATCCTGCGCACGACCTCTCCGCGGCTGTTGTGGAAGTTCTCCTGGAACTTCGGGGTGAAGGGCCTGGTCTCCGTCGAAAAGTTCAAGCGCCGCATCGCGCGCGGCGAATACTTCCCGCCGTTCCTCTATCTCTCGATCATCAACTCGTGCAATCTCCGCTGCCAGGGTTGCTGGGTGGACGTCGAGGAAAAGGACTCCATCGACCTCGAGACCCTCAGCCGCACCATCACCGACGCCAAAAAGCATGGCAACGCCTTCTTCGGCATCCTGGGCGGCGAGCCGTTCATGCACCCGCAACTGCTCGAGTTGTTCGCGGCGCATCCGGATTGCTACTTCCAGGTCTTCACGAACGGCCAGTTCATCACAGCCAAAGTCGCGAAGGAACTGCGCCACATCGGCAATGTCACCCCGCTCATCAGCATCGAAGGCCGCGAACTCACGAGCGACGAGCGGCGCGGGAAGAAGGAGGTCTTCCAACGCACGTTGCGAGGACTGGACCATTGCCTGCGCGAAAAAATCCTGACCGGCATCGCCACGAGCGTTTGCCAATCGAACATCGACGAGTTGCTCACCGAGCAGTGGCTGCGCGAACTCATCGCGCGGGGCGTGCATTACGTCTGGTATCACACCTATCGCCCGGTCGGCCCCAAGCCGAACTTCCAGCTCGCCTTGCGCCCGGACCAACTCGTGCGCGTGCGCCGGTTCGTCACCGAGATGCGCGCGAAGGTTCCCATCGCGATTATCGACGCCTACTACGACCATCGCGGGGAAGCGCTTTGCCCGATGAGCACCGGCATCAGCCATCACATCGGGCCGCGCGGGGACATCGAGCCGTGTCCGATCATCCAGTTCGCGACCGAAACGATCCGCGACCCCCGGGGCATCTACGCGACGATGCGGGACAGCGCCTTCCTGAAGGACTTCCGCGAACTGAGCGCCCGGCACACCCGCGGCTGCGTTGTGCTCGAGCGGCCCGACTTGGTGAAGGACCTCGTCGTGAAACACAACGCCCGCGACACGACCGCCCGCGGCACCGCCATGGCGGAACTCGAGGCGATGACGCCGCGCTTCAGTCAATGGCTGCCCGGCGAGGAAGTGCCCGAGAAACATTGGATGTACAAGCTGGCCAAACGCTATTGGTTCAACGACTTCAACGCCTACGCCCACGCGGACCACGACGCGACCGCCAAGGCCAAGGTTCGGGAGTTGGCGGCAAAGTAGGACCGAAGGCGACGCCCCCTCTCCGGCGGTCCAGGGCTTGATCGGGCACGACCAGCCTTGACCGAGCTTGCTCTGGCACCGGGTTGGTTAGTGGGTTTGATCACGCTTGATCGAACTCGAGATTTTTTCAGACACGCCATCCACAAGCCTGATTTGCCCTGACTCGGTTTGACCAGGGGAACGCCGCGCTCCAGTTCCAGTTCCGGTGGGCTTCATGACGAATGCCGAATGAACGAGCGTTCTTGTGCAGGTTGGCCGGTGGGGTGGGCGTCCCCGCGAGCCGTCGCCCGGAGTTGAGGGACAACGGCTCGCGAGGACGCTCGCCCGCCCACCAAATCGAAGTCGGACGGGACCCGCCTGCGCAGCCGCTCCGGGCAGCTCGTGCTTCGGCGCGGCCAAGGTCCGGAACGCGCCGTTGCGCTCATTGTCAGCGAAGCTAGCCATGTCCCACTCTGCGTGCCGGCGCGCGCGGAGCGAAGCGCCCCGCCTTGCGGCCTGCCTGCTGCCCGTCCGACCTATAATTTGAGCCATACGTTTGCTCACGACAGCCACGATGCACAGATCCGCGGAAAGGTGTTAGCGTCAAACGAGCGAAACGAGCGAAACGAGCCAAAAACTTTCGTTCGGCCGAAAATGAGCCTCCGGAACCCCCTTTTCAGCGCGTGAGACGCTCAAGATGACTCTCCTGGCTCGACAATCGCGTTCGCTCTAGGTCACGTTTACCATGACAACACACGATTTCTGGGACTGACAAGAAAACCCACCCACTGTCATGGTAGACGGCCTATGCACCGCCTTACCACTGTTTCCTTGCTCCTGATGTTTGTGGCTACAGGGTGCTACACTCACTACCGCGCACCGGGAGCAGTTGGTAAAGTCGTCGATGCTCAGTCCGGCGCGCCAGTGCGAGGGGTTCGCATTACGCGTCCAGGACTGCCTGCCGCGACTGTCCCCACGGACAAGGCTGGGGCCTTCGACTTATCGCCCGACTCTCGCACCCAAATTCGTTTCATGTATCTCCGCAATCCGGAGTCGCTCACTGGTTCGTTCCTTGTCTCGGCCGATGGCTATGCCACAAACGAGTTGCACGGCATGGCGACCTCTCGCACTTTTTGGCGTGTGCAGTTGGGGAAGATCGCGTTACAGAGACCGTGATGACATTGCTTCGAACTGGCGGCGAGCGCGCGGGGCGGTCGTGGTTGCCATCGCCGTGCCCCAGCCTGTCACGCCGTAGCGAGAGCGAAGGGGATGGCGCCGTTGCTGAGCTAGGGCCGCTATGCGTGCGCTGAGAAGAGAAGACATTGTTGGAAGAAGGATCACGGACGTCATCGTTTCTGTGCCGGATCAGCCGGTTACGATGTCCACCATGTCTTATAGTCCTGGCTATTTGAGGTTGGACAACGGCGTTTTGTTTTATCTTGGTCAGCCGACCGAGCCGCCGTTACACACCAGTGATGAGTCCGCGTTGTCAGGTTTGAAACGAGACACCCAGTATGAGCAGGAGTTTCGCGCGCTTTTGGGACAGCAGATCGAAGACGTGGTCTTGATGGTCGATGACGGGTGTCTCTGCGTCGTTACGAAAGACCTGGTGATCACTGAGGTTCCTGCGCAGTTTTGGGTGCGGCCATGCACATACAAGAGAGCAGACTTTTCCTTCAAGACAGAGCCCTATTGGCAGGGGTAGTTGACCTGGCATCGAGCGTATTATGCACTCCGTTCAAGCCAACACCGCGAGAGGGCCGATTGTGACTCTGCCATGTATCTTTGGCGGGGTTGGTCTGCTTGTTGGAATCGGTTATCAGGCGCAGCGTTCTGGTGTGTTTCTCCAATCATTCTATTGGCTCGACAGATTCATCCAATGTCATCTCGATGCCATTGCCTTTGTGGCCGTGGCTGCGTCCCTGCTTGGCGTTGTCAGCGGCATGCTGATTCTCCGGTTTCGAGGACGCGACCGCTTTGTAGCTATCGGCACCGGGATTTCGCTCGTGGCGTTGTTGTGGTCAGTGTTTGGTTTGTCGCTATGACGATGACGATGCATAATCCCAAGTGTAACACCTTCGATGATCACAGTTGGTTCGCTCACACGTGAAAAAGCGGCAGAGAGGTTCCCGTTTCTCGCCACTCATTACTCCGGGCGGCGCAACGCCATCCGTGATTTGACACATCGCGACCCGGAGTTCGTGTTTTGGATTTATCCGGACGGCAGGTTGCACGACGCAAAGCGGAGTCATCGCGACAATGTTCCGAAGGGTTACGAGCACATCCTGCAGGATGAGCCGGATTACGGCGGGTTTTTGCGTGGCCGGGTTGTGCGGCTCGACGGGCAGCAACTCATAGTAGTCTATTGCCGCTCCGAGGCGCTGGCACAGGCAGGCGCTGTTGTTGATCAGTTCATCCGCGGCCTCGAGCAGATGCCAGTGCCGATTGACGACGAGGCGCTGGTCATCAGCGACAACGCGGACCTCTACGGGACGGTTTCGGACCTATGGGAGAGACGGTAGAGAAAGCCCGCGACCTCACGGTCGCAGCTACACAGGTCTTAGAAAATCCAATCCAAAATGCGCAACGGCAGCGTGATGAGCCACAGCAGAAAGACGATGATCAGGCACAGCCAGACTTTCCACTGGGCATACCAGCGCTTCTGGTTTTGGGGTTTTTCGTTCATGCGACCGCTCGCACTCTAGTCGACAAACAGGAACTCATTACTCCCGAGCAGCGCGCGCGCCACGCTCGACCAGGCCCGCAACAACTGCTCCTCCGCCGGAAACCCGCTCGCGCCTAACTTTGCTCGAATCGCCTCAAGACAGGCAAGACTTTCGCGCATCTCGCCCGGGCGCGCCCGGCGGGCAAAGGCCAGTTGGTATGCCCGCTCCAATCGGGACCGATCTTCGGATTCCTCCCGCAGAAGCCTTCGCGCGAAGGCCGCCGCCTGTTCGTGGGCGAATTTGTCATTCATGGCGAACAGCGCCTGGAGGGGGGTCGTTGTGACGCCGCGTTCGCCGGTGCTCGCGTTCGGGTCCGCGCCGTCGAACAAGGCCAGGAACGGGTGCTTCCGGATGCGCGGCTGCATCAGGTAGATGCTGCGCTTTCTCGACTCGTATACCGCGTCGAACGGAGCGTGCTGCGTGAAGGCCCACTTGTGCTCCGGCGGGAACGGATGGGCCCCGCCAGGGGCGGGGTCCAGTTCGCCGCTCACGGACAGTATAGCGTCGCGAAGCTGTTCGGCATCGAGACGGTGGCGGGCGAAGGGCGAGAAGAGTGCGTCGTCCGGGTCGAGCGTCGGGAGTCGAAGGTCGAGGGGTTGGCTATGTTCGGGTCTCGACTCTCGGACTTCGACGTCGCTGCCTTGCTGGTACGTCGCGCTCGTCAGGATCAACCGATGCATCGCCTTGACGGACCAGCCGCTCTCGATGAACCGCGACGCCAGCCAATCCAGCAATTCGGGATGCATCGGCCGGCGGCCCTGGGTGCCAAAATCATTCGGAGTGGTGACGAGACCGCGCCCGAAATGATGTTGCCAGAGGCGGTTGACCATCACGCGCGCGGTCAACGGATTTGTCGGGGCGGTCAGCCAGTCAGCCAGTTCCAGTCGGCCGCTTCCGGCGCATCCGGCCGGCAAGGTTTGTCCGCCAAGGAATTTCAGGAAGCCCCGCGGCACTTCGGTTCCCGGCTGGGAAGGGTCGCCGCGAAGTTGCACGCGTGCGTTGGTGCCCGCGTCCTCGGAGACCGCATAGGCCATCGGAATGTCGGGAGGGGACTCCAGCAGTTGCGTTCGCCGCTTCCTCGCGGCTTCAAGGTCGGCGGTCGTATTCGTGGTATTGAGACCTTGCTTTTGCAGCAATTCCATCTCCTTCTGCAATCGTGCGATCTCCGTGTCGGCGGCCTCGAGCGCCTCGCGAAACGGTTTGGTGCGCGCTTCGAACTCCTCCGGCGCCAGCAACGGCATGAGGTCCGCCTGCCGGTTCTTGAGTTCGGAGCCGGGATGCGGATAGCGCGTGGACGCGAAGACGCCGTAGAGCCCGTAGTAATCGCGCATCGTCACCGGGTCGAACTTGTGATCGTGACAGCGGGCGCAACTCAAGGAGAGCCCGAGCACCGCTCGGCCGGTCGTCTCCAGCGTGTCCTCGATCGTCAGATGCGGCTCCCCTTGTCCCGAGCCGAAGCGGCGTGAGAGGGCGATGAACCCGGTGGCAATAGTCTGTTCGTTCCGGGTGTCCTGCGAGTCGGCGGGGAGCAGGTCGCCGGCGATTTGCTCGCGCAGAAACTGGTCGTAGGGTTTGTCGGCGTTGAACGCATCGATGACGTAGTTGCGGTAGCGATAGGCCTGGGGAATCGGGAAGTCTGAGCTCTCGCCCGCCGTGTCGGCATACCGGGCCACGTCGAGCCAATGACGGCCCCAACGCTCGCCGTACTGCGGCGAGGCCAACAGTCGCTCGACGAGGCGCTCGAAGGCGCGAGGCGACGTGTCCTTCAGAAAACGCTGCACTTCCTCGATCGTTGGCGGAAGGCCCGTCACGTCGAATGTGGCCCGGCGAATAAGCGTCCGCTTGTCCGCTGCCAGCGCTGGCGAGCGGCCAGCCGATTCGAGTTTGGCGAGAATGAAGCGGTCGACATCGTTGTTCGGCCAGCGCCGATGCCGGACCTCGGGAGGCCGCGGATCGGCCAGAGGCACGAAGGCCCAATGGTGGTTGGTCACGACCGCCGCAGGCGGCGCGCTGCTCTCGCCGGAAATACCTTGATTGGCCAATGCGCTCAGCGCCCCGGCCATCAGGAGTCCGAATGTCCTCAAGCTCTTCAAACGTCGCTCAAACCGCCCAAAATCCGCGGGTTGTAGACTCAAATTAGGAGCGCGCACCGTGGGCAGCAAGGGGAATCCTGTAGTCACCTTAGTGGGGCAGCCGTCCCGGCTGTCCCAACGGGCGTCTCGCCCATGAAGACCACGCGGGCGAGACGCCCGCGGAGGCAGGCGAGACGCCTGCCCCACTACCCGAGTCTTCGGTTGAACATCGCTTGCTATTGGCCCGTCTGTTCCGGACAATTCTGAGCATGATGAAACGACACATCGCGCTGGTCCTGGCCGCGCTGGTCCCGTGGCTGGTTTCCTCCTGCACCCGAGGGGAGGCCACAAACGGGGAGGCCGCGCACGGGGCGGCGACAAATGGCCTGACCGCTTACGCCGTCACGGGGGTCGTCCACAAAGTCATGGTACAGGAAAAATCCGCGACGATCGCTCATCAGGAAATCCCCGGCTACATGGAAGCGATGACGATGGATTTTTCGGTCACGAATGCGGCCGAGTTGACCGGTCTCCTCCCCGGCGATGTCGTTACCTTCCGCATGAGCGTCACCGCCAACGACGGCTGGATCGACCAAATCCGAAAGACCGGCGCCACCAACGCCATTACCCTGCCGCCCGAGGTGTTCCGCCGCGCCCGTTACGTCGAGCCGGTGTCGGTGGGAGACCTGATGCCCGACTACACATTTACGAACGAACTCGGAAAAATCGTGCGTCTCAGCGATTTCAAAGGGAAGGCTTACGCGTTCAACTTCATTTTCACGCGTTGCCCCTTTCCGACGTTCTGCCCGCGCCAGAGCAAGGGCTTCAGCGAAGCGCACGCCAAACTCAAGGCCGTGCCCGGCGGCCCGACCAACTGGCATTTCCTGAGCATCACCATCGATCCGGCCTACGACACTCCGGCGCGCCTCAAGGGCTACGCCGCCACCTACCACGCCGATCCCGCCCGGTGGAGTTTCCTCACAGGCGACCTGGAGGACATCACGGCCATCGGCGAGCAGGTCGGCCTGCAATTCTGGCGGGAGAAGCCCGACGCCCTGCCCAATCACAACGTTCGCACCGTCGTCGTCAACGCCGCCGGGCGTATCCAGTGGGTCACCGTCCAAAACGAGTGGGAAACCGACGCGCTCGTCGAGCAGATGGTCAAGGCGGCCGCGGCGAAGGGCGAAGGGTAATCCTCGATGCGCCCCGCCATTCCTTTCCATGAACCGCTGGATAGTAGGACAGGCTTCCAGCCTGTCTCCCGGGCCCCAGTTCCTTCCGCGGGCAGGATGCCCGCGGAGACAGGCTGGAAGCCTGTCCTACTACATCGCTACAGTTCATGGTCCCAATGCACGATCGCTGGAAGTAGAGACTTCCCATGACCAAAGTCATTCTCATCCTTTTGGCCGGCCTCGTTTTTGAAGCCGTTGGCGTGGTTAACCTCAGCAGGGGGCTTAAGCAGGTTGGCGGCCCTGGTCAATCCGGGGTTCAACTCAGCGTCCCCGGCCTTTTGCGCCTGGCCAAGTCCGTCATCACCAACCGCAATATGGTCCTGGGCATCACCTGCCAGGCAGTCTACTTCGGAGCCATCTGCTACCTGCTCACGCAACGCGACGTTAGCCTCGTCTGGCCGCTAAGCTCGCTCAGCTTCGTCTTTACCGGCCTCGCAGCAAGGCTGGTGCTGCGGGAGGAAGTGTCCGCATTGCGTTGGACGGGCATCCTGCTCGTGGTGCTGGGCGCCGGCATCATCACCTGGAGCGAGAAGATCAAGGAACGTGATGCTGCGCGTCGCGCTACCGTGGCCGATACGGGCCCGTAACTGGCCGCTCGCCCAGCGGCGTGTAGCTGCGACCGTGAGGTCGCGGTCGGGCGCCCCAGAATGTGGGGCCGTGGAATGACCTTCGTTGGCGCTTGAGTTGTCAGCCTGCGACCTCACGGTCGCAGCTACTCTGCTGGGGCGCACAGGCGACTCGCCCGACGGAACGGAGAGGCGTACCGACCTGCCGGTCGTGCGAGGTTGCGCGGCAACGCAGCCCCACCAATCGGAAATGACTTTTGGCAAATCTTTAGTAATCAGTTTTTCTCGGCTTTCAGTCTGAAACGGCGCAACTGAGTCCAAGCAAGTTGCGTCAAAGCTTCACGTCGAGGAGCGCCACCAACTTCTCGGCCAGTTCTTCGGCGGCCCCTGATACGCGACGTTGAAGGCGCAGGAGGGCAGGAATTCGGCCGGGTGATCTTGCGACGGCCAGAGCAAGCTTAACGGAGTCCATTTTCAATTCTGACGTTGCCAGCGCGTTGAAATCCAATGGGAGGTCTTCGCCCGCGGTGTCAGAGATCACACGCACCGTAGCGCAACGCACACCGTGCTGCCGGCAGATGGCGTGGATGCAGCCGGACTCCATTTCCACGGCATCCGCGCCCGTTTCGCGGCGCAACGCGGCCTTCTCCTCGGCGGTCACGGCAATGCGGTTCGCGCAGTGAAAACGGGCAGCGCGCAGGCCCATGGAGCTTAGTCTCGTTGCCAGCGCCGAGTCGTCTGTCTCGAAGAGCACGGTGTTCGGCGCCAAAGCCGGCTCCAGGCCACCCGCCAGTCCGCAAGTCAGCACCAACGCCGGTTTCGATGCCGCGAGCGCGGCGGCCAACGACCGTTCCGTGTTCCGACGGCCCATGCCGGTGACAAGCACCTGAATCGCCGGCGACTTCGGCGCTCGTTTCTGAAACGGCGTGGCCTCCTCCGGCAGTGCGAAGCAGACCAGTACCGGCGGAGTGATTTCAGTCATGAGTCCAGCGAAGGGAGCTTCAGGGAACGTCTTAATCGAGCAGCCCAGTTCTCAAATCGCCTAGATCCCCACCAGCCGCTCGCGCCAGATATGGTAGAGCCGCACGGTGGCCTGCACGTCGCGCAGGCAATACTCGGCGATCTCGCGATAACGCCCTTCGGCCATCAGCCGGTTTACGTCCAGGCCGGTCACGCCCTGGTTTTTGGGCGACTCGATGCCGAAGGCTTTGCAGTAGAAGTCGAGGTTGAATTTGCGCGCCGCGCCGTCGCGCCCGCTGACGCCATAGAAGGTAAATTGTTCGGCCAGGTCACAATGCGGTTCGTGGGCATAGCGATAACCGAGCCAGTCCTTGCGCGAGATCGGCACGTTCAGCAGCGCCGAGCGCAGGTAGAGGAACGGCACGTCAAAACCCCGCCCATTGAAGGTGACGACGACGTCGTACTTTCTGGCCACGTCCCAGAAGGTCGCCAGTAGATCCGATTCATCGACGCACGGGGTGAATTCGACAGGGCCGCTTTGGCCTTTGGCCTCATCCGGATCGTCGGCGAGGAACAGCACCTGTCCTCGCTGCGTGTCGGCATTGAGCATCGCAATGCAGACGATGCGCGCCGTCAAGGGATAGAGATTGAACCCCTGCGCCAGTTCGGCGCGACGGGTTTCCCTGGCCGCCGGATCGGGAAGCTTTTCGGCCTCGCGATAGAGGTACTCTTGCTGCGCCGGATCGAACGTTTCGGCAGGCAACGCGGAGGTTTCGATGTCGAATACCAACCTGGCCATGAGAAGTCTGGAGGTGTTGGAAAAAAATTCAGGGTGGAGAATCCGCGCGGACTTTCCACCCCGTTGAACGGCGTATTAATACTACTTTTTCTTTTTCTTGGATTTTTTCTTTGCGGCCATTTCTTGCTCACCTCCGATCCGGGTTGTGGGCTGGGGGTACCAACAGCAGCCGGGATTGAAAATTCCAGGTCATTCCAAGTGCCAGCGTGTTGCGCCTTGCGTGCGACAGGTGCATTGACTGGTTACTTCTGAGTGACAGGCCGGATCAACGCAAGCCTGAAAATCGGCCACATCGGCGCGCGATCTAAGTTTGTGAAAATCGCTCTTGCTTCGCCTGCGCTCGATCCCTATCTTACGCGCTCGTTTTCGAACGGAAAGAAACCCATGCGCCGTCCCAAAGGCATCAAGACAAAGAAATCGGTCGCGAAGCGTTTCAAGCTGACCGCCCGCGGCAAAGTCCTGTACTCGCGTGCCGGACGCCGCCATCTGAACCAGGCCAAGAGTCCCAAACGACGGCGCCGTTTGCGAGCCCGCGCCACCCTCGGCTCGGCGGATGTTTATCGTATCTCGCAGAGTTTGCCTTTCGATCATTGAGCGGACTTTGATGCAACGCTTCCGTCGTCCAGCATTTCACTTTTTTCCAACCACGTAACGAAACATGCGCGCCACCAACGCACCAGCTTCCCGGAAGCGCCGCAAGCGGATGCTTACCGCGGCGAAGGGCTTCCGGCTCAAACGCTCGAAACTTTATCGCTATGCTTCGGACGCCGTCGACCACGGCCGCCAGTACGCCTACCGGGACCGCCGCGTCAAGAAGCGAACGTTTCGTTACCTGTGGCAAGTGCGCATCAATGCGGCCACTCGCGCCGCCGGCATCACCTACAGTCGATTCATTGAAGGGTTGAAGGCGGCTCGAATCAGTCTGGATCGCAAAGTCCTCGCCGACATTGCCGCGCGGGACGCCGCCACCTTCGACGAATTGATCAAGACGGCTCAGAACGCGCTGAAGACAAAGGCTGCTGCCGCCAAAGGCTGAGCACCGGGAGCGTTCCGGGCGGGGGAAAGGAGCTCGCATGGCGACCAACTTCGGCCTGCACTCCCCACAAAAGAAACTGTTGTCCGCGACGGCGGGGTGCTCTACTAAGAGGGGTGACACCATGAATGCATTGTCGTTCCCTCGATTATTGTTGCTGTCTGCGTTGGGATGCGCTGCAAACCTTTCGGCATCGGACTGGCCGCAATGGCGCGGGCCGGCCCGCAGCGGCCACAGTCTTGGGGCCAAGGCGCCCGCCAAACTGCCTCAGGAGGCTTCGCCCGTCTGGCGCAATGCCGTGGGCGGCGGCTTTTCCGGCGTAACGGTAGCCGGAGGACGCGTCGTGTATCTGGATGAAAATGGCAGCCGTGAAATCGCACACGCCCTCGACGCAAAATCCGGCAAGGAACTTTGGCAGTTGGATATTGCGGACGTGTTCCGCGACGAGTGGGGCGCCGGCCCTCGCGCCACACCCATTATCGACGGCGAACGCGTTTACGTGCAGTCGTGCAACGGAGAGTTTCAATGCCTGAGCATCAAAGACGGCGCTGTCTTGTGGCGAACCAGCTTTGAAAAAGATTTCGGAGTGAAGTTTCTGGGCAGCAAGGCCAACGAGGGCACGGCCACGCGCCGCGGAAATAATGGCTCCGGAGTCATCGACGGCAACCGCCTGATTGTCCCGGTCGGCGGCACCAACGGCGCGAGCCTGGTTTGCTTCGACAAGCTCACCGGCAAGGCGCAGTGGCAATCAGGCAACGATGAGGCGGCCTATTCGTCGTTCATGGTCGGCACGCTGGCGGGCATCCGGCAAGTCGTCGCGTTCACTGCGGATTCCCTGTTGGGAGCAGACATCGAGACGGGCAAAATCCTCTGGCGGGTTCCGCTCAAGACCAACGCCAAGCGCCATGCCGCCAGCCCGGTCATTCTCGGCGACCGCGTCGTCGTGAACTCTCACACCATCGGCATGGTCTGCCTCGAAATCACGCGGGCCGGCGCCGGCTTAGGGGCGGCGCAAGCGTGGGTGAACAAGGAACTGCTCATCAACCTGGCCACACCCGTCGCCGTGAATGGCTACTTGTACTCACAAGGCCCCAAGGGAGACTATGTGTGTGTGGACGCGGCGAACGGACAACTCAAATGGTCCCAGGCCGGATTTGGCGGGTCCAAGAAGGATTACTCTTCCACGATCGCGGTCGGTGAAAAACTGCTCGTGCTGACGGAAGGCGGTCAATTGATCCTGCTGGCAGCCAACCCCGAGAAATACACCGAGCTTGGCCGCGTTCAGGCTTGCGGGAACACCTGGAGTTTTCCCGCCCTGGCGGACGGCAAACTCTTCGTGCGCGACGGCCGGCAACTCGCTTGCATTGATCTGGGCGCAAATTGAAGCGCCTGGGGGCGCGATTCAATTGCCTTGACAGCGCACTGCACTCGGGTGGGCATGGGGGCATGACATCCCGCTCGTCTCTCCTGGCTTCCCTGCTCGTTGCATTCTTCTCGCTGGCCTTGCTCACCACGCTGCGGGCCGCTGAGCCGCCGTTGAAGAAGTGGGAAAAGGGCCAGGGCTGGGGCCGGGTGTGGGGCAAGGACGACGAGGTCGGGGCGCTCAACGAAATGACCGATGCCTCGCGCCTGGCCGCGCTGCGACTCGTTCAACAAGGTCGGACCTACGACCTGGGCGTGCTTTACGACCGCACTTCCTACAAATGGCCGGGGCACAGCCCCGGAGAAATCATTTCCTTCCGCACGCCCGAGGGCGTGAAGCGCCAGGGGGATTTGCCCGCCTTGGTGAACGATAACTCGACCAAGACCGCCTGGCACAGCTGCGCGCTGTTCATCAACGACAATGTGGCGACGCAGATCGACGGATTGGGTCATGCGACCGAAGGCGAGGATGACTACTGGTACAATGGGTTCCGCGAGCGGGACTGGGGCGGCAATTGGGGGCTGCGCAAATGCGACGCCAGCACCATCCCGCCCATCATCGCCCGCGGCGTACTCATCGACGTCGCCGACTTCAAGGGTGTTGACGCGCTCGCCGCGCACACGATCGTCACGCCCGAGGACCTTCAAGGCGCGTTGCGCAAGCAGCAGACGGAGTTACGCCCCGGTGATGTGGTGCTCATCCGAACTGGCACGCTGCGGTTTTGGGGCGAGACGGGCAATGACGAGAAGGGCCTGATCAAGGAGCATGATTCCGCGGGCCTCAATCTCGAGTCCGCCAAGTGGCTGGTGGAACAACACGGCGCGATGTTGATCGGGGCCGACACAAGCGGGCTGGAATACGGGCCGCGAGACGAGGATGCGACGGCCTTCCGCGCGAAATACAAATCCTTCATGCCAGTCCACAACTATCTCCTGATTCAGCAGGGAGTTCACATCGGCGAATTCCACAACCTCGAAGCACTGGCCCGCGACCGCGTTTACGAATTCTGTTACGTCTGCAGCGTGAACAAAATCAAGGGCACTGCCTCGGGCTTCACGCTTCGGCCCGTGGCGATTCAGTGACGAGGGAAACGTGAAGCGTCAGGGTGAATCTTCGGGTGTGGAAGAGCGGGCCATCCCTCTCGCCCTATCGGTCATTCGGCAAAGCGGCCGCAATCGTCCGGCGGACGATTTGCTTCGCCAGACACTGAAGCTACAACGCGGCTTGCCACCCGAATCCAGCCGCGCGACGGCTCACCTGGTATTTGCCTGGTTCCGTTGGCGAGGCTGGTTCGATGGGGCCGAAGCCAACGAAAGCCGGCTTGCCGAAGCCCGGGCCTTGCAAGAACGATTTGACCGCGAACCCAGGAGCTTTGGCGACGAGGATATCGAGGCTCGCGCGACACCAGGTTGGGTCCGGGAGGAAATGACAGCTCCCGAAGGTTGGAGACGCGCTCTACAAGCCAGACCGCGGACCTGGCTGCGGGCGCGTCCCGGAACGGCTGAGCAGGTCGCCGCAAAGCTCAATTCTTGCAGGCTCTCCGAACAGGTCCCTGATGCCCTTGAGTATCTTGGCAAAGAGGACTTGTTCTGCACCGAGTTGTTTCAGGCGGGCGCGTTCGAGATTCAGGACATTAATTCACAGGTCGTAGGACTGGCTTGCGACCCTCAACCGGGCGAGACCTGGTGGGACGCGTGCGCCGGGGAAGGGGGCAAGACGCTTCACCTCTCGGCCCTTATGCGGAACAAGGGATTAATCTGGGCCAGCGACCGGGCCGAGTGGCGGCTCAAGAGGCTCAAACAGCGGGCGGCGCGCGCACAAGTGTTCAATTACAGGGCGGCCCCGTGGGACGGCGGCCCCCGCCTTCCCACGCGGACACTTTTCGACGGTGTACTCCTCGACGCGCCTTGCACTGGGCTGGGCACGTGGCATCGCAATCCGCACGCGCGCTGGACGACCACCATGGCAGACGTTCGGGAATTGGCTATCGCGCAGCAACGGCTTCTGGCAAGTGTAGCTCCATCCTTGAAGCCAGGCGGCCGGCTCATCTACGCGGTTTGTACGTTGACGCAAGCCGAAACCGAAGGCGTGGTTGCGGACTTTGAACGAAAGTTTCCGGACTTTGAGCCGCATCAAGTCCGGGATGCCTCGGGCGAAACCGGCCGGACTCGTGTTTGGCTCTGGCCGCAAGACACAGGGGGCAGCGGGATGTTCATCGCTGTGTGGCGCAGGAGGAAAACATAACGGCCGCCGGCGTGCGCCGGCGGCCGCGGTCCGCGAACGGATCCAAGGGGCCTTGGCAAGGTCAGTTGGAACGGATGTAGTCGTCGAACTCCATCGAGGTGCTGTCCTCGAAGCGCCCGTTCTTGCCGGACGAGCGAACGAGAACGCTGTTCTCGGAGAAATAGAATCGCAGTGCATTGCCCCACGGGTCGACGAATTCGCCTTTGCCATTTTGCTCCAGCTTGCGGCCCAACCCGATGATGACCTTCTTGACGTTCTGGCCCTGGAGCGCCTTGGCCACGTCGGAGTTGCTGCCGACAGGGTAAGCGCCGACGTGCTCCTTGTATTTTTGGAGCCCGTCGAAAAGACACTCCACGTCCTGGGTCAGCCTATGGGTGGTGGCCTTGGCTTGGACCGTGGTGAAAACGCGGACGAGCCACCCACCGAAGAGCAGCAGGGCGATGACCCCGATGACTAAAAGAAACTTTTTCATCATGGATTACATCGGCTTTCCGCGGGTGGGCTTTAGCAGGGAGTTGAGAGAGAAAAGCTAGTACCACCCTTACGTCCCATGGCCCGCCAGCATAGGGATAACTCCAACGCCTTTCGACGAATGAGTTACGTGAAGCGTCGCGATTATAAGCTGTTGACTATCAATATAATCACGTCCAATTCATTCGAAAGCCGCCTGTCTATGGGCACAATCCATCTCCCGCGGCCGTCGGGAAGGCCGCGCCCACCGACTTGATTGAATGCCCGGTCTACGGCTGTCCCGGCGTAGTGACTCGATAGAAGCGGTTGGTGGACCAATTAGGATCTATGACCGATTCAACTCGAGCGTTGGTCCGCGAAGCGAAGTCTGCCAGTCGGAACCAGCCTGTCGGCCCTCCCGACAGCGCGTCGGCGTACTGCACGGTGTATGACTTGCCGGGCCTGGCTCCGAACAGAATTCTGGCCTGACCGGGCACGGTCGTTTGCTCGATCTTCAGGTAGCTGGCCGGATCGGAGGGATCCGTGCCCGCAATGAACTCTGCCAGGTTCGACATCTTGTCTCCATCCAGATCCCCCAAGGCGTCCGCCATGTTATTCGTGTTGAGACCGTATGCGACTTCGAACTCATCCGGCAATCCGTCCATGTCAAAGTCGATGCGCGTGTGGTTGGTGGTATGTGTCGCGTTGCCGGAGCCAACTGAAGCGACGTTGCTGACCACGATTCGGTACCAATTGCTTCCCTGCGCCCGCGACGTGAAGTTGGCAGGGTAGGTGAAGAAGTTCACGAAATTGCTCGTGTCGGACTTCGCCACTAGAGCCGAATTGCTCCGGTAGTAGATGGAGATGGGCGCAGGCGACCCCGTGATGACGGTGCTGACCGTGAACGCGGTGCTGACAGGATTGGTTTGGTTGGGAGCGGGTGTCACCACGAAGATCGGGGTAATCCACGCGGAAAGCGTCGCATTGGCGCTCGGGACCGTGCCCGCGGCATCCGAAACCAGGACGGAATAGACACCTCCGTCTTCCACGACGACGTTCGAGATCGTCAGGCTGGTGCCTGTGGCACCCGGGATCATCACGCCATTCTTGCGCCACTGATAGGTGATGGAAGTCGTGCTTTCAGCCACCACGGAGAAAGCCACATTGCGGTTGTTGACCGGAGCCGCGGGGTCGGGAGGTACCCGGATGCTCACGCTTTGTGGCTGGACCAAAATCGTGGCCGGGATGAAGACCGTCAAGCCGGCTGAGCTGCTGACCACTGTGCCGGCAGTGTTGTACACGACGACGTCATAAAGGCCCTCGTCGAAGAAGTCGATGCCGCCAAGCATGAGGATCGAGCTGTTCGCGCCGGCGATGGAGTTTCCGTTGTGCCGCCACTGGTAACCCAATGGCCCGGGACCGCTGGCGCTGACGCTGAACATGGCGCTGGCGCCCAAGCCCCCTGAGGTTGAGGAGGGCTGCGACGAAATCGTCGGCAGTGTGCCGCTGGACCACGCGCCGCTGCCGGTCACCGTCGCCGCCACCCAGTTCGCCGGATCGTTGCCGAAGTTGAGGGCCACACGCCGCTGGAGCGACGCGCCCGAGCCGTCGGCGCCGCTCGGCCATGGCGCCGAATCCTCGTATTCCACCTCGTCGACCCGGACGAACGATGGCGCGCCGCTGGGGGTCAACTCACCGGGCTTCAGGAGTCTCACCGTGTCAGACGAGTTGTCCAGCTTGCCTCTGAAGGGCCCCAGGATGGGCACGTCGAGGGGCACGTTGAAGCGGCTTCGGAAGGAGGCCAGTTGCGCGGTGTTGGTCGGATCGAAGGCGACGACCAGGAGCGAGTCATTCGCGCCCAGCGTGGCACCGAAGGGGAATTCAAAGTCGATGCCGCCGCGCAGCCGCCAGGAATTAGTCGGGTCGAACAACGCCGTGGGCGTGTTGGTCACGCTTTGCAGTTCGATGAACTCGTCCTCGCCGTTGTCGCTGCCATCCGGGTGATCGAGAGGGTGAAACATGATCTCCGAGATCACGACAGGCCCGACGCGCGGTCCAACGTTGGCCGAGCCCAGCGACAGCGTCCGTTGCGCCACGAAATGCTCGTTCGTCTGGCTGTCGACGTAGAGGCCGAAGGAGACCCCATTGTCCGACGCGCCGAAGTCGAACCCGTGAATGTAGCCTGTCAGGTTCGTCGAAGCCGGGTCGCCGCTGAAGACAAAGATCTCGTCGCCCAACGAACTGAGCGCGAAGGGAACGAGCGCCGTCGCGGCGTTCGTGAAAAGCGTTTCGTCGAAGGTCACGAACCCGCCCGCCGGAATGATGCACCCGTTGGTCACGCGGTATTTCATCGCGTTGGTGAAATCGTCGCTCAGGAACCACCCGCCGATGTTGACGGGGTTCTGCGTCGGATTGAACAACTCGATCGTGTCGCGCTGGGGCGGGTCCGTGTTCGCGAGCACCTCGCTGATGCGGATGGGCGCAAAAGCCGGACCCGGCGGATCGCTCTGGCCGGGCGCGCCCTGGAGCACACCGCTCGGACGCCAACTGGATTTGGCGCCCCAGGAATCCGGCTCGCCTGTGAGGTTGGTGTTGACGAGTGAGAATCCGAGGCCGTCGGTGACGGGGTACCAGGAGTTGTTGTAGCTGAAGTCGAGGATCTCCTCGTTCGAAGCGTCGAGCAGGCGGAGCCGCTCGCCGGCGTTGTCCAGCAAGCCCACGTATTGGCCCGCCACGCTCGGGGCCGAGGGATAGCGGGCGGTAAACGCGGCCAGATTGCGCACGACGACGACGCGCCCGTTCGGCCCCAGACTCGTCACCGCGCTGCCCGCGAAGGCGAAATCGACGCCATTGGTGAGTCGAACGCCGTTCAGGTTCAGCGTCACGCTTGGAGAGGTGTTGACCAGTTCGATGTATTCGAATTCCTGGGGGTTGTTCGTATTCCCGGCGAGCGGCGAGGGGTTGTACATGATTTCGCTCACGCGCAGGAATTGTTGGGCGGCGCTGGGCGCGGCGGGATAAGTGTTCGAGTAAACCAGCCTGCCCTGGTCGTTGCGGATGGTCAGCGGTTCGCCCCGGGCGGAGAGTTGGCCGTCGTAGGGACCGACAACGAAGAGGCCCTGGTTGCCGGACGGCCCGGAGGTGCGCTGCTTGAAGGCCACGACGTTGGGCGAAACGTAGATGACGCTGTTCGACGGAATGACCGTGCCGGGCTTGAACGTGAACTTTACACCGCCGTCGAGTTTCCAGCCGCTGATGTCCACGGCGGCCCCAGGAGCCAGATTGGTAATGCAGACGAATTCCTGGAGCTGGTTGCTCGAGCCCGGGTTGGCTTCGACGGCATTCACGGCGACGGACGCCAGCACCGACTGTGCGAGAGGGATGCCGGCTTTCTGCGTTGCGTTTGTGCCGGTGACCAAGGCGGTGTTCGTAATGCAGTGCTTGCCGTACCAATGCTGCCGCCGCGGACCGACATAGCCGAACATGATGTTCGTGCAGGCAGACATGAATGGCTCGACCGGCCCCCAAGCCGCGTAGGCAGGCCACCGTGGGGGGGCTTCCAACAACATATCCGCCGCCATAAGATTGGTCAGCGACCTGATATAGTTCTCAATGATGAGTTCGTTGGTGGGCGTGCCCGGGGGTTGAATCCATTTGTCCATGACCGTGCGCATGCGGCGGACGAGCATCTGACGGGTTTCGGGGACCGAGACAATGACATCGTAAATGCGGTTCCAGGTGCTGCCGTCGGGCGGAATGATCGTGCGGCCGCCATAGAAGGGGTGATTCTTGGCGGTATCGACCGTGGCCTCCATCATGGGGCCTTGTGCGCCAGCATAGCGTTGACCCCAGGAGGCATTCATGTCGAACGGAATGCATCGCCAGAGCTGGTCCCCGAAGGTGTCGCGATACAGGGACATGTTGGCCCACACGTCGTCGGCTTCGGAACCCCACCGGGCGCCGACGAGGTAGCCGATCACCTCGGGAAGGTCGAGCATGTCGAAGACCGCGTTGCGACGGACGTTGAAAGCAGAGCCTTCGTTGATGGCGGCGGCGAGTTGATCGAAGTCGACGGTACTGGGATCGTTGTCCGGTTCCAGCTTCTGAAACACGCCGGTGCTCGCATGGCTTGTAAGCACATTGCCAGCCGCCTTGTAGAGGGCGCCCCTCGGATCGTAGCCCAGTCGCTCGACCTGCTCCTGTCCGATGACGTCGTTGTGGAAGGCGATTTGGTAGAAGACGCCGTTGGTCTGGACCCGGACCGGATAGTCGAACGGCGACGGCACGCCAATCTTGTCCAGGAACCAGAAGGACAGATGCTGGCGCAGGCGCGACGGGTCGGTGTATTCGGCCAGCAAGGAGGTCTTGCGCACGCGCGGGCCCGGGCCGGGGTGCCGCAATTCGTGGTCGCGGTTGAATTCCAACCGGTGGGCCTTTTTGGGCAGCCCTGCGGAAGTGTTGCCGCGCAATTCCATGTAGACGTTGTCGTAGAACTCACCGTCGTGGAAGAAGGAGATGCGTCCGCCCGATTCGGTATCGATCCCGGCCACCTGGTTTGCCGCGATGAAGATGTGGAAGACGGGCAACGGGGTGACGACATTGGTAGGATTGACGATGGTGCCCAGGTATTCCGCGTCGACCGGGGTGTGAAAGAGCGGCCAGCGGCTTGAGTTGCCCAGGCCATCCGTGGCCCGGAAATACCAGCGAATCATCTGTCCGTTCGTCGACACCGCGGCCACGGGCAGCGTCTGGCCGTACACTCCGTCGCCCGCATCGCCATCGCCGTGCAACCCGTCGTCGAACATGGGCAGTTCCGTATCGGCGCCATACATGACGCGATAGCGGACCGCGACAGAGCCAATGAGTGCGAACGTGGGGCTCACGCGTGCCGTCACCAGCACGTTCTGCGAGTCCGATGGCACATTCGGGGAGTGGGTGAGTTCCGTGATGGCCGGCCCCAGCACGGAAACGCCGCCACCGTTGGCGGCTCCCGGCGTTGGCACCGTCATATAAACGCCGGCGGAACTGGCGGCCGCCACGTGGGTGGCGGTTAATTCCGCAGTCAACAGAAAGTCTTCGTCCGCCGCCGTCGTATTGAGGCCCTGAATCGCCAGAACGTTGCCTCCGACCCTCAGCAGCGCCCCGCCGGACTGGTACGTGTTCACGCCGACTACGCTGTGGGTGTTGGTGGCGGTTGAGTTGAACGCCAGCGTCTCGGGCGCATTGGCCCGCGCGATCTCAACGCCATTCAAGTAGGCCGCAAACCCGTCGTCGAAGCGCAACTTCATTGAGAGCAACTGGACGTTCGAGGGATCATCGATCGTGAACGGCAGCCGGACGTACGCGCTGGCGTTGACATTGGACATGGCCGCGGCCACGTCGGTTCGGATGTAGGGCACCACCGAGACCCCCACCGCATTCGTCCCGGCCTGATAGAGCGAGAGTACCTCGGCCCCGGACAGGGCCCGGTGATACACGGCCACCTCGTCCATTTGGCCGTTAAAGAAATTCCCAGTGGCATCGAAGATGCCGCCCCCGCCGATGTTGAAGTTGAATCCCGAAGTGCCAAGGGCCCCGGACATGGCCACGGAGGCGCGCACGGTGCCGTCGAGGTACAACTGAAGCTGGCTACCCGTCCCTACTGCCGCAATGTGGTGCCATTCGCCCATGGGGAACGGATACGGAAAATCAATCTGGCCGACGAACGTCCAGAGCTGAATGGTCGTCGCGCTGATGAATCCGAACTCGACCAAGTCGTTTTGCCCGAACAGGCCCGTGCGGGCAGCCTGCGCTACGGCGGGGCGAATCCAGCCCGCCATGCTGAACGTCGAGCGGTTGTTCAACAGCGGACTGGGGACGGAGATGAAACTGGTGCTGCCATTGAGCGTTGGCGCATCGTTATTGGGCTCGAAGCCGTTGAACTGCGGGGGACGCGGCCCCGCCGTGCCGAGGGTCGCGCTCGTGTAGGTCCCATTCAGGCCGGCGCCGGAGCCGAGATTTGCAGCCGTGGTGCCCGCATCTTCGTCCAGCCTCCAGTATCCAACCGGCCCGGTCGGCAACACCGCGGCGCTATAGTCGGCGGCGATCACATTCGTCGTGCCGTAACCAACGCCGTTGGTTCCGGCCGTCCACGAACCATCGTTGAAGCCTACGTAGAGCCAGTTGGTCCCGTCGGCAGCGCTCGAAGGGATGCGAACGCGCACCGGGGTATTTGTGGCGACCAGGGTGGAGTTGGAGGACAACACGCCCAGGCCGTACGAAACCCCCGAGACTTGCTGCGGGAATGGGGCGAATTCCGAGGCAATGGTGCCGTCGGGCCGAATCAGCGCCAGGTATTCTCCTTCTCCGTCCAGCTTGAAGTTGGTGTGCAACCGTGCGCCCGGGACACGGCGGTCTTTTTCCGAAGCAAAGACGACGAGGAATTCGCCGGGAGGCAGGTTCGTGGCCGGGAAGCGCCATTTGTTCGGCTTGTCCGCCTCGTCTGTGAGCGACCAATCCTGCATGTTCGCCGTAAAGTTGCCGATGTTTTGAATCTCGATCCAATCCGACGATTCTCCGTCCTCATCGAGCAACGAGCCGGGCGCGGTGACGTTGAAGGCCAGGAATTCGCTGATGACCGGACCACTGCCGACGGCGGCATTGGGGTCAAGGGTGTAGAACCAGTTTCCACCGGCAAAAGCGTTGGGCGCCGCCGCCAGGTCTGTGATGCCATGCCCTGGAGCCCATGCGACCTGCACCAGGCCGGTTGCAGGTTGTGTGAACGAGAAGGTGTACACGTTAGCCGCCCCGGACAGATTGCTGGCGGGCGCGTTGTTAATCCGCAGATCGGCGGGATCCACGCCCGTGACATTTTCGCTAAAGACCACCGTGATGCTGAGGAGCGCGCGCACGGTGGAATTGGCGGAGGGAGACAGCGTGGCCACGGTCGGAGGCGTCAGGTCCTGGAGGTTGTATTGCCATGTCGCTCCCGGGCCTGCGGCGTTGAAAGGGTTGGGCGGAAGCGCCTGGTCGGTGATTCCGTGACCGCCGTTCCAGCTGATCTGCACCGTGCCGTAAGCCGGTTGAGGAAACGCGAATGAATAGACCGAACTGTTGATGAGAGTGAGCGAGGTTGCCGCGACGCTATTCACCAGAAAATCGGAGGCGTCCACGCCACTCACTGGCTCGCTGAAAGTCACCGTAATCGTCGACAAACCGCCAACGGTGCTTCCGGCGGCGGGCGTCGCCCCGACAATTGTCGGCGGATTGGTCTCCACGAGGACCGATTCGAGCGACGCATCAAAGCCAAGGTCGCTGCTGGTGGCCGAGGATTGGAACAGTTGCACGGCCAGCACATTTGAGCCGAGCACCAGATAGGAAGGCGGGACCGGCAGATTGTAAGTGACGAAAGGGACCGGCTCAGCCGCGTTGCTGGCGAGCATCGTGATGGACACCGGATCACCCGGCAGCCCGGATACGTTGACCCGCTGCACCTCCACGCCATTGATCCAGGCCACGAACCCGTCGTCCACGAGCGCACCAAGCTTGAGGTACGAGATTTCCGAGGTGTTGGTGAGCACGAAGGTTGTCCGCACGAAGAGGCTCGTGTAGACGTTCAGCATTCCCACGATCTCCGTGCCGCCGGGCAGAACGTCACCGAACCAGAACGGCGCCGGCGCGGTGGTGAACTGCGAGTCGTCGAAACCGAGGGTCCGCCAGGCCGTGACAGGCGCTGAAGCTTCAGTGATTCCTGCCCGCCACCGCCATCCATTGGCGGATTGTTGCACCAGGACGGCTCCAGACGCCTCCCACGCCAGGATTGCCGAAACTACGGGAAGAAGAACGCGAAGCATACGAAGGCTTTTCATAACAATCATTGTCAACAGGGCGCACAGACACCAGTTCCATTGCAATTCCAGCCCGCGTTTGCCTCCAGCGAGGCAGAGCGCCTTCGCCAGGGAACAACTTCGGCTGACCACACGGGCTGTTGGGTTACAGACAAGTTACACAACCAAGGACAAAATGACAGCAAAAATCTTGAGGCGAGGTATCACAGGCGCATCGGGGCACTGCCCCGGGGAGCGGACTTCTGGATCTCTGATTACGCCTTATCTTGCCTGGCCGGGGCGCTTCACGCCGGCCTTTGTTGCGGCTTCGGCGTCCATGAGCGGCAGCCAGTTGGTGACTTGAATTCGCACATCGATCGAGTAGTGATTGAGCAACTCCACAAAGACTGGCGCGGCTGCGCTTGCATTGGTCCCAAAGAAGCCCAGAAGACCCACGGCGTCAGAACATTCATATGTATGCTGCGAAGTCTTCGCGCTCTGGAGATACTGGATCAAGATGGGCACGACGAGCGCAGGCCGGTCCCGCATGCTGCCAATAGCAATGGCCGCCTCGTCCCGGATGGTGGCCTCCGAGTTGGTCAGGCATTGGAGGAGAAAAGGAAACACGGGCTCTCCAATTGGAGCCAGCTTTCTGAGCGCAAAGACGGCGATGTAGCGCGCGTCTTCCTGTGGGTGGAGAGTGGCGATCTCGATCAATGCCTTCCCCGCAGGAGCGGCATTAGTGCCGAGCGCGTGGATACCGTGGGCCCCGAGTCTGCGAATCTCTCCGGAGTTGTCGCTAAGGCCCAACGGACCGTGCAACTTCGGCGGCACGACTCCGCGCAATTTCTTTTTTGGCGTCGAATCGGTTGCCCGTATTTGACGAAGCAAATAAGGCAGCGCGTCGCCGCCGATGTGCCGGATGGCGCGTTCTGCCTCGTCGGCGGAACTCTTCAATCCCATTCCGAAGGAGTTCGTGCTAAATTGCCTCACCCATGCGCTCAGAGGTTTGCCTTGGTAAGCTGGCTCCGCATTGAACAGCCGCCAGCCGAAGAAAAGCGCAACCGTAAGCATCACGACAACGATGATAACTCCGTTGCGCCGCTTCACCTTCATTCGCCTGGAATGTCACCACGCGCTCCGGCGTCTGGCAAAGCGAAAGGCGGATGCGGTCGGTTCGACGAGAATAATGTTCAATGTGACTTGCGGGCGCGCATGACGTTGTCGCGCCCTCATTCGCGACTGGATTCCCACGCGCCCAAGTCAGGGCGGCGCCCGCGTGGTCGGCGTCGGATATCGTCGCTAACCTCCGGCAGTGGCAAGGCCTGATGAATGGCTTCAGCTGCTGCGGAGCTCAGCGCGAGATTTCCCGAAGCCGGATCCACAAAATAGCCCTCGAGCCGGCGAGCCAGATTGTTCCGCAGTCGAGCCTGGCCGCCGTCGAGCCGAATTTCCCCATGGACCAAATTGTTCGCGACATCCGTGTCGGACGTCCCGGATCCGATTCGAATGCCTCGGGCCCAGTTCCGCTCTGGCCGCCAGATGGAATTGTTATAGACCTTAATCCTCTCGGCATGCCAAAGCTCGATCCCGCAATCCGGCCCACCGAGGATGAAGTTATTGCGGATAATGCCACCGGCAACATAAACGAGCCGCTCCTCCCCGCGATTCGCCGTGGATTGGCCGGGATTGCCGAAGGCCACACCCCGGTCGCAGTCGAGGATGAGGTTTCGTTCCACGGTCACTTGCCGGGAGCGCACCCAGATGAATATGGCGGCGCGTCCGCCGCCGTTACGGCCTTTGATGTTGCGAAAGCAGTTGTCGCTGAAAGTCCACTGCTCAAGGGCCATCATGTCGATGGCGCTGATGTAGTCGCCGCCGAACAACCAGTCCGCGGGCGGCACCCGCGTGTTCTCGAAAACGCAATAGCGGACGGAACCCTTCACAGCGCGGGAATTGGGATCTTGCCCCGCGGACCCTTTGATGGCGCGGACGCCGATGTCGCGGAACCGGCAGTTGTAGATGTGAATATTCTTCGGCGCATTCTCCGCTTCGACCTTGATTCCGTACGAGTGGCAATCCGTGAAGTTCAGGTCGGCGATAGTTACGCCATCACACGCGCCGATATGGATGAGGTCGTCACCTTGAGCCTTGCTGGCCCATCCCTTGCCCCTGAGCGTGACCTTGGCCGGATCACCGGACGCGCTTCGGATCGCGAGGTCCTTCTTTTGTCGGAGGACAATGACTCGCGGCAATTTGTATTCGCCATCGGCCAGGAGAATCGTTCCGCCCGGCGCGACACGCTCAACCGCTGCGAGCAGTTCATCCGCATTCGTGACTCGAATGATATCGCCTTCCGCCTGCGTGAGCGATGGAGCTTTTGGAAACCATGCCGGAGGAAAACCAACTAGGGCGGCCGAGGGTGCTGCGTTGGCACCCGCGACATACAGTGCGGCCGTAGCTACCAGAATCAAAAGCTTACGCCATGTCATCAAGGGATCCTCACGATGCCATGCAAGCATCATAATTTCGAAACCAACAGCACGAACGACAGAATCCCGCCGCCCACCGCAATCGCGCCCCAGGCGCGCACTCGGGGCAAACGCCACCACATGATCAGACCGGACACGACCCAAATGATGATGCCGACGCAGGCCGCGTCTACCAGGAGGCCCCAAAACTTGTTGCCGAATCCGGGCTGACCGTAGCCGCCGCGGAAATGCATCCGCACGGGCACTTGCGACCAGCGCATGAGCTGGCGCTCGGCCTTCAGCTTTCCGTCTTTGGCAGAGTAGTTGAGGCTGATTGAGTCGCGAAAACTGAAGCGCTCGATGTGCAGCATGTCGGGATTGGGCTTGTCCGCCCAGAACGCGCCTTCCAAATTGCACTCTTTGAGAATCTCTTGCGCGGCCGCTCGCAATTCAGGGCTATTGTTGGCGCCCTGAAGGTTGACGGGGCGGCTGCAGGCTTTTTCAAAGAGGACTTCGCGCGCGGCCCGGTCGCTTGGAAACCATGCGTGGTGAATGACCATGAACGAGCTGACCCCGTACATCAGCAACCATGGCATGAGGAACAAACCAAGGTAGAGGTGTGTTCGGCGATTGATTTTGTCGAAGGGGATCATGTGCGCTCCTGGATTAGATCAACGCTGCGAACAGAATAAAGAGTCCCAACCCAACCAAAAGCGATAGCGCCCCCCACAGGCGTGTTGTCTTGAGTTCCCACGCGAGCCAGATTCCCGAGAGACTCCAAAACGCCATCGTCACGACCGCCACGTCCACGGTGAAACCCCAAGTGTCTTCCAGCGCGTAAGGGTGATTATAGCCGCGCCGCCGATGCATTCTTTCGAGAAAGGTCGAAATCCGGAACTCTTCGCGTTCGATGGTAATCTTGCTCCTGGGCGCATCGAAGGTGATACGGCGCTGCGGAAGCGCGTGCTGTCGCTGAATCGCCAGCGGCCTGCCGCTTCTGCCACCGCTTACGGAGTGCGCGCCTTCCATCCAGATGTCGTGCAAAATCTGCTTCGCGATTTCTTCACGCGCCATGTTGGTCGGGAAGGAACGCGAGTAATCCAGTTCGCGCTCCGTTACCAGCGTGGGCTTTGCAGGTGCACCGAATTCGCTGCGGGTCATCACGATCGTGCTGAGCGCATACATCAGCATCCATGGCGCAAGGTACAGGCCAGTAAACAGGTGGATGCGGCGCACGAGACGCGAGCCCGCGAACGATGAAGTTGCGGCTGCTGCTGGTGCTGCGGGTTCGCTGGTGGTTGCCGGATTCATGGGGTATGGTCGTCGGCTCAGCGCGTTGTAATCCCTCTCATTTGGATTCGTCCATCGTGACGCGTACAGGTTCAACGAAATTGTTGCTGAGCGCCGCGACTTCTTCGGGCTGCATCAGGCCTTCCTGAATCCAGAGCCGGTAATTCACCGTGAGCGGTTTGTCCTTCTCGATCGTGTATTCGAAGTAGGAGCCGAAGCGGCCGTATTCCCTTTCGCTGAACCGGGCCTCCTTGGGGTTTTCAGGACGGTCGAGGTAGGCCACGGTATATCGCTTTTCTCCGAGCACAAACGACATCGCGTTCCAGGGCATGTTGACGGGGCCCTTGCGGGTCTGCGGATCCCAGTTGCGAGTCTCGGCAGGCTTTCCGACGCCGTCAGGCCGGATAAAGATTGTCTGATTGGTCGTGTAGGCGTCGACGTCGTTGTGCGCGCGGAATTGAAATCCCGCGTGCTGGGGATCGCCATCGATCCGGACGCGGCCTGACGCGGTTCGCAGTCGCGACGCGAATTCAATTAGATGCCCGCCGGGAACGTTGTACACCGTCAACTCGCGTTCCTCCTGGGCGAAGGTTGCGTCCGCACCGTGCCAGCTGATTTCAGCACGGTGCCGGGCCAGAACGGGACCTTGCTCGGAGCCCAGGAACCGTTCGTGCTGCTGAAATGCCCCGTCGATGCAGTGCCAGGTATCCGCCCGTTTGCCGTCGCCATAGGTGATCCGATTGAAGCCGTAGAAAATGCCGCGGTGATGCGGCGAATGGACTTTCGGATCTTCATTCAAGCCGCCCGTGAGAATCCGATATCCATTCGGAGAATAAACGTGATGGAAAACCTTATAGGTCCGAATCCGGCTGGCGGGTGTGGATTCATCGAGCCTCTCGTAGTGATAGGTCACGAGTTTTCTTTCACCCAACACGAGATCGGTGTGATGCCCGGGCTGATCGCGCCAGACGAAGACCTCTTTGTTCTCAACCCAACGCGCGGAAGGTGTCGCCTTGAGTCGGACCGACTCGCCCGCCGCCAAGTGTGGCAGGATAAAGTGCAGTTCGGTCAAAGTGCCAGTGAGGCTCGACCTCGTCAATTGCGCGGACAATGGGTGTCCGTCCGCAGTGGTGAGGGTGACCGAGGCGATGCCTTCGTTGCCGAGTTGAGCGCGCGTGACCGGGATTCGCACCGGGACATTGTTCCGTTCGTGCTTGCCGGCGGACAAAGTGAACTCAAACGACGAAGCGCCAAAGGCCCTGCCCGCCACGAGGCAAGACAGAATGCATCCGAAGAACAATCGATTCATAAGCTCTCAATTTCAGGAGCGCCCAAGCCAGGGCCGCTCACCTCAGCGGTGCGCAACATCCCATCCTTCACGCGGAACATTCCGGGGAACCGCGTTTCCCAGGCCTTGTTCGCCTGGGGCAAGTATTGGCGCGCGTTCGCCTCGACCGAAGTGATGGTCGGCACGCGAGCCTGCAGATTGGTCGTTTGAATCAGCGCGGGGCCGGGGCAACTCATATCGCCGCCCGCCAGGTAGATTCCTTCCTTCCCCGCGACCGACGCCATCAGAATCATTTGACTCAGTCCCTTCGGAGACTTCACGACGGCTCCCGTCCAACCCATGTCGCGTGCGAGCAGCAACGAGTCAACGTCGATCAAGGACTCATCGATTACCACGGGACAAAGCCCAGCCGCTTCGCGCATGTCATTTTCCGGGTGCGCCTTCAAATCGCGCGCCGTCGGTTGTTCGGTGTATTTGATCCTTCGATAACCCACCGGCATTTTCTCTCGCAACTGGCGACAGAACTGGATGAAGTAGTCCACGTTCGGGCACTTCTCGTTGAAATCGAGCACGTAGGCCCAATCTTCGATGCCGCGTTTTTCCTGCGTCTGCGTCGTGACCTTGTCGATGTGCAGGACGCGTTCGATATCCCATTTCAGGTCCATTCCGTTCACCTTGATTTTGAACTCCAGCAACCCGTTGTAAGCGATCCACTCGGGCAGCGTCTCCGGCAGTCCGTCTTTGATGGGGTCCTTGTTTTCGAAGTCTTCAATGGGATCGACCGCGGAAACCAGGTGGCAAAGCGTCATACGCGGCTTGTGCCGGCGAAGCAGATAGTGGCTTGGAAGTTTTCCCTGATACTCGGCGCCGAGATATCGAGAGAGGTCGTTGCTCATGAACTCAGGACCGTAGGTGTCGAAGCAATTGATCCGATGCGCCTTGCCAAAGGCATCGTGAATGGCGGCGTCAAACGCGGCGGCAGTCACGAGCGTGCAAAGCTTTGGAATGGGATCGGCCAGACCAAGGCGTTCGGAGACTTCGGCGGCCGCTTTGAGATATCGCGGAGCGAGGTCCCAGTTGATGTCAAGCGGGTGGCCAAATTCCTGATAAACGCCGGTCACCTTTGCGATTTCGGCCGCCAGCGCCTTCATCGCGTTGTTCTTGGTCTCGTTCGACAACGTTTTCGATGGGAAAGAGAACGTGTGGTTGAAGGGCATCGCTCCGAATCCGCTGGCGACTTTGCCCTCTGCGGTGCGGACCGTACACCTCACTGTCACCATTGTCGCGCGATTCACCACCGCTCCTGCGAAACCGACGGGAGCCCGAAAGACGTGCTCATCGTAACCGAAAGCGATGTGCTCGATTCGGATGTCGCTCTTCTTTCGGCAGGAGACAATTCCCGCGCAGCCTGCCAAACTGGAGGCAAGGACTCCGCTGGCAAACGCTCCTGCGTGTTTCACAAACTTGCGCCGAGTCATTCGAGTCATGCTGTTTCTCAGGGTGCGCCCGCAAACAGAAACTCCACAAGATCCGCCAAATCCTGGCTTGCTAACCCTTCTTCCAGTCCTTCCGGCATCAGCGAAAGTCTGGAAGCCCGCATCTCGACGATTTGAGCGCGCGGGACGACGGCCTCGACTCCGAGGGGTTGCCGGACGGTGATGCTGCTGGCAGTTTCGTTGACGATTAGCCCCGTGAGGTTGTCCCCGTCCTTGGTCTCGACGACGTAACCAAAGTAGTTCGGCGGCACTTCGCGATTGGGGTCGAGGATATTGGCCAGCAACTTTTCCTTTCCGCCGCTGCGGGCCCCGGCCAAATCCGGTCCGAGGGCGAAGCCATCGTTGCCGAGGCGGTGGCAGGACTGACAGCGTTCCTGAAACAAGGCCTTGCCGTGCGGGACATCGCCCCGCAGATCAAGCGCAGCACGAAAACGCCGGACGACTTCGTCGCGATTGGCGTTCGTGGCCGCGCCGATCACCTTGACCGCACGCTGTTGGATGGAAGCATCCGGGTGTTGCCGCAGGCCCACCGTCTGCATCAAAGACAGGTCGCGACGCTGGACGATGCCCTGTTCCATGGCGCGCAGCAAATCGCTGGCCCGGTCCGGACGTTTGAGAAGAACGTCCATCGCCTTCTCTCGAATTGCAGGGGTGAAGGACGGCCAGCCTTGAACGATGGCCGAAGGAAGTCCGTCTGGCGAGAGGCGATCCAGAGACGTCAGGGCGGCCAATTGAACGGACTGTGGCTGCAGCGGATTCACCAGAGACAAAAGGGTACTCCCACTTTCGGCTTTTGATCCAAATGCAAGCAGGCTGATGGCTTCCAGGCGCGTCGATGCTGTGGCCGAGGTTTCTCCGGCCAACACCGCGGCGTGTTCCAGGAGCGGCTTCAAATCGACTCCCGCTTTCTCGAAGGAACTGCCCGCGCGGCGCAGGCCGTTTCCGAGGCCGCGTGCCACTGGAAATGCAACGAGGGGATCGCGCGCTGAAATGAGAGCCTCCCGCACGCGCGCCAAATCCGCCGGCTGATTGGCGGCTCCCACGACGCCAGCCAACTCACGCAGCATTTCCGCACTGCCGGCGGCGCCGCTTTCATTGGCGACCGATTGAAACATTTCGGCCGCGCCCTCGGCCAGTGATGACAGAATCGCGGCGCGCATCATGGGTTCGGCAGAGTCGCGCCGGGCGATTTGGGTCAGCGCCGCGAGACGCTCCGGATGGCGAATCTCACCCAAAGTGAAGGCAAGCTGATAGCGAACGCCGATGACGGGATCCGCCGCGCGCTCACGAAGCTTCTTCCATAATTTGCGCGAAGGCGCGCCATTTTGGATGAAACCTTCCGACAATCCAACCGCATGCTCGCGCACGACACCGTCCGCATCGGAGAGCGCTTGCAGGAGAAGCCGTTCTTCCAGAGCGCCCAGGCCATTGAGCGCGTATAAGGCGTGGAGACGGCCTTGGGGTGACTTCGACCGCGTGACAAGCTTCGTCAACATCGGAGCCGCCGCCCGATCGTTGCGCTCGTAAATGAGGCGTACCGCTGTGTCTCGATGCCAGCCATTAGGATGTTCGAGCGTCGCTACCAGTTCTTCGAGGGACGCGCGCGACAAGCGAGGTGGCGGCGGCTGTTTGAATCCATCGGGCACGACGCGGTAAATGCGACCCATGTCGGCGCCCGCGTCAAAATCCAGGTGCCTGGCGATTTCCTCTGGGATGCCAAGCGCCTCGATAATCTGGCGGTACATGTCGGCGACGTACAAGGTGCCATCCGGGGCATTGGCCATGAAAACCGGACGAAACCAGGTGTCCCTCGAAGCGAGGAACTCAACCTTCTTCTCGTCAGCAGGCCGTTCGGCGCTCGCGGTCGGGCCGGTGTGGGTGACTTTCTTATGGTGGACAACGTTCTCCGCGGGATCGGCAACGAAAGCGTCTCCGACGTACTCGCGCGGAAAAGCGTTGCCACGATAAATGGTCAAGCCGCACGCCGACGAAAAATAGCCCGACGCGCGGCCGCCAGCCTCAATGCCATTCTCAAGGTCCTCCACCCTCCACTTCGTGCGCATCACCCGCCACGGTTCCTCCGGACTGATGCGATAGAGCACCGCTTTCGGCCCATCTACGGCGATGTCCACTGTGGGATCCGGCATCGTGTAATAGGGGTTCCGGTCCGCATACCGGCGCTCGAACAAATGCGTCATGATGTGCCGGTGCTGGCGGCAGAGAAACTTGCGCCCGTCGTTGTTGAAGCCCATGCCGTATTGCCCCTCGCCAGCCTCGACGGACAGCGCCATGGTGCGCGGATCGAACGCAAAATTGCCTCCAAGTCTCACGGGTTTTACAGCGGGGGCGTCGGGATTCGTGATGTCGCCGGAGTAGCGATTCACCAAGCCATGAATCCGGTTGTCGAGCCCCCAGGCCAGACTTCCGAACACGCCCTCGGGATCCAATGTGCCCGCGCGATTCCCCCAGCCGGTGAGAGCAACTTTCTTTTCATCGGCCACACCGTCGTCATTGGTGTCCTTGAAAAAGAGCAGGTCCGGAACGGAGCCCACAAAGACTCCGCCGCCGTAGCAATGGATGGCCGAAGGCCAGCGCAAATCCTTCGCGAACACAGTGGCCTTGTCGAAACGGCCGTCGCCATCCGTGTCCTCCAGCCGCCGGACCTGTCCGCGATGCTGTTTGCGCTCCGGATAATCGTTCATCTCGAGGACGAACAGCCGCCCGTCCGCGTCGAACGTGAAGGCGATGGGATCGGTCACCAACGGTTCTGCGGCGACGAGTTCAAGCCGAAATCCTTTTCGGAGCTGGAACGTATTGAGTGCCTCGCTGGAGGCGACGGGCGGGAATTTCGGAAGCTCCTTCGGATCGGCGACTCGTTGCTCAGCCCCGTGCAAGGTTGGCGGCCCGTGGAGAAATATTGGCAGCGCCGGCAAAATCAGGGCGGCTGCCAGCCTTGAGGTGAAGCTGACCGACAATCTCATGGACCCCCTTTCGATGTCTCAACTGCGCGGGCAATTCAATCGAACGAGGCGGGTCCTGGGCGAAAGTTTCCGTGACGCGGAACGAACGTTGCTCAGTCTGTAGGACCACCTGCCACCGTGGAACGTTTCGATTACGCGGTAAATCGCAGTTTACAAAACGCACAGCGATGACGGAATCAGGCTAGATGATTGCGTAGGCGAATATGACCTTGCAACTCGGTTATTGAACCGGTGACAGTCCTAGGAAATCTAGTCATTTCCGATTCGTGGGGCTGCGCTGCCGCGGAGCCTTGCACGACGGGCAGGTTGTGCGCCACCATCGGAAATGACTTTTGGCAACGAGTACAACCGCTGTCAGGGTCTTCGCAGACGGTAGAACTTGCTTCCGACGGGCATTGGCACGGTGATGGAGATGTGAGTGGCGTTGGTCTGGTAGGTGGCAACGGGCACCTGGGACCACGCGGTGGCTGGCGGTAAGGAGGCCAGTGCCAATGATTCATCCAGCACGAAGCCCGTGGCGGGCAAAGGCCAGAATACGCGCACGCCACCGGGCAACTCCTCAATGCTCAACAGAGGCGCGCCGGGCGTTTGCACTGCGTAGAACGCCCAGTAACCGCCCGTGACGGAAAACGGCCCGCCAGCCATTGAGGTCGCTCTCGCATCGGCCTGTGCGATGGTGCCGCTCACGGAATAAACGCTCCCCGTGCTCGTGCCGCCGCCGCCGGCGACTTTGAACCAGGGCACACCATACACTTGGGCGCTAGCCGTAGCTGTCAAAGCGGTCAGGATGGCCAGGGAAATCAGTGTTTTCATGGAAGTATGCTTTGTAGGTGTCATGTGAGGTTTTCACGGACCGATGCGAAGGGAACCGCCCCACGGCGAAATGCGTTTGGGAGGCCCACCAATCCGGCCAGTCCCCGACAAGGTTGAACTTGGAACCTTAATATAAAGCTGCCCGTAAAACGGCACGCTCTGCAGCGCCGTGTTAAAGTTGCGATACGGATCGTCGAAATGGCCATTGCCAAACCCGATACCGGGTTGGGTAAAGACGGCCATGGAACGAGCTGCGTCCAGCCGTCCACCGCTGGCCACATCGCTGCTCAAACCTTCGACTTTGGTCACGCCTGACAAAATGCGTGCGCGCATTTGCTGCCAGGTTAGATTTGGAAACCCCGACCAAATCAATCCGATGACGCCAGCCACGTGCGGGCTGGCCATTGAAGTGCCCTGCTTCACGTCAGTTCCGCTAAACAAACTGGTGGTGCTGCGAATTGCGGACCCCGGCGCGGCCAGATCGACATTGGTGGCGCCCCAATTGGAAAAGTAGCTGAGTGCATCGGAGGTGTCGGACGCAGCCACGGAGATGATATTGTCGCAGGCATGGCTGGCAGGATACATGCGCAGCGGGCCGTCGTTGTTGTTGGTGTCGTTACCCGCGGCGCAAACGGCTATGTGGCCCATCTCCGCGGCCTTTCCGAAACACCTGAATTCCGTTTCACTCTGGGCGAGGCTGCCGTAACTGTGGTTGGAGACTCGCACACCAAACTTGTTGGTCAGGATGTATGCGAACGCCTCGATCGTGTAGGCCAAGCCCTCTGCTGAGCCATCGCTGCACCCGACCATCAGGATTTTGCATTTCCAGTTCACCCCGACGACATTGGACGAATTGTTGCCGATCGCGCCGATGGTGCCAGCCACGTGAGTTCCGTGATACGAGAGGTAATCCTGAAGGTCGCCGTTGTTGCGGAAGACGTGCCATCCGTGAACGTCATCCACGCATCCGTTGTGATCGTCGTCGATGCTGTTGTTGGGGATTTCACCCGGGTTGGTCCAAACGTTGCCAATGAGGTCGTTATGGGTCCATTGAAGTCCCGAATCGACCACGCCGATGACGAAGTCCGGACTGCCTGTGGTGACATCCCAGGCATGCTTCATGTTGATCTTCTCCAATCCCCAAAGGTCTAACCAGTTTGGATCGTTAGGGACCGTTGCCAGCGTGTGGTGGATGTAAACCGGCTCGGCGTAGATCACGTTCGGGTCATCGAGGTAGGCATTGATGGATTCTTGTTCCTGGCCGGGCGGAACGGCCACTCGCACCGTATCCGGCAGGAAATCACCGAAGGAATGCTCGACTCGCACCATGCGCGCGGCGGTATGCGCGACCTGTCTTTGTTCCGGCGTGCTTCCTGCGCGAAACTGTAAATACAGCTCTCCGGGCTGGAACGGCGCCGCTTGGATCGTGCGGAAGAACTCCTTTGGCATGGGAGGCCGCCCGCCCGGCGGTACTTTGGAATAGATGAGGCTGGGCGCTGCATCGATTGCTTTCCCAGTCCCTCCTCCGACTGGTTTCCCAATCGTGGCCCCTGTTGGCAGCCCAGTCTCTTGTTGCGCGATGACTTCCGGCACAAGCACTGGCAGTGCTGCGATCAGACCCCACAGTACTACTCCACTCGGCACCGACGGAAACCGCACTGGTAGGAAAGATGGTTTGAATTTCATAATCGTGAGCAGTGAGAGATCACTTGGCGGCGGAAGGTTGCGCCTGGTTGGTGAGCCGATGCACCAGCTCCTTCAACTCGCTCACGGATTTTTCCAATTCCCGGATCCGCGCATCTTTCTCGTCCACCTTGCTGTTCAACCCCTGGATGGCGGCTAGCGCCACGCCGTCTGCGTCGACGCTGGTGATGTGTTTGTCGTCGTGGCCCAATCCGAAGGCTTGGTGGAAGTCCTGCGCCACCGGGCCGATGTGCCGGGCGTCCACGCTGTTCTTATACTGCCATTCGGTGATGGGCAGGCGGGCGACCTTTTCGAGCACGTCGCGGGAATTGACCGGCTTGAAGTCTTCCTTGGCGTTGCGGTCGGAGGTTAGATTGATGGCTGTCGTGTAAACTTCGCCCAGGACTTCCGCGTTTCCCCGAGAGAACATCCCGCCGGAAGGGTCAACCGCGAACGCCGTAAGCCCCGACGCCAGATCGAATCGCACACAGGCTTCGTTAGTCGTCGGCCGCACGTGGAGCCTGGCCTGTGGACTGTCGATGCCGATTCCCACACGACCAGTCCCTTGGAACCGCACCGTCTCGATCATGTCCGAACCAGAACCATGCCCGAATGTGATGTCGCTGTCCTGGACGTCCGTGTGGATCTGCATGACGCCTGGTTGGATGCCGAACCCGAAATGATAAAAGGTGTTGCCGTAGAGGGAAATCTTGTCCCCCACGGTCGAAGCGAAGTTGAGCGGGAAATTGGGCGAGCTTGTCCCGATGCCCACGTTGCCATTGGAATTCACTAGCATTGCATTCACAGGCACGCCGTTGGACTGTGATCGCAACATCAGATTAATGGAAGAAGTGCCCGAACCGTCCCTGCCCTGCACGAACGCCGTGCCGCTGCTCCCATTGCCTTGAAACGCATAGAGGCGGAGATCGCCGAGGCCGTTGTAGTTGCTGTTCACGGTTAACGGACCGTTGATGGTCTGCGGGTCGGTGAACGTGTTGCCTCCGGAGCGTCGCGCGATATTCAGGCTGAGCGCGCTGTCCGCCACTTTTCCGGCCGCGCTGATGGTTGCCAGTTTGGTATCCGCAATGGCAGCGGCGGCGTTGATGTCGGCATTCACAATGGTCCCGTCTGTAATCTCTGCTGACTCGACGGTCTGACCAATCAAGCTGACATTTGCCGGAAGCCGTCCGCTTGGCACGGTGCCGCTGCTGAGGCTGGAGGCGTCCAGGCCGGTCAACGCCGCGCCGCTGCCGCTGAAACCGGTGGCCTGTACCGTGCCATTGACGTCGAGTTTCGCGGCAGGGTTGGTGGTTCCAATTCCGACGTTGCCGGTGCCCCACTGGACCAGGAATTGAGGCGTGCTGCTGCTGAGTCCGACATCATAGATCCCAAAGCTATAGCCGATGCCGGAGGTGGAGTCGCCGGTTTGCGGGACGCCGATGTCCCACGTTCGTGCTGCCAGACCGCCGGTATCCGAGCGTGAACTCAGGCGGATCATGCCTTCAGAACCGGTCACTGAAGCGTCGCCGACTTGCAATGTTCTCCCTGGAGCATTGTTCTGGATGCCCACTTTCCCGTCCGCCTGAACGTCCAATACGGTCTTCGTACCAAACCCCACGTTATTGCGCAGGAGCAACAGCGACGTTGTCGCGTCGCCCGGACCGGTATTGTCCACCAGCAACCCGAGCCCGCCCTGGCTGGCCCCGCGGTTGATTTGGACGCCGATGCCATTGATTGCCTGGTTCACCGCCAAACCAAATCCGTTTATTCCACCTGCTGAGGGCTGAAACGGCATACCGATTTGCAGCGAGTTCTCACCAGGGTTCACCGTCCCCACGCCCACGTGTTCATTCGCAGCAATGGTAAGTGCGGGTCCGCCGTCATTGACGAACAAATAGAATGGATCCGGACTGACGGTGCCAAGCCAGGCACCATTGCCGAGGAAGGTGCTGAGCCGGCTGCTGCCGTCCGTGTGCTCGATACCGTAACTGAGCGGCGGCGTGGCGACAGTTAACCGGGTGGCGGGAGTCAGGGTCCCGATGCCGACGTTGCCACTGGCCATTATCTGGTCCCCGTTAAACGTGTTGCCACCGGAGCGCAAAGCGACATTGGATGGCAGTTGCGTTTGTGAAATGGTGCCAATGATGTTCGAGCTGGCCACCGACCCAGCGCGGGCGGTGTGAATCGCATACGGGGTGGGTGTGAGTGCCTGGCGTGGACTCAACGTTGTGAATCCGCCGGCGCCATTGGTGCGCACGGCGATCTCCAGCCAGCGGCTTGCGCCGGGAAACCAATCCCCATAGTCCAGCGTCACGGTAAAGAGGCCGTTGCTGATGGTCGTCGCGCTGGCCGTGATGACGCCACCGAGTTGCGAACCCCCGCTGAGGGCATCGTGAAGCGTGAAGCGCAGGTCGTAGTTGCCATTGGCCGGGCTTGGGCCGTCATTGAGCCGGCCCTGGTATGTGAAGGCCGTGCCTTGCGCCAAGGCGCCGGATGTTGCACCGAGAAGCAGGCTGACCGCGATGAGCAGAACGTGGAGTTTCATGTTTGTCGTTGGTTAAGTCTCCAATGTCAGCCTCGCTCGAACCCTCGGTCGGCGGCAAACATCGGCATTCGAGGGTGCACTACAGGAGAATTCTCCAACGGTTACAAAAAGCCCGGATTTGACGGCGGGAACGATGGTGAATGGCAGTTCCGGAGGAACGGCCAACCTCGCGAATTGGCAATTCTAGAGCAATTCAACAAAGCTATAGCCACACGAGGTAAACCAACCGAGCGCATCTTGCGGCGTTGGCCGCCCCCGCAGTCGCGTGAGGTTGGTCTTGGCGCCCGACTCATCCAGAAAGATCAGCCGGGCCGGGTCGAAGCCACTCTGGCCCCGACGCCAGGCCCTGCGCGCTCGGCCGGTCTTGTTCGCTGGCCCCGAGTGTCTTTTTTTATGGGTCAGCCCCATTTTCCCCAACACGACGTGGATGGCCTGTAGGGACACTTGAGTCCCATCGCCTCCCGCAATTCCTTCAAAGTCTTGGCCAGCAGCGCCCGCATCTGGCTGCGATGAACCGCGACAATCATGGGCTTGCGCCCAGCAAAGCGGTGCCGGGGGGCAATGCGTCGACGCTGCTACAGGCTTCTTGACCATGCCCAGGGAGACCCGGAAACGCTGGGCGATCTGGTCGCGAGTGCCCTCGCCGCCGTCGTTCCCGCAGATCCAAAGAAAGTGCTCGCATGCCCGAAAGCTAACGCCTCTTCGGGAATGGCTACATAATTTATTGAAATGCTCCAGTAGGTCAGGATGCGCGGACAATGCTGTCCCGCGCTCCTATTGCTTGGGAGGGGCGGTCGCTGCGGGCACAGCGTTTGTCGAGGCCTTGGCGGCGTTTGTGCCCGTGTTGAGAAGCATCATATTGGTCGAAAGTAGATTTGTGCCTGGTGCGTTCGTCGGTGCAGGGGTTGCCGCGTTCTGTGGCGTCGGCGTCGGTGCTGCCAAGGCAGCCCGTTCGGCGGGGGTGAGTTTCGAGCGCGGGTCTACTTCCTTCGGGCGGGCGTGGGTCGCGTAGAGTACCCAGACCAGCAGGGTCAGGGCGAAGAAAATTCCGGCGGCCCACTTGGTCAGTTTGGTCAGCATGTTGCCGCTGCCCGGACCGAAGAGCGCGTCGGTGGCGCCGCTCCCGAAAGCCTGGCCGAGCCCGGCCTCCTTCTTGGGCAGTTGCACGAGCACGAGCAGGCAGAGAAACAAGCAGGTCAGGACCAGCACGAAGGTCAACAACCAGATTACGATGTTCATAGGGATCTAACTTTGGTCAATTGGGGGCGAGTTTCAAATCGAGTTTTTGATGATATCGGCAAATCCGCGGCCTTCGAGCGAAGCGCCGCCGACGAGGGCGCCGTCAACGTCCGGCTGGCTCATGAGTTCTCGGGCGTTGGAGGCCTTGACGCTGCCTCCGTACTGGATGCGGACCCTGCGGGCCGTCGTGTCGTCGAATAATTTCGCGAGGAGCCCGCGAATGTACGCCTGGGCTTCCTGCGCTTGCGACGCGGTGGCGGTTTTGCCTGTGCCAATCGCCCAGACGGGCTCGTAGGCGACGACCGTTTCCTCCATCTGCGCTTTGGAAAGATTCGCCAGGCTGCCGCGCACCTGGGTCTGGAGGACTTTCTCGGTCTGGCCGGACTCGCGCTCGGCGAGGGTTTCGCCGACGCACACAATCGGCTTGAGCGAGGCGGCATGGGCGGCGAGGGCCTTCTTGTTGATCAGTTCGTCAGTTTCCTTCTGATACTGCCGGCGCTCCGAGTGGCCGAGGATGACGTAACGCACGGAGAATTCCTTGAGCATCCCGGCGGCAATCTCGCCGGTATAGGCGCCGTAGTTGTGCTCGCTCATGTTCTGGGCGCCGAGGCGTACATTCGTATTGAGGACCGATTTCGAGACCTCGCTGAGCGCTGTGTAGGGCGGGCAGACGACGATGTCGACTTCCTTCACGTCCCGGCATTCGCGCAGAATTCCGCCCACGAGGTCGAGGGCCTCGGCGACGGTCTTGTTCATCTTCCAGTTGCCGGCGATGATGAGTTTGCGTTCTTTATCCATGTGTCAGAACGATGTTCAGGAAAGGGAGAATATCACTTGTCGTGGAGCACTGCCACGCCAGGAAGTACTTCACCTTCGAGAAACTCGAGGGCGGCCCCGCCGCCGGTGCTCATGAAGGTGACTTTGTCGCCGAGGCCGGCCTGATTCAGGGCCTTCACGCTGTCCCCGCCGCCGATGATGCTGCGGGCGCCGGCCTGGGTCGCGTCAGCCGCGGCTCGCGCCATGGCGTGGGTGCCGGCGGCGAATCGTTTATCTTCGAACATCCCCATCGGGCCGTTCCAAAGTATGGTCTTGGCGCCGTGCAAGGCCTCCGCGTAAAGCTTCGCGGTCGCGGAGCCGATGTCGAGGATTTGCGAGTCGTCCGGAATATCGCCGCTGACAGTTCGAGGGTTCACGTAGTCCAAGAGAGGCTTCCCCTTCGAATTCACTTTTCCGGTGTCGACCGGCGTGGCGATCACGCTGTCAGACGGCAGGAGGAACTGGACGTTGCGTTGCCTGGCCTTGGCTTCGGCATCCAGGGCGGTCTGTGTGTGCTCGGGTTCGACAAGGGATTTGCCCGTTTTTTGGCCGTGGGCCAGCATGAACGTGCAGGCCATCGCGCCCCCAATGAGGAGTGAGTCGGCCTTGTCGAGCAAGCGGTTGATGACTTTGATTTTGTCGGACACCTTCGCGCCACCCAACAGGACCGTGAACGGCCTTGTCGGGTTTTCGAGCAATTCGCCAAGGAATTTGAGTTCACGCTCCATCAGCAGTCCGGCCACGCAAGCGCCGCCGCGTGCCGTGAGCACCTTTGCAACCGTTGCCGTCGAGGCGTGGGCGCGATGGGCGGCGCCGAATGCATCGTTGACGTACACGTCCGCCAGTCGCGCCAGTTTCTCGGCAAACGGAAGCCGGACCGTTTCGTCCTTCGATTCTTCCTCGGGGTAAAAGCGGACATTTTCCAGCAGCAGAATGCCGCCGTCCGGGAGCGCTTTGGTCATTTGCTCGACCTTCTCGCCGATGCAATCGTCAGCGAAGTTTACGTCGCAGCCGAGCAGGTCCGCCAATTTTGCCGCCACAGGCCGAAGGGAGGAGGAAGGATCGCGCTTGCCCTTGGGACGCCCCAAATGGGCAGCCAGGATAATCCGGGCCCCTTTGTGAATAAGCAGGTCGAGCGTCGGAAGGGTTTCCTTGATGCGGGTGGCATCGGTGATGACGACTTGGCCGTCCTTCGACTCCATGGGCACGTTGAAGTCCACACGCGTGAGCACGCGTTTTCCACGGACGTCAAGGTCTCGGAAGGTCAGCTTCGCCATACTTCGACAAGGGGCGGGAGAATAGCCAAGTGATGCGTTGAGTCAAAGGGATTTGAAGGTAGCAAGGAGTTTGCGAATTGCGCCAAAAGTTTTGTTACCCGAGAGGGGGCGGGAAGAGGGGCAAAATGATTCGTTGCGCCAAAAGTGACTGTTACCCTGGCCGGAATGGACAAAAGCATGAGCCAGAGGACCCGGA
>Ga0134127_10000269_pt1 | contig 55741 bp, 35 predicted proteins | sample KB31753_FD_96459 | JGI IMG/M metagenome (GOLD analysis project Ga0134127, IMG submission 96459) | Terrestrial soil microbial communities with excess Nitrogen fertilizer from Kellogg Biological Station, Michigan, USA - KB3-175-3 | ecosystem: Environmental > Terrestrial > Soil > Unclassified ...
GGCCAACGACAACTGCGACGGAGCGGTTCCAGTGCATTGCAGCGCCGGACCGATCACGGGCGAGCCGTGCGCTCGCAGCCAGGTCTTCACCTATTGGGCGGAAGACACGTGCCACAATGGCCGCACCAACACAGTGACCTACACCTGGAAGGTCGACACGACTCCGCCAGTCATTTCGAACCTGCCCGATGGCGGCGACCTGGGCTGCAACAACCCTCCCAGCTGCTCGACCGACGTGACAGCCAATGACAACTGCGATGGCACGCTAGAGGTGCAATGCACGCCAGGACCGATTACGGTGACTAATTGCCTTCGCAGCCAGACGTTCACCTACTCGGCGACCGATGGTTGCAAAAACACCACAAACGTGACGGTGACGTATACGTGGACCGTGGACCAGACACCACCAACCCTCAAGTGCCCGCCGGATTTCTACTGCGTGGCATCCGGAGGGAGCATTTGCCCGACCAACGTCGGTGGCAGAGCGACCGCGACGGATAACTGTGGCGGCACTCCGATCATCACCTACACGGACGTCACGAACGGCACTTGCCCGCAAGTCATCTATCGCACCTGGAAAGCGACCGATGCCTGCGGCAATAAATCGGACACCTGTGTCCAGAAGATCACGCTGTGCTGCACGCCGAGCATCATCACGGACACCATGCGGTGCACGTTGCCGGCGTGGTGCGGCACAGGCGACGGGTTCCGGCTGATCTTCACGCAGGACCCGCAGAACATACCTTGCTATAAGCTGACCGCCAGCAATCCTGGTCAGTTCTACTACAACATATTCTTCACCGGAACGCCTGGTGGCGTGTCCAACGTCAGCGTCATGATACCCTATCCATTTGTGACGCAGGGCAACAACCCGATCGAAGTTTACGACGGCGTGACTTCGAGCACGACCGACGGCGAAACCTGCCTCATTCCGGGCAACAAGACGTATGCTGGCTCGCAAAAGGTGTTCCTGACGAACTACACCACGGAGGCGATCGGCAGCTTCACCACCCTCTCGCTGCAAATCCCAATCCCTGCCTCCGGATTCGTGTTCCTGGCCATCCACCTGGATTATGGATTGAAGGGCAGCACGGGTTACGGAAAGAGCGCCAGCGGTGACCACGCCACCCTGTGCGGCTCATCGACGGTGGTGATTCCGAACCCTTCAACCTACACGTTCGGCGTTGCTGGCCCTGTGACGGACACCCAGTCCGCCAAGAGTTGCAACACGTTCAAGAAGAACCCGGGCGCCGGCGGTTCGGCCAAGAGCAGTCTGACCGAGACCCAGGTGTCCGGCGCGAGAGCGACCTTGAGTGACTCGAAGGGCGCGCTGATCGTCAGCGGCGTCACCGACGAGGATGGCTGGTACATGCTCAACTACAAGCACACAGGCAAGGCCGCCAACTTCACCGTGACCCTCACGCCACCCGGTGGAAGGGCCAAGACACAAACCGTCACACTGAAGGCGAATGGATTCGCCGAAGCGAACTTCACAATCCCATAATCGAGGAGCACCTCGATTCAGCAGACGCCATAACAGAGGCCCGGCGGGCGCGCCCCGCCGGGCCTTTCTAAAGAGGGCGAATGGGGATTGGAAGTGGCTTGAATGTCGCGAGAAATGCCGATACAATCAAGCATAGCAGCACCGAGCGCAGTCGACCCGAAAAGGAACGCCGATAACGTGGAATTGAGTTCTCCAAGAAACGACGCAAACCGCCGCGCACCTCGCAGCGAGGGGGCGATTCGCCTATGGTTTCTCATCCTCGTGATGTTGGTTTCGGTGGCGACCCTGGCGATCTTTTTCAGAAAGGGCCAGCCGCTTCCGTCCTCTCAGTTATTGGTCGGAGAAACGGCGTCACAGAATCCGTCGAATGAACCGGCGCAGGTTCAGCCTGGCGAGACGGGCCTGGCTCGGAACACGAGGGCAGCGAGCAACCCGGCCGCAGTTCTGCCCACAGCGGCAACTGCGAACGTCGAACCACCGGCCCCGAAACCTTCACCGAGCGCTTACACGCGCCAATTGGTGGCAGGCTTGTGCCGGTTGGAAACGCATCCACGCGCGATGACCACCGAGCAATCAATCCAGTGGAAGCAAAGCTTGCAGACGCTCGTTCAGCAGGGAGCAACAGCGGTCCCCGCGATCCTGGAGTTCCTGGAGAAGAATCTGGATTATGGCTTCGGCACGGAGGGCAAGATAGCGCTGGGGTATGGCTCGGCGCGGGCCGCTATGTTCGACGCATTGGCCCAGATTGGGGGACCGGAAGGTTTGGACGGACTCCTCCAGGTGCTGCGAAGCACGGCGGACCCTCGCGAGATCGCTCTGCTGGCCCAGAACCTGGAGAAGCTTGCTCCGGAACAACACCGTCAGGAAGCGGTCGCGGCGGCGGTTCAAGCCCTCTCGATGGCTGCCGGCGGCAAGCTTCAAGGAACTGACGTTGCCCCGTTATTTGAGGTCATTCAGAACTACGGCGGAACCAGCGCGTTGGGCGAGTTGGAGCGGGCGGCAAAGCAGTGGAATTACTATGCCACAATAGGGCTGGCCCAACTTCCTGAAGGGGCCGGAATCCCGGCTCTCATTCAAATGGCGCAAGGCAATACGGGCGCCAGCGGGAATGCTTTGGAAATGCTTGCCCAGATGTCGCCACAGTATCCGGAGGCTCGAGGGGCGTTGCTCGAGATGGCGCGCGCCAATAAGATCTCGCCCAACCTGTGGCCGTATCTCACTCCGTTGTTGGCCGGCGACCAGTACCATTACGAAGATGCCGCCCTGCAAGGCTCCCTCCCCACGACGAACCGGCGCACCAGTGGCGGGGCCTATGTTGTCGTTGGCAATCAACACTTCTTCACAGCGCATGACCCAGCGAGCCTGACGCCGGAGCAGGTGAGCCAAAGAACGGCGTTGATTGAAGAATTGCGTTCCGTGACATCCGACCCGGCTGCGGTGAAGGCGCTCCAAGCCGCCCGTGCGTTGTTGGAGAATCGGTTGGCAAGCGCCTCCCAACCGAGAGTTTCGCCGGGCGCGGAGTAGGCTGTTGATTGAGCCAGGTTTAAATGGGGACTAGAGCTCTCATCCCTCACCCGTCTGCTCGAAAGGCAGAGGGCCCGCTGGAAAGAGTGTTGTGTGAAGACATCGAAAGATAAATTGCTCGTCCTGACAAGCTGCTTCGTGTTGGCAGTGGCTGGCATGCCAGCAAGAGGAGCGGCTCCCGCGAACGATCGGTTCGCGAATCGAATTGTGATTAGCGGCACGAACACGACGGTCATGGGTTCAAACGCGGCGGCGACAAAAGAGAGCGGCGAACCGAACCACGCCGGCAACGCGGGCGGCAGTTCTGTCTGGTGGGCGTGGACAGCGCCCGCCAATGGCGAACTGCGAATCACAACGGACGGGAGCAATTTCGACTCGTTGCTGGGCGTTTATACGGGGCCGCGGGCGAACGGCCTGACTCTCCTGGCTGCGAACGACGACCACGGTCCGTTCGTGACGAGCCGCGTGCGGATTGCAGTGCTCCAGTCCACGGAATATGAGATCGCCGTGGACGGTTTCAACGATGGGATGACCATCGAAACAGGCAACATCACCCTGACTTTGCAGTTTGTGAACGGGCCGTTCAATCGGCCAACCAATGATAACTTTGCCAACAGACTGGTGCTTCAAGGTTCGACCGTGAACACAAACCGGTCGAATGCGCAGGCCACTCGCGAACCAGACGAACCATTGCACGCTCAGAAATTCGGCGATGCTTCGGTGTGGTTTACGTGGACGGCGCCCAGCGCGGGCGCGGTGCGATTCAGCACGGAGGGCAGTTCATTCGACACGCTGCTGGGGATTTACTCGGGCACCACGTTATCCACTCTCGTTGAGGCAGCCAGCAACGATGACATCGATCCGGTTGGAGGAATCCTCACCAGTGCGGTGATGCTCGACGTTCAGGCGGGCGAGGTATTTCAGATTGCCGTGGATGGCTACGATGGCGCGGCTGGCCCGATCTCGCTTCATATTGAGACGATCCAGACCCGGTTGACCGCGCCGCAACGGCTCGCCAATGGTGATTTCCAATTCACCCTGACAGGCCCGCCGGAGCGAATCTACGACGTACAGGCATCGATAAACCCGTCAAACCCCGATCTGTGGGGACCCTTGGTCCGACTGTTCAACACCAATGGCACGGTCGTGATCACCGATTCCGCGGCGAGAACGCTGCCCTTCCGGTTCTACCGCGCTGAGATTCTCCCCTGAGCATCGGCGTTCGACGCGACCCCTATTTGTAAACCGTCACGGCCGCGGAACGAGTTGAATTCCCGGCCGCATCGTAAGCGACCGCTTGCAGAAAATGCGAACCTCGCGTCAGTTTGCCAATCATCCAGGCGAACACAGGTGAGGACGAGGAACTCGTCGCGTAGAACTTCCCATCCACGAGCAGGTCAACGCGAGTAACGCCGACATTGTCGGTGGCCGTCACAGAGACATCCTTTTTCTTCCCGGCGAGAGTGCTTCCAGCGGTCGGCGAAGTAATCGCAACAGTTGGCGCGATCCCATCGGGTACGATGTTGTGAACCGTGACTGTAACGAAAGCCGAGCTGCCCATGTTGCCCGCGGCGTCATAGGCGCGCGCCTGCAGACTATACACGCCGTTGGCGTAAGCCGCGGTGTTCCACGTAAACGCCGCAGGCGAAGCCGAATTGGTACCAGCCAGTACGCCGTCCATGTAGCACTCGACTTTGGTGATGCCGACATCGTCGGCGGCCACGATATTAATCGTGACGACGTCCGAGACTATGCTGCCCTCGCCGGGGGCGCTGATCTGGGCGCTGGGCGGTGTGATGTCCGGAGGAGGATTGTTGGTGCCTCCCGTCGAGTGCATCGCGGCAAGCACGGCTTTGTCAGCATTGACCCTGCCCCATCCGTAGCCGGGGTCCCACCCCTGCGGACCCAGATCGTCCGCGGATTGCTTAAGCAGGTCGCCCACTTGAGCACCGGTGAGATTGGGATTGGCGGAAATCATGAGTGCTGCAACACCCGCAACGATCGGCGCAGAAGCCGACGTGCCGGTGGCATAGCCGTAGCCGCCACCGCGGATGGTCGTGACGATGTTCACGCCCGGCGCGCTCAGGTCGATGCTGTTGCCTGTATTGGAAAAGGCGGCAACGGCGTCATTGGGATCCGTCGCGCTCACCGTGATCAAGTAAGGATCGTCTGGGGAAGCATCGAACGCGCCGTCGTTGCCAGCCGAAACCGTCACCACGCCTCCCCGTGATTGAAGATACTGCGCGGCGGCGCTCAGGGTGGCGCTGCCGGCCACTCGGAAACTGACATTGGCGACGCGTGCGCCATGGTCAGCGGCGTAAGTCACCCCGTCAGCAATCATCGAGGTGCTGGCATAGCCATTCGTGTCTGCGATGCGTATGGGCATGATCTTGCAGCCCCATGCGACGGACGCCACTCCAACGCCGTTGCTGCTGGCCGCGGCAGCATTGCCGGCGACCCCGGTCCCATGGCCAGTCACATCCGACGTGTTCGAGTTTCCATCATATAGATTCCAGCCGGGAACCAGTTGCGAGCTCAAATCGGGATGCGAGCCATCGACGCCGGAATCCAATATCGCGATGATCACGCTGCCGCTGCCGACGCTCGAGTTCCAGGCTGCTGGCGCTGCGATTTTGGGCAGGTGCCACTCGAGCGAATAGTAGGTGTCGTTCGGAAGGGCATCCGGTTCATGCACGAAGTCGTGCTCGGCAAATTCAATATTCGGGTTGTGCCGCAGCGCGGCGAGCACTGCATCCGAACGGGCCGGAGCGACAGAAACAATTCGGACGTCGATCTGTTTGATTGCACTTCGCTCCTGGGCTCCATGGGAGGCGAGGAGCGCTTGCAATTGCCCCTGGGCAACATGGGGCTTTGGCTTGACCAATAATCGGCCAGCTATTTTGCGCGGCCCTGCGCTGTGAACATCAAGCGCGCTCCCGCACAACAAGAGAGTGAGCAACAACCCGATGCTTTCTGCGAATCGGCTCCGAATTCTGAAACTGCTCATCGCATTCATGCCGCGTTCGTGTGTGACACGCGTTGGGTTTTACGACCGCTCGCCCTGCGCGCTGTCGGTTCGCGTGCAAGGGTTGTGCCACGCGGACCCTGTCCTCGGTGTTGGGATTTATCTGCCTGAAAGCCAATGCCTTGAATGCCACTATGCGCTGGCGTTTAGTGATCGCGTTGACGAGCGATTGAGACACACTTGAAAGGACACCTGCAGATTTCAGGACACTTGAGGGCCCGCGAACCAGGAGCTTGTCGCATCGCAAGATGCGTCGAGTGTGGTGTTGTTACACCACGCTAGTTCCAACGGCGGTCTCAACTTGTAATGGCCGAACGGACCCCTCTTGGTTATACGCTGTGACGCAATGCAAACGACTTACACACACAGCAAGGCGGTCGGATACGTCCTTTGGATTTTTGGCTTCACGGGTTCGCACCGCTTTTATTACGGCAAGCCGGTATCCGGCACGATCTGGTTCTTCACCTTGGGCCTGCTGGGCATTGGCTGGCTCGTCGATGCGTTCCTCATTCCGTCGATGAACCGCAAAGCGGCGCAGCGGTTCGCGCACGGTCCGGTGAACTATTCGATTGCCTGGATTCTGCTCACCTTTCTTGGCCTGCTCGGCATCCATCGATTCTACATAGGGAAAATTCTTACTGGCGTTCTCTACCTGCTGACCGCGGGACTGCTGGGCCTCGGCGTGCTCTACGACTTCTGGACGCTGAATTCCCAGGTCAGCGAGATCAATCACGCGAAGGTGGGAGCGCCCACCGCGCCGCCGGTGATGGCGTAAGCGATGGGTACGGGACGCCGCCATTTGCGCGCTTGACCTTCCCGGGCTATCGAAAAAGGAACAGCGGGCTGCCTCCCTTCGACGAAGGACCGCATCGGCCCCGACCCGCGTCCCAAAGGCTGATCCATGCCCTTGCGTCGGAATCAGGAATTGACGCTCGGGCCACTGCCGCTACATTCAAGGCGAATCCAGTTTCCCTCTTTGGGCCAATCATTGTCGTATGAAGCTTCCACGTTGTGCCAGCAGTCTTTCCCTTTCACGAATCCTGACGGCCGGCGCTCTGGCGCTGGCCTCTGCCTTGTCTGGAGCTTTGCCCGCATCAGGTGCCCTCATTGACGTGTGGCGCGCGGATGACCTTCTCCTCAACGACGGCGACGCGATCAGCGCATGGATTAGCGCCAGCAATCGAAACGCCAATTCGATCGTCGGCTTGCCGGTCCTCAAGCGCGGCGTGACACCTGTCGGTGGCAGCGCGGTCCGCTTCAATCGCAATCGCATGTCGGTCCCCAGCAGCCCGGTGGGCGGGCGCAACGCCTTCACGCTCGCTTACGTGTTCAAAGCCGATGCCGCCGGCGCGGGCGACAACGTCCAATGGTACGGCAAGACCGGCATTGTGGATGCCGAACAGGGCGGCGTAACGGCAGACTGGGGGACCGTCCTTACCGAAGCCGGCCAGGTCGGCATTGGCTCGGGAAGCCCCGACGCCAGCACCTATTCGACGGGTGCATCCCTTGTGGATGGGAACTATCACGTCGCGGTGCTCACTTGGGGTGGCGGTTCGCAATCAGTCTACGTGGACAACCGCGCGCCTGTGACTCAGTTCGGCGTTGCTTCCACAGCACGCAACAATGCGGCGGTGGCTTTCGGCGGCATTGCCACGGACGAAAACGGCCCGGTGCGACGACTGGTCGGCGACCTCGTCGAGATACGCTTTTACGATACGGCCCTGACTTCCGGGCAAGCCAGCAACGTGATCGCGGAACTTCGCGGGGCGCACATCGAGCCGAACGTCCCGCGCATCGATTACTTCACGGTGAACACAAACCGGATCTATCTTGGCCAACAGGCGACGCTCTCCTGGAGCGTGTCCAATGCGTCCTCGGTCGTGATTGATAACGGGGTGGGCTCGGTCGCTTTGGTGGGCAGTGCGCCGGTCAGTCCGGCCATGACGACCACCTACACGCTCACGGCGACCAACACAAACGCCGTCCGCATGGCCCAACTGACCCTCAGTGTCGATCCGGGAGTACCCGTCGCAAACAATCTGACAACGAACACACTGCCGAACACGGCGCGGGCATTCACTCTGACTGGAAGCGATCCCCAAGGCAGCAACCTCACCTTCGCCATCGTGATGCCGCCGACCCACGGCGGCTTGAGTGGCACGCCACCGAACGTTATTTACACCCCGGCGCTCAACTTCAGCGGTGATGATTCCTTCACGTTCAAGGTGAACGATGGCCTCTTTGATTCCGCCCCGGCGACAGTCAGCATCCGGGTGATCCCACCGGCGACCGCACCCTCTGGCATCACGCTAAGTCGGACGACTGTGTCATCGAGCGCCGTGCCCGGTTCGTTCATCGCCGCCATCCGGGCCATTGATGTCAATTCGCCGGAGGGCGATACGCACACGTTTCTGCTCGTCCCGGGATTCGGAGACAACGCGAAATTCACTGTCAACGGCACGGGGTTGCTCGCTGGCCCGGCGTTTACGGGCGGGGCAGGGGCAACCTTCAGCATTCGCCTTCGCGCAACCGATAGCACCAGCCTGAGTGTCGAGCAGTCATTCACGCTAACGGTGGTCGACGAGTTCCGCAGCGTCCTCATCAACGAAGTCCACTACAACGGGACGGACAACACGATCCCCGATGAGTTCATCGAGCTTTACAATCCAACGGAAAGCAGCGTTGACCTCAACTCGTGGAGTGTGCGCGGCGGCATCGATTACTTCCTGCCTGCGAACACTGTCCTGCCCTCTCACTCGTTCCTGGTGTTGGCGGAGAACCCGGCGACGATTCAGAGCCGTTACGGCGTCATGGCGCTTGGCCCGTGGTCCGGCGGCATCAACCGGAACGGCGAGCGGCTCACATTGCGCGATGCGAACAACGCGGTGGTCAACGAAGTGGATTTCGAAAGTGAATTCCCGTGGCCGATCTCACCCAACGGTGAAGGGCACTCGATGCAACTGGTCCATCCTTCACTGGACAACAGCCTCGGAAGTTCGTGGCGTGGCGCTTTGCCCACGCCAGGCGTCACCAATTCCGTCTATGCCACGAACGCCGCACCAAACATCCGGCAAGTGAATCATTCCCCGAATTCGCCGGCGTCCACCAATCAGGTCGTGATCACCGCCAAAGTCACCGATCCGAATGGCGTCGGCTCCGTCTCCCTCGCCTACCAGGTCGTCGTGCCTGGCAATTACATCCCCGCGACTCTGCCGCTGACCCGGGCCCAACTCGACCAAATCAACGCCAACCCGGCGCTGACGAACGCCCTGAATCCGGCCTTCGAAGCTGCAACAAATTGGAACACTCTCGCCATGCACGATGATGGTCTCAACGGCGACGCCGTTGCGGGGGACGATATCTACTCCGTCCTGCAGCCGCCGCAGGCCAATCGTACGCTGGTACGCTATCGAATCACTTGCACGGACACGCTGGGCGCGGCGCGGCGCGCGCCGTTTGCGGACGATCCTTCCCTGAACTTCACTTATTTCGTTTACGACGGAATTCCCAATTACCTCGGATTCTCGTCCGCCGCGCTTCAGACGTTGCCGACTTATACGCTGATTACGCGCGACGCTGACATCAACCAGTGCGCTGCCTGGTTTAATGCGGGCGATCAGATGCTCAATCAGACCGGGTCTGACGGTCGTCGGCACCAGGGCCGCTTGTTCTTCAATTGGGAAGGCGCGCTGGTTTTTGACGGCAATGTCTACGACCACGTCACGTATCGGCTGCGCGGTGCCAACGGCCGCTATCACAATGGCAAGCGCAGCTTTCGCATTCGGTTCAATGACGGCCGGTTGCTCGACGCAAAGGATCAGGAGGGGAACCGTTATCCCACCAAGTGGCGCGAGATCGTTACGGGCAAGGGCCACAGTAATCGGGGCACGGAAACCTTCGCGCTGAACGAAGTCGTGAATTACTTCCTCTGGAACAAACTCGGTGTGCCCGCGCCGTCGACGTTTCACTTCCACTTCCGCGTCATCCGTGGCGCGCAGGAATCGCCGGCCGACCCGTACGCAGGGGACTTCTGGGGCTTGAATTGGGCGCAGGAGAAATACGATGTGAACTTCCTCGAAGCTCACAACCTGCCGAAAGCCAACCTCTACAAGTTGGTGGACAACTTTGTGCTCGGCGTGGAGGAGTTGCGTTATCAGGGATCTCTGGCGCCGACCAATGCGCAAGACTTCTACAACATCGAGAACAACCTCACCGGCTTCCAACCGGCGGCCTGGCTGCTCGGGCACGTTAACTACACCAACTGGTTCCGTTACGACGCCTATTGCGAAGCCATCCGCCATTACGACTACTGGCCGGACGCGAACAAGAACGCAGCGTGGTATTTCGAGCCGCCGTACACCGCGGCCAACAGTTTCCTCGGCCGCATGACGACCTTCCCCTACGACTCGACCGACACCTGGGGACCGACTTGGAACAACGGATACGATGTGGTGTTCAACGGGATCTTCAATGTTGTCGCCCTGGGTGGCAACACCGCTGGCGGCGATACCGGCGAGAACCTCGAACTCCAGAAGGAGTATCGAAACACCGTCCGCGAGGTGCGCGATTTGCTCATTCAACCCGATCAGGTCGGCGCGGTGATTGACGCATTCGTCGGGCGTTTGCGCGACTTCGCGCCCGCCGACCACGCACGCTGGTCGAACGCGCCGGCGCCGGCCAGCTACTTGTCGATTTCCCCAGGCGGCCCCGGTTTGACCGGCGGCTTGCTGGCGTATGCCCAGGATATGAAGGACTTCATGTTCGCACCAGGCGGCACAAACAAGGGGCACTGGGTCGGCGGAACGTCCGTTCCGGTAGGTGGAAACTCGACCCGGCTCGACACCGTGGGGAACGACCCGGCAATCCCGTCCCGCCCGACCATCACGTACGCGGGCACCAACGGTTACCCTGTGGACGGGCTGATCTTCCAATCCTCCCCGTTCGCCGATCCGCAAGGCGCGGGCACGTTCGCTTCTATGCAGTGGCGCGTCGCCGAGGTCCTCGCTCCGGGGACGATTGTAAGCAACGTGTCGCAGCTCCGGTTGGAATGGGATGCCGCGTGGGTCTCCGACGAACTTACGACGTTCAACCCGTTCATCACCCTCCCGGCGCACGTGACGCAAGCGGACCTGGTCTATCGCGTGCGCGTGCGGCATAAGGACAACACAGGCCGCTGGAGCCGTTGGTCGCTTCCGGCTGAGTTCCGGCCTGGGCCGCGCGACTTGACGAGCGTGTTACGCACGAACCTCGTCTTCAACGAACTCATGTACAACCCGCCCGGCGATGGCGTGACGGACGGGGACGAATTTGAGTTTATCGAGTTGAAGAACATCGGGTCGGTGAGCCTCGAACTGTCGGGACTGTTCTTTTCGGAGGGCGTGGAGTTCAGTTTCGCCAACGGCACGCAGCTCGCGCCCAGTGCTCTCTTCCTTCTGGCCCGCAACACGAATGCGTTCGCGTCGCGTTACCCGGGTGTTGCTGTCAACGGCGTGTACACGGGTAAACTCAACAACGACGGGGAGACGGTGACCATCAGTCACCAGACCGCCGGGGAAATCATCACCATCTCGTACACGGATCGCGCGCCTTCGCCCGTGACACCGGACGGATTCGGCTTTTCACTCGTGCGCGGAACGGACGGGACCTATCGCTCCAGTGCTGCGATCAATGGCACGCCTGGGAGCGATGGCGGCGCGTCCGGCGTGGGCGGCGTCGTCATCAACGAGGCGTTGGCGAGTTCGACGCTGCCACTCAAGGACACCATCGAACTGCTCAACGTGTCGCCCACGAACGTGAACATTAGCGGCTGGTGGTTGAGTGATGATCCGACGCTGCCGCAAAAGTTCCGCATTCCCACGCGGCCGGCGCTGGCGCCGGGCCAGTTCGCGTTGTTCAACGAAGACGACTTCAATCCCACTCCTGGCCTTGGCGTCAGCTTCAGCCTCGGTTCCCTCGGCGATGACGTGTATGTTTTCAGCGCCGACGGGACGGGCGCGCTCACCGGTTACAGCCATGGCTTCACGTTCGGTGGTTCGCAGGACGGTGTGTCGTTCGGGCGCTATGTCAACAGCGTGGGAGAGGAACAGTTCCCATTGCTGGTGTCGCGCACGCCGGGGGGCGCCAATTCCGGCCCGCGCATCGGGCCGGTCGTTATCGGCGAAATTCACTACAATCCAAAGTCGAATCCGGATGAGTTTCTCGAATTGCGCAACCTCACCGGAGCGTCTCTACCTCTGTTCGACCCGGCGCACCCAACGAACACGTGGGGACTGAGCGGCGCCAGCTTCGACTTCCCAACGAACGTTTCCCTGCCGCCCAATGGCAGCCTGTTGCTGGTGAGCGACAATCCGGTGGCCTTCCGAGCGCGCTTCAATGTGCCGGCTTCTGTGGCGATCTTCCAGTACGCGGGCACACTCCAGGACAGTGGCGAGAACCTCGAACTTCGGGCGCCCGACTCGCCGACGACCAACGGCACGCCGTATTACGCCGTCGACACCGTCCGCTACAATGATCGCAAGCCGTGGCCGTTGGCCGCGGATGGCGCAGGTGCTTCGCTGCAACGGGTCAATTTGTCTGCCTATGGGGATGACCCGACGAACTGGGTCGGCGCGGTGCCTACGCCTGGCGCACACCCGCTGGGCGGCACACCTCCGCTCCTCACGCTCCATCCGAGCACGCGCACCAACGGCACGACGACGACGGCGACCTTCAACGTCAGTGCGACGGGAACGGCGCCGCTGTATTATCAATGGCGCTTTAACGGCGGGAACCTCGACGGAGCGACGAATTCGACGCTGGTCCTGCCGAACATCCAGCTCGAAAGCGCGGGAACCTACCAGGCGGTCGTTTTCAACTCCGCCGGGTCGACGGACAGCAGCAACGCAACCCTTGTGGTGCGGATAGGCCCATCGATCACCAACCAGCCGGCCAACCAGTTCGTGCGCATTCAGCCTGACCCATCCGGTTCGCCGACCAATCGCGCCACTTTTACCGTGGGCGCCGTCTCCTACAACCCGCCGCTGCGCTTCCAGTGGCAATTCAACGGCGTCGACATCCCCGGTGCGACAAGCAATTCGCACAGCTTCTCGAACATCACCCTGGCCAACGAGGGCTATTACACCGCCGTGGTCGGCGACGAGGCCAGTTCGGCTCTGTCCGCGCCCGCTTACCTCCAGCCACTCATCGCACCGTACTTAACGCAGCTGCCGGTCAACCAATCTTCGGTTCCTGGCGCGCTCCTTGGATTGAGTGTCGCCGTCGAGGGACACCCGACGCCATTCACGGTGGACTGGCGGCGCGTTTCGACGCCGGCGAGTTCGATGTCGAGCAACGCGATCGCGGGCAAAGCTGGCTACTTCAATTTCGTCAACACGAACCCGCCCGGGACGGTGCAGTACCGCGCCGTGATCCGAAATCTTGCAAACACCAATCCCGGCGTGGCGGCCAACTTCAGCATCCTTACACTTGCCGACGCGGACGGCGACGGCCTGGCGGACGCCTGGGAAACCAACAACTTCGGCTCGACCAACGTCACGGCCAGCGCAGATGCCGATGGGGATGGCCTGACCAACGGGCAGGAGTTCATCGCAAACACGGATCCAAACGATCCAGCCAGCTTTCTCAGGCTCACGCTGTCCACGTCCGGCCAGATGCCGCAGCTGGAATTCGGCGCGACGTCGAGCCGGACCTACACCCTCCAATACGCCGAGCAAGCTGGCGGCGGATGGTCGCGCCTGGCCGACGTGTTCGCCCGCTCCAATAACCGCGTTGAACTCATCTTCGATCCCACCTGGACTTCGAACCGAATCTACCGCGCCGTGACACCGAGGCAGCCCTAATAGGAGTTTGCATCGGGCCTTCGAATGCCCTAGAGCAAAGCGCGTGAGAACCGTGCTTGCATGCGGCGTTGCCGCTGCGTTGCTTACTCCCGTCGTGGGATTCAATGCATCCCTCCCGGCCCCCGACTTCGACGCCGCTCGCGAGGAACTCGTGAAGTTGCTCACCGGCTTCATCCAGGTCGACACCACAAGTCCGCCGGGCAATGAGACGAAAGGCGCCGAGTATTTGAAGCAGTTCCTCGATCGCGAGGGGATTCCAGCGGAACTCCTCGCGCTGGAACCGGCACGCGGCAACCTCGTCGCTCGCCTCAAGGGCAATGGGAGGAAGCGGCCGCTGTTGCTCATGGGCCACACGGACGTCGTGGGGGTCGAGCGTGACAAATGGACGGTGGACCCATTTGGCGGCATCGTCACCAACGGCTACGTCTGGGGTCGCGGCGCCGCTGACGACAAGGGCATGACCGCCGTCTGCCTTGAGACGTTGCTGCTGCTGCACCGCCTCAAGGTTCCTCTCGAGCGTGACGTCATTTTCCTGGCCGAAGCAGGGGAGGAGAGCACCACGTACGTGGGGATCGACTTCATGGTGAAGCGGCACTGGGACAAGATTGAGTGCGAGTTCGCGCTCAACGAGGGCGGACGCATCCTCCTGAAAGGCGGGCGTGTCCACTACCTCGCGGTCTCTACAACTGAAAAAGTGCCGCGCGCCATTTTCCTGACCGCCAAAGGCAGCAGCGGGCATGGCTCGCGCCCGCGGCCTGACAATGCCATCGTGCATCTGGCCACAGCGGTGGCGAAAATCGGCGCATGGCGTCCGCCCCAGCGGATGAACGACACGACCCGGACATTCTTCTCGAAACTTGCCGGACTGGTCCCGCCCGAGGAGGCGTTCCTCTTCTCGCATCTGGAAGATCCGGAGCACAGCGCCGAAGTTCAGGAGAAGCTGTTTCAAAAGCATGGCGGTTATCACTCAATGCTGCGCACCTCCGTTTCGCCGAACATGATCAAAGGCGGGTTCCGACTGAACGTGATTCCAGGCGACGCCAGCGCCTCGCTCGACGTTCGCTTCCATCCGGACGAGGACCAGGAAGCCTTCGCCGAATCGCTGCGCAAACTCATCGACGATCCTGCCGTGGAAGTGGCGCTGGCCGTGCCCGGAAGCCGCAAGCCCACGCCGCCATCCCGCCTCGACACGGAGATGTTTCGGGCGCTCGAGCGGGCGCAGGAAAAGGTCTTTCCCGGTGCGGCCACGCTGCCATCGATGCTGACGGGCGCCACGGATTCTGCGCAACTCCGGGCCAAGGGCGTGCAAGCCTACGGTCTCGGCAGCATGGCGACCGACGACGACAGCTCACGGGTGCACGGGAATGACGAGCGGACATCCGTCGAAGGGCTTGGGAAGTTCCTGGAGTTTGTGTGGACGGCGGTCATCGATGTGGCCGCAGCGAAGGAATGAGTCATGAGTTTGAATTCCGAATGCCGAATGCCCAAGCCCGAAAGAAGCCCGAACTCCGAATTCCGAAAGCCCGAACCGTTGCAGGGCTGGAGTCTTCGCCCTTCGGGCTTCGGATTTCCTTCTGGCTCCGGCCTTCGGATTTCGCGCTTCCGCAATCCTCCAATCTCGCTTCGGCAGTTCACCACGGGTGTGGGCATGGCGTTGTTTCTCTTCATGAGTTCTTCCGCCTTTGCGGCGACCGGTTCGATGAACCTGGAGCCGGCGCACCGGAGCATGACCGCGAACGAACTGATGGAGCACGTCCGTAAACTGGCTTCGGATGAGTTTGAAGGCCGGGCGCCCGGTACGCGGGGCGAGGAACTCACGGTGCAGTATCTCGTCGACCAGTTTCGCAAGGCCGGCCTCAAACCAGGCAATCCAGACGGCACATTCCTCCAAGATGTCCCGCTCATGGGCGTGACCTCGATGCCGGAGATCGCGATTCTGGCTGGCGGGAGGCAACTCGACTTGGCGCTGCCTCTGGACGGCATTGCCACGTCGTTGCGTTTCGAGCCCGAGGTCCGCGTCATGGGCTCGGAACTCGTCTTCGCCGGCTACGGCGCCGTTGCGCCGGAGTACGGCTGGGACGACTTCAAGGACGTCGACGTTCGAGGCAAGACGTTGGTGATGCTCGTCGGGGATCCGCCCGTCCCGGACCCGAAGGATCCCGCGCGGCTCGATGAGAAAATGTTCAAAGGCCGCGCGATGACTTACTACGGCCGGTGGACCTACAAATACGAAATCGCCGCGAAGAAAGGCGCGGCAGCGGCGCTCATCGTGCATGAGACCGGCCCGGCGGGGTATCCGTACTTCGTTCTCGTGGCCAGTCATACGCGCGAGAATTTCGATCTTCAATCCACGAACCAAAATGCCAGCCGAGTTCCCGTTGAAGGCTGGCTCACGGAGTCGAAGGCGATGGAACTGCTCTCCGCCGCAGGCGAGGATTTTGCCGCACTCAAACAGCGGGCGTTGCGCCGGGACTTCGCGCCTGTGCCGTTGCGCGCCAAAGCCAGTTTCACGATTCGCAATCAATTACGCCCGGTAAATTCACGCAACGTCATCGCTAAACTCGAAGGCTCGGACCCGGCGTTGAAGGGCGAATACGTTGTCATCACCGCCCATTGGGATCATATCGGGCGCAACCCAAAACTCGAGGGCGACCAGGTCTTCAATGGCGCGCTCGACAACGCCGCCGGCGCCGCAGGACTGCTCGAATTGGCCGGCGCTTTCGCCGCGCTCTCGCAGCCCCCGAGGCGCACGGTACTTTTCCTCGCTGTGACCGCGGAGGAGAAAGGGTTGCTTGGCGCGAAGTATTACGCGGAGCATGCTCTGTATCCGATCGGCCGGACCGTCGCGAACCTCAACATGGACGGCCTCAACCCTTGGGGCCGCACGCGAGACGTCGAGGTCATCGGCTTCGGACACTCGGACCTCGAAGACTGGCTCGTCGATTTCGCGAAGGCACAGGACCGGGCGATCAAGCCCGATTCCGGACCGGAGAAAGGGCGCTTCTTCCGTTCGGACCATTTTGAGTTCGCCAAGGTTGGAGTGCCGGCGCTTTATCTCAAAGGAGGGGTCGACTTTATCGGCCGACCTGCCGGCTGGGGCAAGGCCAAGGGCGATGAATATACCGAGCGTGATTACCACAAAGTGAGCGATGAAGTGAAATCGGACTGGGACTTCACCGGGGCCGTCGAAGATTTGCGGTTGTTGTTCGATGTCGGCTGGCGCTCCGCGAATCAGAGCGATTGGCCGAAATGGAAGCCCGGCTCGGAATTCCGAACCCGTCGCCGCGAAACTCCCTCTGCCGGGAGGGGCGCAGGCCGGGTCCCTAACGAACGCCCCGCCATCTCACCCTAACGCTCTCCTCGCGCATATGAACAAAGTCCGCCTCGGCATCCTTGGCATGGGCAACATGGGAAAGTTCCATGCGGAGTACCTCCTCGCCGGCAAAATTCCGCGCTGCGAACTCACGGCGGTGTGCAGCACGACCCCTCAGAAAATCGAGCCTTTCAAGGCAAAAGGTCTCGCGGTCTTCGACAACGCGGCCAGGCTCATCCAATCCGGCGCCGTCGATGCGGTGCTCATCGCCACGCCGCATCCGCAACATCCCGAACAAGGCATCGCAGCGCTCGAAGCGGGCCTGAACCTCATGGTCGAGAAGCCGATTGCCTCACACAAGGCCGACGCCGAGAGGCTCATCGCAGCGGCGGCCAAGCGCCCCAGGCAGGTCTTCGGCGCGATGTTCCAGCTTCGCACCGAGCCGCGGTACACGAAAATTCGGAAGCTTATTCATTCGGGTGAGCTCGGCACCCTGGTTCGCGTCAATTGGATCATCACGGACTGGTTCCGCACCGAGGCCTATTACGCCAGCGGCGGCTGGCGCGCCACATGGAAGGGCGAAGGCGGCGGCGTGCTGCTCAACCAATGCCTGCACCAGCTCGACACTCTTCAGTGGCTGACCGGGATGCCCGCGCGCGTGCGCGGCTTTTGCCAACTCGGCCGCTACCACGAGATCGAGGTCGAGGACAACGTGACGATCTATCTCGAATGGAACAACGGTGCGACCGGCGTGTTCGTCTCCAGCACCGGCGAGGCGCCGGGCACGAACCGGTTCGAAATCGCGGGCACGCGGGGCCGGGTGGTGTTGGAAAACAACAAGCTGACGTTCACTCGCAACGAGGCGGACATGCTCGAGTTCAGCCGCGCGGCCAAGACCGGCTTCGCGAAGCCTGAGGTTTGGACAGCGGACATCCCCATCGACAACGCCGTCAACCCGCACGGCATCCTCCTCCAGAACTTTGCCGAAGCCATCCTCGACGGGACGCCGTTGCTGGTGCCTGGCGCCGAGGGCATTCACTCCGTCGAACTCGCTAATGCGATGCTCTACTCCTCGCTGCTCGGCCAGACGGTCAGCCTGCCGATGGACGGGGCCGCTTACGAAAACAAACTTAACGAGCTGATTGCGGGATCTACGCTTCAGAAGAAAGTGCGGAGCGTATCCGCTGAGGACTTTTCAAAATCGTTCAACCGTTGAAAGTAGCTGCGACCGTGAGGTCGCGGGCTGGAATTTCCAGAACGGAACGAATCGATGGCGGACGTCCCGTTTCGCCGTCCGCGACCTCACGGTCGCAGCTACAGTCCACACGAATCCCCATGAATGAGGGGCACGACCCATGCGTCAGCCTTTCTGGCTGCCACACAACCGGGCGCCTGACGATGCAACATCATCCATTCAATCCAGAACATTTGGCGCTGACACGGCGGGAATTCCTGAGCCGTTGCGGCATGGGCATGGGTGCGCTCGGCCTGGGCGCGTTGTTAGGCCGAGCCGGTTTTACAGCGAGCGCCTCGGCGGAAGAAAGCGGTTATACCAGCCCGCTGCTGCCCAAATCGCCTCATTTTCCCGGCACGGCCAAACGCGTCATCCACATCTTTGCCAACGGCGGCGCGTCACACGTCGATACCTTCGACCCGAAGCCGCGGCTGACCGAGTTTCATGGCAAGACGCTGCCGATGGAGCACCTGCGCACCGAGCGAAAGACGGGCGCAGGCTTCAAGTCGCCGTTCGCGTTTCGCAAATACGGCCGTAGCGGCATCGAGGTCAGCGAGATCTTTCAGCACGTCGCGGCGAACGTGGACGAAATGGTCATTGTTCGCTCGATGCACGCCGACGTGCCGAACCATGAGCCGAGCCTGTTGCTGATGAACTGCGGCGAGGCGCGGCAGATTCGGCCGAGCATGGGCTCGTGGGTCAGCTACGGGCTGGGCAGTGAGAACCAGAACCTGCCCGGGTTCATCGCGATGTGTCCGGGCGGTTACCCCATCCAGGAATCGCAGAACTGGCAGTGTGCCTTTCTGCCGGGTGTGTATCAGGGGACTTACATCGACACGCAACACACCAAGATCGAGAAGCTAATCGAGCACGTGAAGAACAATTACTCGTCCCTGCCCGAGCAGCGGGCGCAGCTCGATTTGCTTCAGACACTCAATTATCGCCACCAGCAGCGGCGCAGGAGCGACGCTCAGCTCGAGGCTCGCATCCAGTCCTTCGAACTGGCCTATCGAATGCAGATGGACGCAACGGACGCCTTCGACGTTTCGCGCGAGCCGGAGCACATCCGGAAAATGTACGGCGAAGGGACCCAGGCGCGCCAGATGCTCATCGCCCGACGGCTCGTCGAGCGGGGCGTGCGTTTCGTGCAGGTTTGGCACGGGCAGGGCCAGCCCTGGGACAATCACGACGACATCGAAGTGAACCATCGCAAGTTGGCCAGGGATTGTGACCAACCCATCGGAGCGCTACTCAAGGACCTCAAGCAACGCGGCATGTTGCAAGACACGCTGGTCATTTGGGGCGGGGAATTCGGCCGCACCCCGACGGTCGAACTGCCGACGCCCGGCAGCAATGCAGGCAAGATCAACGGGCGCGACCACAATCACTACGGCTTCACCATGTGGATGGCAGGCGGCGGCGTGCGCGGCGGCACGGTTTATGGCGCGACGGACGAGTTCGGGTTCAAGGCGGTGGAAAAGCCAGTGCATGTTCACGATTTGCACGCCACGATTCTGGCGCTGCTGGGTTTCGACCACGAAAAGCTGACCTTCCATCACGCCGGCCGCGACTTCCGGCTGACGGACGTCGAAGGGAAAGTAGTGAGGGAAATGATTGCCTGACGGTACTGCCCTTTTGCACTGACGGGCGCTTACCACATCGCCGCCAGCACCTCATCGATCGGCACCGTGGCGAACGTCGTCGCGTAGTCGGACATTGCGTAGGGGATGATCAGCGTGCGGCCGTGCAGAATGCTGCCGCAAGAATAGACGACGTTGGGGACGTAGCCTTCGCGCTCCTGGGCTTCGGGCTTAAGCAGCGGTTCGCCCAACCGGCCCAGCACTTTGGTCGGATCGTCGCGGTCCAGCAGGAACGCCCCGATGCAATACTTGCGCATCGGACCGACCCCGTGGCTGATGACGAGCCAGCCGGCGTCCGTTTCGATGGGCGAACCGCAATTGCCCAACTGGATGAATTCCCAAGGGAACGTCGGTTTGAGCAACAGCTGCGGGTCGCTCCAGAAGTGCGAGTGATCCGAGAACATGATGTAGATGTTCTCGTAGTCCTGCCGGCCCAGCATGACATAACGGCCGCCAATCTTGCGCGGAAACAGCGCCATGCCCTTGTTCTGCACCGCTGGGCCGTTGAGCGTGATGAATTTGAAGTGCAGAAAGTCGGGCGTCTCCAGGAGTTGCGGCAGGATCAGCTTTCCGTCGTACGCGGTATACGTGGCGTAATAGCTATACGTGCCGTCGTCGTTCGTAAAGCGCACGAAGCGGGCGTCCTCGATGCCATTGCTCTGCGAAGGAGTCATGGGGAAGAGGACGCGCTCGGACAGGCGCGAGCCGGGCGCGAATTGCACTTCGTAATTGGATTGTGCCAGGGCGGTGATTTTGCGGGTCAATGTTTCGGTGTCGTGATCGCCAGTCGGCAGTTTTTTGATGGCCGTGGCGATGGAGGCGCGCAGTTCGTCCAGCGTGAAAGCATCGCCGAGGGCCTGCAACACGTGCCGGCCGAACTCCCCGGCCAGGCCGAGTTCCTCGAGCTTGCGAGTGAACGTCAACTTTTCATACGCGGCGCTGGGCACCGTGGCCGGTTCCAGGCAGTGCCGCGTCGGTTCGTTGACGGAAATGTTGTTCCCCGCGTCCAGGACGCCTGTGCGGAACGTGATGGAGGAGATGTGCCCCTCGCCTGTGGCGCGCAAACTGAGGACGAAGCGCAACGCGCCGGGCGGCAGGTCGGACTGATCGGGGTGCGGCACAATGGACGGATTGAAAAGCGCGGCCGCTTCGAGGGAGTACTCGTGAGTGAAACAGGCCCCGATGAGCAATTCCCGTTCGGTCGAGAGCTTTTCATCCGTGAGAAGGTACGGCCGGACCTGCTCAAAGCGCCGCCGGAGGAACTGGCGGATTTCCAAGTGGCGCACATCGAACTCGGCCATCACCTGGTCCAACTGAGCGCGCACGTCCGAATCGGACAGCCCCATGACGCGCGCACAGATCTTGATGCTGCGCTGGTCGCTGGAGGGAACGAAGGGCCGGATCAGCACGCGTGCCGGGTCCGGACGCAGCATCACGTTCGTGCGTTGGAGTGAAACGGCCTTCATGTCGGGTCAAGGCGCCTGCCCGCTGAAGGCGCTGGCGGCACTCTCGGCAAGTTGCAGTTCCACCAGGGACAGCAGGAAGGCCAGCGTCGATTCAGCGCCATGGTTCTGGTTGACGCGATCCATGTGAAGGGCGTCCCGGCAGCCGCCGGAGCTGTTGGAATAAACCTCGACGTTGAGATCGTTCCAACCGAGGAACCAGTCAAAGGCGAGTTGCGCCTGCTCGTGCCACCACCGGTCGGATGTGGCGCGATACGCTTCAAGACAGGCCGAGACCGTTGCCTGCGCCTCGATGGGTTGCTGGTCGAAATTAGCCCGTGTCTGGCCGCGAGGATAAAACCCATTGTTGCCGATTGGCCGGAAATAGCCGCCCTCGGCAGTCTGGACTTTCGTCAGCCAGCGGAGCGTTTCCAGACCGCGGTCCAGGATCGGTTGCTGTCCAGTGGCCCGCCCGGTGGCAATGAGGGCGTGAGCCAGCTTGGCGTTGTCATAAGTGAGCGCTCCCTCGAACCATCGCCAGTCGGATGTGGCCGCGCGGTCGAATGATTCCATCAGGCGCGCGACCAGGGTGTCGCGCAACTGGGCGGCCTGGCGGTCGCCCCCCAGGCGCTGGAGATATTCATGAATGCCAAGAAGGCTGAAAGCCCACGCCCGCGGAGAGACGAAATCGACGACCACAGGCAACGCCTGCGCGAAGAGTTGCGCAGCCAGCATTTGAAAGGTGCGGTAGGGCGAACGTCCCACTCCCATGCCCAGCGCCCAAAGCGCCCGGCCATTGCAATCTTCCGACCCTTGTTCGTCGACCCAGCGGCGATCGAAACTCAGGAAGTTGTGGAACCGTTTCGTTTTCGGTTCGATGGCATGGTTGAGGAAAGCCAGATAAGTCGTCGCCAGCGCGCGGGCGCGCAGGGATTCCTCGCCCAGTTCCTCGAGCAACACGGACAGGATGAACGCGCGCGCGTTGTCGTCCGTACAGTATCCCTCGGAAAAATTCGGCACTGTGAAGATTGCGTGCTGGAACAGGCCGGTCGAATCGGTCATGCGGCGCAGATGGTCCAGCTTCAATTCCGGCAATTGGCGGGCCTGTTGATCGAGGGGCTTGAGCGCAAACGCGCGGCGCGTCTGGCCGGCTTGCTGGAGGCGCGCGGTCTGGAACGAACGCATGTAGAGTTGCGCCACTTGGTCCCAGATCATCTCCCGGCTGAGCTTGTAGGCGCTTTTCCGCATGGCGTGACGGCGGGTTTCGTCGCGCAGGAGTGCCAGTACCTCGCGGGCAATGGCCCCGGAGTCGCGAAAAGGCACAATGACTCCCCGATCATCAGCCAGCAATTCAACCGCGTGCCAGTAGGGCGTGGAAATAACTGCTTTGCCGGCGCCGAACGCGTAGGCGAGCGTGCCCGAGGTAATTTGCGCTTCGTTGAGGTAGGGGGTGATATACAGGTCCGCGGCGCCGATGAATTCCTTCAACTCGTCGATATCCACAAAGCGATCGTGGAAGATGACGTGTTTCTGGACCTTGTTCTTTTTGGCCAGCCGTTCGAGGCTCAATCGGTACTCCTCGCCCTGGTCGCGCAGCAGGGCAGGGTGGGTCGCTCCCAGGACGATGTAGACGACATTCGGGAACTCGGCGACGATTTCCGGCAGCGCATTGAAGACGTGTTCGATCCCTTTGCTCGGCGAGAGCAATCCGAACGTCAGGAGGACCAGTTTGCCTTCAACACCAAAAATGTCCTTGAAGTAGTTCGGATCGGCGAAAGGCATGTCGTGGATGCCATGCGGGATAAGGTCGATCTTCGCGGCCGGCGCCTTGTAGACCTCCGTCAGAAACGCGCGGCCCCGTTCGGCCATCGTCACCAGCCGCGTGGAGCGGGCAATCAACTCCTGGAACACGCGTCGTTGCTCGGGACTGGGTTCCCGGAGAACGGTGTGCAGTGTGGTCACTACAGGCATGCGCAATTCGCGCAACAGCGCCATCAGATGGCTTCCGGCCGGCCCGCCGAAGATGCCGAACTCATGCTGCACGCAGACCACGTCCACGTTGCTGATCTTCAGAAAATCCGCCGCCCGCACATAGGAGGACACTTCCTGCTCCTCAATTTCGAAGCGCACCTCTTGAGGGTACTCGTAACCGCCTTCGACATCATTGACCGGAACCACGAAACACTGCGCTTCCGGATATTGCGCCGCCACGGCTGTGTGAAGGTCGGCCGTGAAGGTGGCGATGCCGCACTTGCGCGGCAGGTAGTCGCCGATGAAGGCAATTTTGCGTATGTCCGAGGCAGCTTGCATATACACTACGACCCCACTCCCAGACGCCGCCTCGCGAACCGATTCGCTGCAATCGTCCGGCTGCCAGGCACTCTAGCAGCGGCTCGGTTGACGAGCAAGCGGGACGTTTGGCCGAACGGCCGACATTGGTCGTCCGAGACGATTCGAGGTGCTCCTCGGCGGCCGCGGGCCGCCGAGGAGCGATTCGCCAAGGGAGCAATCCCGTGATTCTGGGGTTACCGAACGGGATCGCGGGGCGAAAGCGGCATGAGTACCAAGACCAACAACTCGGGGTTGAATCAGAGGCGATTGGCGGCTCGTGATTCTCCCAATAGCGGCGGCTCGTGGATTTGGCGCGACATGTAGCGCGCAAGGACGGGATTCTTCATCTCCACTGCCTCAACGGTGGCGGAGGCTAGCTGACTACTCTCCATTCGACGAGTGGGGCGCACGGGCTGCACGGGCTCGTACGAAAGCGAGAGAACCAGGACGCGCGAAGCGTCAGCGGGCGCCTTGGCCGGCGAAACTGGCGCCGCACTTCCACTCTCATCCAGATTCGGATCCAACAGCACGAGGTCCGGATGCCACTGAGTCAAGGGCTCGGAAGTTTCGGCGCTTCGCACGGTGCATGCGCCAGTGGAAATGTCGGGTAACATCCAGCGCAGGCGAAGCGCCGCTTCGCACAGGACGCCGCTCTTGTCGGCGAGAAGTATTCGGGTCGTTTTCATGTTTGTTATTGCGGTTCGCCGATGCAGTGATCTGTCTTCCAGTCTTCGGATTGCGCCGCATCCGGCGTCGAAGCCACTGGAGGTGGAGCGACGTAAGGCGTAGTGGTCTGTGGCGACGACATGGCGCCGACCGCTGGGAACAGCTTGTCTCCCAGTTCGTCCTTGCAGAGGCACACATCCACGCCTGCCGCGCGAGCCAGCGCACAGTTCTGGCTTTCGAGATCCTCCGAAGTGACGACCACCCGGGGCCTTCCGGGCCGGGCCAACAGGCGACGGAGCGCTTGCCACCCGGCGGGACCCAGTGTGTCGGCATCCACCACCAGCACATCGGCGGCGTGTGCAGCGACCTGACTCACTGCCTCGGCCGCTGTGGCATTGCAACCCACGATTTCGACATGAGGGAGTTGAGAGAGTGAAGCCATTGCGCCGAGAAGAAACGATGAGTTGCCGTCCGCAACGAGAATCTTAGTCGGCTTCATGGGCGCATTCCCTCGAGGAAGCGCCCCCCGTCGGTCCATCGAAACGCGATAATTCGTCTCCGGTCGCTGGCTTTCATTTTCATGCCGATAGCAATAGACTACGATTCCATCACTCCTCCGCCCTCAATCACCAGGCGACACCTTTCCGCGCTCGGGCCTTGGAGTCTACTCAGGGAAATCCTCAGGCGGGGTGGGGTGGATGCCCCATCGTCCATGGCATGAAGGCTGCCAAGCGGGAGGAATCGCGCGAGGGAGGATCGCCCGCTGCGCCAAAACGGTCCTAGGGTGCGGGCTGCGACCGCCGGGAGTAATTCAGAGTCAAGGCTCCACCGACACCAGGCCTTGCCGGATGGCGTAACGCACCAGGCCGGGCACATCATGGATGTCCAATCGCTCCATCAATTGGGATCGGTGTGTTTCCACCGTTTTGGCACTCACGTTGAGGAGAAACGCCATTTCCTTCGTGGTCCGTCCTTCCGCGATCAGTTGGAGGATTTCGCGCTGACGCGGCGACAATTGTTCGAGTGGACTCTTCTGTTGCGCCGCGCCGCTGGCGTAGCCGGCAATGACGCGCCGGGCGATGGCCGGGTCCAGATAAGTTTCGCCGCGACTCACGGCCTGGAGCGCCAGTTTCAATTCGGCGGTGGAAGCGCTTTTGAGAAGGTAGCCCGAGGCGCCGGCGCGCAGCGACTGCCAGATGTATTCCTCGTTGGCGTGCATAGAGAGCATGATCACCCGCGCCTCTGGAAATTCCTTTGCCAATCGAGCTGTGGTTTCCAGTCCGTTCAGGCCGCTCATGGCGACGTCCATGAAGACCACATCGGGTCGGTGGGCCTTGGTGCAAGCCAATGCTTCGTGGCCGTCGGCGGCTTCGGCCACGACCTTCACTTCGGGCAGTTCCTCAAGCAAGGCGCGCACGCCGGCGCGCACCAGCGTGTGATCGTCCGCCAGCAGGATGCGGATGGTACTCATACGACCAGGGCCTTCGCGTCGTCCGCCGGACGTTGCAAGGGGAGCCAGGCATGCACCTCGGTTCCTTGCTGAGGCGCGGAACGGAATTCGAGGCGGCCCGATACCAATGAAACACGCTCCTCCATGCCCAGCAAGCCGAGACTTCCCCGGGCGCCGCCCGCCCGTACCGAGTTGAGGTCAAAACCGACACCGTCATCGCGAACCATCAGGTGCAGTTCATTTCCGTCGCGGTGGAGTTCGACCGTGATTCTGCCGGCGTGCGCGTGACGAATGACATTGGTCACGGCTTCCTGTGCCAGGCGGAAGCAGGTGGTCTCCAGCGCGGGGTCGAGCCGGCCTTCCAGAGGTCCCGCTCGAAAGACCGGCCGCAGCCCGGCGCGTTGGGCCTGCTGGGTCGTATACCACCGGAGCGCCACCACCAGGCCCAGGTCGTCCAGCAGGGAGGGCCGCAAATCCAGTGAGAGATCGCGCACTTGTTCGAGCACCTGGTCGAGCATACGCACGTTCTCCTCCAACTGGGGCGCCAGTTTCTCCCCACCAACCCGATGCTGGAGCGTGCGAAGATTCATTTGCGCTGCGGTGATGCTCTGGCCGATCTCATCGTGCAATTCACGGGCAATCCGCCGCCGCTCGCATTCCTGCGCCACCAACAAACGGCCGGACAACCGATGGAGCCGTTCGTTGGCGTCGGCCAGTTGAACCGTCCGCTCGCTCACGCGTCCTTCGAGTTCGGCGTTCAAATCCCGAATCACCTTCACCATCGCCCGCCGTTCGCTCACCACGGCGCACGTCGCCAGGATCGTGACCGCAGTCACGCCGACAAACGCCTGCGTCAGCACGAGCGATTCGTGGACGGTACCTCGGACGAACGGCCCATGTCGCTGGAGCGTGCCCCACACAGCAAGTCCGGCCACAAACAGGATGGCGCAGCACGTTACGCGCGGCCCAAATCGGAATGCCGCCCAGAGCAAAACGGGAAAGGGCAGGTAGGTCAGCGAGTAATGAGTGTCGCGCGGGAGCAACCACCCCCCGAAACTCATCATGCTGGTGATTGCGAGCGCCAACGCCAGAACCGACAGTTCCTGCCAGCGGTTTATTTCAGGTCCCCCTCCAGGCTGATGGCGCCAGGCCAGCAACGGCGGCACCAACGCCAGCATGCCCGTCACGTCGCCGAGCCACCACGTGAACCAGGCCGACGGGTACGTCTCCCACGGCATAATCCGGCTCAACGCGATGCAAGTCGGCCCGATGAGCGAGCTAATCACACCGGCTCCCGATACTGCGGCTACGAATTTGAGCAGATCCGCAGTCCCTTCGAGTGGATTGGCCCTGCCTATCCAGCGTTCGAGCAACGCGCCTGCGGCCAGCGCTTCCAGGGCATTGCCGGCCGCGATACACGCCGAGACCGCCACCAGGATGGGCGTCGTGGTCGCGTGATACGCTAGAAACACCACCACGTTGGCCACGAAAGCACCCGCGAAGATGCCCGGCCAGGCCCGCGGTCCCAGCAGCAATACCGCCCCCAGCGCGATGCCCGAGGGAGGCCAAACGGCCGAGGCGTTGGTCTTATCGACGGCCAGCAGCAAACCGAACACCGCTGCGACGTAGTAGACGACGCCTACTACGAGAACCCTGGCCCAGTGCGGACCCAGGTCCAACGGCATTCGCATAGTGGGTTGACGTACCGTTTGCATGATTTCACCACTACCTCAATCCGCCATTTCTTCGAAACCGGCAAGCGGTTTTCTCTGGTGTCCGCATCCTGCCCAATCCGATTCAGTCCACGCGGCATGTCGCGGCACTCTTGTGGGGCTGCGTTGTCCAACTTGTCACGATGAACCTGACCGCTTGCATTCTGTCGCGCCGGCGCCGGGGACCTGCTGCGACTCGCCCCGCACGCTTCCTCCGAAATGTCCTTGTGACCTGCTTCTGGTTGTTGGATGTCGTGGTGTTGATCTACGCCGTGGAGAACTGGCGTGGCGCACGGCGGTTCGCGGAGAGCAAACATCGTTTGGAACAGCGTGGAGCCAACCTGGATTGGAAGAGTTTCGCCCCAGCCTCCGTACCCGACGAGCAGAACGCGGCGATGCATCCGTTCCTTCGTCCGCTCTGCCAGTACGAGGAAATTCGCACGCCACATCCCAAAGGCGGCTGGAACAGAGACATTCGATGGCTCGACACCAATGGACTTCGGCGCGTCGAGAACGTGCGCCTGCCGTACGTCTACTTTTATGAGGAGACCAACTGCGCTCCATTCACGGATATCGTCCGCTGGCAAAGTTACTTCCGGCGCGACACCAATTTCCCATCTCTCGCGCAGCCCGGCGTGCCTGCGGAGGACGTGCTGCTGGCCTTGAGCAAATTCGAAGTGGAGCTGGGCGAATTGCACGAAGCGTTGAGCCGGCCCAGCTTTCGCTTTCCGCTGCGCTTCGACGCGCGACCTGCGGAAATGCCGCTTCGGCATCCGGCTAGCCTGAAGAATCTGGCTCGCGTGCTCAAGGTGCGTGTCGTCGCGTGCCTCGCCATCGGCGAAGGGGAACGGGCCCTTGCGGACCTGCAAGACATCTTCAAACTGGCCGACGGATTGAAGGAGGATCCTGTCAAGTATTCATACCTGGTGCGCGTGGCAATAGTCCGGATCGGCTGTAGTGCCATTGCCGAAGGTCTGGCGCGGCGCACCTGGTCCGAAGGTCAACTGGCCCGGGTCCAATCGATTCTGGCCAAACAGGATTTGCTCGCCGGGTTGGAGTTTGTGATGAAAGGCGAGACGGCTGGCATGCTCCAGACACTCGATACCGTTCGCGCCGATGGCGGGTTCGTGACATACCAATGTGGATTGGGCGGCGGTGGCCGGCAGTTTGTCTCGTTGGGTTGGGCGCCACGAGGTTGGTTCGAACAAAACAAGGCGGTGGCTGCCGAGCACATGTATCAGCATGCGATGCCCGCCTTGGGTGTGCCGGCTCACCGCGTATACAAGGCCGCATCGAATGGCGCGCTTATCCATGGGAAGTCCATTGGTCCTACGCCTTACTCCTTATTGGCGGCGATGATCCTTTTGCCTCACTCGGACAATGCGCTCCGTCGCGCGGCGTATGCCCAGACCGTGAGCGACCAAGCCTTGATAGCCTGCGCGCTGGAGCGCCATCGGCTATGCACAGGCCGCTTCCCCGAATCCCTGTGCGCGCTGTCGCCGGTCCATCTGTCCGCCACGCCGCACGACGTGATGACTGGTTTACCGTTCGGTTATCTCCTGTGCCCAGACGGAGGGTTCCTCCTCTGGTCAGCAGGTTGGAACGAACAGGACGAAGGAGGGTTGGTGAAAAGGACGCCTCAAGGCGAGCTCCTCGTCGAGGAAGGCGACTGGGTTTGGGAAGTTCGTGCGCGCGGCGGGAGTTGAACCCTGTCTTGGGACTTCGCTTACCTTCGTCAAATCCGCATCAAACCAGCATGAATAAAGGGCGAGGTTCACTTTTTGCGCTTTCTCTCAAATGTCGCTTTCACGAAGAAAAGCGAAGCTGAAGTGTTGGGAATTGTCGGGAAAGATTGAAGCGACAGGAGACGTGATTCGCCTCGACGGAGAGGCCAGCTATGGGGAGCTTCTGCCGAGGATCATGCCTCGCTAGGAGAGCCGCAATCGAGGGCACAAACTCTCCAAATCGTTGGGTATTTCGAGAGTTCTTGTCAGGCTCATAACCAGGAGGGTCGCCGATCCACATTGCCGTGGAAATACGGCCCTACTTCGAAGAGGTTGCCTTGGCTCCGAAACAACCGTACCGAAACGAGAGTTAATCGCCGCCGAATGCCGCTTTGACTTATGGCGTTGCTTCTGGGAAACAAAGCCGAGCGGACTCTTCGGTTGGACGACGAAGGATCATGAAAGGTTGCGACGACATCCCGTGGTCGGATGTGCCGCCGGGCCAGACCGGGGGGACGAACTGTGCGTTTGCCACGACTCATTGGAGCGTGGTGCTTCTGGCCGGACAGGAAGACACTCCTGAGGCGGCCTCAGCATTGGAACGCCTGTGCCGCATCTACTGGTATCCCCTCTACGCTTACGCCCGGCGTCAAGGATACACTCCGCCGGACGGGGAGGATTTGACCCAGCAATTCTTCGCCGGGTTCCTAGAAAAGAAATACTTCGGGCTGGCGAATCCCGATCGAGGCCGGTTCCGCTCCTTCTTGCTCGCGAGCTTCAAGCATTTCCTGGCCAACGAATACCACCGCAGCCATGCTGCCAAACGCGGAGGTGGTGCACGGGTCATTTCGTGGGACGCGGCGGATACCGAGGAACGATACCGGCTGGAACCGGCCAGTGAAACGACACCGGACCGGCTGTTCGACCGGACGTGGGTGATAACGCTGCTGGAGAAGGTGATGAAGGAGCTTCAGCAGGAATATGTCCTCGCTGGCAAGGGGAGCGTGTTCGACGGGTTGCAAGTATTCCTGTCCGGCGACAAATCCGAGGCCACTTACGCGCGGGTCGGCGAGAGACTCCAAATGACTGAATCCGCCGTCAAGATGGCCGTGTCGCGCCTGCGTCAGCGGTACGGCGCAAGACTGCGAGGCGAGATTGCCAACACTGTCGCCGGGCCAGCCGCCGTGGAAGAGGAACTCCGTCATTTGTTCAGCACGCTGAGCTGACAGCCCAACGCGATAGGGATGCCTGCCGCGCGTCCTGGCTCCGCGTTCGAGTGGGTTGGACGCACGGCAGCGCCTTACTCAACCAGGGAAGTTGTTGTTCGCCTGTTACCTTTCGGAACTGGGCTTGTAGTAGGACGTGAACAGATTCGACTATGCCTGCGATACGGAAATGCCGTGGTTGCGGGGCGGACGTGCCGAATAACGCCCCGTTCGGACACTGTCCCAAATGCCTGCTGGAACTGGGGTTCGGCCCATTGCCTCAGGCACCGGAGGCGCCGTCGCAGCCCGCCCCGGTCGGCGGGCGCCAATTTGGGGACTACGAATTGGTCGAGCAAATCGGCCGGGGCGGCATGGGCATCATCTACAAAGCCCGCCAGGCCACCCTCAATCGCCTGGTCGCCATCAAGATGATCCGGGCCCCCGAATTTGCCTCCCCGACGCTGATCCAACGTTTCCATCTCGAAGCAGAGGCAGCTGCCAATCTGCATCATCCGAACATTGTCCCCATCTTTGAGACCGGCGAACACCAGGGAGAGCACTTCTTCAGCATGGCCCTCGTGGATGGTTTCGGGTTGGACCGTTACATCACCAACGCCGGATTCTGCTTTGAACGGAAAGCTGGCGAGGACAAGCCATCCGTCCGCGCACGCCAGGAACAGATCGCGCGCCTCATGGCCAAAGTCGCACGCGCGGTGGACTACGCGCACCAACACGGCGTGCTGCACCGTGACCTCAAGCCCGCCAACATCCTCCTCGATCGCCAGGGCGAGCCGCACCTGACGGATTTCGGCGTAGCGAAAGTTCTCGGCCACTCTGGAATCAGTCTCACCGCAAGCGGCTCGATAATGGGCACGCCCAGTTACATGGCGCCGGAGCAGGCCGCCGGGCAGAGCAAGCGGGTCACGACGGCGGCCGACATCTACAGTCTGGGAGCCATCCTCTATGAAATGCTGACCGGCCAGCCGCCGTTCCGGGCCGATACGCCGGTCGAGACCTTGAAACAAGTCATCGAGCAAGACCCGAAGCATCCGACCACCTTCAAGGAAGGCGTGGACCACGACCTGGCGACCGTCTGCATGAAGTGTTTGGAGAAGGAACCGCAACGGCGCTACAACTCGGCGGCCGCGCTCGCTGAGGACCTGGAGCGGTGGCTGCGGCACGAGCCGATCCAAGCCCGACCGGTGAACACGGCCGAACGTCTCTGGCGATGGGGTCGCCGCAATCCAAAAGTGGCAACATTGGGCGCCTCTGTGGCCGTGCTGCTGATCCTCCTGACGCTGGGTTCAATCATTGCGGCCATTGTGTTCGCGGGACAGCGTAGCGTAATTCGTGAGGAAGTAAATCAAGGCTTGGTTGACGTCTTTGCGCAGCGCAGACCGTCATATGAGGTATCGTCGCCTATGAGGCGCGCGCTTACTTCCAGTATCCTATCGGCGCTTAGCCGCGCGGCTACTGGGCGATGGGCCAAAACCACTTCGGATCCAAGCCTCCAACTGACAATCATCTTGCACCCCTATCGATATCCGACAAACATGCTAGCGACGTTCTCTCCTATCCTCGATGCCTTAGAGGACCAATTATCAGTGAAGCTGGGCACCAACGTTGCCATTAACTTGCGCATGTTTAGCAACTATCCACCACTGCATCAAGCGATGGAGTCGAACGAGTTAAGCTTTGCGCGGATGGGACCATCTTCCTACATCGAATTGTTGGAACGTGGCAGTGGCATAAGCCTGCTGGCAATGCAGGATCACAAAACTCCTCTGACACTCGCCATCTTTGTCCGCAAAGATAGCCCGATTGCAACACGATATCGTACGAATAGCGACATACCCTTGCTACTCTTGCTCAATAACCAGTCCATGGCGCTCGGCGACACCAAATCAACGACGGGTTACCACGTTGCGTGTTGGTACCTCGTTAAAAAGGGGATTTATGCGTCGTATTTTGCTTCCGTCGCTCATTTCGCCGGGCAGCAACGAGTCATCGATGCCGTGATCAAGGGCGAAGCGTCAGTGGGCGTTGGCAACTTGGATTTGGTGGATGACCATCCGGAATTGCTGGTGATCGCCAAACATACCCTTGAGGGAGACTTAGGCCTATGCTGGGTCGCAGGCAACAAATTGGATCCGACGATTACCAGGGAGCTGCAGAGCTGCCTGCTCAACTTGAAGGGAAAAGCCATCCTCGGCAGACTCGAAAGCGAAGTAACGGGCTTCAAAGGACTGAACAAGCAGGATGTCGCATGGTTACTTGAAGAAATGAGGCGTGAACCCAAACCGTTTTTCAAAGGTCCATAACCGTAGCTCTCGATATGCTTCGGCAAAGATCCTTCCTTGACCAAGTGCGCTACTCGGATCGAATGACCTCAAACACTACCCTCCTTATGAAAGCCCTCACCATGGTCGCTTCCGTGTTAGGGATCCTTGCGCCCATCTCGGCGCAGAATCTCATTGCCGACGACCGCGACGACCGTATTCGCGCCTTGGAACAGCGCGTTGAACAGCTCGAGAAACTGCTGAAGGAATTGGCGCCCAAACCCGTCCCGCCTGCCGAACTTCCCAGGGCGGTCGACGCCCCCAAACCCCTGCCCGCCGTCTCCATCGGCGCCTCCGGCTTCAGCATGCGCTCGGCGGACAACAATTTCGTTCTCCGCCTTCGCGGCCTGCTGCAAGTCGACTCGCGCTGGAGCGATGACGACGCCATAAACGACACGTTCCTGATCCGCCGCGCCCGGCCGATTCTGGAGGGCACTGTCTACCGCGACTTCGACTTTCGTTTCACGCCGGAGTTCGGCACCTCCACTCCGACGATTCGCGATGCCTGGCTGAACTACCGTTACAACGACGCTCTGGAGCTGCGCCTGGGCAAGATGAAGCCGCCCGGCAGCCTGGAGCGCTGGCAGGCCGTTGCCAATATTCTGTTCATTGAGCGGGGACTGCCTTCCCTCCTCTGGCCGGTGCGTGACGTTGGCCTTATGTTCCACGGCGACCTCTGGGCAGACGCCGAAGACACCACAAAGTCGCTTGGCGCGGCTGGCCTCGTCAATTACGAGTTAGGCCTCTTCAATGGCACTGGCGATGGCCGCGCCGCCGGCAACAGCGACTTTGACAACGACAAGTCTTTCGAAGGGCGACTGTTTTTCCATCCCTTCCTCAAGACGGGTACGGCGCCGCTGCAAAAGCTCGGTCTCGGCGTCACAGGGTCCTATGGCGAGAGGGAAGGCAATCCGGGTCTCCCGGATGAATTCGGCTACGACGGCGACGTGACCGCCGACGGCCTGCTCTGGCGCGTTGGACCGCAAGCCTACTGGTACTGGGGGCCGTTCGGCCTGCTCGGCGAATATTCCATCTCCTCGCAACGCCTCGAACGCGAGATCGCACCCTTCGCCTCCACTCGCGCCGAGAACCACGCATGGCACGTCACGGCGTCATGGCTGCTGACCGGCGAGGACGCGACGTTCCGCGCCGTTGCGCCACGCAAGAACTTCGACGCGCACAACGGCGGCTGGGGTGCGTTCCAACTTGTCGCCCGCTACGCGTACCTCGACATCGACGACGGCCTGTTCCCGACATTCGCCGACCCGGGCGAACTGCCCACGCGCGTGGCGAACTGGGGTGTGGGCCTGAATTGGTACCTCAACCGCAATATCCGCGCGGCGTTCAACTACAACCATTTCGACTTCAAAGGAGGCCAGAGCGGTGCCATCGAGGATCTGGGCGAACACGTATTCTCCACCCGCGTCCAACTGGCGTTCTGAAGGATTCGCTCGAATTGAACGGATGGCAAAGGCCACCGGCCTGTACCGTCGACGGAACGCGATCGTAGTCCTCCACCACCGGATTGTCACGAGGCTGTCGCCCGCGGTTACTCTCGGCGATTCGATCGTGCCACTCACAAGCCGCAGCCAAACTGGTGACCGCGGTTCTTCAAAGGGTAAGAGGGAGAGTATTGTGCGCATTCCCTGTGACCTTTCGACGGATTCCTTTCAGTAACGAATGGAGACCCAAACAACCTGGGTCCGAGTTGAACACGAACTCCTTGAGGGTGCGCCACCATGAATACCGTTTTTTTCACTATCCTTCCGTACCTCTCCGTTGCCGTCCTGACCGGCCTTGTCAGTCAAGACGTGTCCGCACAAGTGACCGGCGCAGCCGGATTTCACGAAGCCTTCCATTTCGACCTCGGGGATTACTGGTGTGAAAACCATCTGGCAATCGCGGACTTTGACCGCGACGGGTGGACCGACATCGTGCTGATGGCGACGGCCCTTCGCTCCTCGAACGGACCGCCGTGGAGTTACAAGTGCAGGGCGATCCTGCTGCACAACGAGGGTGACGGGACGTTCACAGATTCGATTCTGGCCGAATACAATACGAATTCGAATTACGGCTATTTCGCCGCGGCAGTCGATGTGAATCGCGACGGGGCGCCGGATCTGGTCTTGCGCGAGTCTTCCGTCTCGCATGTGCTGCTGAACGACGGGACGGGGCGTTCCTTCCGTGAAGTGTCCACGCTCCAGCCCGGCTACTACGGTCTGGCGGTGGGCGATATGAATCGCGACGGGTTCCCGGACCTGGTCTCCGGGACGCAGACGAGCTTCGGCGGGCTGATCGAACTCTTCGCCAATGCCGGTACCGGTACGAACTTCCTCCATCGGTGGCAAAGCCGGCTTTACGGCGTGGCCTACGATTCCATAGCCAGCGTTGTAATTGGGAACTTGAATGGCGACGACTGGCCGGACCTCGCGGCGCGGGAAATCTATTCGGGCCTGCTTGTGACTCTGCATGGGACCAACGGGGGCAACTCGTTTGTCGAACGAAACGTCCTGCCTTTGGGCGAGCGCACGTTTGCCCTGGCTGGAGGCAACGTGAACGGCGATTCGCTGACGGATCTGGCCGTTTACGTTGGCTGGGGCAGAGTCCGCGTATTCGTGACGCAGAGTGGCGGCTCGCTGACTGAGTTCTGGCAAAGCCCTGAATTGGGCCAGGCGGCCTTCAACCTGGCATTGGCCGATTTCGACCGGGATGGGTTCGACGATGTATTTGTCGGGACGTTTTGGGATGGTGCACTCCGGATCTATCGAAACAACCGAGGCAAAGGATTCGAGCCCTGGTGGCAGGGAAGTGTACCTGGGGAAGGCTACACTGGAACTGCCGCCGATCTGAACAGAGATGGCGCTCCCGACTTGATCGTAGGGGAGATGCACGGGATTCGCATTCTCGTAAATCGCGCCGGAATCCCGACAATCAGGGGACTCTCCATGTTACAGACCGTTCCCACGCCCATCTGGACGGCGTGTCCCGGGAACACCTATCGCGTCCAATACAAGGACCGGCTTGAAGAGACCGATTGGACCGCTTTGAGCGGCGACGTGACAGCCACTGGCTTCACAGCCAGCAAGGCGGACACCAGTTTTATGTTGTCGAGCCAACGCTTCTACCGGGTCATCGCATTGCACGAAGAATAAGGTGCCCGGAACGGCTCATGGCCTCCGACGACCTGAACGCAGCCCAACGTGAGGCGCCCGCCGAGCCGTGAGCCAACTGGATACTTCGCCGCGGCGGCAGCCTTTGTTGTCAGGAACGTGAACGCCTGCAAATTCCCTGTGACCCATCGCCGGATTTCTTTCAGGAAGGAAGTGAGACCCAAACAATCGTGGGTCAGAGACAATAGCAACCAAACCACAACGATCCTATGAACATTACCAAACACATCGCGTTGAGCACCGCCTTGATGTTGATTGGCGTGACCGCCATCTCAGTCGCGCAAGTCAAACCGCCTCCACCGCCGGCGCTCAACCCAACCATTGTTTACTTCACGCGGCACGCTGACGACGTGCCGGAATTGGTGGGATCAGATCCCACCTACACCGTCACCTTCAACGACTGCAATCCAGATGGTTCGTGTTGCGTGGAAGCTCTCAACTCCCTTGGCAAAGTGCGTGCGTCGGTGCTGGCGGACTGGTTTGAATCGAAGGGCATCACACGAACGCTGACCCACGTCATCGCCAGCCACAAGCTCCGCACACGCCAGACGGTTGCGAAGATCGCCAACCTCGCAGGCCTGGGCGGCGACCTCAATGGTGACGGGAGCCCGGACGGCACCGACATCGATCAGGCGCCTGGCGACGGGGTGATCAACGTCCCTCCCTTCCCCGCTGAGTGCGATCCGGGTTGGACGTCGTCCGCCTCAGTCAGGCAGCCGCAGATCGACTACATCAAGAGCCTGCCCTTGGGGAGTCGGGCGGTTGTTTGCTCCCATAGCCCAGTCTTGTACCCCCTGATGCAAGCCTTTGACATCGACACGAGCGACCCCGTCAACTTCCCGAAGGACTCCAGGGGCCGGGTCAGCGGCTTCAACAACCTGTGGGTGGTTGAACTCAAACCGAAGGTGGACAAGGGCGTGGTTACGTACCACGGCCGGCTTACGGCCCACGTCCTGCTCGAATTCGATTTGGAGTCGGCGCTTACTAAGCGGGATTACGGCCTCGGGTCGGGCCGCGGTTCGAGGGACGACGAGGATTAAGGAGGCACTCCGGCCTGTAGCCACCGACGTGAGGAGGCAACTTGAAAGCACGGCCTCCTCGCGTCGGTGGCTACGGGCCATTGCGCCAAAGGCGGCAAGCGCGTTGCCAGTGGGCCGCAACATAGGCGCTGGAGCGGTCGCACAGCGCGGCCAGATCGCCATGCCGCCACACTTGGCCCTCAAGCCTTAACCTCACCGTTTCCTACTTCGCCGATGGACGGCGAATGGCCGCGAAGGAATACGCGGAGGTGTGGAAGACCTCGGTTATCGAAGCGGCCAAGGAATTCGCCTGTCGGCATCCGCACACACTGCCGGACAAATGCTGCCAGGCGCGTGACGCCCTAGGGGTGGCACCGGAGGGTTGGGACCAACGGGCTGGAAAGTTTCAGTTTTGAGCCAATTGCTCTCTGACCACTTCGAGGCTAGAATGGCTGTCGTTCAAAGAAACCACCTGCCCGGCCGTGCCCTGACTACGGCGGAGGGCGGTCAGCACCATCATGGCAAGAAAATGATGACAAGAGTAACTCACACAATGCTGCTTGCGTGGTGCTTGTTGGGTGCGTTGGCTGCCGGCCTGGCAGTGACCCACGCAAAAGCGGCGGCCATCTGGACCAATGCCACCGACGGTGCCGGCTTCTGGAAGGAGCCTACCAACTGGTCCACGGGCATCGCTCCGCACGTCGGCACCGGCAGCACCTACATAACGAATCGGAACAACAAGACCATCGTGATTGGCGCCGGCACACCGGTCACGAATCTCGTCCTCGGTGGCAGCCTCAATGTCTGGGCCCCGACCAATGCCACCAACACGCTGCTGCTCCAGGATCTCGGCCCCAACCCCCTTGTGGCTTCCAACACATCGGTCTTCGTCAACAACCGCGGCGCCATTCGCATCACGAATTCCTCGCTCGTCATCACCGGCCGGTTCATCAACTTTCAGGTCTCGGCTGGTGATGTGGTTCTTGACAGCGGCGCCCTCGTCGCCCGCGAGGAGCCTCCCACCAACATCGTCAACGTCTTCACGCGCATCGGCACTACGAACGCGGCCAGCCTGACGCTCAACGGCGGCAGGATGGAAGTGACCACCCTGCTCATTAGCGAACAAAGAACCCCGGTGGGCCGCGCGGAGGGAACCGTGCGCATGACCGGCGGCGAACTGGTCGTCAGCGGCGAGTTTAGCGTCGGTCGGTCACTCCAGCGTACCGGGCTCGTCGAAATGACCGGCGGCAGGCTGCTCGTCGCCAACAATCTCACGAACATCATGCGCATCGGCGACGACGGGACGGGCACAATGATCATGTCCAATGCCAGCGCCTTGGTCGGCGACGTTTCCGTGGGCCGCCACGATCAGGCGGTCGGCACCCTCGTTTTGCGCGACGCCGGCGCGTTCGATACCACGGATGACATCTCCATCGGCCGCTTCGGCGGCGCCACGGGCCTTGTATTCGTCGCGGGGGGCCGGTTGAGCGCCTCGAACCAGACCGTCTGGGTCGGGCGCGAAGGTGTCGGCGAACTCGTCGTCTCCAATGGCCTGGTCGCCGCCGACACGATGCGCGTCGCAGCCCTGTCCACCAACGGTTCGCGCGGGTCGGTCACCCTGGCCGGTGGCATCACGAGGCTTTCCGAACACTTCCTTCTCGGCGATGGCTTGATCTCCGCCGGACAAGTCCTTGTGGCCGGCGGCACCCTGCTGGTAACGAACCATGCTCACGACGCCCTGCTCGAAATCTCCAGCGGCGCGCTGACCTTGAACGGGGGTGCCCTCAGCGCCGACCGACTCGCGCTCACGAACAGCACGAGCCAGTTGCAATTCGCGGGTGGCCTGCTCACGAGCCGGGCCACCGTAGTTTCCAACGGGTCTGCGTTCCGCGTCGGCGACGGCGTCAAGCCGGCCACTTTCTTCCTCGATGGGGGCACGCACTTGTTCGCCAATGGGCTGATACTCTCCGCCCACGCCACGCTCGCCGGTTGCGGAACGGTCGTTGGGAATATCATCCTGGATGGCGGAACCAACGACCTGACTGAGTGCGCCTCACAGCCCGTCATCGCGCAGGCCGGCTTCGTGGGAAACGCATTTACTCTATCCGTTTTGTCGGTCAGCAACGCGAATTACTTTCTTGAATTCAAAACCCAGCTCATCGATCCGACCTGGACCACTCTGACCAACCGAGCCGGAAACGGCGCATTGCTCACCCTGATCGATCTGATGCCTGTCTCGCCGACGCGTTTCTACCGCCTGCGTGTCGAGTGATGCAACGGCTTTGTCGGCTTTGCCTTGGGCTGGCATGAGCTCACGAGCTAACCGTCGGCTGGCTCCCAAATCCCTCGGCGCGCGTAAATCGCAAATCATGAATCCGCAAGCCGCTGCTCGCACAGTTCCAGCAGCCGCTCTGTGCACCCCATTCGTTCCGCGAACTGCGTGCTCAGGTAAATGTGCCGGACCAGCGTGAGCGTTGTGTAGACGCGCACAGACGCGCGCACCGCTTCACCGCTCAACTCGACGAACCGCTCCTCCATCGCCTGCTCGCGGTCGCGCCACGCGGTCGCGTCGCCGAACGTTCGCAGGCTTTCTTCCGTCAAGTGCCCGATGAAGTTGCCCACGTCCAGCCCCGGATCGCCCTGGCAATACAGGTCAAAATCGATCAACCACAGCCGGGCGCCGTCCACGAGAACCTGGGCCGGGTAAAAGTCCCGGTGGATGCCGCAAGGCTTCAGCGCCGTTACCCTTGCGCCCAGGCGTTCGCACGCCCTCAAGAGGCGTCCCAGGCGCGCACCAAGCTCCGGTCGCAGTTTGCCCACCTGCGGCACACATTCGTGCAGGATGCGCAACTCATCTGCCATCGAGTGTGTGCGCTGCGTCGGGACGCTCGCCCGGTGCAACTTGTGAATAGCCTCCGCAACTCGCCGTGCCAGCGCCACGCCGTCGGGACCTGCCAGCAGCGCCCCGGACGGCGTTCCCCGGACCCAGCGCTGGACCCACATGTTGAGTCCCGGGATGACGCCAATCGGCTCCGGCACGGCCACGCCGTCCGCACAGCATTCTTTGAAGCCGGCCTTCCAAATCGTCTCCAGCAACCGAAAGGGTTCGTTGCCGAATCGTCGTGAACGCACCTTGCCGACGATCATTGCCTTGAGGCGGGGACCCTCCGGCGGTTGGACACGCACGTCGTAGGCTATCACGCAGCGCTTGCCCGGTTTGTGCCGAAGCACGCGGATCGACTTGAGCCTCACTTGGCCATCCTTGCCTGCCAACCGGGGCAGACCGCGCTTGAATTCGCGCTGCGCCGCGGCGGGATCCAGCGCGAGCGCCAAGGTCGGCATCGCCTCGTCGGAAGCGGCACCGAACGGGTCGGACACCTTCACCTTCTGAGACTCGCCGCTCATTACAGCACCTCCGACCAGGCTTCCAGGAGTTGATCCACCTGCCGCGCCAGAGAGAACTTCGCGACCACTCGATCCCGCGCTGCCAGCCCCATTGCCACGGCGCGTTTCGGGTTCTCCATCAGCTCCCGGAGCGCCTGGGCGCACGCTTCCGCGTCGCCCGCCGGCGTCACCAAGCCTGTCTCTCCGTGAATCACCAATTCGGGAATGCCGCCCACCCCCGTGGCCACCGCCGGCACGGCGCAAGCGGCGGCTTCCATCAGACATACCGGCATCCCTTCGCTCTCGCTCGTCAGAACGGCCAGGTTGGCCCGCTGCCACCACTCCCGCACTTGCCGTTGTTCCTGGGCGCCTACGAACTCGACGACGCTTTCCAATCCGAGCTCCGTCCGCAGCACCTCCAACTCGCCACGGCACACGCCGTCGCCCACGGAGACGCAACGGAACCTTACTCCCCGAGTTCGCAGCACCGCGCACGCTTCGAGCAATAGCCCCAAGTTCTTCACTCTCACGTGCCGGGCGACGCAGACGACGAGGGGCACATCCTCATTGTCTGGGCCGTAAGCCGTTGGACGCTTTCGGTCCCTGGTCGCATCGGCGTTTGCAGGTCGAAACCACTCCGTGTCCACACCGTTCGGAATGACCCGCAGCTTATCTGACGGCACGCCAAACGTATTGATAATGTGGCGCCGATTCGCCTCCGAGACGGTCACCACGACACTCGCCGCGGCGGCGCGCGCGGCGAAGTCCGTTGGCGCCTTGCGGCGGATGTCGTAGCCGTGCGCGGTGAAGGAGAACGGGACGCCCAGCTGCCCGGCCCAATCGCGCGCGGCAGCCGCAGGCTCCGTAGCGAAATGGGCGTGCAAAAGCTGCGGCTTGAACTCGCCGAGCAGGCCCAGAGCCCGCGCCGGCTCGGCACAAGTCACCGCGTCCAGGCCTTCGCGCGCGATCATTTCGTGCCGCAACGTGTCTGTCGGCTGCCGCAAAGAAACCACACGCACTTCAATTCCCCGCCGGCGCAATTCTGCCAGCTCATTCGCGATGAAAGTTTCCGAGAGTTTCGGAAACACATTGGCCACGCAGGCCAGGCGCGTAAGTTTCATCGCGCCGGCGCCGCCGCGCGGCTTTCGATGAGTCCGCGTGCCAACTCCACCGCGCGGCTGGCGTTGCGATCCCAGGTGTAGTTGGCCCGCACGAATTCCGCGGCGCTCTGGCCGAGCAGGAGCCGCCGCTTGGGGTTGCGCAGCAGGCCGTCGCAAGCGTCGGCGAGCGCGTCGAGATCGCCCGGCGGGTGGAGCAGGCCGGTTTGGCCATCGCGGATGACCTCAGCAATCTGCCCGCAATTGGCGGCGACCACGGGCACGCCGCAGGCCATGTACTCGAAGAGCTTGAGAGGGGAGAAGTAAAATGGATGGTCCAACGCCGGATACGGCGCCAACGCCACGTCAAACTGCCGGATGAGCGCCGGGACTTCCGCGTGCGCCACGGCGCCGGTGAACACGACGCGGCCGGCCACTCCGCGCTCATTCAAGCTGCGCTGCAATTCGGCGCGCAAGGGTCCATTCCCGGCGATGACAAGTCGAACATCGGGATGCCGGGCAGCGACGCGCGCCAACACGTCAGGCAACAGTTCCGTGCCGTGCCAGGGCCGGAGCCCCCCCACAAAACCCAGGACCGGTTCTTCGCCCAGCCCGAGCCGGTCACGCAGCGTGGGATCCTGCGGCGCCGGATGGAACAGGGCCGGGTTCACGCCGTTGGGCACGACGTGGACTTTTGCCGGATCGACGCCAAGGTCGACGACGTGATCCCGAAGCGCGCTGGAGACGGCCAGCACGGCATCGGCCCGGGCAAGCGCCCATTGTTCGGCCTTGGCGCCGAGGTCGCCGAGGCCGTTGCCGCGATAGGCGTTCTGCTCGATCGCCAGCGGGGCGTTTAATTCGACCAAACGCGGCACGCCCAACGCTTCTGCCACGACCGCGCCGGCCGTGCCGTAGAGCGCGGCCCGCTCGTAAATGAAGTCCGGCGGGTCCGTGTCGAACCGGCGCATCAGTTCGGATTCCAATTGCTGGCTGTAAAGGATGCGGCGCAGTTCGCCGGGCAGCGAGCCGTCGAGGCCAAGTTGCTGGATAAAATCGCGCACGTGCTGCGCGGCGGCTTGCGCGCTTGCCGCGGGCGGAAGGTGCAAAACGTTGGCCGCCACTTCGGCAGGTTGTTCCCACGGCGATTTGTTGAGCACGGGCGCCGCCAACACGACCTGGTGTCCCGCGCGCGCCAAGGCGCCGACCATTTCGCGCACGTGAATCGAGGCCCCCTTGCGGCCCAACACAGGGATGCCGGAATCGGAGCAGAGGTAGAGGATTCTCATTCGTCATTCGTCATTGCGCCAACCGGCACCGGCTCTACAACGGTCGGGTCACTCGAAAGCGAGTGCATCCTCCACATCGCCGCGTAGCGCCCCGCAGCCTTCATCAACTCGTCATGCGTGCCGCGTTCGACGATCCGGCCTTGCTCAAGGTAAACAATCAGACTGGCGCGCGCGGCGTGGCAAAGGTCGTGGGTGATGAGGAATGTGGTACGCCGGGAGTAAACCTCCTCCAGCGCTTCGAGTACGGCCCGCTCGCTCTGTTTGTCCAGGCCGGTCATCGGTTCGTCCAGGATCAAGACGGGCGCCGGCCGAACCGCGGCGCGGGCGATGGCGATGCGCTGGCGCTGGCCGTGCGAGAGTGTCACGCCGCGCTCGCCTACCACCGTGGCGTAGCCTTGCGGCAGGGCGACGATGAAATCATGCGCGTTGGCCAGGCGAGCGGCGGCTTCGATTTGCGCCTGTGTCGCTTCCGGTGTGGCGCAAGCGATGTTCTCCCCCACAGTGCCGGAGAACAGCAGGTTGTCCTGCAGGACGACGCTCACCTGGCTGCGCAACGATTCGAGTGTGAACTGGCGGATGTCTGCCCCGTCGATCAGCACCTGCCCGTGCTGCGGTTCGTAGAGGCGAAGCAACAGGCTGGCCAGCGTCGATTTGCCGGAGCCGGAAGGACCGACGACAGCGACGTGGCAGCCGGCCGGCAGGTCGAGGTCGATCTCCTCAAGCACGTTGCGCCCATCCTCGTAAGCGAACCGGACATTGCGGAACTCGACGCGCCCCGCGAAGACCGGCGCCGGACAGGCGCCCGCCGCATCACTCACATCAGGAACTCGCTCCAGGAGATCGATGACACGCTCGCCGGCCGCGCCGGCCTTGGCCAGGCGGCCGGTGTATTTGGTGAAATCCTGGATGGGACGGTACGCGCTCTTAAGATAAGCCAGGAACACCAGCAAGTCGCCGGAACTGATCGCGCCGCGCAGCACGAGCTTCGCGCCGAACCACAGAACGAGCCCCGTGGCGACGGCGATGAGCACGTCCACGGTTCGTTCCAGCGCCGCGGAAAGGCGTTTGCCTTTCACGTCCTGCCTGAGGTTGCGCTCGCTCTCGCTGGCGAAGCTGGCGGCGAACTTCTCCTCCAACGACAGTGCTTGCACGGTGCGAATGGCGCCGATGGACTCGGCCGCCGTCGCCGCCATCGCCCCCTCCTGACGGCGTTGCTTTCGGGCCACATCCCGGATTCGCCCGGTCAGCGAAACAGTCCGCAGCCAGAAAAGCGGAAGCACCGAGATGGCCAGCAGAGCCAGTTTCCAGTTCATTGCGAACATAAGGCCGATCATTCCGAGGACGACTAGCCCTTTGGCGATGAGCGGCAGCAATGCGGTAACCGCCACGTCTTGCAACATGCCGACATCATTGATGACGCGCATGACGAGGTCACCGGTCCGGGCGCGCGTGTGAAAGGAGAGGCTGAGGTACTGGACGTGACGAAAGAGTTGCTCGCGGACCTTGCGCAGAACGCGCGTGCCGATCTTCGCGAAACCGATGGTTTGCCAGTAGGACGCCAGCGCTCGCAAGCCAGTGATGCATACGACTGCAACGGCGGCACAGGCCAGAAGCGTGGCTGGGTCAAATGCGTCGAACGAAGGAAGCCACGGACGGCGGTTGGAATCCGTCGTGAGAATGCGGTCGAAGACGAATTTCAGCGGCCAGGGCTCCAGCAGGCGCAGCCCGACCTCGGCAAACAGCGCCAGCATCGAACCGGCAATCAGGCCGCGATGCCGCCGGACGTGCGGCCAGAAATAACGGGCGATGCGCCGGAGTCCGGGATCGGTCTCCTGGGTTGGCTCGGCGGCGGCCATGACTAGCGGGCGGCAAGGGTCAGTGCCGCGCTAGCGGGGCTTCCCGCCGACGCCAGGGCCAGCAGTTCCTCCGCGGCGACGCGAGCCCCGTCAAAGTTGAGCGAGCCATCGACGCGTTCGCGAACGACGGTGCGAGGGGTCGCCCGCATGGCGCCGATGGCGGCGCCCAGCGAGGCGGGATCCAATTCGCGTGGATGGAGCAGGCTCAGCAGCCCGAGCCGCTCGAAGGCGCGGGCGCGGATGAGTTGCTCGGAGCGAGGCGCGACGCGCGGCACGCAGACGGTCGGCACCCCGTGCATGGCCGCCTCGGCAAGTGTGTTGTAACCGCCCATGCAAACGAGCGCTTCGAGCGAGCCGAACAGCGTCGGCAGCCGCGGAATAAACGGGTGCAGCAACACGCCGGCTCGGGCTGCCTGGGCATGGAGCAGCGCCAAATCATCTTCGGGTGTCATCGGGCCGGCGATGGCGACGCCGCGCCACGGTGAGCCGGCCGCAGCCGTAATGAACGTTTCGAGCAGCGCGAAGCCGTCTTCACCGCCACCGGTGGTCGCAAGCACGACAGGGCCTTGACGGCAGGCGCGGCGCAGTTCCTCCGGCACGTCGGAAGCGGGGTTCGGGCGGTCGTGATTCACCACGTAACCACAAAAGCAGGCGCGCCGTTCCACTGCCTGCGGCAGTCCGTATTCGGTGATCGGATTGAACACGGATCGCTCGCCGTACACCAGGACGCGATCGTAAAACTCACCTATGCGTTCCTGAAGCCGGTGTCTGGCCCATTCCCGGCAGACGTCGGCCGGTTCGTCCAGGATGTCCCTCAAGCCGAGCACGGCCCTGCCACCGTACTCCTTCAGCCATTCAAGGCCGGCACGGAACTCGCCCCGGGCGCCGAACGGATGCTTGTCCACAAGCACCACGGCCGGGCGGAAGGACTTCACCGCGGCCTGGAGGAGCGAAGCGCGCAACTCGCGGATTTCATCTGTGGGCACCGGCAGCCTGCGGGATTCGTATTCGTCGTTGCCGGTCTTGCGCAGCCCGGGCAGCTTGAGCACTTCGACGCGCGGCGGCAGCCCGAGGCGATGGGCGTCATCGGTGCTGCTGGCCAGGAGCACCAGCGCCTGCGGGCACAGCTCGACCAGCGCGGCGGCGATGGCCATGTTGCGCCGTGTGTGCCCCAGGCCCATCCCGTCATGGGAGTAGAACAGAAAGCGATGGCTGGAGGGGCGCGGCGGGTTCATGTTCACTCCGATTTGCCGCTCGGGAGATCGCCGGCGTTGGTAGCGGTCACAATCTGGAATTGCTGCGTGAACAACTCGCGCGCGTCGCGAGGCTTGCCTTGGATGGGATTTGGGAACTGGAAGCGCTTCACAACAGCGACCTGGATGAGCTTTGTCTCGAAAAACTTCCGCAACTTGTCATAGGACCGGCACAAGGCGATGAATTTCGTGCCGTGTTTGACTTCCGCGGCGTCGTCCACGCCGAGGTTGGGCGCGCCGACAAAGGAAACCACGGCATCCAGGTGCTGACTCTTGTTCACGATGCGCGTGAAACGCCGCGGCGACAGGCCCGAGCCGAACGAATATTTCGGCTGATCCTCGGTGTCGAGGTTGTAGGTCTCCTTGATCCGGATGCTGCTGATTTCCTTGAGCCCCTTCTCGAATTCGGCGAGCTGCGCCCGGAGTTCCGGCGCCTTGCTCCGTTCCATCACGATGACGACGACGCGGCCGGTGTTGTTGAGCAGCCGGGCCGTCTCTTCGGCCATCACGCGGCCGATCGTCCTGTGCAATCCTTCGTTGATCGGCTCCCTGGCGAACTGCGAGCGGTAAATCGAATAGCCCGAGGCGCCAATCGCCGCCACGAGGAGAGCAATGAGGGCGGTCCGTCGCATCCGCGGCTGTCGCGGCGGCAAGGCTGTTTTGTTCTCGGAGTGCACGAGGAATCAAAAGCGAAAGCGCACCGGGCCGCCGAGAGGTTTGTCTTCCACGCCGGGCAGCGAAAACGTGTCGAATGTCGAAGCGCTGTTGTCGAAGAAGAGCAGATTCGATTGCGTGCTTTTGTTGTGGCGGGCGTTGATGCGTTCGTCCTTGTCATTGTGCATCCAGAAGCCGTCATAGATCGCCGGCATTCTGGGCATCTGCGCGGCGCGCGTGAGCGTGTTGGGCTTAAGGTTGCCCGAGGCGTCCATCGGGATGCGGGTGAACGGCCACTTGTGCGGCCGGCCGCCGGAGCCGTTGATGCCGTACCAGCAGTGAATATACTTGGTGCCGCTGGCGGTCTCGGAAGCGAAAGGCCAGGCCTTGGCGCCCTCAGGATCGTCCCGGCTGCCGGGTCCGATGGTGTACACCTCCGGCAGACCCGAAGGACATCGGAAAATTGAGGGCCCGGACGGAAGAGCGTAGTAGGTGGGCGACCACTCAGCCTCTGCGTAACCGCTGCGCACCAAGAGCGTGGGCCAGCCCTGCTGATACTCGGCGCCGTTGCGCCTGGAGAAGTCCACCGCCACCAGCGCGTCCTCCTGCTCGTTGGCGTACATATGGATGGCGGCGCCGATTTGCCGCAGATTGCTCAGGCAAGACACCGTGCGCGCTTTCTCCTTGGCTTGCGCCAGCGCCGGCAGCATCAGCGCGGCGAGGATTGCGATGATTGCAATAACGACAAGCAGTTCGATAAGGGTAAAAGCGCTTGCCGGAGAGAATGCGCGCCGCGCGTCCGCGCCGAGTGGGACCAACGCGTACGGAACCGGGCGCTGCGCGGGGGAGAGCTGCCGTCTCATGTGCATGGCGGGTGTACGCATCGCCGACAGCGGCACCCGCGTTAAAGTGGGCTGACTGAACTGTGCCATTTGGAGACGACGGGCCTGGAGAAGCTTTAGGCGGAGATTAGCAGTTTCTAATCCGAGCGCTCCGGCTGAGGACGGCACGCCGCATCCTGAAAAAGCGGTCTGATCCATTAGCACATCAAGCCGGGCGGCGCAAGAGACATTCCACAGAGACATTCCACGGGGCTCGGGGCCGGGTGCGCATCTTGAGTCGGGAAGTCAACAGGAACCCTTGACTGTCCCATGCACGCGGTGGCGTCAAGACGCCGGCCCACGTTTTTCCGCTGCCAGGAATGAGCGTGTGGCGACGCCACTTGCCAGCTAAGAGTCTCCAGAAGTTGGATTGGAGCGGAGGTCTTTCATCCGTGTAACCGTTCCGCCGTCGTTGCTGGCTCGGACATGTTGCCCTCCCGCTGGCGCCGTGCTGCTCGCAGGGCGCTGCGGTGGTTTCTTCCCGGGTACAGGACTCAGTGGGCAACGGCAGCAGCGACTTGGAAACTGTCGCGCAGTGGCGCTCCAGGTCCGGCCAGTTGAAAAGCACCGTGCGGCCGATCTTCAGGAAGGGAATCCGACGGCGCTTCATCCAGGCCTCGCCGGTCTTCGGCGTGCGCCGGAGACGCGGCGACTTCGGGTTTCGTGAGGAGCACCGCACCGTCCTGCGTGACGACGCGCAACGCGTGAACCGTCTTCGGCTTGCCGTCATTCTGCTTCGCGACGAATTCGCGTGAAGGAGTGTGAAGGCCTGGCGCTTGAGCGACCGGCTGAGAGGAAAGTCGGTCCAAGTTTCAGAGGGATTTGCTCAGCAAGTCAGCAAGGTGGACGGGCGCAGCTCGTAGGTAACGCCATTGTCGGACGACCTGCGCGGAGCGGCGCGCCCTACCTTCACGGCGGACGTGTTGGCGCGCGCCGCGGGCCTGTCTAACGCCGACCCCACTCATGGTCGGGTGGGACTTCCTCCAAGGTTGGCGCCTCGACATTTCCAGTGTCCACAAAACCGAAAGTGTCTCGGCGAGTGTAAACATTTCGTCCGCGAGTGAGCCCACGGCATTCAACCTTGTCGGCCCTTAAGCAATTAGAAATCAGGGAGCTAGGCGCCCAGCCTCGGCCCCAGGAAGTGCGTGGCACAGCCCTTGCGAGCCAAAACCGGCGGCACCCAGGGCGAGCAGTCGCAAGCCGAACACGCGGTCGAACCAAAGCATCGGGCATGAAAGCAATCAGCGAAATCAATTTCAAAACACGAGGCCGATTTGCCTCAATCTTTGGCCTGTTGGTTGTAGCCGGTCTGTGCGGCTTCGGGCTAGATGCCCGGAGTGAAGGACCTGGCAAGGTGGCAGGCCGGTTTTTGGTAAAACCAAAGGTCCACGTTGCCGACGAGCAGGTGCAAACGCTCCTTCGTTCCCTCGGGGCCCAACAGCAAAGCGCCATCAAGCAGATCGACGTGCGCATCGTTTCGGTACCTCCGGGCCACTCGGATGCCGTGCTGAATGCGCTCAGTCACAATCCGAACATAGAATTTGCCGAGCCGGACTTGCTTCTCCTTCCGGATGCCACACCCAGCGACCCCTACTATTCGCTCGAATGGCACCTGCCGAAGATTGAAGCGCCCGCAGCCTGGGACATTACCACGGGCAGCAGCAACGTAATCATCGCCATCCTGGACAGCGGCGTGGATAGCACTCACCCCGATCTCGTGCCGGTCCTGGTACCTGGCTGGAACTTTTTCGACAATAACTCGGACACCTCGGATGTGACCGGCCACGGCACTGCTGTCGCGGGACAGGCAGGCGCAGCCAGCGACAACGGCACCGGCGTGGCGTCAATTGTATGGGGTGGCAGGATCATGCCTATCCGGGTCAGCGACACCAATGGCTACGGGAGCCTTTCGGCCATGGCCAGCGGGCTGACTTATGCTGCGGATCACGGCGCTCGTGTTGCCAATATCAGTTTCCGGGCCAGCGGCAGTTTCACCGTGAGCAACGCGGCCGCTTACTTTCAGTCCAAGGGTGGCGTCGTCACGATTTCAGCGGGCAACGAAGGGGCGCTCGATGTCTCGGCTGACAATCCGTTTGTGCTCACCGTAAGCGCGACCGACGCCAATGACGTTCTGGCTTCGTTCTCGAACACGGGGAACAACATCGATGTTGCCGCGCCCGGTGTGAACATCATCACTACGGCCCGCGGCGGTGGTTACGGCTCCGGCACTGGCACTTCTGCTTCAGCGCCTATCGTCGCAGGGGTGGCAGCCCTGGCTATCGCGGCTAATCCCAGTCTTACGGGTGTGCAGGTGCAGGAAATTATTAAACAGTCCGCGGACGATTTGGGGACGCCAGGATGGGACACGAGCTACGGTTGGGGACGTGTCAATGCTTACAGGGCCGTACTGGCGGCGCTTGCGACCCCAGGGGGTAACACGAATGCGCCGCCTGACACCGCTGCGCCAAGCGCGGCCATCACTGCTCCGGCCTCAGGCAGCGTCGTAACGGGAGTCGTGACCATCAATGTCAGCGCAACTGACGACGTCGGGGTCACCCGGGTAGAATTCGACATGAACGGAGCGATGGTCGGCACGAACTCCACCGCGCCCGCTGCGTTTTCCTGGGACACCAGCAGCTACACCAACGGTTCTTACAACCTGCAAGCGCGCGCGTATGATGCCGCCGGCAACATGGGTAGCTCGGCGTTCACAACCGTTACGATCCAGAACGTCACGCTCGATGTAATTGCACCGACGGTTCAAATTACTTCCCCGACCAACGGTACCGCTGTTGCTGGGAAGTCGATGAAGGTGTATGCGACGGCGAACGACAATGTAGGTGTGACTCTCGTTCGCCTTTTAGTGGATGGAAAGGTCTACGCCAGCAGTGCCTCTGCCTCGCCCGTGTTCACCTGGCAGACGAGCAAACTTACGCGCGGCTCGCACTTTCTGCAGGCCGTCGCCTTCGACGCGGCTGGGAATTCCACCCGTTCCGCTGCGGTGACGGTTTACAAGTAAAGAGCTCAGGGAGGAAGCAGCAATGCCCGGTAGAACCGCCAGGGAAGGCTGCTCGCCACAGGATCGGTGATCACGAGCGTGCCGTTGGTGTTGAAAACCAGGGACAGGCGACTCCAGAGATCCGGCTTCGCCGGATTGCCTGACGCTTGCACGTCGTAATCACTCTCAGCGGGCCCCGTCAGCGTAAATTGAAATTGGCCATTGGCGAGCCTCGGCGAGATTAAGCGAGTCAGGATCGTTTCAATCCGAAGGGAGATTTGGCCCGCCTCGCCATCGAAGCCATCGACCGCGATCTGGAATACCTGGCCCGCTTCCACGTCGATTGTCAACGGCGCTCGTGAGTATCCCGGCGAGTGGGTCGATGTCATCGCTGCTGGCGACTTCCGTGAGGCTGGACAACGCCGTCCATGACCTCAGGAGAGGCTACTGATGGGTTACGGCAGTAGCAATGCTCGATAGAACCGCAAGTTGGCTGGCGCGGGATCGGTGAACTGGACGGTGCCATTCGCGTTCGTGAGCAGCCGCAACATTGTCCAACTGACCAGATCGCTGGAGGTCTGAATTTCGTAGTGATCGCCACTGCCGCCCGTGAGCGTGAGTTGATAGCCGCTGCCGGGCTGCGGCACGATGGCGGTGAATCGAGGCTGGATTTGCGAGCGCCAGTTCACCCGGAAGGTCCACTCCGCTCCGCCAAAGCCATCCACCGCGATCCGATAAACCGTGCCGGCGGTGGCGTTGAAGTTGAGTTTGCTCCCAGGCTGGATGCCCCCGTAATGATTACTGGCCACGAGCGAGAGGCTTTGCACCTGGGTTCCCGTGTACACCGCCAACAGCGTGTCCAACGGGCTACCGGCAGTGTCAAAGTCCACCGTCCCGCTGCTGGGGGCGGTCCACCGATACCAAACCGAGTGGCCACCCGGCTCGCCCGCGTGGTCGGGTTCTCCGGTCTCCATCGTGGCGTTGAAATTGTTTCCACTGGTCGTCCCGGAAGCACCGCTTAGCAGTGTGGCGTTGGCGAGATTGTTATTGATCGGGCTCCCTTGCGCCCAATTCAGCATGACCGTGCCGATTGCCCCGCCATACCCGTCCACCGCGATGCGGTAGGCCGTTCCAGCCACCGCCGTAAATGTCACCTGGCTCTGCATGAAGTTCACCGAGATATCATCGTTTGTGGCCACCACCGTCAGGCTGCCGATGCTGCTGCCCGTGTAAACACCCAGCAAGGTGTCAAACGTGCTGCCGAGTGTATTGAAGGTCACTTGGCCGCCAGTGGCAGGCGTCCATTGATACCAAATCGACCTGCCTCCTGGATCGCCCGCATGATTCGGTTCGCCTGACTGCTTGGTGGCATTGATGTTGGAGCTGTTGGTGCTACCAGCACTGCCGGAAAGCGCGGTCGCGCTGCTGAAACTGTCGTTCGCCGGCGGCCCCGTAACCTCGGTCCAATTCAACACCACCGATCCGCTAGCGCCGAGGTAGCCGTCCACCGCGATCCGGTAGGTCGTTCCAGCAGTCGCACTGAAGGTCACGCGGCTTTGCGAATTGACTTCCGGTATGATTTCGTCGTTCTCGGCGATCAAAGTCAGTCCGCCCACACTGGTGCCGGTATAGACTGCCAGCAAAGTGTCGAAGCTGCTGCCGACCGTGTCGATGACAGCGGTTCCGCTGACCACAGGCGTCCACCGGTACCAAACTGATTTTCCTCCGCCGTTGCTTGCGTGATTCGGCTCACCACCTTCCTTGGTGGCGCCCACATTCGAGCCGTTGGTGCCGCCCGTGGTGCCGCTGATCGCAAAGGAATTGGTAAAAAAGTCATTCGGCGGACCCATCCCGAGCGTGCCGGTCACGACGACATCGTCCACATACCAACCTTCAAAACCCACCGATGCGTCGCTGAGGAATTCGAACTTCAAGGTGCGCAGTCCGCCCACAAAACTATTCAGGCTCATGCTGATCTGGGTCCATGCTGTGGCCTCAACGCTATTTGTCCAAACCCCCTTGCCGTCGATCAAGACCCGGGCCTGCTCGACACCGCTTTCGATTGATGGGATTTTGAACCAGAAAGTTAAGTTCGCAGCGGAAAGTCCTCCCAGATTGATCGGCCGGCTCATAAACGCGCTCATGTCGTTCTGGTAAGTCGGGCTGGCGGTCGTGCCACCAAAGCCAAACCCCGCGCAGTATGCCTTGCGACCGCCCCCGTGCGCGCCTTCGCCACCAAAGGCAGCATCGACCGTGTTCCAATAGGCGGTCTGCCCGAATGGATCGGTGTCCCCCACTGTCCACCCGCCGCTGGCTGGAAATGAGCTTTCGAAGTCCTCAGAGAAGATGACGACCTGCGCAAAAACTTGCGGTGTCGCCAGGAGAGCTACGGCTAGCCAGAGACTGTGAAGAAACACTCGGCTAAAACCATTGGCGGAAGCCCAAATCTTCTGTGTCTGAAAAATCCTGCTTGTTGCTTTCATATATTTACTTCGCGTTCAGCACGCTCCCCGCGGCTGCCAGCTTCGCCTGGTCTGCCAAAGCGCGCTTCGGCTGCCAGGCAGTTGATCCACTGGATTGCCGAAACTCAATTAGCACTGGCTTGCTGCCCTTTCGCCAACAACAGGGCGCGCGTGTTCTGTAGCGCCTCCGCCACCGCTGCACTCGGGCTGACCGCCAGCAATTGGTCGATGATCGTGACCCGCTGGTTGATCTGCTCGTTAGACATCCCCCCCCCTGCGGGTGTGCTGTAAAAGTTCTGGTTGCTGGCCTCCAAGTGGTAGCTCTTTGCTCCGGAGCCAATCGGAACAGCCGCGTTGTCCGAACCGGTATCACGGATGAAGTACCGCTCTCCACCCAGGGCCGCAGCGGCCACGATCCAATGTCTCTCGGAAATCGTGCCGGAGCGGGCCAGTTCCACAAGGGCCGCGCTGGCGTCCGAGTACTGCACAGCCACCTGCGCCAAGACCTCCAGCGCCACGCCAAGAGAACTACTTCTAGGCGCATCCTGAGCAAGCCGGATCAGGGCAGGAATCCCTTCTCCCGACGGCAGGTTGGCCAAGGCCAACGCCGAATAGTAACTCCATTTCGAAGCACTCTTTTCCAAGTCCACTGCGACGCTGGAATCGCCATAACTCTGCAATACCTGAAACAATGGACCTACGTCCCATCCGCGCAACTGGCCAGCGGCGGCCTGCGCCAAAGTTTCACGGACCGCTGTTCCTATTTGATCCCGGTACTGCCCCGGCGCCTGCTGCTCCAGGTAACGAGCCAAACGCGCGATTTCTGACGGAACCGACGTGGTCTTCAACGTCTCCGACATCAGCGCCAGGGCTTCCGGGCCGCCGATTTGTTGCAACGCGTCGAAAAAGGCCGAACGCAAGGACGAATAACCCAGCGAACTCCCGCCTCCGAAATTCAAGTCCCGATTTTGCTCCAGAAACTCTCGGATGGCGGGCACCGCCGTGCTGCCCTGCTGGATGAGTTGCTGGAAGCCTTGCTTCCACTGATCGGCCTGTTCTGCGCTGAATGGTCCCCGGCTCAAATCAAGCTGCGTGAGACTCGTCACCAACTGGCGAGTGTACGGCGTCGGCTCAGGGCGCGTCGTTTGCGTCTGTGCCGGAGCCGACCGGGCCATGGTCTTCGTCGCTGTCGGAGCAGCGGGTGCGGCGGTGGCCTCGGCCGAGGACACTTCCCGCACCTCTACGACCTCTTCCGGCTGAGCCGCAGCAGGGGTTGCCTGCCGGTCATCCTGGATCGCCGTCTCCACCCCAGGGGGAAGGAGCGGGTGCCGTGACTTCCACCATTGAAAGCCAACCGCACACCCCAGTGCGACGACGCCAGCCAGAACTGCGTACTTCACCGGCTTTCGGACCGCTTCCGCCTGATGCGCCGCTGGCCGAACACTTCGCGGATCCCGCAATTCGTCTTTCATGTTTTATCCTGCATCTAGTGCAACGTTCTCACGGCAGCCTCTCCCCCTCCGACGGGGGAGAAGGTGCCCGCAGGGCAGGTAAGAATCCTACCTGCTTAGAACGTGTGCGGGCAAGGGCTTGACTGCACGAAGCCATTGCCACTGGCCGCAGTCGCCAGCGCATTCTTCAATGCCAGAGCGTGGGCGCGTTCCGCATGACCGCTGGGGATGGACCCGAAATGGCCGAGTAGTTCGTTCGCCTCGTTCATGACGTCGTTCAGCGGCGCAAAGCCCTGCGCATTGGCGCTCGTGGTGCCAGGAGCGTAGATCAGCGCATTCGCGTCCGCGGTCCGGCCCGACTCAAGGTTGAGTTTCACGCACGCGAAGTGGACGGAAAGACTGTAGGCCGCGTTCACTGCATTCCCGCCCTGCATCCACTCCCTCAATTTCGGATAACTGGGCGGATCAAACTCCGTTCCGTTGGCATTCCGCAGATTCAAGGCGGTCAACATGGCCAACTCCGGCGCTGCCCCGTTCGGTGCGTCGTTAATCAGATTTTGACCATTCGGGCTACGCCAGAACCCAGGTGTGCCGTCAGCGCCACCCGGCCCGAAGCAGACATTGCCAAACTTCCTCGTCACAGAGGTGCTTCCCAAAGTCACGGACTGTGTCCTCGGTGTGATGCTGACCCAAGTGGACTGCGACGGCATCGACTCAGTCACCGTGTAATTCCCAGGCGGTATATTGTTGAAACAGAAAGTGCCGTCGGCACCGGTGAAGCCTGTGAGAGTGACGTTGTTCGGGCCACCAGTCAGAGTGAATTTCCAGCCGGCAATGCCCACCTCGCCGTTGTTTTGGAGTCCGTCCGCATTGGAATCATAGAACTTCACGACGCAAATGTTCGCCCCGCCGCACGCCTGGACCGTGATCACTTGGCACTGGTTCACGCTATTGCTGCAAGCATCGGTCGCCGTCCAGCAATTCGTGACGAAGTAAGCCTCAGTCGCGCCGTGCGCCGAGATGTCTTGACGGCAAGTCAGTGTTGGCGTGCCGCAGTTATCGGTAGCAGTCACACCCTGGGCGTTGCACGGCCCCGGTATCGGCCCGCCACACGGCACTGTCGTATTCCCTGGCACGTTGTGCAGCTCCGGCTGGATCGTGTCATTGACCGTGATGATCTGGTCGCAGGAAGCGTTGTTGCCGCAGTCATCGGTGACGGTGTAGGTGCGCTTGATGGTGCCGCCGCAGGCCCCGCCGGTGAGCGGGCCGTCCAGGTGGCTCAA
>Ga0134127_10000270_pt1 | contig 55543 bp, 45 predicted proteins | sample KB31753_FD_96459 | JGI IMG/M metagenome (GOLD analysis project Ga0134127, IMG submission 96459) | Terrestrial soil microbial communities with excess Nitrogen fertilizer from Kellogg Biological Station, Michigan, USA - KB3-175-3 | ecosystem: Environmental > Terrestrial > Soil > Unclassified ...
AAAATATTCAGGTGCCTATATCGGCGGTGTCCACCTCTTCCCATTCCGAACAGAGAAGTTAAGCCCGCCAGAGCCGATGGTACTGCAGTAAAATGTGGGAGAGTAGGTCGGTGCCAAATCTTACCACCCCGGCTATCCGGGGTTAATGAAAGCCCTTCAGGAAACTGAGGGGCTTTCTTTGTTTTATACCTTTTCCCATTGCGGTTAAAGTCGTGCATAAACCGATGAACTTTTTTTGTTTTTAATCGTTACCTTTACACACAGTTTGATAACCGGTATCATCCGGATACGTGCCGATACGCTAAATCTTATTTATAAACTAAAAGCTGATGATATTTTTTGAGGAAAAACGCCGGGAAGTGATGAGCCATATTGAAAAGTTCATGCTTGAAAAAATGCATGAATATCTGAAGCCCATTGACACGATCTGGCAGCCTTCGGATTTCTTACCCGATTCATCACGCGATACCTTTTTTAGCGAGATTAAAGAACTGCAGGAGAGCGCCCAGGGATTATCTTACGACCTGTTAGCCGTTTTAATTGGTGATACGATCACCGAGGAAGCGCTGCCTACCTACGAATCGTGGCTTACCATGGTAGAAGGTATCTCAAAGAACGAAGAAGGCGGCTGGATGAAATGGACCCGCCATTGGACGGGTGAAGAAAATCGCCATGGCGATCTGCTTAATAAATATCTATATCTTTCGGGACGCGTTGATATGCGAATGATGGAGGTATCAACACAATACCTTATTTCGGATGGGTTTGATATCGGTACCGGCCACGATCCGTATCGTAATTTTATTTACACGTCTTTCCAGGAACTGGCCACCAATGTATCGCACCGCCGGGTAGCCTCACAGGCAAAAAAGGACGGCGACACCTTATTATCGAAAATGTGCGGCGTTATTGCCGGCGACGAAGCCCGTCACGCCAAGGCTTATAAGTACTTTATCGAAAAGATATTTGAGGTGGATCCCAACGAAGCTATGCTGGCTTTTGAGGATATGATGCGAAAGAAGATTGTGATGCCCGCACATTTTTTACGGGAGGTAGGGCTGAAACTTGGTCAAACCTTTGGTCATTTTACCGATGCCGCACAGCGACTAGGGATTTATACCGCCATAGATTACGTCGATATTTTAAAAGAACTGATCGCCGACTGGCATATTGAAAGCATGGCCGATCTAAATGAATCTGGCGAAAAAGCGCGTGATTATATTATGAATCTACCGAGCCGTCTATTGCGTGTTGCGGAGCGCATGAAGAACCCAATGCTCGAATATAAGTTTAGCTGGATTAACGGCTAATCGGTTAATCAGCTATATTCGAATTTGTGATTAGAAGCGCTGATTCTCGATCCCTGTATTAAATCTATTTCACCCCTCTAAAATTAAGTTCATCCCTTTGTCGCCCGCAAGCTGTTCAAATAGGCCATTTAAAATAGACTCAATAGTAAGTGCGTTTACATCGTCAATATAATCAGCAGCCCTGGTAACGTACAACTTTGTCCCTTTTACTTCTATTCTAAATAAATATTCTTCATAAAGATTAGGCTGGTTAATTTCGATAAAGCTCCTCCTATGCTCAATGTTAAAGCTGAGATTAACCTTCCGCTGTTGCTGAAATTGCTGGTTTAGCTTTTGCTGCAACAGGATAAACAAATCATCGGTTGTTATTTTGGAATGGATATCGATTATTTTCATTTTTGTTATATAACAGTACTACACCTGCCAAAAAAAAATGTTTTTACAATCACGAAACTGATACGATTTTTACATAATCGAAGTAGAAAAAGGGATATTTGTTTTACTTAATCATCAACTTATGCAATATAAATTATTGGGTCGCTCGGGCCTTAAAGTATCGGAGTTATGCCTGGGCACCATGGGCTTTGGCACCGAAGGCGGCTGGGGCGCCGATAAAGACGTCAGCTTCACCATTATGGAAACGTTTGCTAATGCCGGGGGCAATTTTATCGATACCGCAAATACCTATAAATTGGGCATCAGTGAAAAAATCATAGGCGAATACATTAGTAACCATGACCGCGATTATTTTGTGCTGGCTACAAAATACACCTTGAAAGACAACATTACTAATCCCAATGCATCGGGCAATAACCGCAAAAATATGATGCGCAGCGTGGAGGAAAGCCTGCAGCGTTTAAAGACAGATTTTATAGACGTGTTGTACCTGCACATCTGGGACAACCTAACGCCCATCGATGAAGTATTGCGCGGCCTGGATGACCTGATCAAACAAGGAAAAGTAAATTATGCTGCCATCAGCGATACGCCGGCTTGGGTGGTTTCAAAAGGAAATACGTTGGCCGAACTGATGGGCTGGAGCCAGTTCATTGCCTTGCAGGTGGAATACAGCCTGATTGCGCGTACGCCCGAGCGCGAGCTGATTCCAATGGCCAAACACTTTGGGATGACGGTGACACCGTGGGCGCCTCTTGGCGGCGGTGTGCTAACCGGAAAATACCTGCGTGGTGAGCAAGGCCGGATAAAGCCCGAAAGCAAGCGGTTGGACGACCGCAGCACCAAAATCACCAAAGCCGTAGTGGCGATAGCGGACGAATTAGGTGTTTCGCCTGGCAACGTTGCCTTGAAATGGATTATGGAGCAGGGCTTTTCGTCAATTCCTGTCGTGGGAGTAACTAAGGTAAGCCAGCTGGAGGACAACCTTAAAACCGTTGACGTGAAGCTTAATGGTGAACACATTAAAAAATTAAATGAAGCAAGCGCCATCGAACTGGGTTTTCCCGGCGACCTTTTTAACGAGGACGCTGTCAAAGTGAATACCTTCGGCGGGTTTTACGATAAGGTTGAGAAGAGGTTCTAATCCCAAATAAACAAAAACCCCGCTGCGTATTGCACAACGGGGTTTTTTTATTCGGCACTTGCTTTATTTCTGTTCTTCTTCTTTTGGCTTTTTACTTTCGCCTTTGCTTTTATCAACGATCTTTATTTCGTTGGTTTCCTTGTCGTAATCCACTTCCATGGTATCGCCTTCGTTAAGCTCGCCTTTAAGTATCTCTTCGGCGATCGGGTCTTCCAGGTATTTTTGAATGGCACGTTTTAACGGGCGGGCGCCAAACTGCGAGTCGTAACCTTTATCGGCAATAAATTCCTTGGCAGCCAGCGTTAACTCTATCTTGTATCCCAGCAGGTGCACGCGGTTAAACAGGTAAGCCAGCTCGATATCGATGATCTTGAATATTTCCTCTTTGCCCAATGAGTTAAACACGATAACGTCGTCTATTCTGTTCAAAAACTCGGGTGCGAAAGCGCGTTTTAACGCATTTTCTATAACGCCTCTTGAATGAGCATCGGCCTGGGTGGATTTGGCAAGCGTGGTAAAACCTACCCCTTGTCCGAAATCTTTTAACTGGCGCGCGCCGATATTCGAGGTCATGATAATGATTGTATTCCTGAAATCAACCTTTCGGCCCAATGAATCGGTCAGCTGCCCTTCGTCCAGTACCTGTAACAGGATGTTGAATACATCCGGGTGCGCCTTTTCAATTTCGTCCAGCAATACCACGGCATATGGTTTACGGCGAACTTTTTCAGTAAGCTGTCCGCCTTCTTCATAACCTACATAACCCGGAGGCGCCCCTACCAGTCGCGATACAGCGAATTTCTCCATGTATTCGCTCATGTCAATTTGTATCAGGGCATCCTCGGTATCGAACATAAAGCGCGACAGCTCTTTTGCCAGCTCGGTTTTACCCACGCCGGTAGGGCCCAGGAAGATGAACGAGCCGATCGGTTTTTTAGGGTCTTTTAAGCCGGCGCGTGTCCGCTGAATGGCGCGGGTCAATTTCTTTATCGCGTCTTCCTGCCCAATTACCTTGCTGCCTACGGTTTCGGCCATATTCAGCAGCTTGTGGCTGTCGGCCTGACCAACGCGTTGTACCGGTATGCCGGTCATCATCGAAACAACCTCGGCCACATTATCTTCAGTTACAGTATACCGTTTTGATTTTGTTTCGGTTTCCCAAATGGCCTTAGCCTGCTCCAGCTCTTCCAGCAAATGTTTTTCGGTATCGCGCAGCTTGGCAGCTTCCTCATATTTCTGGCTGCGCACTACCTTATTCTTTTCAACCTTTATCTGCTCGATCTTTGACTCGATATCCAATATGTTTTGCGGCACATGAATATTGGTGAGGTGCACGCGAGAACCTGATTCGTCCAGCGCATCTATCGCCTTATCTGGTAAAAACCGGTCGGTTATATAGCGTGTAGTTAAGGTAACACAAGCGGTTATCGCTTCCGGTGTATAGGTTACCCCGTGGTGCTCCTCGTATTTTTCTTTTATCCTGTTCAGTATCTCTATCGTTTCATCCGGTGTAGCCGGCTCCACCATTACTTTTTGAAAACGACGATCCAAAGCCCCGTCTTTTTCAATGTATTGGCGATATTCGTCTAACGTTGTGGCACCAATGCACTGGATCTCTCCGCGCGCCAGGGCCGGCTTAAACATATTCGATGCATCCAGCGAACCTGAAGCACCTCCCGCACCTACGATGGTATGTATCTCATCGATAAATAAAATTACATCCGGTGATTTTTCCAGTTCATTCATCACAGCCTTCATCCGCTCTTCAAACTGACCGCGATATTTTGTGCCCGCAACCAGTGATGCAAGATCAAGGGTAACCACGCGTTTGTTAAATAGTACGCGCGAAACTTTCCGCTGAACAATGCGCAGGGCCAATCCTTCGGCGATAGCCGATTTACCAACGCCCGGCTCTCCTATTAATATAGGGTTGTTCTTTTTACGGCGCGAAAGGATCTGCGATACCCTTTCAATTTCCTTTTCGCGGCCTACGATCGGGTCTAAACGACCGTCTTCGGCTGCTTTTGTTAAATCACGGCCGAAATTATCGAGCACCGGCGTTTTTGACTTAATGTCTGATACCTTTTTAGGTTGGCTGAATGATTCTTCTTCTTTAAAGTCATCATCACCTCCTGTGGGCGAGCCCGGCATTTCGTCGGTCACATCATTTTTATGCGACTCAACCTCGCTCTTAAATATCTCGTAGTTTACATTGTATTGCATAAGTATCTGTGATGCGATATTGTCTTCATCACGAAGTATCGAAAGCAATAAATGCTCGGTGCCGATAACATCGCTTTTAAATATCTTTGCTTCAAGGTAAGTTATCTTCAATACTTTTTCGGCCTGCTTGGTTAGCGGGATACTGCCGATATGAACATTTGTGCCGATGGTTCCTTTCACTGCATCCTCTACAGAACGCCTTAACTTAACGGTATCAACAGTTAATTCCTTTAATAATTTTATAGCTACGCCATCTCCGTCCCTGATAAGGCCCAGTAAAAGATGTTCGGTGCCAATATAATCATGGCCCAGGCGAAGCGCCTCCTCCCTGCTATATTGTATTACATCTTTAACCCTTGGCGAAAATTTAGCTTCCATATATGTTCCTTCCAATATTAATGAACGCCCTAATGTATCAAATTGTTTGAATTTTACAGGCGGGTTATTTTACACATATCAACAATATCGCTGCCAACATTATTTGTCGCAAATAAACAGACATTGTTATGATACGCAATCTATAAAAGTTTAAACTCTTAAAAGCAGTTTTATAGAGAAAACCTTTATTTACGGCGATTTTTAATACAAAACGGCTAAATATATTCTTTTGATATGGCAGCGGTCAAATAGTTTAATATCCTTATGCAATATCGCCTAACTGCGACAAATTAGCCATTATCTGACATTTCGGCATTAATATTTGTTACAAGTGTTATGTATGTATACGTAAAATCTTCTCAAACTGATTTCGTTTTTTTAAGTTATTATCAAAAATAATTGAAGTATGCGATTTACAAATAAGATATGCCTGGTAACCGGTGGCGGCTCGGGCATCGGGAAGGCAACATGCGTGCGACTTGGCGCCGAGGGCGGGACGGTAGTTGTTATCGACCGCGATATAAAAACCGCCGGCCAAACTGCTGATCTGATAAACAAAGCCGGCGGGCAGGCAATGCCTTTCCAGGTCGATATTGGCATTCCCGCGCAAATCCAGCAATGTGTACAAGCTGTGGTTGATAAATATGGCCGCGTGGATGTGCTTATCAACGACGCGGCAATGATGACGTTCAAAAAAATTGTCGACTTGCCGATTGAAGATTGGGACAAGGTGCTTGGTGTAAACCTGCGCTCGGTGTTTGTATTTTGTAAATATTGCCTGCCACACATGAAAAATGGTGCGGTGGTAAATATCAGTTCCGTACACGCACATCAAACTGAAGCCACGGTATTACCTTATGCCGCAAGCAAAGGCGGTATCGAGGCATTTACCAGGGGATTGAGCCGTGAATATCCGGCCACACAAGCCCGGTTTAACTGCGTGGCCCCGGGTGCGGTGGACACGCCGATGTTGTGGTCGAACCCTGAAGTAAAAAATGGCGATGAAAAGATAACCGGCGAAGTGGGCGAGCCGGAGGACCTGGCCGCAGCCATATGTTTTATGGCGTCGGACGAGGCCAAATTTATAAACGGAACCACGTTAGTAGCTGATGGCGGAAGATTGGATATTCTATAACTAATTTATGACCAAAAACACTTTCATGTTTACCACGGGTATCGAAAACAGCTATCCGACCATACTTGTTGAGGGGAAAAAAATTCGCGTCGATGAGATGGAGAAAACAGGCCATTACACACATTGGAAAGAAGATTTTGGCCTGGTTAATGACATGGGGATCGAATATTTGCGCTATGGGCCGCCATTATACAGCACGCATAGCGCGCCGGGGCAATATAATTGGGCTTTCGCCGATGATACCATGGCCGAGTTAAAGCGCCTGAATATAACACCCATTGTTGACCTTTGCCATTTTGGGGTGCCCGATTGGATTGGCGATTTTCAGAATACCGACTGGCCCGATTACTTCGCCGAATACGCCAGGGCTTTTGCAACCCGGTTTCCCGATAATAAATTTTATACGCCTGTCAACGAAATATTTATAGCAGCTACATTCTCGGCGCAGTACGGGTGGTGGAACGAATGCATGAGCAGCGATAAAACGTTTGTTACCGCTTTGAAAAACTTGTGCAAAGCCAATGTGCTTGCCATGCAGGCTATTCTTGAAGTACAACCCGAAGCCACCTTCATACAAAGCGAATCGTCTGAATATTTCCATGCCGAAGACCCTAGTTGCCGCGAGCTTGCCGATTTTTTAAACACCAAGCGTTTTTTATCGCTCGATCTTTCCTACGGCCACCCTGTAAGCGTCTCGATGTATAAATATTTATTGCAAAATGGGATGACCGACGCGGAGTACACCTGGTTCATGAATAATTACGTGAAGGCCAAGTGCATAATGGGCAATGATTATTATGTTACCAACGAACACTTGGTGCACGCCGACGGCAGCACATCGGCATCCGGCGAGATATTTGGCTATTATATTATCACCCATCAATATTTCGAGCGTTACCGCCTGCCGGTAATGCATACCGAAACCAACATTGCCGAGCCTAACTCGGTAGCCTGGCTTAAAAAAGAATGGGCTAACCTGTATCGCTTTAAGCAGGACGGCTTCCCTATCGTGGGTTTCACCTGGTTCAGTTTGATCGACCAGGTAGACTGGGACTCTGCTCTCCGAAACAACGCGGGCAACGTAAATGCTTTAGGTTTGTATGATATTAACCGCAATATCCGTCCCGTTGGCGAAGCCTACAAAAAGCTGATCGGCCTTTGGAAGGATGTGCTACGGGAAGAACGTTTTGGATTACACGTCGATTAATAAATTCAGTTTGCCGTTCGTGTTCGGAACGGGGCGAACCGGTACGAACGGGGGGCGAACAGTGACAAAATACTGTCACCATTTTAATTTTTATTGCTTACTAAGTGTGTCACCCGGCACAGGTGAATACACCCGGTGCTGCACTGGTTCTCAAAAATGGTTTATGTCCAATTTTGTTAGGTTATACATCCATTTTCATTGATATTTGCCGTATGCTATTCGTCTTTTAAGAGAACGGCGGGGCAATAAACTACAATATATATGGCTGACGAAAAGATCATTTTTTCAATGGCAGGGGTGAGCAAGGTGTACCCCCCGCAAAAAACGGTTTTAAAAAATATTTACCTGTCCTTCTTCTATGGCGCCAAAATCGGTGTGATTGGCTTAAACGGCTCCGGGAAGTCGTCGTTGTTGAAGATAATAGCCGGGATAGATAAGACGAATATAGGCGAGGTGGTTTTTTCGCCCGGTTATACCGTAGGCTACCTGAGCCAGGAGCCCGAACTTGATCCCAACAAAACCGTGAAGGAAGTTGTGGAAGAGGGGGTAAGCGAAACGACAGCCTTGTTAAAGGAGTACGAGGAGATCAACGAAAAATTCGGCTTGCCCGAGTATTACGAAGATGCGGATAAAATGGATAAGCTGATGACGCGCCAGGGCGAGCTGCAGGACAAGATCGACGCGGTGAATGCCTGGGAACTGGATGTTAAACTCGAGCGCGCAATGGATGCATTGCGCTGCCCCGACGCGGATACCAAAATATCCGTGCTATCGGGTGGCGAGCGCCGCCGCGTGGCCTTATGCCGGCTGTTGTTGCAGGAACCCGACGTACTATTGCTGGACGAGCCCACCAATCACCTGGATGCCGAATCGATCGATTGGCTGGAGCAGCACCTTAAACTATATAAAGGGACCGTTATAGCAGTAACACACGACCGTTATTTTTTAGACAATGTTGCAGGTTGGATACTCGAACTCGACAGGGGAGAGGGTATCCCATGGAAGGGGAATTATTCGTCATGGCTCGATCAGAAGGCAAAACGCCTGGCGCAGGAAGATAAATCCGAAAGCAAACGACAAAAGACACTGGAACGTGAGCTGGAATGGGTGCGCATGGGGCCAAAGGGAAGACATGCCAAATCAAAGGCGCGCCTGTCCAATTATGAGAAATTAGCGTCAGAAGAAACAAAGGACAGGGAGGAAAAGCTGGAATTGTTTATTCCACCAGGACCGCGACTGGGTAATGTTGTTATCGAAGCGAATGCGGTCAGTAAGTCGTATGGCGATAAATTATTATTCGATAATCTGAGCTTTTCGCTGCCGCCGGCCGGTATTGTCGGTATCATCGGCCCGAACGGCGCCGGTAAAACGACACTTTTCCGGCTGATCACCGGCCAGGATAAGCCCGATTCAGGAACGTTCCGCGTAGGCGAAACGGTTGCTTTAGGCTACGTGGATCAGTTGCACGATGACCTCGATCCCAATAAATCCGTTTGGGAAAATGTGACCGGCGGCCAGGAAACCATCCTGGTGGGCAATAAACCGCTCAACTCACGGGCCTATGTATCCAAATTTAACTTCAACGGCGCCGATCAGCAAAAAAAGGTGGGCGTCCTTTCAGGCGGCGAACGCAACCGGGTACATTTATCCATCACGCTGAAAAAGGGATCTAACGTGCTGCTGCTGGATGAGCCGACCAACGATATCGACGTAAATACGCTGCGTGCGTTAGAGGAAGCGCTGGAAAATTTTGGCGGCTGCGCCGTCGTGATCAGTCACGACCGCTGGTTTCTCGATAGGATTTGCACGCACATCCTCGCATTTGAAGGCGACTCACAGGTTTATTTCTTCGAAGGCAATTACTCTGATTACGAGGAAAACCGCAAAAAGCGCCTGGGGGATATAGCGCCGAAGAGGATTAAGTATAAGAAGTTGACGGTGTAATATCCGCGATTTGGTTTTTTTATCAGATTTGCGAAGTTTTCAAAACTTCGCAAATCTTTCCACCATTTTTTCTTGAGTTATCATTTTACTTACAACCCGGCCGTAAACGGATAACGGGATCTCTTTTCTCCAAGACCTTCATTTTCAAATCTGCACATCTGCACATCCACGCATCTGCACATTGGATATTAACATGTTAGTATTCAGTCGAATGTTAACAAATAAATCACTTACCTTGCACGTTTATATAAAACCTTATCGCTTATTTTTATAGACCGTAAAAAGGTCAGGTATTAATTTAATCTTAAAATAAATTTATGACCTGGAGAAAATTTAGCGGCGAGGTAATATTATCGCCTATTTTAGAAGAAGTAGAACGAGCCATTGAGCGGGAAACCAGCCTGGGCAACAAGCTAAAGGTTTGCATCGGCACCGATTCGCAGGTCAAGGGAAATGTCACTGATTTCGCTACTGTTATTGTTTTTTTGCGCGAGCAACGCGGCGGTTTTATGTTTATCCACCAGGAACGTACCTCCCAAAAAATGACGATCAAGGAGCGCATGCTTACCGAGGTGCAAAAATCGATCGACATTGCTTACAAGTTGTGCGACCTGCTCGACCTTTACGATGTAGGGCTGGAGGTTCATGCGGATATTAATACCAACCCCATGTTTAAATCAAACCAGGCCCTGCACGAAGCCATGGGTTACATATTATCCATGGGCTTCGTGTTTAAGGCCAAACCCGAAGCCTTTGCCAGCTCTTATTGCGCCAATAAGATAGTCCAATAACAGGCTCACAATTTTTTTATTTTTTTTCAACAAAACCATAAAACGTTCGTTTTAAGCTAATAATAGACCTTGTTTTAATTTCCTAAAAATTAAATATTTCTTTTGTTTTATCTAAAAAGTAATTATTAACTTTGTTTTTAATAATAGTTAAGTTTGCATAAAACCTATTTGAATTTTTAACGTACACAGCCAAGTATTTTCTAATTCAAGAATTATGACCGCTATCATCTGGACTCTTGTAATAACCAACATTGTATTAATGTTAGCTAACCGGCTCGATTCAAAAAGAGCTTAAGTTACCTGGTTTTGCATTGAACATACCAACCTAAAGGTTCAGGTATGGCTTTGATATTTAACACGTAGTTCAAATTCTCCCTCTATGCCCGTCCGGCCGGGTTTGGATCCTTAATTATTAATCCTCCCGAAATTAATTGCCAATTGTTAACGTGCAAATAATAATTATTAAAAATTGTTAAACAATCTTTAAAGGTGAATGTTATTTCCATCGACTAATAAATTATTAAAAATCTTGATAATTAAAAAGATCTCATGGAAAAAAAACCATTACCACTATATGTGTTAGCTATCGCGATTGCCTTAAACTCATGTAATTCATATTATAAGGACGTTCCTTATTATCAAAACCTCGACCGGTCGCATGTTTCTGAAGAAAAGATCACCAATTATACACCCTTAAGAATACAGCCCGGAGATATATTAGGTATTGCGGTTACCAGCTTAAACGAAAATCAAACCAATACCAACGCCGAGTTTAATGCGACTTCAAAAAATCCCGCGGGCCAGGATAATCTTGCCGATGGTTTCCGCGTTGATGCCGCCGGCGCTGTGCATTTGCCTTATGTGGGCGCCATGAAAGTGGCGGGGCTAACTCCCGACGAGATGGCCAGGGATTTGACCAGTGGCCTGGAATCGTATTTTAAAAAGCCCATTGTTCATGTACGGGTGCTCAATTTTAAGATATCGGTTTTTGGCGATGTTTTGAGGCCCGATATTTATACCATCCAAAATCAGCATGTTAATATTAATGAAGCGTTAGCCCTGGCGGGTGATTTGAATATTACCGCTAAACGGCAAAACGTGTTGCTGATCCGTGAAACCGGCGGTAAACGCGAATACGTTCCGATCGACCTGAGAAATAAGGATGTGTTCGACTCGCCCTATTATTATTTGAAGAATAATGATATGATATATGTCGAACCCGACAAAACAAAGTATGCAACTGTCGACCCGGGTTATCGCACAACGACATTAGCCATATCCGCAATATCGGCCGCGGCATCCATTATCGTTTCGTTGTTGTTACTCAGAAAATATTAAGATCATGGCTGTTAAAAATGGGAACATGGCTGCCGGCCATTCGAAGGGAAATGACGACAGCATTAATTTCAGGGAGATATTCATTAACTATAGCCGCTACTGGCCCCTTTTTTTGGCGTCGGTAGTTGTGATGCTGATCCTGGCTTCTATTTATGTTAAATTTCAAAAACCGGTTTACACCAGCGTCGCGTCGTTGGAAATGCAGGATAGCAAAGACAAGCCAAACGACGAAAAATCGGCACTGCAGGAACTGGATCTATTTAATGCGCCTAAAATAGTCGAAAACGAGATACAAATCTTAAAATCGCGTCAGCTGGTAAAAGATGTGGTTAATCACCTGCGGCTTTGGACTACTTATAAATCTAAACAGGTGTTAAACGAAAAGGACTTATACGGCTCGTCGCCTGTTAAGATCAATTTCGTTAACGCCGAAAATCTCGCTCAAAATCAATCACTCAATGTTCAAATATTAAATAAAAAGACTTACCAGGTTACATTTAAAGACCAAAAGCCATCCAAACACATTTTTGGCGAAGTAGTTACCGATAGCCTTGGCACATGGGCTATAACAGCCACCCCGTATTTAAGGTTTTATATCGGTAAAACTATACAAGTAAATATCAATAATCCCGAAGGTACCATCCAGGCTTATCAAAAGGCACTGAATGTCGACCTGCAGGATAAACTGGCATCGATCGTCCAGATCACGCTGATGGATCAAAACCCAAAAAGGGGCGAGGACTTTATCAATACCCTTATTTATTATTACAACCAGGCAGAAGTTGCCCAAAAAAATAACGAAACAAAGGCTACGCTTAGTTTTATCGATAAACGGCTCGATTCGTTGCGGGGCGAGTTGAATAATGCAGAGAATAAAGTGGCCGGGTATCGCAGCGGAAACGGTATTACGGATGTTAACGCGCAATCGCAAATTTACTTGCAGGATGCCCAGGCCAACACGGCAAAGCTAAACGATGTAAATGTTCAACTAAATGTGATCAACGGCCTGGAGGAATATGTAAACTCCAGTGGAGACGGCGACGTTCCTTCCACTATGGGGCTTTCTGACCCCAACCTGGTTACGCTCATTCAATCGTTATCCAACCTGCAATTAAAGAAGACCGAATTGCTGGGCAGCCTGCCTCCTGGCAACCCCCAGTTCGACCCGTTAAATAAGCAGATCGCAAGCGTTAAAAACGCCATAAAGCAAAATATAAAAAACATTAAATCAAACCTGATCGCGACGCGGAATTCTCTCCAGGCGGTTAAATCAACTGTTCAATCGTCTATTCAGAGCATTCCGGGACACGAGAAGGAGCTTACCGGGTTAAACCGGCAGCAATCCGTGAAGGAAACCCTGTATAATTACCTGCTGCAGAAGCGGGAAGAAATATCCTTAAGATATGCGTCGTCGCTATCCGATCCGCGGATGGTTGATGTGGCCTATACGCTTCCGCTAAGCAGTTCGAAAAAATATACACCCTTCGCCATAGCATTTTTGTTGGGACTCATCTTCCCCGCCGGGTTTTTATATGGCAGGGAGATCATAAAAAATAGCATCAACAGGCGAAAAGACATTGAGGGGGCCACAACCATACCCGTTGTAGCAGAATTCAATTATATAAAACTGCCTTCGGAAATTGTGCTGAACAACCGGAATAATAAAATAAATTATATACTTATCGAGCAGTTCAGGCATTTGCGCACCCAGCTTAATTTTCTTAACCAGCTATCCGGCAGTGGAAATGTCACCATGATCACCTCCAGCCTGGCGAATGAAGGTAAGAGCTTTATAAGCAGTAACCTGGCAATTTCGCTGGCGAGGTCCGAAAAGAAAACTATTTTGCTGGAAATGGATATTTATAAACCCAAAATATCCAGGATGTTTAGCCTTAAAAACCCAAAGGGGATGTCGGATTACCTGGCGGGAAAGGCCGGTAAAAAAGCCATTATTAACCAGTCAGCCGATTATCCGAATCTCGACCTTATCTCATGCGGCGATTTTGTCGATAATTTTTCCGAGTTGCTGGAACAACCTGCCTTTGCCGAACTGATAGAAGAGCTGAAGCAGGAATACGATCATATTTTAATCGACACCCCGCCCATCCGCAGCATTAATGATGCATATATTATAGCAAACGTTTGTAATGTTACTTTATACGTGGTGCGCTATAACCATACGTCCAAAACCCTGCTGCCCTTTATTCAAAAACTTTATAACGAAAACAAGCTGCCCGGTATGAATATTGTGTTTAATGGTTTAAGGGAAGGCAGAGACGGAGAAGGTTACAAGTACGAGCGCTACGAGTACAACCGGTTGGCAAACTGAACGGGTATTGTTACTTCACGGCAGCGCGTTATGCACGCGCGGGTGCAAGTGAACATCGATGCTAATATCCTTTTAGGATAAGGGGATTAACAAAAGGATAAATTTTAAATTAATAGTCAGTGATCACAAAATTAAGAGGATATTTTAAATTATTAGTTGATAGTAAAGAGCGTACGGCCAATGTGAATTTCAATATATTGGTATCCTTTTTATTGCGGGGTATAAGCATCGCGGTTTCGTTTTTAACCATTTCCTATTCTTTAAAGCTATTGGATACCAGCAAATATGGTATCTGGCTGGCTATATCTACCACCGTGGGCTGGATAAGCATCCTCGATATCGGGCTGGCAAACGGGCTTAGAAATAAGGTGGCCGAATATCTGGCACGCAAGGATTACGCGCAGGCTAAAATAGCGGTTTCGTCTACATACGCTATTTTATTTATGATCATGGTACCGGTTATTATCTTTTGTTTCGGACTGAAGATCGTAAACTGGAATTCGGTGTTCAAAACCCGCCTGGACGAGCAGGAATTGTTGCACACGCTTATGGTGGTGTTTATCGGCCTTTCATTGCAATTTATACTAAAGCCGATCTCGTCCATTTTACAGGGCGATCAAAAAATATATAAGTCAAACCAAATCCAATTGGTATGCAACTGTATCCCGCTTATCCCGATAATTTTTTTAAGCGAATATTTGCGCGGATCCATGGTGGCATTGGCGGTTGCTCAAACCATTCTGCCGGTTTTTGTTTTACTGGTATATACCATCATACTTTTTAAATCACGGTATAAGGTAATACGGCCCTCGTTTAAGCACATAAACCTGCGAAAAAGCCGGTCGTTGTTTGGCTTAAGCTTTGCCTTTTTCATCGTTCAAATAGCCGGCGTATTCCTTTATTCAACAACAGAGCTTATTATAACCCGCGAATTCGGCGGATCGGATGTCACGTTGTATAACCTGTTGTACAAATATTTTTCCACTGCGGGGCTGATAATGAATATTGTTTTGGCCAGCTATTGGAGCGCGTTTACGGATGCTTTCGCGCTTGACGACTTCCCCTGGATACGCACCAGTCTTTCCAAACTGATCCGGATCACGCTCATGCTCTTAGGATTGATCGCAGTACAGTTATTATTGGTTAAACCCGTATTTAATATTTGGGTGGGCCAAAAAATACATGTGCCGTTTACTTTAAGCATGGTAATGGCCGTATATTTTGGAGTGAATTTATTTACGGCTGTTTACACCATTGTTTTAAACGGCACCGGAAAGGTGAAAATGCAATCTATCGTATCCATTATTACAGCCGTCTTACATATTCCGGTGGTGTTATTTTTTATCAGGTATTTGCATCTGGGGTTAAACTCGCTTGTTTATGCCAGCTTAATTTGGACCATCGTGCAGGTTTTGATTTGGAAAAATGAGATAAGGATTGTGTTAAACCCCGACCGCAGGGAGCCCGCCACAGACCTACTTGATACCGGCCAGGTACAAATAGTTAATAGTTAGCGATGTATTATTTTATAACTTATCTTTTTGTATTAATCTCGGCTAAAGGGTCGTTCCTTTACTTCTCGAATATCTGGTGGTTCTTCACTGATCTTATGCTGATCTGGGTAGGGCTTGAAAAAAAAAGATTCGATAAAAGGGATCTTAAGATACTTGGTACCTTTTCAGCTATTTATATAGGTTTCTGCACCTTCCGGTCCTTGTTCCTGGTTCATTTACCGTTCGCTTACTGGCTCAGCGATGTAGAGTTCCTGTTTAAATTTATCCTGATGAGTTTTATCTTTTGCGCCGTGCTTAAGGACAAGGCCATATATTACTTAGTCAGGGTGATAACCCAGTTGGCCATAATTTCTATACCTTTTTACTTTTTACAATTGCTGCCCGGTGAAATAGTTTGGAGCATTGGTAAAGCCATTAACCTGCCGCCCCACTTTGGCGGCGACCACTATACAAATTTTATAGTTTTCACCTATGTAAAACAGCATCACATACGTAACTCCGGCTTTTCGTGGGAACCGGGTGCGTTTGGGTTTTTCCTGTGCCTGGCCTTGTTGCTGCACCTGGTAACCAATAATTTTAAGTTCGACAAGAGCGCTAAATGGCTTACATTGGCTATTATTACCACCCTTTCAACTACTTCTTATATCGCGTTGTTGCTTATTGTGTTTTTGTATTATCGTGGCAGGGGCGTAAAATTTAGCACGCTAACTATCTTGTTGGTTCCTATTTTGATCCTTCTGGCGGTGCAGCTGCCATTTTTGTTCAATAAGATCACCTTTATATACAACCGCGATTCGGAAGATATTAACAACATCGAATTTTTGAGCCGCTGGTATCTGGAACGCGGACGACAAATGCCCCTTAATCGTTTCGGAAGCGCATTATACCTCAACCAGCTTTTTGGGGTAAACATGATTTGGGGCATCTCGAACATTTATGAGGATACTGTGCCCATCTTAAAAACGATCAATCTTTCTAACGGCAATTTTATGTTTATGGCCAAGTTCGGCTTGATCGGCCTTATTTTCTTTCTTCAAAGGTGTTTTATTTTATTTCGAAAATACACCTCCAGTATCGAATTAAGTTTGTACGGGGTGCTAACCATACTCATTCTCGGTTTCGGCGAATCCATATTTACCATATCGCTGTTAATGTGCTTCCTTTTCCTGTATTATTATTCGTCGCCCGAGGAGATTATAGAAGAACAAACCGACGAGGCGATACAAATTCCGCCCGTGAGTCCTATACACCTCAATCATAACAGGTCCTTGTTAAACTCAAAAAGTTAACGCTTGCGAAAATGTATTACCTGGTAACATATCTTTTCCTGTTAATTTCGTCGAAAGGATCGTTCCTGTATTTTTCCAATGTGTATTGGTTCGGCACTGATCTGCTGCTTCTATGGGTAGGGCTTGACAAGGGCCGGTTCGTAAAAAGCGACCTTAAGCTATTTTTGGCCTTTTCCACCCTTTATATCGCGTTTTGTACGTTGCGGTCAGTGTTTCTCACACATTTGTCGGTTGGCTTTTGGGTAAGCGATATAGAATTTTTGTTAAAATTTATTTTAGCCGGCTTTTTATATTGTGCGGTTCTTAAAGAAAAAGCTGTTTATTATCTCACCAGGGTAATTATCCAGCTGGCTATAATTTCAATACCCTGTTATTTTCTGCAACTGCTTTCGGGCGATTTGTTTCCTGCGATTGGCAGAATTTTCAATTTCCCGGCGTTATATTCCGGCGTAAATTATACCAACTTCCTGGTATTCACCTACGTGGCGGAGCATGCCGGCCGTAACTCGGGCTTTTCATGGGAGCCCGGGGCTTTCGGCTTTTTTTTAAATATGGGGCTGTTCCTGCATCTTTTGAATAATAACTTTGTTTTCGATCGAAGGGCCAGGTGGTTGGCATTTGCTATTCTAACTACTATTTCAACCACATCTTACCTGGCGCTGGCTGTTATTATATTTTGCTACTTCAGGGCCAGGGGGGTAAAGCTTATTGCGCTGGCTATATTGTTTGTACCTGTTTTGTTCATTTTAGCTTTACAACTGCCATTTTTTTTCCACAAGATCAGCATGATTTATAGCGCTGATGCGAACGACATGACGCGGGTACAATTTCTTAGTAATTGGTACCTGAAACGCGGCTTGCAAATGCCGTTAAACCGCTTTGGCAGCGCACTTTACCTCTACCACTTATTTGGCATAAAGCTTATTTGGGGAGTATCAAATATCTATCAGGAAACGGCTCCCGTTTTAAAAGCGATAAATATCTCAAATGGTATTTTCGACTTTTTGGCAATGTATGGCTTGATCGGCCTTGGATTCTTCCTGTACCGGTGCTTTATTTTTTTCCGCAAATTCACCGAAAGCATTGAACTGAGTATTTACGGGCTGGTATTAATACTGATACTGGCATTCAGCGAATCGATATTTTCGATCCCTTTTACCTTATGCTTTTTCTTCCTTTATCATTATTCGGCACGGGAAAAAATGCAGCAAACATCAGTTACCATAGATGACGACGATATACCCGCCCGCGGATTGAAAGCCGGGCTTAACATAAATTATAGAATTTATAAAACCATTTAGAATGGATCGTAACCCAAGCACCTCTGGCATACATAAGTGCGCAAGCATAGGGACGGTGAATAGTGGTAACTGATCTGCACAATAAACGGCAAAAGCAACATTTATATAGTACCGTTCGTAGTTTTTTAAATAAGGCAGAAATCACTAAACATTGTTTGCAGAATAAAGTTAATGTATCATAAACAATTAAAATAAAATAGATTTTGAAAGTACTTTGGTTCTCATTATCTCCTGGTTTAAGCAGCGCGCATTTGAACAACGACTATAAAGGATGCGGTTGGATAAAGGCATTGGAAAAAAATATCCAGGATAAAGTTGAGCTTTCTATTGTTTTCTATCATGATACATTTGTTGAGCCGTTTACGTTGGGACCGACGCGCTACTTTCCCGTTAACCGGTATAAACACGGTAAATTAACCAAAATTAAAAGGCGGCTTTTAAACGGCATTGAGGATGAACGCGACGTTGAAACGTTTGCCGAAATTGTAAAAAAAGTTAACCCCGATTTAATACATATACATGGTACGGAAGGGCCTTTCGGATTGGTTCAAAAGCTGGTTAATATTCCTGCCGTTGTTTCTATTCAGGGTACGATAACGGTGTACCGGTATAAATATTTTTCAACCATTTCACATCTCGATGCGCTCCGGTTTTCGAAGTTAAAAGACATTCTCCTTTCCCGCTCTTTTGTAAACGTATACAAGCAGTTTGCAAAGATGGCTGCCAGAGAACAAGAGATTTATGCGCATAGTAAACATTTCATAGGCCGCACGGCGTGGGACAGGCGTGTTACATCGGTTTTAGCGCCTGGAGCAAAGTATTATCACAATGACGAAATTTTGCAGGATCCATTCTATAAACACAGGTGGTCCAATAAATTAAATGCAAAATTGATTTTATTTACCACCAACGGTCCTAATATTTATAAAGGCATCGAAACCCTTGTTGATTGCGCCCATTTACTCGATAAGGTTAAAATCGATTACGAATGGCAGGTGGCTGGGCTGCATAAGAATGATGAAGTAGTGAAAATTGCTGCAAAAAGCATTGGAAAGGCTGTTTCGAATAATATAAACTTTTTGGGTAAGCTGGATGATGCCCAATTGGCGCAGGCGCTGCTGAAAGCAAATATATACGTAGCCGTTTCGCATATTGAAAATAGCCCGAATAGTTTATGCGAAGCACAAATTTTAGGTGTGCCCTGTATCGCTACTCATGCCGGCGGTACAAACAGTTTATTGGAAGACGGTGAGGACGGAATTTTAATACAGGACGGCGATCCTTACTCAATGGCTGGTGCAATAATTGAAATGAAAAACAATTTTGACAAAGCAATTGTATATGGTGAGAATGGCAGGAAAAAAGCATTAAAAAGGCATGATCCTGAAAAAATAACAAACGATCTATTGGGCATTTATAACAACATTTTAAATAGTAAAGAGGGGCAGTATGCAAAGTAAGTTAAAGATTGCGGCGCTCGCATGTTCGTATAACCGGTTAAACAAAACGGCATCCTTTTTAAAAAGCTTGTTAGCTCAGCCAATTCCTGAAAACAGCGAATTGGAAATTTACCTGCTGGATGACAACTCGCCGGATGGAACAGCAAATTATGTGAGGGAACACTTTCCATCTGTACATGTAATTAACGGAACAGGCTCATTGTTTTGGGCCGGTGGTATGCGTACTTTATGGAAGGAGATATTAAAAAAGCAAGATTACGATTTTTACCTTTTATTGAATGACGATGTCGAATTATTTGACGACGCGATCATCCGGTTGTTTGATGCTTACGACCTTTCAGACTATCCTGCAAATATTTTATTGGGCGGCGTGCGCGATCCGAAAAAACAAAAGATGACTTACGGAGGCCTTCAGCTAAAAAACCGGCTTACCGGCGATACCATAATGGTTGAACCCGACCCGGTGGAATTGAAAGCCTGCGACATTGGCAACGCAAACATTATGCTCGTCGACAAAGCAACGGTGAGCAAAATAGGTATTTTCCTGGATTCGTGGACGCATGCATTTGCCGATTTTGATTACACCTTAACCGCAATTAAAAACGGCGTTAAGGTTTGGCTCGCGCCCGGTTATTACGGTTTTTGCGAAAATGACCACGGGGTTAACTGGCTATCGCAGGAAACGCCGTTAAAAAAGCGCATAGAGTATTTATACAGCCCAAAGGGACTTTCCTTAAAGGATTATCTTCATTATTTAAGGAGGCACTTCCCGTTATCCATACCCGAAAAATATATAAAAGCCTGGCTAAAAACCTTTTTTCCGTTTATATACGATAATTTTAAGAAAACGACTGTTTAACTGATTAATAGCTATACAACCTAAATAACACCAGCCTATCCGAATGAAAGTATTGATCATGCATACCGATCTGCGCGTTTATTGGAAGCGCAGGATATATTTTTTAAGGGATTTTTTACAGGCCCACGGAATTGAGCTATATGCTGTAGAATTATTTGGAAAGGGATCGCCATATGATTTCGAACCTTATAGCCACAGCGAAAAATGGTGGGATTGTTTGTTCCCCACGAAAAGTTTTGGCCAGCTTTCGCAGATCAGGATAAAAAAAGCGGTTTTTAGAAAATTAAAAAAGATAAAACCCGATGTTATCATCGCCGGGTCAATTGTATTTTCTTCCGGTGCCCTTGGATTACGGTGGGCAAAAAGAAATAAGAAAAAATTCATCATGTTTGATGACGCAAAGCCGTCGCGTGTACAACGAAATCCGTTGGTGCAGTCCATCAAAACATTGATAACCAAGCAGGTTGACGCCTTTTGGTTGCCTTCAGACGAATATGATGAAGAATGGGGCGCCTTATATGATAAAGACGATATTCACTTTTTTTATGGTTTTGATTGCATCGATAACGACCTGTTTAAGCCAGAGGGTGAAAAGAAGCTTGACAACGGAAAAATAATCTGCGTTTCGCGCCTGGTTGAAAAGAAAAATATACCGGTACTACTGGAATCATGGAAGCTGATCGAACAAAACAACGACTTTTATAAATTGAGCATTGTCGGCGATGGGCCGATGCTTAACCGGTTAAAAGAATTGGCAAAATCTTTAGGCCTTAAACGCGTGGAATTTACAGGCGCTGTAGCTAACGAGCAGTTGCCAAAATATTTGCACGACGCAGATGCGTTTATTTTACCAAGCTTAGACGAAAGCTGGGGCCTGGTGGTAAACGAGGCCATGGCGGCCGGTCTGCCGGTATTGTTAACAAGTAAAATAAATGCCGCGGCTACGCTTTTAAAAGATGGCGTTAACGGGTATTTTATTAATGTAGATAATCCAACAGATATGAAACTGCAGTTGTTGGTATTTATCAATTTACCTTTAGCGGCTAAAAAACAAATGTCGGATAACTCGTTAAAAATTATCGGACAAATGGATTTTAACTACATGGGGCAGCAGTTACTCAGCGCGTTAAAAGTTTTAGAGTCCCGACCCCCTAAACCGCTTAAGTTTTTACCCCACTTTATTATTAATTTATGGTATGGCCAGTTCAATACCACCGGTTGGGATAAACCCGAAAAGTCGGCGATATCTTAACGGTTATAAGATATACTTATTCAAAATTTAATGCCTTTACCTTCAAACATAATCGCCAATGCTGATGATTTTGGTTGGAATACATCCGTGAACAAAGCCATCTTATATTGTTTTGAGCAGGGTTATATTAACAGCACCTCGTTAATGACTAACAAACCTGGTTTTGAGGACGCTGTGGGCATGATCCATACACATTCCACAATTAAAAATATTGGTGTGCATGTGAATATATACAGCGGTAAGCCGCATACCGATTTCCCCAATAAATATTATTTATTGAACAACGGCGACTGGGACCTGGAAAAAACTAAAAAAATGATTAAATTCATGAGCCTTGCAACCAAAACCTATTTCTTTAACGAGGTTGAGGCCCAGGTAAAAACCGCTCTAAACGCAGGCATTAAAATCACCCACCTCGATTCGCACCTGCACTTACACACCTTGCCGGAATTTTACAAATTATTTATTGAGGTTGCCCGCCGATATAAATTAAAACTGAGGCTGGCTCAAACATACAATGAGGGGAACTATTTAAAATTTCTTTATCGCAGGTATATTAACGGCAAAATAAAAAATGCCGGCTGCAACTATTCCAATTTATTCGAAACCGCTTATCATTTTATACATCATACAGCTAAAGTAAAGCATGCCCCTACCATTGAAGTAATGCTCCATCCCCAATATACGGAGTCGGGCGAGTTGATCGACTTTTACTCCAAATCAACCATGACCGACTGGATTGCGTGTATCGAGGCCCTAAAAGGTTAAGCAGCCCCCCGCTTTTCGCCATTTCAAATCATCAATCGCCAATTGAAATTAATTTATAGTTATTAATTGTAATTAATCGAATATACTTACTTTCTTTTTGTGTAAAAGTGTATATTGAATAGGACAATTTAATCTACACAAATATAACGGTAAGGCTTGCCTCAGGCTAATAGTAACCGCCTCCACCCTGAGCGGAATAAAAGCAATTTTTTATTAAATAACGGCTTTTCGTTGATTTTGAGGCCCTTGGGGGCCTTTTTTGTTTACCCATCTCGAATATTTCTTTTTCGTTAATAACAATCCTGCTATTCGGTCTGGTAATTGCATTTAGATTATTAAAGTTAATTAAAGATAAATATCTAAAAGTAATTATTAAGATAAGTAAACTAAAAATTAAATAAATTATACAAATGGAAAAGTTATCTACAGTTCAACTATCTGGTTATTCAATTTTAAATTCTGATGTCAATAAACTTAAATACGATAGCAAATGTATTATAAATACTGTTAATCAATATTCGTACATTATTGCTGAAAATGATAAAGAATTTAAAAAAGCGTTGCTAAACTCTGATGTTTTGCTTCCGGATGGAGTAGGCGTAGTTGCTGCTGTAAAGCTTTTAAATAACCAATCCATTAAAAAGATAGCCGGTGCAGACGTGCACGAACATTTTTTAAATAAGCTGAATGCCGAGGGCGGAAAATGCTTTTACCTGGGTTCGTCAGATAAAGTTTTATCCATTATAAAAAACAGGGTAAATGAGCAATATCCCAACATTAAAATCGGCGTGTACTCGCCGCCATTTAAGGCTTCTTTCTCCGCAGAAGAAAACGATGCGATGATCAACGCCGTGAATGAGTTTAAACCGGACGTTTTATTTGTTGGTATGACCGCACCAAAACAGGAGAAATGGATCTATGCAAATAAGGAGCGGTTAGATGTAGGCGCCGTGTGTGCCATCGGCGCTGTTTTTGATTTCTTTGCAGGCACCGTTAACCGCCCGTCTGAGTTTTGGCGCAATATGGGGCTGGAATGGTTCATCCGCCTCGTGAACGAGCCGAAACGCATGTATAAAAGATATTTGGTGTATGGGCCGGCTTTCGGAATGCATCTTTTAAAACAAAAGGCCAATCAACTTTCACAGAAACTTGTTCCAGGCTACACACCTCAAACCAAACTGAATTTGAATTAATTTAATTCGCACAGACCCGGTACACTATAGTTTTCCTTTTGATTCATTTGATCATTTGGAAAACTATTTTTTTTTTGGCGTGTTACTTATCTGATTTATCGTATTATTAACAACTCGAAATAATATCTTAATTTGACTTTACAAATACTAATGCATCTACTCACATGAAGAAAAAAGCTTTAATCACAGGGATTACGGGCCAGGACGGCGCATATTTAGCTGATCTGCTCTTGTCAAAAGGTTACGAAGTGCACGGGATAAAACGCCGAAGCTCGTTATTCAACACGGATCGTATCGATCACTTATACCAGGACCCGCACGAATCGCAAATAAAGTTTATTCTGCACTATGGTGACCTGACAGATTCCACCAATATCATCCGGATCATACAACAAGTACAGCCCGACGAAATATATAACCTGGGCGCAATGTCGCATGTGAAGGTAAGTTTTGACACGCCTGAATATACCGCCAATGCCGATGGAATAGGCACGTTGCGGATACTTGAGGCGGTACGCCTTTTGGGGTTAACAGAAAAAACACGCATCTACCAGGCTTCAACGTCTGAATTGTATGGCCTGGTGCAGGAAGTGCCCCAAAGCGAGCGGACACCGTTTTATCCTCGGTCACCATACGCCGTAGCCAAGTTATACGGTTACTGGATTACGGTAAACTACCGGGAAGCTTATAATATGTATGCCTGCAATGGCATATTGTTTAACCACGAGAGCCCGCTGCGTGGCGAAACATTCGTTACGCGCAAAATTACCCGCGGCGCCGCTAAAATTGCAATGGGGCTGCAAAACAAGTTGTTTTTGGGAAACCTGAATGCTCAACGCGACTGGGGGCACGCAAAAGACTACGTGGAAGCAATGTACCTGATATTGCAGCAGGACAAGCCCGAAGACTTTGTGATTGCCACAGGTATCACCACCACTGTGCGTGATTTCGTTCGCATGGCATTTGCCGAAACAGGCATTACCATCGAGTTTCAGGGCGAGGGCGCCGATGAAAAAGGATACGTGGTAAGCTGCAGCAACCCCGACTACCAGCTGGAAGAAGGTAAGGAAGTAGTGGCTGTAGACAAAGAATATTTCAGGCCGACCGAGGTTGAGCTTTTAATCGGTGATCCCCGAAAATCGCAAACCAAGCTGGGCTGGAAACCTAAATACGATTTGAAAGGATTGGTTGAGGAAATGATGGCCGCCGATCTCGAACTGTTCAGAAGAGAACGCCTCCTGGTGGATTCGGGTTATACAATCAAAAATCAGTACGAATAATACCATAACATTTGGTGTATTTAAAAATCCCGTTTAAGTAACGGGATTTTTTTTTGCGCGGGATTTAATGTTCTGTAAACCCAGGAATTTATATAATTTAGGACCCGCATGGAAGCTAAAAACAACAAAAAAACCATTTGGGCCTGGTGTATGTTCGATTGGGCCAACCAGTCCTATAACATGGTGATCACGTCCACCATATTTCCCGCGTACTATGTCGCTGTAACCGCAAATGCTAAAAATGGAAACATGGTGACCTTTTTTGGGCATAGGTATGTAAATACCGTGTTATCTACCTGTATTTTGGGATTATCCTATTTAATCGTGGTGGCGCTGCTCCCAATACTAACTTCTATTGCTGATTATAAAGGCAACAAAAAATCGTACTTACAGGCATTTACCTGGTTAGGCAGTCTTGCTTGCGCTGGATTATTTTTTTTCAGGCCGGATAGCCCGTTGGAAATACCGATGATCTGTTTTGGCCTGGCATCGATAGGCTATTGCGGCGGCTTTGTTTTTTATAATTCATATCTTCCTCAAATTGCTACCACCGACCAGCAGGACGCGGTTAGCGCCAAAGGCTTTATTTATGGATTTGTAGGCAGCATCGTAGTGCAGGTATTATGTTTTATCGTAGTGTTGTCGCCAAAAACATTCGGCATAACCAGCGATGACCTGCCCGCACGCATATCATTTTTAATCGTATTTTTTTGGTGGATCGGGTTTGCGGTTATTCCATTTATTAAGCTTCCAAAGGGTGAACCTAATGCGGGCTCGCATAATTATAACGTGCTGACAGGCGGTTTTAAAGAACTGGCGAAAGTATTTGGCAAGATCAGGAAAATGCCGCTTTTAAAACGTTTTCTTTCTGCTTTCTTTTTCTATTCAGTTGGTGTGCAAACCATTATGCTGGTGGCAGCAAACTTCGCTGCCAAAGAGCTGCACATGCCCGACGATCACCTTATCAGCATCATTCTTATCATCCAGGTAGTGGCAATTATCGGCGCCTATCTTACATCCAAATCATCGGCCAGGTACGGCAACGTCAGCACCCTGATCGTGTTAGTTACCATATGGACCATCTTATGCTGCCTGGTTTATTTTATCGCCAACGAAACGCAATTCTACATTGCCGCCTTTGCCGTAGGTTTGGTGATGGGCGGGGTGCAGTCACTGTCCCGGTCAACCTACTCTAAATATCTCCCGGTAGGTATACCCGATACCGCTTCTTATTTTAGTTTTTACGATGTTACCGAAAAGCTATCCATTGTTGTCGGGTTGTTTTGCTTCGCTTATGTTGAGTCACTTACGCATGAAATGCGCGATTCGGCCTTAGCGTTGGATTGCTTTTTCGCCCTCGGGTTGTTTTTGTTGATCGTTTTGCTGGTTGCAGAAAGAAAGTTCGGAAGGCGAGTTGTCGTTGCCGCTGTAAATTGATCAAATGCCGCTCCAGTTTGGCTGTATACTTTTGATCAAACCGTTAACAAATGTTGTAGCCGGTGGAAGGTCAAGATAAGGATAAGTAACTTTTGACAGATACAATCCCTGCGGATGGGCGGGAATAATGCTCTTCGGTGTTTTTTTATTGGCCAGATGATATTCAAACTGATCGACGGTCATTTCTCCGCGTCCTATCTCGAGCAGCCGGCCGGTTATTATGCGGATCATCTTGCTTAAAAACCGGTTAGCGGAAATATGAAACCTGATCCGGTCGCCGGTTGCATTTATAAACAAGCTCGCCTCCGACACATAACATAGCGTATGCTCTACCCGGTCGGGGCATTTGCAAAAAGCCCTGTAGTCGGTATAGCTTGGAAGTATTTTAACGGCTCGCTTCATGGCCTCCAGGTCGAGATCTTTTTCTTCATAAAGCGAGCTGAAACCGCTTAGGAAGGAATCCTTATACGTATGGATAAAGTAATCGTACGAACGTCGTATGGCATCAAACCGGGCGTGGGGCTGTCCTTGCATCGGTATAATGTCGAAAACAGCAATGTCATCCGGCAATATTTTGTTGAGCCGGAAAAAGAGATCGAACTCCCAGGTTTTTGGGATATCCGCATGAAAGAAGAACTGGCTGGCATGCACGTGGGCGTCGGTACGTCCGCAGCCTATAATGGCAACTGGTGTTTTTAACAATTGGCCCAGGGCCGATTCCAGCACTTCCTGCACCGTTAATCTGCCGGCGTGTTTTTGCCATCCGCTATAGCGCGTGCCTTGATACCCTATATGAAAAAAATAGCGCACGGAAGTTTTTGTTATAAATAGAGGATGTAAGTTAACAGAATTTATCAATATGAATAACCTCAGCTACGTTCCCGATAGGGCGTTACGAATGCATATTGAATGTCAAGAGGATATTTAAACCCGGCGGAAAGCCCTGCACGCTAAATTCCAGTAGTTGTCGCCTTATCGATATAAAAGAAGTTAGTTGTACCGTCGATCGTATAAAAACGATAAATCACACATTTTAATTTGAGGCGGCTAATGGGCGCTGTTTTAGCCGATAATAGATGATACAAGTCCTCATCACAGCAGGGCACATCAAATATTTGTGACGAACCATCCAATTTAAGGGCAATTGAATAATGGAATTTCTTTACATCTAAACCGTATACCTTATTAATGGATTTAAGGATAAGTACATGGTCTTCAGTTAAAGGGGTAAAACTATTCGCGTACGACCCCTGCAGAATTGCGGTCCCGATCGGTTGGTTTGCAAATGCAATTGTACTAAACGGATTGAGTAGTGAATCCGTGGCAGTTTGCTGTGCCCTAAGTATTATAGGTCCCGATACCGTAAAGGCTATAAGCAAAAAGCGTCTCAACATCCTATTATAAGGTTAAATTAATTTATCAAATCGGCAAAGTCGTATGGCTCGGTTAATGGGGTGGGCTCAGAAATTGTCAATAAAGTTAATGGAAAATAATTATACAATCCAAAAAATAATTATACAATAACAATAATGGCTTGAAGATAAAAGGCGGGAAGGGAATTGAAAAAGCCGGAAAAATCAACTGTCCGGCCGAATGTAATTAATAGTTAATGGTACTGATAAATGATATCTGTAGCTCGTTAACTTAATTTAAATAAAGTTTGTCCTGTTTGACAAGCGGTAAGATAGTTACCTTATACATTTACAGCACTTGTTCAATGTCATTCATCGCCTTCCGGCGCAAGTATCCCCGCGTTACTGGCGTTGGTTACTCATGCCTGCCCGGGTAGCCCGCCTCTCCGGGCGTGCGCTGCACAATCACTATAGGAGTGCGATAATGAAATAATTTAAGATGCCCTCAACAAACTTTCAATTTTTGAAACACGCTCCTCCAGGCCTTCAAGATGCCTCACGCGGTCTTCAAGTAGGATCAATTTGTCAAGTGTCGTTTCAAATTTTTCCAGTTTTCCAAAAAACGCTCATTGAATTTTGCCTGTTGCTCCCATTGTTTAACGGAAACCGACATAAACTCCTCAAGGATTTCATTAGTCCTATCCTGCTTGATAAGCATTTCACTAACTAATTCCGGCAGGCTTTCATTCTTATCCATGCAATTGATCGTTGTACGTTACTCAAAAATACACATAAAATTTAATGTATATACAAATCGGGACTCACAAAAAAGCCTGGCAACTCCCGCTACCAAGCTTCATTATAGTTGATTGATAATTGTATTTAATAAGAGACCATGCAACAAAACTAACCTTTAATCTCCAGTCGTTAATCACTAGCTTAAAACACTTGTTCAAACTGGTTAACGGCATCCTTGCTTTCCAGTACCGAATGGCCCATCAGGAATTCGTCGACCTTGCGGGCGGTTTCACGGCCCTCGGAGATGGCCCAAACTACCAGCGATTGGCCCCGGCGCATATCGCCGGCTGCAAATACCTTGCTTACGTTAGTGCGGTAGATGCCTTCTTTGGCCTTTACATTTTTACGTTCATCCAGGGCAACGCCCATACTTTCGACCATGCCTTTATGCTGAGGGAATAAAAAGCCCATCGCCAGGAAAACCCGTTGGCAGGGTATTTCACGCTCTGAGCCGGCCACTTCGTTAAACTTGATCGGCCTGCCCATTACATCCACTTCCCAATTTACATCCGTCACTTTTATCGCGCGCAAATGGCCATTTTCATCGCCTAAAAATTCTTTGGTATTGATACCCCAAAAACGGTCGGCGCCTTCCTCGTGACTACTGGTGGTTTTAAGCACCATCGGATAGGTAGGCCATGGCATGTGCTGTGTGCGCTGTTCAGGAGGCTGCATCATTACCTCAAACTGCTTTATCGATCGCGCGCCCTGGCGGTTAGACGTACCTACGCAGTCGGATCCGGTATCGCCACCGCCGATTACAATTACATCCTTACCGGTAGCTAAAATGTCGTCGCCTTCAAAACTTATCCCGCTTACCCGTTTGTTTTGCTGTTTTAAAAAGTCCATTGCAAAATGGATGCCTTTTAATTCCCGGCCCGGAATAGTCAGGTCGCGCGGAATAGTTGATCCCCCCGCAAGCACTACGGCGTCATTGATCCGTACCAGCTCGTCGGCATTTACATCTTTACCTATTTCGGTATTGCATTTAAATACAACGCCGTCTTTTTCCATCAGTTCTATACGGCGGTCGACAACCCATTTCTCCAGTTTAAAATCTGGTATGCCGTAACGCAATAATCCGCCCGGGCGGTCATCGCGCTCATAAACTGTAACAAAGTGGCCCGCCTTACTTAATTGTGCGGCGGCCGCAAGCCCGGCCGGGCCGGAACCAACCACAGCTATTTTTTTGCCGGTTTTAATAAGCGGGGCCACAGGTTTTACCAGATTTTTTGAAAAAGCTATTTCAATAATATGTTTCTCGATCTCCTCGATCACTACCGCCGGTTTATTAATGCTTAATACGCACGCCGATTCACAAGGAGCAGGGCAGATCCTGCCGGTAAACTCGGGAAAATTATTGGTCGAGGATAAAATATGATATGCTTGTTCCCAGTTTTTGCGGTAAACGGCGTCATTAAACTCAGGGATGATATTGCCCAGCGGGCATCCTGAGTGACAAAACGGTATGCCGCAATTCATACAGCGTGCCGATTGCTGGTTCAATTTTTCGTCGGTATATAAATTTACGAACTCGTTATAATTTTTTACACGCTCCGCAACCGGCGTTTTCTCGGGGAGCTCGCGCGGAAATTCCAAAAATCCAGTAGGTTTTCCCATTAGCTTATCGTTTGATATTGTAATTTCTCTAACACTTTTTTGTATTCTTTTGGATAAACCTTAACAAATTGTTTCGACGCTTTATCCCAGCTTGCCAGCAATTGCTTTGCAACATTGCTGCCTGTTAAATGAATATGCTTGTGCAACAGCGCCACTATTTGTTCCTCATCCTGTACAGATAAAGGATCGAGGTCAACCATCTCCATATTGCAGTTTTCACTAAACGTATTATCAGGATTATATACCCAAGCCACTCCGCCGCTCATTCCGGCGGCGAAGTTTCTGCCCGTTTCGCCTAAAATAAGCGCGCGGCCGCCGGTCATATATTCGCAACCGTGATCGCCGATGCCTTCAACAACCGTGGTGGCGCCTGAATTGCGCACAGCAAAACGCTCGCCGGCCATACCGCGAATGAATACCTCGCCCGATGTCGCCCCATACAGTGCAACGTTACCGATAATGATATTTTCTTCGGGCGTAAACGTTGCGTTGGCACAAGGATATATGGCTAGCTGTGCGCCCGATAAACCCTTGCCTACATAATCGTTTGCCTCGCCTTCCAACTCGAACGAAATTCCCTTCGTGGCAAAAGCTCCGAAGCTTTGCCCGGCCGAACCCTTAAATTTGAAATTGATGGTATTATCCGGCAATCCGGCAGAACCATACCTTTTAGATATTTCATTTGATAATAAGGTACCGATCGTACGATCGACGTTCCTTACTTCGTAATTCGCAAACACGGGCGTTTTATCCTCCAGCGCGGCTTTTGCAGCTTCCAGTAATTTCCAGTCCAGGATATCGTCCAAACCATGGTCCTGTTTTTCGCTGTTATACAAAGTAACATCCTTGGGATTGGTCACTGGGTGCAATATGCCCGAAAGATCGATCTTCTTTGCTTTCCAGTTGGTAAGCCCTTCTTTAACCTTTAAAAACTGCACGCGTCCCACCATTTCATTTACGGTGCGGAAACCCAGCTCGGCCATCACCTCGCGCAATTCTTCGGCCATAAAACGGAAGAGGTTTACGATATGCTCGGGCTTGCCCGAGAATAGCTTTCTTAATTCCGGATCCTGGGTTGCAACGCCAACAGGGCAAGTATTTAAATGGCATTTCCGCATCATGATACAACCACCGGCTACCAATGCGGCTGTGGCAACGCCCCATTCTTCGGCGCCCATTAAACAAGCAATGGCGAGGTCACGGCCGGTTTTAAGCTGACCATCAGTTTGCAAAACCACGCGGCTGCGTAATTTGTTCCGAACCAGCGTTTGGTGTGCTTCCGTTAGGCCAAGTTCCCAGGGTAAACCAGCATGCTTAACCGAGCTGATAGGGGAGGCGCCCGTCCCGCCATCGTAGCCGGCTATTAAAATAACGTCGGCATGCGCTTTAGCAACGCCGGCAGCAATTGTACCTACTCCGGCCTTTGAAACCAGCTTCACGTTGATGCGGGCCTCACGGTTTGCATTTTTTAAGTCGAATATTAATTGAGCCAGATCCTCGATGGAATAAATATCGTGATGCGGTGGCGGCGATATTAAACCTACGCCCGGTGTTGAGTGCCGCGTACGTGCAATCCAGTCATCCACCTTGTGACCCGGTAATTGCCCCCCCTCGCCGGGCTTTGCGCCTTGTGCCATTTTTATTTGAAGCTCATCGGCGTTGGTCAAATAATTTGAAGTTACGCCAAAACGCGCCGATGCTACCTGCTTGATAGCCGAGCGCATAGAATCGCCGTTTGGCAGCGGCTCGTATCTTAATTCGTCTTCGCCGCCTTCGCCGGTATTGCTTTTGCCGCCGATGCGGTTCATGGCGATAGCCATAGTGCTGTGTGCTTCGTGCGATATCGAACCAAACGACATAGCGCCGGTGGCAAACCGCTTCATGATATTTTCAGCCGGTTCAACCTGGTCAAGGCTGATAGCCTCGCGGTGATGCGCAAAATCGAGCAGGCCGCGAATGGTAAAATGCTTTTCGCTTTGCTCGTTGATCTCTTTCGCATAATTTTTATATACCGTATAGTCGTTGCTCCGTGTTGCATGCTGCAACAGGTGGACCGTTGTAGGGTTAAATAAGTGCGACTCGCCGCGGCGTTTCCACTGGTATATCCCCCCTTCGGGTAGCAGTCGCTCCTGCGTTTTTGAACCGCCGAAACCGATCCGGTGCTTGCAAAGAGATTCGCGCGCGATCTCGTCGAGCCCGAGCCCGCCAATGCGCGTTACCGCACCGGTAAAATATTTATCTACAACTGCCTGGTTGATACCTAATATTTCAAAAACCTGCGAGCCATGATAAGATTGGAATGTTGAGATCCCCATTTTTGAGAATATCTTAAGCAAGCCATCATTAACCGACTTAACGTAGTTTTTATAAAGCGCCTTTATATCCAGGCTGGTTTCAAGGGTGCCGTTATTTTTTAGCGTTTCGATGGTAGACAACGCCAGGTAGGGGTTGACGGCTGTAGCACCGAAGGCAAGCAGGCACGCAAAATGATGAACCTCCCAGGTATCGCCGGTTTCAACCACTAGACCCACCGAGCCACGCCTGCCGCTCCTAATCAGGTGATGATGCACGGCCGAAACCGCCAGCAATGAAGGTATGGGCGCGTGTTCCGAGTCGATCGCGCGATCAGAAAGTATTAATACCTCAAAGCCGTCATCAACAGCATCCTCGGCATAACGGCAAAGCCGGGCCAGGCCTTTTTCGAGCGAACCGGGCATGCCGTCGGCATTATAATACGTTTGCAGTGTTTTGGCATGAAATAAGCCGGTGTCAATACTTCTTAATTTTTCGAGCTGGTGGTTTTTTAAGATAGGGTGTTGTAGCACCACGCAATGGCAATGCATTTTATCCTCATCCAGCAAATTACCGTTGTTACCTATAAACGTTGCCAAACTCATTACCAGGCGCTCGCGAATCGGATCGATCGGAGGATTGGTAACCTGGGCGAAAAACTGCTTAAAATAGCTTGACAGGTGCTGTGGTTTATCCGATAATATAGCCAGCGGCACATCGGTGCCCATTGAACCAACCGGTTCCTTGCCTTCCAAAGCCATGGGCGTAATAATGGAATCAATATCTTCCCGGCTATAGCCAAAAACCTGCTGATAACGGAAAACAGAATCCTCCGACAGGCTTGCAAATGCTAAACGCGGCTCGGCAAGCTGACCCAGTTGGATCTTATAATTTTCCAGCCACCGGCCATATGGCTGGCGCGATGCAACCTGGTGCTTTATTTCATCGTCTGTAATGATCTTTCCTTTTTCGGTGTCGATCAGCAGCATTTTCCCTGGCTGGAGCCTCCCCTTACGCAATACCAGTTTCTCATCTAAATTAAGCACACCCGCTTCGGAAGCAGCTATAACGCGACCATCGTTAGTGATCATATAGCGTAAAGGCCGCAGTCCGTTTCGGTCAAGCAGCGCACCAATGAGTTTTCCATCGGTAAAAGTAATTGCGGCAGGGCCATCCCACGGTTCTTTTAATGAAGCATGAAATTCGTAAAATGCCTTCTTAACCGGGTCCATTTGCTCATTGCCATCCCATGCCTCCGGGATCAGCATCATCATTACATGGGGCAGCGAGCGTCCGCTGTGTAGCAGTATCTCGATGATATTGTCGAGGCATGCCGAATCCGATTGGTTATTATCGATCACCGGCAGCAGCATATCCATTTCTTCCTGTGTGAAATAAGAGGAAGCATAGGATTTTAAACCTGAATAAAACCAATTCAGGTTTCCGGTAAGGGTGTTAATTTCGCCATTGTGGGCAATTAGCCTGAAGGGCTGGGCTAGTTTCCACGACGGAAAAGTATTTGTCGAAAACCGTGAATGGATCATGGCAAAGCCCGATGCCAAACGTGGGTCGGAAAGATCGGAAAAATATTTACGCAGCTGGTAGGTGGTTACCTGCCCTTTATAAATAATGGTTTTGCAAGATAGCGAAGTAAAGTAAAAATACTCCGATGCTGCCGGCAAGGTTTCCGTTATGGTTTTGTTGATATATCTTCTTAAAACATACAGTTTGCGCTCGAAATCATCGGCGTTGGTGATATGATGCGGCCTTTCGATAAACAGTTGTTCCACATCCGGCTCGGCTTTGCGCGCTGTTTCGCCGATCACATGGGTATCAACTGATAATTTCCTGTACCCCAGCGAATGCAAGCCCAGTTTCTCGATCGCGTTGGCTATAATAGTGCGGCACGCTTTTTTTGCTGCGGACTCTTTCGGAAAAAATATCATGCCAACTCCATACTCGCCCGGCTCGGGTAAGCTTATCTCAAGATCCGAACATTCTTCCATTAAAAACTCATGCGGCAACTGGATCAAAATACCTGCACCGTCCCCCGATTCGGGATCACAGCCGCATGCACCCCGGTGCTCCATATTTTCGAGCATCGTAAGAGCGTCGTCTATGATCTGGTTGGTTTTATAACCGTTAATATTGGTAATAAAACCTGTTCCGCACGAATCATGTTCAAATTCCGGCCTGTAAAGGCCCTGGTGGCATTCAGTTTGGTCCATCGTAATTCAACCGTTAATAAAAACGAGCAAGCACGAAGTTACCGATTGCAATTTTTAATTAAAAATTTCTTAATATTATTACGTAATTCTAAATAACCTGTTATTTATATACTGTAAAATTGCTAAATTGATAATGTATTACGATAAATTATAAAAATTTAATAATTGCGGGTTGGGGCCATATTTGATATCGTAAGATTTGAATTTGACAGCGCGAAAATTTTGAGACCCAGCGTTTTTTATATATTTACTTCGTTAACTACAAATACATAATTATTGTCATGCGATACCTTTATACCTTAATAATTATTGTATGTATAAGCCTGCGGTCTGTTGCTCAGCAAAGCGATGGCGCTACCATTTTTCATATCTTTTCATCTCACACTTCTTTTCCGGATACCGGCCGCGCCAAGGGCCATACGTACGATCATGTATTATATACAGCCGCCGAACATTATAACGACAGCACGGTGTTGATCATCGCTCCTAAAAGCCTTGACGCCAAAAAGAAAGTCGACCTGGTATTTTGGTTTCATGGGTGGCGAAATAATGTTGACAATGCGGCGGTACATTACGAACTTTCCAAACAGTTCCTTGCTTCGCACAGAAACGCCGTATTGATTTTGGCCGAAACTGCCCGCGATGCACCGGATAGTTATGGCGGCAAGTTGGAAAATATAGGTGTTTTTAAGGGTCTTGTCGCCGATGTGTTAAACGGCTTAAAGGCGAAAGCGATAATTAAACCCGGTTGCAGGGCCGGGAATGTTTTGCTTGCCGGCCATAGCGGAGCCTACCGGGTAATGGCGCGCATTATTAAAAACGGCGGCGAACCGGTTGACGAAATCATGCTTTTTGACGCCCTGTACGCCGAAACAGATATATTTACCGCCTGGACAAAGGCCGACCCCGGACACAGGTTTATCAATTTATATACCGACCACGGCGGTACGCTGGATGAGACCCATGCCATGACCAAACTGCTGGATGATGCGGATGTGAGCTATATGCAGCTCGAAGAAAAGGACATCGTACCGGCTCAGTATCGCTCACAGCGGGTACTTTTTATACACAGTTTAAAGCAGCACGACGATATTGTAAACCCGGATAATTTCAGACTGATGCTGGAAAACAGCCCGTTTTTGAAAGTAATAAAATAAATACACGTTACCGGCACGGCTGGCAACTATTGCCATAGGGGGCTTCCTATCAGCACACTTTATCGTTTAATCTTTGATCTGAACGGAGCCCCCCTGGCAATCAACAACAATTATCTTTAATTGACGATAACCACGCCTTTCATACCCGGGTGGATTACGCAGTAATATTTAAAACTGCCCACAGTACTAAATGTATAGCTAAATGTTTTGCCCGATGGCAAGTTGCCGCTGTCAAAAAGTGCGTTTAACTCTGTAACAGTATGCGTCATTCCATCCGCGTTCGACCACGTAACCTTGGTGCCTGCCGCAATTCTTAATGTATCCGGCCCAAATGCCATATTCTGAATAGTTACCGAAGCAGTAGGCCCCGAATCTTTAGGAGCCGGTGTGTTAGAGCCTTTAGAGCAACTGTAAATAAGAATGATGATACCGGATATGATTATCAGGCCGATATAAATGAGTCTTTTTTTCATGATATACTATTTAAAAGGTAAATGCTATTTATATGGTAACACGGAAGCAATCCGGATTAGGTTGCCTTACCTTAACAATTTTTTCTATTGAGTTAATCCTCAAGGCTTTGATCAATATCAAATAATGATCACCATTTTTTAAAAGGATTTACGGAAAGATTTGAGTTGTAATATTTTCTTTCATTACTCACGTCATCGGTCACCCACGCCGGCTTTTTAAATTCTTCGTTTTCGTCTTTCAGCTCAATTTCAGCGATGATCAAACCTTCATTGTCGCCCAAAAATTCGTCCACTTCCCATAGCTTTTCGGCGTATTTAATCCGGTAACGTATTTTTTCTGTGCCCGGGGCCGAAAAAATTTCCAGCAGCTCAATACCATCCTGTCGTGGAATGTTATATTCAAACTCTTTTCGTGTAATGCCTTTCGCGGGTCCTTTAAAAGTTATATAGCCTAGCTTATCCGTTATCCTAACCCTTACCGTTCGGCCAGTGTCATTTATTAAATATCCCTGGCGGTAATGTGTTCCTTTTGGTTTTTTTAGTTGTTTCCATTTTTCATGGTCCACCAAAAACTTCCGTTCTATTTCAAATCCCATACCTAAGTCAATTTTTAACGGCAATGTCAACGGTGGTCGCTTTTTCCATGAAATTATTGACGAGCGATTTTATGACCCGCTTTATACTGCTATTTTGTTTATTGATTAGCGTTACTACCGGTTTATCGTTTAGTTCAGGCGATGCAAATAGCTGCGCGGCTACCACATGATCATGCCATTCGCCCAACCGGCTTTGCAATTCATCTAAGTATTCGGTGTTAACGCATAACGCTCCATCCAGGGCCTTATTTGCCAGCTTATGGTTATAAATCAATATCTTTATTAGCTTACGATTGTCATGCATTTCGTCGCTAAACTTTGATGTTTCCAGCGATCCGGCAATTTGCTCCAGCTGCCTTTTATAATATGCTTCGATAGCGCTGTCGTCAATCTGCTTCAATTGTTTTTTTAAATCCCTGTACGAAGCTTTTATATCTTTAAGATATTTCTTCGCTTTTTGCTGAAAATCACCCGTGCCTTGTTTAATTATATACTGCTGATTATCCTGGAATGCCTGGTTTTTAAGCCCGAAACGCGCGCTAAGCTGCAAATTTGTGTGGGCATCGCGTATGTGGCCGGCATGCTTAAATATTTTCTTTACCGGCTTAAAGTCTTTTAACAGGCCATGCTGCCGCGATGTCCGCTCAAATAAACTGAGCATTGCGTTTACCTTTTTTACCTGAACCCTAAACTGGTGCAGTTCTTCCTGATCGCCAGAGCCTAGGAAGGCTTCCAGGTGAGCACTCATTTTCTTCCACTCTTTATCAAGATATTTAATTTCTTCTTTCTTTTTCATGGTACGGAATATATGAAAGTGCGAACATGGGTGGTCAAATTCGTAGCGGATTATAAAAGTAATAAATTATGACTTTAATTGTTTAGTAATATTACAACCGCCATGACGGGAAATGAATATATTAGCCCTTTTATTATCATCTATGCCCAGGATAAATTTTGCCAGATGCGTACTTTTTTTTGTATTGATAGCTGTGGGATTAAATGCTTTTGCCCAGCGCGACAGTATCAGTTTGTCAACCATTGTTTCCAAAACCGACAAGCTTGCCACGGAGCATCCTTTTGAGAAAGTATATCTCCATTTCGATAAGCCCTATTATGCCGTTGGTGATACCATATGGTTCAAAGCTTATTTAACGATAGGGCCAAAGCACCAGCTATCGGCATTGAGCCATATTATATACGTTGATGTGATCAGTAACAAGGATTCGGTGGTCAGCTCGTTAAAATTGCCAACTATAAATGCTGTCGGCTTCGGTGATATAACACTTTCGAAAGACCTTTATAAACAGGGAAACTATCATATACGGGCGTATACCTATTGGATGAGAAATTTCGGCCCCGATTTCTTCTTCAATAAAACAATAAGCATAGGCAACGCAATTGATAACCCGGTGACCGCCAAATTATCGGTTGCAAAAACCAAAAGAAATAATGCCGAGGTTGTAAACGCGAAAGTGTTGTATAAAGATCGCGACGGAAATCCATACGAAGGAAAAAAGGTTAGCTGGTCGGTTCAAAACGATGATGAAACCCTTAGTAAGGGCCGGGGCGTTACCGATCGGGGCGGCTACTTAAACATTAGCTTTACCGACAAATCGGGCACTTCCCTGGAAACGAGCAGCCTGGTTACAACGATCGATCTTGCGGATAAAAGATCCGTTACCAAAACCTTTTCATTAAAATCCTTTTTTACAGGCACAGACGTTCAGTTTTTTCCCGAAGGAGGCGACCTGGTGACGGGTGTGCGTTCAAAAGTCGCATTTAAAGCTGTTGGGCCCGACGGCCTTGGCGTAAATATTTCGGGTAGCATAATAGACAATACAGGTACCGAAATAACTTCGTTTACAAGCCGGCACGCCGGGATGGGAATATTTGCCCTGTTGCCAGAAAATGATAAAACATATAAGGCGAGTGTTACCTTTCCTGATGGATCAAAGAAAATGTTCGATTTGCCCAGGGTGCAGCACGGGGGTATTACCCTTGCCATTAATAATAGCGACCCGGAAAATCTGAGTATAAAAATTGCCGCCAATGACGAATATTTTAAAGCCTACCGCAACAGGGCTTTTTATATTGTGGCACAAAAAGGCGGAGTAATTTACTATACCGCCCTGGCCGCTTTGCAAAGCCCCGTTTATACGGGCATAGTGCCAAAAAATAAATTTCCGACAGGCATACTCCAGGTAACGTTATTTGCAGCCAATGGTGAACCGCTTGGCGAGCGGCTGGTATTTATAAATCATAACGACGCGCTTGACCTTTCCTTAAGCACTAACCTGCCGGTTTATACCTCCAGGCAGCATGTAGCTGTGAAACTCACTGCCAAAAGCGGCGCGTTGCCCGCCGAAGGAACTTTTTCAGTCGCGGTTATCGATGAATCTAAGGTCCCTTATGATGATAATGCGGAGACCACTATTTTAAGCAGCTTGCTTCTCACCTCTGATTTGAGAGGATATATCGAAAAGCCTAATTACTATTTTAATCACACAGATGATAATACCCTTGCCGACCTGGATATATTGATGCTTACACAGGGATACCGGCGGTTTTCTTACACGGATATACTAAGAGGTAAATATCCTGCAGTTACTTTTTTGCCTGAAAAGAACATGGAAATAACGGGTACATTGCGTACCAATACAGGCGTGCCGGTGTTTAAAGGTATTGTTAATTTGAGGATACCAAGCCGGAACATTTCTGTTAATTCACCCACTGATGCAAACGGGCAATTCAGGTTTTCGAACGTTGCCGTTTTAGATTCGACAAAGATGATACTAAGCGCACGAAATAACACCGGCCGCAGCGATGTAATGCTTACTGTTGATGCGCACCCGTACCAGCCGGTAACCAAAAACTTTGACGATCCTAATCAGATCGTTGATATCGACAGTACGCTCAGTGCATATTTGCAAAACAGCAGAAAACAAAATGAAAGCTCGCATGTGCTTAATGAAGTCGTGGTCCGGTCTACCAAAACCACCACCATAACACACGAAAATTATTCTGAGCTATCCGGATTAAGCCCAATCACTGACCAAACCATAACAACAGAACGCTTAAAGAATTGCAGCTTTGACCTTGTAAGCTGCATCATGGGCAACGTATTTGGAGTGACGCATGCGGATGATAACTTTTATATAAAGAGAGCGTATGACGCGGGAAACAAAAAGCCGATACAATTTTTTGTGAATGGACTTGGGGTCGATTACCCATATATTTCATCGATGAAAACAGAAGATGTAGGTTTGATCGAAGTGTATTTAACCGACGGCGTCAGCGGCATCAACAGCCGTTATGGTACCAACGGCATCATATCGATCACTACCAAAAGCGGAAGTTTTAAACCGAAGGAAAAAACGGACGATTTGCAGCCTCTTTCAACGCCCGGTAATTCGATAACCATTACTCCGAAAGGATACTACCGGGCAAGGTTCTTTTATTCGCCCAAATACGATAGGCCGCAAGGTATCGTGCAGCGATTGTCTGATCTGCGCAGCACCATTTACTGGAACCCGAATATTATAACCGACAAAAACGGTAACGCTGCTTTTGATTTTTATAATGCCGACGGCAAAGGTACCTACAAAGCCATTGTGGAAGGGATAGACTATAATGGCAATATAGGCAGGTTTGTTTTGCGGTATACGGTAAAATAACAGGCGCCCGGCGATAGCCGTTAAGTGAATCGGTGTGTTAGCCGCGCTTCTTTTATACTGCGTGACCACCCAGCGCGCTTGCAAATATGATGAGCAGAACGAGCAAGCTTATACCAACATATAGGTAATCTTTTTCGAGCGCGAAACCGATGGCGGAAAATATTACACGCAGCACCGGCGTGGCAATAAGCAGGATAATTCCGGTTTGAATAATAGCCTGTCCCCTAAGCTGCAGTACCCCATTAAACAAGCCGGACGGCTCGCGTATAAAATCGGGGGTGCCGTGAAATATTTTATAATCGGCGATAAAATGGCCGTGCCGGTGCAGGTATATAACGCCCCCAAAAAAAACGATGGTGATAGATATGACCGTTCCGGCGCGAAGTACATGGCCGAGCAACAATTGCAGATCGGTATCTTTAATTTTTTTCATGTTATATTTTCCCGGCAATGCCGTTGTAGATCATCTGTCCGGCTAAAAAAGTTACTACGATTGCAAACACCCACCGCAGCCAGCGCGAGGATGTGGAATTAACCAATATTTTCGATCCTGTTAAAGCTCCAAGAAGTACACCGATGACTACGGGCATGGACAGTCCCGGGCTAATATACCCACGCTGCAGGTAAACTACCGCACTTGCGGAAGCGGTAACGCCTATCATAAAATTACTCGTGGTGGTTGATACTTTAAAAGGAATACGCATGATGGTATCCATTGCAACCACCTTAAGTGCCCCCGAGCCAATGCCTAATAAACCAGATATGATGCCCGCAAACAACATCATAAAAAATCCGCCGCTAACATTGCTGATGCCATAGTCCACCATACCCGCCTGGGTTGGATAGCTGCCATTTAGTTTTAATTTTTTCGATAGTTGGCTTTCTTGAGCGATGATCACTTCCCTTTTTTTCCGCAGCGACAACAGCGCCGAGCATATTAATATCACGCCGAATAATATCGCAATGTAATGAGTGGGGATATAAACGGCCAGAATGGCCCCGCACATGGCGCCGGCTGTGGTGGCTATCTCTAAAAACATGCCCAAACGCATATTGGTAATGCCTTCCCTCACATAAGCGGCTGCAGAACCCGATGAAGTGGCAATAACCGAAACCAGCGACGCACCTATTGCATAGTGAATATCGACATTCAATAACAGGGTCAGTAATGGGATGATAACCACCCCGCCGCCAAGGCCGGTCAATGAACCGAGCAAACCGGCGAAATACGACCCTATTAATAAAATTATGGTGAAAATAATTATCGACATAAGGCGAATAGCTACTACGGGCCTAAAATATAATAACTTTTTTTAAGCACATAGTTTAATGTTTGTCTATAGATTTAGTTGGAGATTTATATAAAACGCTACTGTTTAAACGCCAAATTTGGGCATCAGCTTTATTAGGTTTATTTTCGGAAACAATTTCAATCAATGGGTTACTCAAGTCTGCAGGCGTGTATTGCCGATCTGGAAAAAAACGGGCACCTGATCCGTATAAAAGAGGAGGTCGACCCATACCTGCAGATGGCCGCTATACATATGCGTGTGTTTGAGCACCAGGGGCCAGCCATATTGTTCGAAAATGTGGCTTACAGTAAATTCCCCGCCGTATCAAATCTTTTCGGTACGCTCGGGCGTTCGCGTTTTATCTTCAGGGATACGCTCGATAAGATTAAAACGATGATCGATTTGAAATCCGATCCAATCCAGGCTGTACGGCACCCGCTTAAATACGCCAATATAGCGCTTATGGGCCTGTCGGCCTTGCCCCTGAAAATAAACAGGAATCCACCCATTAGTTTTGGACAATGCCTTATCAGCGATTTGCCGCAAATTGTAAACTGGCCGAACGACGGCGGGCCTTTTATCACGATGCCCCAGGTATACACGGAAGATATTGATAAACCCGGAATTATGCACGCAAACCTTGGGATGTACCGCATACAAATGGGTGGCAACGATTATATCCCTGATGATGAGGCGGGCCTGCACTACCAGCTTCATAGAGGAATCGGCGTACATCAAACTAAGGCAAACGCAAAAAACCGGCCGCTAAAACTAAGCATATTTGTGGGCGGGCCGCCTGCGCACCCCGTAGCCGCTGTAATGCCGCTGCCCGAAGGGCTTTCTGAAATGACCTTTGCCGGGGCTTTGGGCAACAGGAGGTTTCGGTATTTTTATGATAAAGAAGGTTTTTGTATTTCGGCGGATGCCGATTTTGTGATCACGGGGACGGTATCGCCGCATGAAAATAAGGCCGAGGGGCCCTTTGGCGATCATTTGGGTTATTACAGCTTAAAACATTTGTTCCCGCTGTTAAAGGTGCACAAGGTATATCATCGCAAAAATGCTATTTGGTCGTTTACGGTGGTGGGGCGGCCGCCGCAGGAAGATACCAGCTTTGGGGCGCTGATACACGAAATAACCGGGGCCGCAATTGCTGATGAGATACCGGGCCTGCATGCCGTAAATGCTGTTGATGCTGCGGGCGTACATCCATTGTTATTTGCGATTGGCAGTGAACGATATACCCCATACCTTGACGAACGTAAACCGCAGGAGATACTTACTATCGCCAATCATATATTGGGAAAGGGGCAACTAAGCCTTGCAAAATATTTGTTTATCGCCGCCTGTGAAGATAACCCAGACTTAAACATAAATGATATCGGCGGCTTTTTAAAGCATATGCTTCAAAGGGTTGACCTAACGCGCGACCTGCATTTTTATACGAACACCACCATCGATACGCTTGATTATAGCGGCGAGGGCCTTAATTCGGGCAGCAAAGTAGTTATAGCAGCAGCAGGCGGAATAAAAAGGGAGCTTTGGACAAAACTTCCTGTTGGTTTTAACTTACCATCAAATTTTGGTGCATATAAAATGGCGGTGCCGGGTGTACTGGCCGTCGAGGTAACAAATAAGGATTGCGATATATCACAACTGATCGACAGCCTTACCGAATACTTAAAAGGCACTGATTTACATGGCCTTCCGCTGATCATATTATGCGACAATGCTGCGTTTACCGCGGCCAATATCAATAATTTTGTATGGGTAACCTTTACGCGCAGCAACCCCTCTCATGACATCCACGGGATTAATAGCTTTACAAAAAACAAGCATTGGGGTTGCAACGGTCCGCTGGTTATCGATGCGCGCATAAAACCTAATCACGCGCCTGTTTTAGAAAAAGACCCGCTGGTTGAAAGGCTCGTCGACAAAATGGGCGAAAAGGGTGGCGCTTTGCACGGAATAATTTAAAAGGCGAAAGGGTAGCGCTAGGTTGAAGCTTAATATCGATTTGAATTTCTCACTGGATTAATCCGGCTACGAACATAGCTATCTTCTTAATTATAAAATTTATCGCGAATCTCTACCAAAATATTTTCGATCTTTTTAACATGAGGTTGCTTGGGCATCTGCTTTTGCATATATATCTTTAATTTTATTCATTTTCTCGTCGACCATTGCATTAAAACGTCAAAATCAAAGTCTCCGTTGCGGATTTTCAGCAAGAAGTCCCGGTCGGTACGGTGTACGATTAACATCTATCATATCCGCAATTTACAAGTTTCAATTTCAAAGTACTTGCCATTTCGATGAATCTCAACGTTCATACTGATCAAAAAACGCGTTAAAAACAACTGCACTATCCAATTCATTTTTATTAAATTTGTTAATATAAAATTGAGCTATGGTATTGGTACTTAAAAAGGGCGCAAGCAAAAAAGAAATTGAGGCTATAGAGAAAAAACTCTATAAGGAAAAAATACCCCGCGGTTTCAACGCAAAAAAATATAATGGGGTTTTGTCTTTAAAAGAAGACCCATTGCATATTCAATTAACGCTGAGAGATGAGTGGGAAAGAAATCCTCGTTGATACAAATATAATATTGTACCTGCTAAACGGGAGTGATACCCTTGAGGGCATTTTACAAGGAAAAGACATCTATTTATCTTTTATTACTGAGTTGGAATTGATAGGATTTAAAAATATCACCCATAAAGAGGAACAACAAATTACTCATCTTTTAAATGATTCCTCGATCATTTCATTAAATGCCCGCATAAAAGAAAAATATATCGAGATACGAAAGAAATATCATTTAAAGTTAGCAGACGCAGTTATTGCAGCAACTTCCCTGGCGTTTCATTTTCCGGTCATAAGCGCCGACAAACAATTCAAAATAGTAAAAGAGTTAAATTTAATTACATATCAGCATGACATCAACCGCGAAAAATAAATCGAATAGACTTATATAATAATCTTTTTAGTCCAATCTTTACATTTCTAACGCTGACGATTTTTCAAAAATCCGAAATCGCTTCCTGATAGCTATCGGGACCGAAATCCGAAATTCTCACATCTCCTATCTCACGTCTCAAATCAAAAGCCTATCTTTGCCCATGCAAGAAAAAATCCTGATTCTTGACTTCGGCTCACAGTTTACCCAATTGATCGCACGCCGTGTCAGGGAGCTCAACATCTACTGCGAGATCCATCCTTTTAATCATTTTCCTGAAATTGACGATAGCGTAAAGGGAATTATCCTTTCCGGCAGCCCGTATTCGGTGCGCCAGGATGATGCCCCGCATTTTGATTTTGCCAAATTTCATGGGAAACTGCCCATTTTAGGCGTTTGCTACGGCGCCCAGCATATTGCGCATTTTAATGGCGGCGAGGTGTTGCCGTCGAGCACACGTGAATACGGCCGCGCCAATCTGCAGTATATTGAGGATGGAAACGCGCTTTTCCGGTTCATCTCGCCGGGCTCGCAGGTATGGATGTCGCATGCCGACACGATCGCTACCATTGCCGGCAATTTTCACATTATTGCCAGTACGGATACGGTAAGGGTGGCCGCATACCAGGTAGAGGGCACTAAAACCTATGGCATACAATTTCACCCCGAGGTAACACACAGCGTAGACGGCAAGCAGTTGCTGCATAATTTTTTGGTGGACATTTGTGACTGTAAGCAAGATTGGACGCCCGACTCGTTTATTGAAATAACCATTGCGGCTTTAAAAGAGAAGCTCGGCGATGATAAAGTGGTGTTGGGACTGTCGGGCGGCGTCGATTCATCTGTTGCTGCGGTATTATTGCACCACGCTATCGGCAAAAACCTGCATTGCATATTTGTAGATAACGGCCTGCTGCGCAAGGATGAGTATCAATCGGTACTCGACTCCTACCAGCACATGGGCCTGAACATAAAAGGTATTGACGCCAAACAGCGTTTTTACGATGCACTGGCCGGGTTAACCGATCCCGAAAAAAAGCGAAAGGCCATCGGCCGGGTGTTTATCGAGGTATTTGACGACGCTGCGCATGAGGTGCAGGAAGTAAAATGGCTGGGGCAGGGTACCATTTATCCCGATGTGATCGAATCCGTATCTGTAAAAGGACCATCGGCCACGATCAAATCACACCATAACGTTGGCGGACTACCTGATTTTATGAAATTAAAAGTCGTTGAACCATTAAATACACTTTTTAAGGACGAAGTGCGCCGCGTAGGCAAGGCCCTGGGCATCGATCCTAATATATTAGGCAGGCATCCATTTCCCGGCCCTGGCTTGGCAATCAGGATATTAGGCGAGGTTACGCCGCAAAAAGTGGCAATATTGCAGGAAGCCGATGCGATTTATATCAACAATTTGCGGTCGGCCGGTGTTTATGATAAAGTTTGGCAGGCCGGTTCCATTTTTTTACCAGTGCAGTCGGTTGGTGTGATGGGTGATGAGCGAACTTACGAGAACGTAATTTGCCTGCGGGCCGTGGAATCATTGGACGGCATGACGGCCGACTGGTGCCATTTGCCTTACGACCTGCTGGCCAAGATCTCGAACGAGATCATTAATAATGTAAAAGGAATAAACCGGGTTGTATATGATATCAGTTCAAAACCGCCTGCCACCATTGAATGGGAGTAAGTGGTTTATATTTTTATTTACCGCACTTGTTGTAGCGGCGTGTTCACCTAAAGTGCGCCCGGTTGCTCCCTCTGTAAAGAGAGAAGCAGAAAAGCCGGTTGAAAACAAACCCGAAGCCAGGCCTGTTAAACCTGCGGCGCCAAAGACACCGACCATATCGTTGATATTACCATTCGGCCTGGATCACCTTGAATCGGGCTATAACAATGTCAGTTTAAAAGAGGCCGATATCGCTATTGGCTATTACCGGGGTTTTAAGCTGGCGCTGGATTCACTTACTGCGCTGGGCTATAATTTTAAATTGATGGTTTATGACTCGAAGGATGAGAAAGCCACGGCGCATAGCCTCGCAAACAATCCTGCCATAAGAAGCAGCAAGCTGATAGTAGGGCCTGTTTTTCCGGATGATATTAAATCATTTGCCGGCAACTATACCACCCCCCGGCAGCCGGTTGTTTCGCCGCTATCGCCTGCGCCGCCGGCTACGTTTAAAAACCCCGGATTAGTAACTATGACGCCCCCGCTCGAGTATCACGCAGCGGCGGCTGCACGCTATATCAACGATAAGATAAGACCACAGAAAGTATTTATTTTACGGTCAGGCTATAGCGATGAACTGGAATATATCATTCCTTTTAAAAAGACGATCGACAGCCTCAGCAAAAGGCGCATAAAAGTAATTAGCCTGACGGTTATCCACGGTCAGCTGAATTCGCTGTTGCCGCAACTGTCGGCGGATGGTAAAAACATATTTGTGGTGCCTGCAACAAACCAGCACTTTTTAACAGTGACGCTGCGCAGCCTGGATACCCTGGCGCAAAGTTACCCGGTTGTAGTGTTTGGGCACCCCAGCTGGATAAACTTTGCTTTTTTAAAAGCTGATCTTTTGCAGCGGCTGGATACGCATATCACATCGGCAGACAAGATCAATTACAAAGCCGTTAATACCGTCACCTTTATCCGCAGCTACCGGAAGGCCTACCATGCCGAGCCTACGCCATTTGCCATAAAGGGCTTTGACGAAGGTATGTACCTTGGGCAGCTGGCAGCTACCGACAGCCTTTATAATATGGATGGCGTGAGGTATACAGGTATTCATAACAGCTTTTACTTTAAAAAGAAACCCGGTTCAGGGTGGGTAAACACACACGTGAACATTCTAAAATACGTTAATTTCGAGCTTAAACAGGTAGAATGAAGGCGATAAACCAGCTTAAAACGTTTCAACGAATTTTGGATGAATACCCTGCTGAGACACCCCTAGGCAAATTTTTACCCGGTTTTTACCGCCAGAATAAACAAATGGGCTCAACCGACCGGCGTATCGCCGGCAGGCTGCTATATAATTATTTTCGTCTTGGTAAAGCATTGCCCAACTTGCCGGCAGACGAACGCCTGTTTGTCGCCGAATTTTTATGCAATACGCAGGTCAATTCTTTTTTGTATTATTTTAAGCCGGAATGGGTGGCATCGGTAAGTTTAAGTTTAAATGAAAAGCTTGCATTGGTTAAGGCCGCTTATCTTGAATTTAACCTCGAAGATGTATTCCCGTGGAGCAGCCAGCTTTCGGCTGGTATCGATAAACGAGCTTTTTCACATTCATTTTTTACCCAGCCCGACCTTTTTATACGTGTTTACAAAGGCTTTGAGCCGCAGGTGAAACTATCGCTTACCGCTGCCGGTGTGGCTTTTAAGGACGAGGGCAACGGCTGCATTTCCCTGCCCAACGGCACCCGCCTGGACGCCATCATTGCAAACCCTAATTGGTACGAGGTGCAGGATCTTTCATCGCAGCAAACCGCCCAATATTTTAAACCCCAAAAATGGGATAACTGGTGGGACGCTTGCGCGGCCTCTGGTGGTAAATCGCTGCTGCTGCATGACCTGGAGCCTGATATCAAACTGATAGTGTCAGACATCCGCGAATCCATACTCGCCAACCTGGATGAACGTTTCCGGGAAGCGGGGCTCGTCAAGTACCAGAAAAAACTGCTCGACCTCACCCAAAATAACGATTTAATTTTGCATGATTATGCTTTCGACGGCATAATCCTCGACGCGCCCTGCACTGGCTCGGGCACCTGGGGCCGCACACCGGAGATGATCAGCCAGTTTAACCCGCAAAAGATCGAGTTTTTTAACCGCCTGCAAAGGGACATCGCCCGCAATGTTGTAAAGCACCTTAAACCCGGTAAACCACTTATCTACATCACCTGTTCGGTTTTTAAAGGCGAAAACGAGGACATAATTGCTTTTATAGTGAAGGAACTTGGGTTAAATCTGGAGCAGCAAACCGTTTTAAAAGGCTACGAAAATAAAGCGGATACCATGTTTGTGGCGAGGTTGAGCCCCCTCTAAATCTCCCCCGGGAGGGGAGACTTATTATAGTATTTTCTTCAACTAGTCAATCAATTTTGATTGAATTTTAAAACCATATCATTATAAAATGTGTATTTTAAAGTCTCCCCTCCGGGGGGAGATTTAGAGGGGGCTTACAAATGCGTATTACTCCTGAACAATTTTATGGCGATAGCCAATAAAATGATTCCAAAAGCCTTTCTCAAAATACTGACGCCGGTTTTTCCCAGCAGGTGCTCTATCCATTTTACATTTTTCAACACCAGGTAAACGAACATAGTATTCAGCACAATGCCTACAATAATATTTTGAGTTTGGTATTGCGATTTAAGGGATAGCAGGGTGGTCATGGTACCCGCGCCGGCAATGAGCGGAAAGGCCAGCGGTACGATGGAGATGGTTTCGGGCATCTCCTCACTGAAAAATTTTACGCCCAGGATCATTTCCATCGCGATGATAAAGATCACCAGCGAACCGGCGATCGCAAAAGAGGCCACATCCAGGCCGATGATCTTTAACAATTCATCTCCCGCAAATAAAAAGCCGATCATTAGCACCAGCACCGCTATGCTCGCCCGCTCCGACTGGATATGGCCGCCCGCGCGCGCGCGAAGCTCGATGATCACAGGGATGGCGCCTAAAATATCAATGATCGCGAAAAGGATCATCGTTACCGAAAGTATTTCTCTGAAAACTAAAGGATGCATGGTGATGGATTTTTATAAATATCGTACTTTTTTATTGCTGTACTGTAAATTTTGTAATATGAATAATACATTACTATGATTTACATTTTCGTAATTTACTTTCCCAAACTAACACGCTTTGCCATGAAAAAATTTATACTGCCCCTGTTACTCCTTGTTGCAGCATTTACTTCCAAAGCCCAGGACGCGGTAAGCTACCAGGTACCGCCAAAGGAAATGGCCGACCTGCTGCTGGCCAAACCCACCCCGTCGGTAAGCGCCGACTCGAAAGCCGAATGGCTGTTATTGATCGGCAGGTCGTCCTACCCATCAGTGACCGACCTGGCTATGCCCGAGCTGCGTATCGCGGGGTTGCGTATCAATCCGGATAATTTCGCGCCAAGCAGGCAGGCGTTCGCTGATGACCTAACTTTAAAGTACGTTAAAAACGGGCAAAACTACGCCATTTCGGGCCTGCCTCACCCATTAAAGGCCGGCAATGTTACATGGAGTCCGAACGAAAAAAAGATATTATTCACACAAAGCAATTCAAAAAGCGTCGACCTGTATGTAATCGATATCGCATCAAAAAAGGCGATGAAGGTGAATAAATCACCCCTGAATATAGTGTTGGGCGGCGGCGTTTTATGGCTCAATGATCAGGTTATATTATATCATATCGCCGCAAGGCCGGCAACCATGGCGCCGCCGAAGCCACTGATGCCCAAAGGGCCGGCCATACAGCAAAACCTGGGTAAAACCGCCCCGAGCGCTACGTTTGAGGATCTGATCAAATCGCCTTATGACGAGCAGCTGTTCGAATTTTATGCTACCTCTCAACTGGTGCAAAACCGGGACGGTATTGAAACGCCCATTGGCAAACCGGCTATATACGATAATGTCAGCCTGTCGCCGGATAAGAAATACATGCTGGTTCGCACCATCAGGAAACCGTTTTCATACCTGGTTACCGCCGGTGGATTTCCGTCCACCGAGACTATTACAGATTTAAAAGGAAGAGTTATAAAAGTGCTTGCCGAGCTGCCATCGTCGGAGGGGAGGCCATCGGGCTATGATAATACACAAAATATCGATCGCAATATCAGCTGGCGCGCGGATGAACCCGCCACAGTAACGTGGTGCCACCCGCTGGATAGCGGATTGATCAAAAAGAAAGTAGAGTTTCACGATGCGGTATACGCATTAAGCGCCCCGTTTACGGGCAGCGCCAAAGAGCTATTTAAAACACGGATGCGTTACCGTAGTACGCTATGGGGAAACAATACGCTGGCCCTGGTATATGAAATATCGCGCCGTAATCAAACCGAACGAGTAAGCCGTTACAAGCCATCGACAGGAACGCTCGAAATGCTGTATGAACGGAACGAAACCGATGCTTATAATAACCCGGGCGAACCGGTTACCCAACGCAATATGTTTGGGCGCGAGGTAATATACCCGGTTGATAACGGCACTAAAATTTTAATGAATAACACGGTAGGTTCGTCACCGAAAGGCGATTTGCCTTTTTTGGCAAAGTTTGACCTGACTACAATGAAAAGCAATATCATATGGCGTTGCAATGAAGGCTCTTATGAAACGGTTGTCGATGTGATAGATCCTGATAAGCTTACTTTGCTAACCAGGAGGGAATCGCAAACGGAGGTGCCTAATTATTATATCAAAAACCTGCAGCTGAAAATAGCTGACCGGGCGATCACCCATTTTTCAAACCCGTATCGGCAATTAGCCGGTGTTTCAAGGCAAAAAGTATCGTATAAACGTGCGGACGGTGTCGACCTTACCGGCGACCTGTATCTGCCGAAAGGCTATAACAAAGAAAAAGATGGGCCGCTGCCTGTTTTAATTTGGGCTTATCCGCGTGAATTTAACTCAGCGGCCGATGCAGCGCAAATACGCGGATCGCAAAACCGGTTTATCACCATCAGCTGGGCGTCGCCCATATTTTGGGTAACGCAGGGCTATGCCATTCTGGATAACGCCGAAATGCCTATTGTTGCCCGTGATGGTAAAAGACCTAACGATACGTTTGTGGAACAGCTAAAAATGAATGCGGAGGCCGCTATTAACAAACTGGCTGATATGGGCGTGGGCGACCGTAACAGGATAGCCGTAGGCGGGCATAGCTATGGTGCTTTCATGACGGCTAACCTGCTGGCACATACCAACCTGTTTAAGGCCGGCATTGCACGCAGCGGAGCATATAACCGTACCTTAACCCCGTTCGGTTTCCAGAATGAGGATCGCACATACTGGCAAGATCCGCAATTATATTATGAGATGAGTCCGTTTAGCTACGCTGACAAGATCAAAACACCGATATTGTTGATCCACGGTGATGCCGACGATAATTCCGGCACATTCCCCATCAATAGCGAACGCTTGTTCAACGCCATTAAAGGACATGGCGGAACTGTTCGTTTTGTATTCCTGCCATACGAGGCGCATAGTTATCGCGGTAAGGAAAACTTGTTGCACATGCTGTGGGAAATGAACACCTGGCTTAATAAATACGTGAAAAACGCGGAAACCGTGAAGATGGCGAGCAAGTAACCGAACCGACAGCCACCCTTACCACCGGTCGGTCATATCAAAATGGTCGGTTGAGGTATAGGCTGACGGTCGTTTGTTAAATGCCGAATAAAACACGCATTTGTTATTTTCGCGCAAGCCAGGTATTATTTTGTCGATTGCCTTCCTGATTTGAATATTTTCCTTTTTAATGGCAGTAGTATCTCTAAGGTCATAATGCGTCATATAATATATTACAGGATAGGTACCCCCTTCGCCTTTTTGGGTATAAATACCCAGTAGCATCGGGCCTGTCGAAACCTGGGATAATACCATAGGGTATCGATACATATTTTTTACGATCGCGTGGGCCCGGGTAAATAGCTTGCTTGCATCGGCCTCGTCGGGATATCTCCAATATGAGCAGGGTTTAAAGCACGATATGGCTAAGGTTACATTATTCAGCGCAGCCTGATATTGATTTTTGCCGTATTGCTGCCTGGCGAGGGCGTACAGCTCGGGCGCCGTTTTTCCATTGATGGTGTATGGTGCAATATCAAGCTTAACTATCTTCCAGCCATAGTCAAATTTTCCATATACCAGGCTTATCATATATGAGTCGTTTAATTTTTTCGGCACAAAAAAAGCAAAATACATCTCCGTCGTCACATAAGGGTACAACACGTTATACCTGTTTATATTGCCGCTTTCTATCCGTACCGTATCAGTGTCTTTATATTTATGCACCACATAGTATTCATCCAGCAGGGTATAGGGTTCATCGGCCAGATGGTGACTTATTTTTTCGACTTGTACGTCATTATTCTGATCGATCATTTCTTTACACAAATCGCGCTTTAAGCCCTTCGTATCGTTGGCTTTTAGATATTGCAGCACTTCGTTATTCAGCTCGTGAAAATCACTTTGCCGACCCGAACCGATCTTGTCGTTTTTCCACGAGCCGGGCACGGTGCGTGCGCACGCCTCAATAAGTATAACTAATGTGCAAACCAGTGCTGTTTTAAAGGAAATAAGGTTAAAGATTCTCATAGCCCTAAAGTAAAATATTGTCATGAAATATAAAATGGTTAAAAAATAATAATGCCGCGAGAAAAAAAATTATTCAACATGCGTCAAACGAGTTCACGTTCAGGAAAACATAAGTTGGTTTTGATACAAAGAATTTTATATTTGAAGATAATTGATTAACCCTGGGATTATTATATTATGAAAAGACTTTTCCTGGCCGTTTTAGTTAGCTTACCGCTAATCCCGATGGCGCAAACAAGCCATCTTAATTTTCAAAAAGCTATCGAATTATATAATAACAAAGATTACGACAATGCCATAGGCTATCTGGATAAGGAGATTGCGGCAAATCCGACCAACCAGGACGCGTACAATTACAAAGGTATGATTAGGGCCGAGCAAGGCGATTATCAGGGCGCTGTGAATATTTTTACCCAGGAGATTAACATAAGTCCAACCTCCGACATGGCATATTCAAACCGCGCTTTCGCAAAATTAAATATGAGCGATTTTAAAGGTGCGATCGCCGATTGCGATAAGGCGATCGGAATGAACCCGCAAAATAGTAAAGCTTACTTTAACCGCGGAAACGCCAGGAGTAAGATCGGCGATTTTAAAGGAGCTATAGCGGACTTTACCAGCATGATCAGCCTGAATATAAACGATGTTGGCGCCTATATTAACAGGGGGAATGCTAAAAATAGTATGGGCGATTTTAAAGGCGGACTTGAGGATTTTAACAAAGCTATTGATACGGATCCCAATGAACTGAAAGCGTATATTGACAGAGCAATTTCAAAAAGTCAGCTTAAAGATATAAACGGTGCTTTAGCGGATTTTGACAAGGCGATCGTGATAGACCCGAAACGGGAAGAGATATATTATTACCGGGCTATGGTAAAATCGGAATCAAATGATTTCAATGACGCGATGAACGATTTGAATCAGGCCATAACCTTAAATCCAAAGTTTAGCAAGGCGTATGAAAAAAGAGGGGAATTAAATAGCAAACTGGAAAATTTTGGACAAGCCGGCAATGATTTTTCTAAAGCCATGGAACTGGACATTACCGATCCGGAACCTTACCTGGGGCGCGCCGCAATTAAATATAAGATGGCCGACTATGAAGGCGCCATCAAAGATTTTACAACGGCTATCGGGCTGAAACCCGACTATTCTGACGCTTACAATGATCGTGGTCTTGCGAAGGCGGCTATGAACAATTTTGCCGGCGCCGTTGAGGATTATAGCCACGCTATTAAATTAGCCCCGGACGTGGATTTGTCGTACTACAACCGGGCCATTGCAAAAACGCGTTTAAATCAAGGTATTGCTGCGCTGGCCGACCTAAATAAATCGATCACGCTCAACCCCGAAAATGACAACGCCCGTAATTACCGCGCTATGTTATATTTCGCCATGAACAATTACCGGGCGGCCATTCCTGACCTCGATAAAATCATCGAAAGTAAATTTAATCTTCCTTTATCATACCACATGAGGGGGTTTGCGAATGCCGCTATAAAAAATAATACGGCCGCATTGGCCGACTTATCTAAAGCCGTTGAGCTTAATCCCTCCAATGCCGAAGCATATTTTATACGGGGCAATGTATATTTCGCCTTAAATAATAAAGCGGCCGCCAAAGCGGATTGGACCAAAGCGGCCGCCCTGGGAAGCCAGGCTGCATACTTCAGGCTAAAGTCACCCGTGAACAAGCATAATACCACATCACCTGATAATTGGACGGTTTGGAAAAAATAGTATTAGTATTGCTGCCATTATTCGCGTGACTTAAGCCGGAAACCCAGAAAAAAGGCAACCAGGATATAAAACGACGATAAAAAGAAAATGCTGTGTACCGATATGGCGGTGACCAACCCCGCGGTTAACGGACCAAGTGTTTGCCCGATGGATGCGTACGATTGGTTGATGCCCAATATTTTCCCTTGTTCGGAATTGTTTATGTTGTCGGCGATAATGGCGTTAAGCATGGGATTGCGCAAACCGTTAAATAAGCCATAAACGCAAATACAAAGTGCGAACGGAAGGAAAAAGGAAGTGAACCCAGCCAGCAACATGGCTGCAAAACAAAGGATGGTTGACAACAGCAGGATCACCGACCGCTTTGGGATAAGTTTTGTAAACACCGGTACCAGCAACTGCATAACAATGCCGCAAATACCAAACCCCGCATAAAATATGCCTATCTGCGTGGGCGTGATCTTTAAAATATCGACGCTAAAAGTTTGTAA
>Ga0134127_10000271_pt1 | contig 55514 bp, 34 predicted proteins | sample KB31753_FD_96459 | JGI IMG/M metagenome (GOLD analysis project Ga0134127, IMG submission 96459) | Terrestrial soil microbial communities with excess Nitrogen fertilizer from Kellogg Biological Station, Michigan, USA - KB3-175-3 | ecosystem: Environmental > Terrestrial > Soil > Unclassified ...
CGACGTGCCGCCAGTATCAGGTGCGGTTCAAGCGCACCGGCCAATTCTGGAGCCAAACCGGAGATGAAGCCCTCATGAGCTTGTAAACTTTCCGACGCAACGGGCGCTGGCAGCAATTGTTCCCTCATGCCCAACCAGTAGACCCTTCCAAAAACTGACGTGCGCCCCCGTTGCGTTCTTCTGCGGTTAATAGACTTGCCCGGCTGGTGGGGCTTGATTAGTGTGCGCTCCCTTTTCCGGGCTGGTAGCTCAGCGGTAGAGCAGCGGCCTTTTAAGCCGTTGGTCCAGGGTTCAAATCCCTGCCAGCCCACCACCTCGCAACGCTTGAAAGCTCGCCTGGCCGCTAAGCAAAAGCCGCCTGTTTGCCGGCCAAATGCAGCGTCTCCAGGATCTCCCCTCGGAAACGAAGGAACTCCGGGTTGTTCCGCTGGCGCGGGCGTTCGAGATCAATCTCGAGGACCCGGTCGATGCGACCAGGCCGGGGTGTCATCAGCACAATGCGATCGCTCATGTAGATCGCTTCGTCGATGTCGTGGGTGACCAGGAGCATCGTCGTGCCGCGGGCTTTCCAGAGGCGCAGCACTTCGTCCTGCATCTTCATCCGGGTGAAGGCATCCAGTGCGCCCAGCGGTTCGTCCAGGAGCAGGACTTTTGGGTGATTGATGAGAGCGCGGGCGAGAGCCACGCGCTGGGCCATGCCGCCGGACAAGTGATGCGGGTAGGCTGTGGCGAACGTTTCCAACCCGACGAGCCGCATGAACTCCTCGACTTCGTGGCGTTTCTCGCGCAGCACCCCGCGCGCGATGAGGCCGGACTCGATGTTATGTCGAACGTTGAGCCATGGGAACAGGCTGGGATCCTGGAAGACCAGTCCCCGTTCAGCGCTGGGTGCGGTAATCGCTTCGGAGCCCACCCAAAGCTCACCCGAGTCCGGCGAGTCGAGTCCGGCGATCAGCCGCAGGAGAGTGGACTTGCCGCAGCCGCTTGGGCCGACAAGCGCGACGAGTTCTCCCGCGCCGATGGAGATCGTCACCCGGTCGAGCGCGTGCGTGTCGGCGGCGGAATCATCCGCGGCCGCGAAGTGTTTGCTCACTTCCACGATGCGAAGCGAAGAACCTTCGATGAGACCGCCTTGGGAGGCCGTCACCACTTGATGATTCCTTTCTGCCACACGAGCACGCGGTCGCGCAGTTTGAAGAGCAACGTCATGATCGTGGAAAAGAACACCGCCATGATGACGAGCGCTGCAAAGACCTTCGCGTACTCGGCCCAGGCCTGGGCCCAGCCCAAATACCAGCCCAAGCCCGACCTCACGCCCACCGTCTCAGCCACCACCAGCGTCAGGAACGACGCGCCCAGGCCCATGAACAGGCCAATGAAGATGTTTGGCATGGCGGCAGGAATCGCCACGCGGAAGATCAGGAACCCCGGCTTTGCGCCCAGCGTGCGCGCCACGTCGAGGTAGGATGCGCGCGTCGTGGCGATGCCGGACATGGTGAGCATCGTGACCGGGAACCAGACCGCCAGCGCAATCAAGCCCACGGCGGAGAACATGGCCCTTGGCGAAATCACCATCGCCAGCGGAATCCACGCGGTCGCCGGAATCGGGCCGATCACCTTCAGCACCGGCATTCCCCAATAGCGCGCCTGCCGGAACCAGCCGATGCAGATGCCGGTGATGATGCCGATCACCGCGCCCAACAGGTAACCACCCAGCAACAACACCAACGAGTGCCACGTGCTGTCGAAGAGCAGTTCCCAATCCAGAATCATGTTGCGCAGCACACTGGCCGGACTGGGGAAATACGGCAGCGGCAGCAACCGGAAGCCCGAGGTAACGATCTCCCAAACGCACAGGAGGCCAATCGCGCCCGCGATGATCGGAAACATGTGCGCCATCCAGCGCCGCAGCCCGCAGGAGTAGATTTGCCCCGCGCCCGCCAGCAGCGATAAGCCGAGCACACCACCGAGAAGAATCAGATACGATGTTGTGTCCGGCTCCGGATCGTTCTTTCGGACCGCAAGATGAAGTGCGATCCCGATGGTTGCCATGACAGGAACGGCGAGCAGCGTGCGAATGCCCAACTTCGGCGTCGGCGGGGCGACAGCATCGGCCGGCCGGGCCACTTTCGCTGCCGACACGGCCGTTGGCACAGGGTCTTTGACTGGCACCGATGCAGTGTTCATTGCCGGACATCAAAAAGACAAGGCGCGCAGAACACCTCTCGTGGGTCGAGCCTGGCGTACATGACCTGCAGCCACTTGCGCGTAATCTGCCCCCCGGCCACCTTCTCAACGGGCAACGTCTCGATCCAGTTATCCGAAACACCATCCAGTTTCACAAAAGCCTTCTTCGCCAGGTCCTCCACGTCCGTCGTGCGCTTCAGCATGCCGGCGCGCTTCATTTCCTGTGCGGCAAGGCGCACAGCCGTCTGCGCTCCGGAAACGCTCGGAACGTAGCGCAGGTGCGCGATGGACACGGTGTTTTGGTCCACCGTGGACGCCAGATACTTTCCCTTCACCGACAACTCCGCGGCAGCCTTGGGATTGGTCTCAACCCACTTGGCCGCTTTGAGTAACGCGCGCGTGGCGGCGGCAGAGGCCTTGGGGTTTTTCGCCAAAAACTTGCCGTTCACGATGACGGCACAGCAATATTCCTCCGCATAGGGCATGTCCACGGCCTGATCGGCGATGTTTTTGACCTTGCCCTGTGCGACGAGCAGGCTGCCGATTGGCTCCGAATTTGCCACGGCATCCACTTCTCCCTTGTCCAGCGCAAGGCCGAGTTCGCCGGCGGGAAACACCAGCCAGGTGATCTCCTTGCTGGGGTCGATCCCGTTCGCGCCCAGCACACGATTCGCGAAGATGAACGGCGGCGTTCCCATCCCCGGCACGCCAATGCGTTTGCCCCGCAGGTCCTTCACGGTGCGAATCGGGCCGTTCACGGCGGCTTGCACGCGCAGGCAGCCGCGGTGGATTCCACCCGTGAACTTCACATCCAGCCCCTGTTCGAGAGGCTTGAGGAAATACATGATCAAGTGGTGGGTGATGTCGTAGCCCCCCAACGCCAGCACGTCCTTGTAGTTTTTCCAGTCGCACTTCACCAGCGAGACATCGAGGCCCTCCTCCTTGAAGAACCCCTTCTCCACTGCGGTGAAAATGGGCGCTTCGCACGTCAGGCCGATGTAGCCGACACGAATCTTGTTGGAACCCGCACCGGCATCCCCGGCGCTCTTGCTGCAGCCGGTCAAGAGCCAGGCGCCGAGCGCCGCACCTAAAAGTAGCTTGCTGGTTGCCATATGCGTTTCCTTCCGTGCCGATGTCTCGTAGGGAAACATTTACCAGATCCAGGCTTGTAACAGAAATAACACCTGGCTATCAGGGTGATGCCGTGCTGGTATAACGCCGTTTCATGGAACTGCGCCACTTTCGCTACTTTCAAGCCGTTGCCGAGGATCTGAGTTTCTCCCGTGCGGCCCAGCGCCTGCATGTTGCCCAACCGGCCCTCAGCCGCGCCATCAAACAACTGGAACAGTCCCTGGGTGCCGAGCTGCTCGAACGCTCCAGGCATCACGTCCGGCTTACGCCGGCCGGGGCGGTGTTGCTTCATGAGATCTCTCTCCTGCTACAGCACGTCGAGGAATCCGTGCGCCGCGTGCGCCGCACGGCGGCCGGCGAAGAAGGCGAGCTGCGCCTCGGTTACATCGGCCCGCCCACGCAACCTTTCCTGGGCCGCCTGCTCCGTGAGTATCGCAAACGCTATCCGCTTGTCTCGATCCACCTGGAGGAACGCACCCCTGAACGCGTCTGGGAAATGGTTGCCAAGGGCCGCCTGTCCGCGGCCCTGACCCGTCCAGTCATCGCCCACGAAGCCCTCGGCTTGCGAACGATTGTGTTGCGCGAGGAACGGCTTGGCCTTGTGGTGCCGGCCCGGCATCCCCTGGCCGCTCGCCGCGTCGTGCCGTGGACGGCGCTGGCCCGCGAGCCGCTCGTCGTTTTGGCGCGCCGCGAAGGCATGGGGTTGCACGATGCTGTGATCGCCGGTTGCCGGCAGGCAGGCCTGACGCCTCGACTCGCTCACACGCCAAGCCTCATTGGCACGGTGATGAGTTACGTCGAAGCAGGCGCGGGCATTGGCGTTGTGACCGAATCGGTCGTCACACCGATGCCCGCCTTGCGTTTCGTTCTTCTGAAACCGGTTCAAAGAGTCCCCTTGGTGTTCGTCTGGCAAGAAGACGAGGACACTCCCCCCTTGCAGCGATTCCGCGAGCTCCTGTTGGAATGGAAAGGCTCCGGCCGCCTTTGGCACGGCCACCGTGTCGCCTGACGAACGAATCGGTGGCCGACTCCTTCTGGAGGGTCCTATGCGGACGGCCAACAGTTCCGCTTTACCGTAACCTATTTCGTCAATCAACGGGCGAAACGCCGGTGGCAGGCCAGAAGCGCGAGCGCGGAGGCCAGCAGTGTGCCAAGCCACATCAGGGATATCATCAATTTGGCCGTGTGCCAGTCGGCCGAGGCGTAGCCCTGCGCAATGTAGTCCGGGCCGTAGACGATTCGCGCCACGACGCACGCCGCGAGCTTGATCGCCGCAACGGCGAACGCCGCCAACACAATCGCGGCATAAGGCTGGCGGAGCCGGAGGGTGAGCCAGGGAACGAGTCCGAGCGAAGGTGCGATGCCGAGCACGGCCAGGATGGGCAACGGAATGTTCGAGGGCACGCCGGCGAATGACCCGAACAGGGAGAAGAGAAATGCGTTGACCGCCAGGTAGATTATCAGCGCGCCCATTCTATTTCGCCACTGCACCCGTGACGCCGGCGGATACGCAGGATGAAACGCTTCGGCAGCCAGCCAGGCCCCGCCGAGGGCGAGGTAAAGCACGGCGATGTCCGAGTTGAGCTGTTCGCCGCCCGCCATGAGCATGGGCATGGGCAGCAGCAGGGCGAAGCTCCAGGGAAACAAGAGTCGGCGGAGCTCACCGCCGACGCGGCATGGCGGGTTCATCAGTGGTTGGACAGAGCAGGCGGAGGAATGTTGCGGGTGGTGGCGAGGTTCCAAAGGGTGACACCCGATAGGGAAGCGGGAGAACATTCAGCATGCCGGTTTGCTCACAGCGCGGACTTCTCTGCGTCGAAGACGATCCGGCCGCCCATCAGGGTCAGGAGGACGCGGGCTTTTTCGATGGCGGTGGGTGGGATGGAGAAGATGTCGTCGCTGAGGATCACGAGATCGGCCAGTTTGCCGGGCGTGAGGCTGCCCTTGATGGTGTCGGTGAATTCGGCGCGTGCGGAGCCGAGTGTGTAGGCTCGCACGGCTTCCTCGACGGTGATTTTTTGTTCGGGCACCCAACCGTCGGGATGCTTGCCGTCGAGAGTGCGGCGGGTGACGGCAGCGGCGATGCCTTGGAGCGGGTCCAGCGGCGCCACAGTCCAGTCCGACCCGAAAGCGAGGGTCGCGCCGGAGTCGAGCAACGAACGGAAGGCGTAGGTGCCTTTGGCTCGCTTGGGACCGATGCGTTTTTCGGCCCAACAACCGTCGTCCGCGGCGTGATAGGGCTGCATCGAAGCGATGATTCCGTCCCGGCCGAAGCGCGCGATGTCCTCGGAGCGCAGGTGTTGCGCGTGTTCGATGCGGAACCGGCGGTCGCGCGGACCGTTGGTATTTGCGACGGCTTCGAAGCAGGTGAGGATTTCGTGATTGGCGCGGTCGCCGATGGCGTGAATGACGACTTGCAAGCCGGCGCGATCGGCTTCGAGCATGCGCTTGAGCATTGCGCCTTCAGGAAACATTTCGTCGCCGGGCAAGCCGCGCGGCTCGGGCGCGTCGGCGTAGGGATCGAAGAACAGCGCGGTGGACGAGCCGAGGCTGCCGTCGCTGAATCCTTTGAGTCCGCCGGTGCGGAGCATGTCCCCGCCGAATGCGGCACGCACGCCGGTGGCCGCCAATTGGTCCCATTTCGGTAGCGTCCAGAGCGCATAAAGCCGCGTCTTGAGTTCGCCGCGGCGGAGCAGTTCCTGATACACGCCCACGTCCGCGCCGGCCGACATGTCCTGCACACTGGTGACGCCGAGGCGGGCGGCGTGTTCCGTGGCGGCGCGGGCGGCGGCCAGTTTTTCGTCGAAGGTATCAGGCGGAATGACTTTGTTGACCAGCGCCATCGCGGCGTCTTTCAACACGCCGGTGGGTTCGCCGGTTTTGGGGTCGCGGACGATGAGTCCGCCCGGGGGATCTTTTGTCGCGCGGGTCACTCCGGCGAGTTTCAAGGCATGGCTGTTGGCCAACGCCATGTGGCCATCGAGCCGGCTGACGAACACGGGCGTGTCGGGCGTGAAGGGGTCGAGGAGTTGGCGGGTGGGCAGGGCGTTGGTGGGCCACCGCTCGTGGTCCCAGTCGCCCCCGGTTATCCAACGTCCGCGCGGCAGCGTGGCGGCGTGACGGCGGATGCGCGCTGCGAATTCTTCCTGGGTGGCGGCGGCGCGCAAGTCGACGTTTGAAAACTGGAAGCCTCCGGAGAGAAAGTGCACGTGGGCGTCGTTGAATCCGGGCAGGACGAGGCGGCCGCGGGCGTCGATGACGCGCGAATTTGCGCCAGCCAGCGCGGAGATTGGGCCAGAGTCGCCGACGGCGACGATGCGGTTTCCTGATATGGCGAGGGCTTCAGCGCGGGGGCGCTGCGGGTCCATGGTTCGGACCGAAGCATTTGTAATAATCAGATCAGCCATGGGCAAATCGTGCGCCGGGGCTGCGCCACAGGCAAACGCGAACAAGGCAGGGAGGGCTGCAAACAGAGCGCGAAGGAAGAACGGACGGTGCATGTGGGGAATGGTAATCAATTGGACACCGGCCGGCACGAGAAAGTGCGTAGGAAGAGTTCCCCAGCAGGCGGCTATGGCCGAAATCCGAACCCGAAGTCCGAAGTCCGAACGTTCGCGACTGCCTGAAACCTTGCGCTTCTACCGGGAACCATCGGGCGATGGAACCAAGAGAGATCTCAGCCGAGCAATTTCGGGCCTTTTTCGCTTTATCGTTCTGCCCAGCTGTGGCTTCATCCACGCCCCCGCGCCGCCCGCAACGGCGCCGGGCTGTTTACAAACCGTTTTATGGACTCATTGCCCACTGTCTTGCTCAAGCCAGGCGAAGCCGACCGCGTGCTGGCCGGCCATCCCTGGATTTATCACGGTTCCATCCTCCGGCTCACGGGGCCTGCCTCGGATGGCAGTGTCGTGCAGGTGAAGGACCATCGGCAGCGAATGCTCGGAGTGGGTTTCTACAATTCGAAGTCCAAAATCAATGTGCGCCTGCTGGCACCGGAGCGCGTGCAGGTGGATCAGGCGTTGTTCGAACAGCGCATCGGCGAGGCGCTCGCCCTCCGCCGGCGTTTCTTGCCCGAGGCCACTTCCTTTCGCGTGGTGAATTCCGAGAGCGATTTTCTCAGCGGATTGATCGTGGACCAGTATGAAGAGGTGCTGACGCTGCAAACCTCGGCGCTCGGCATGGACCTACGGAAGCCGGAGATCCTGGCGGCGCTTCGGAAGCTCCTCGCGCCGCGAGCCATCGTCGAGCGAAACGACGTGGCCTCACGGAAGTTTGAGGGTTTGCCGGAGGTCCATGGCGTGCTCGCCGGCCAGGTTCAGGGGCCAGTGATTGTGCGCCTGAACGGCCTCCAGTTCGAGACCGATTTGCTGGGCGGGCAGAAAACGGGGCTGTATCTCGATCAGCAAATGAACTACCAGCGCGTTGCGGAACTCATTCGCCCGGACACCGGAGCGCGCGTGCTGGACTGCTTCAGCTTTCTGGGCGGGTTCGCTCTGCACGCGGCGCGCGCAGGCGCGGCTCAGGTCCTCGGGCTGGACCAAAGCGCTGAAGCCACCGCGGCCGCGCAACGCAACGCGGCGTTGAACGGGTTGGCCGACCGTTGTTCGTTCGAAACGGCCAACGTGTTCGACTGGCTCAAAGCACGCACGCAGACCAAGCCCCACGAGAAGCTCATCCCCTCCTACGATCTTGTTGTGCTCGACCCGCCGAGCTTTACGCGCAATCGGGCTTCGGTGCCGGACGCATTGCGCGGGTACAAGGAGATTCATTTGCGCGCCCTCAAGCTGCTCAAGCCGGGCGGGACGCTCGCGACGTTTTGCTGTTCGCATCACGTCAATGCTGCATTGTTTATGGAGGTAATCCTATCCGCGGCGTTCGACGCGCGCCGGCTGCTGCGACGTGTGGCGAATTACTCCCAGTCGCCGGATCATCCCGTCATTCCTTCGATTCCGGAGACGGAATATCTAAAAGGCTTCGCGTTCGAAGTGGTGCACTGAGCCTTGGTTCGGACTTCGCAGTTTTCTCAACACCAATCGTCACGGCTGGAGCGTCAGCACAACCCGGGCGAAGCGGCTGGAATTCGGACCACTCACACCATCGCGTACCCGGACTCGATCCCAATCGGCATTGAGGCTTGTAACGCTCGATGGGATACCGGCGGACCAGGCGGTGAGATCGCCAGAGAATTGGACTGTATAGGTAAGGCCAGCAGCGTTCGGGCCTTTGCGCCGGGGGAATTCCACTTCCAGCACTCCGCCTGATACGTTTGGCAGATAGCGCGCAGCGGGCATGCCATTGGTGCCAAGGAGCGAAATGGGTACGGCATCGGCAAGAAGCGGGTGCAGGTTGTAGGCGAACTCGGCAAGGTTGTCGGCCCGATCGCTGTCCGGGTCGGCGGCGGGAGCGTTGTTCGCGCCGGTCAGCCCGCGAGCCAGCGCCCAGGCGGCGTAAGGCGTGAGTGGAGTCGAGTAGACGATTTCCAGAGTGGGCCGCAAAGTGGAATCGGCGGCGAATTCAGACGATTTGAATGTCCAGCCATCCCCAGTGCCCGCGCTCGAAGGGCGGATGACCCATCCGCGGTTGTTGGTGCCCGCTTTGAACAACTCGATGTCGCTTGTCACATCGAAGATAGTCGGCCCGCCGTCCACGTCCGGCACGACGGAGAAAGTGCTCGCGCTGGCTGACTCGACGTTGTCCTGCGCCACGCCGCCATTCATGCTGTTCCAGGTTGCGGTGTCAGTCCAATCTGCAATCATGCGATGGAGTCGAAACGCGTCGTTTGAATCATTGTCGACACCGGTCGTGTTCGACGGCGTGTGAAGGAGAAGCTTCGCGGAATGAATCGTCGCGGCGAGTGGCACCTGGTTCGCGCCGGAGCCGAATAGATTGTCGAATCGGACCAGCACCTGGGCGACCTGGTTCCCCGAGGCGGCGCCCGTGTCCAGGTCGGTGGTGAGATCCTGGAGCGTGGCGGAGTTGGTATTTGGAGTCTCCTGCCAGATTTGTGTGTCCCGGGCGCCAGAATAACCGTTCAGACCCTGTCGGAAGGTGGCGACCGATACGACCGGGTCGGTGGCGAAGGGCCCGACAATCGAGCGGACTTGCGCGGCGGCCCCAGCGTGGGTTGCGAGGCCGTACATGTCTTCCAGGGTGCGAAGCAGGTTGTGCAGCGTCCAGGTGCCTGCGGCCATCGTGCCATTGCGCAGATTCGCTCCGTGGAAAACGGTTGGGATTTGGTTGACCTCGTTGTAATCATCCTCGTCCCAGGTGATGATCAGGAGGCTGTTGTGGGTCCGGGCCCACACGGCGTAGGCGTTGAGATTGTCGCGGAGCCAATCGTCCCCCATTCGCCGCGAGCCGTCGTGCATGTCGTGAAGCTGGTTGGGGATGACGAAGCTCACCATGGGCAACTGCGCGAAGTTTGCCGGGAACTGCGTAAATGCGCGGTTGACCGTGCTGGTGAGCTGGTTGGCAGGCAGAGGCAGCACCTTGGCGACCCAATTCGCCCATGGATTGTGTTTCCGCCGGTAGTAAATGCCAGGGTGCGTTGCCGAGTGCGGGTCGTAATCCGCCCAATCCTCGGTCCCGGCAGCTTCCAGTTGTTCACTGAAGCCTGCAAAGGTGAAACCCGCGGCGATGAGTTCCGCGCCGAGGTTGGCGGCGTGGAAAGGGTAAGTGCTGGTGGGCGTGGTCGAGAAGTTCGGCGGCAGACCGTCGTCCACGACGCCCTGGTTGGAGCCGGAGAACAGCTCGAGGTAGTTGGGCTGACTGGGATGGACCAGCGCGAACATGGAAGCAAGGCTGACGCCGCCAGTCGCCAGCGAAGTGATGTAGGGCGCGTTATTCAGATCGCCGATGATTTGGCCCGGCGTGCGGTTCTCTTCTATCACGATGACGACGTGGTCGTAGCGGGGCGGCGCGCCGTGCAACGCCAAGGAACAAGCCGTGACGAACGTCAATAACGGAACGAAAAATTTGCAGGACCGCAACGCACTCATGACGTTCGGGGGCCCGGCTTGCGCTGCTGTAGAACGCATAGGTGTCACATGAATCTGGATACGTCCGATGGCAGCAGCGCAAGCTTGGGTTGGCTGGGAATTGGTTACGGTTTTCGGAGTCGGAAAAAGCGCGTCCCGCTGGAAGTGTTCACGGTGACGTGATGGAAGTTGGCGTCCGGAACATCCGCCTCGAGCACCGGATTCCACGACGGGGCGGTGAGACTCGCTTTGGATTCGAGCAGGTAACCCGTAGAGGGGAACGCCCAGGAGACATCCGCCTGTGTCGGGCTGATCCGCGTGATAGACAGTGCGGGAGCGTTTCCCCACAACATCAGGTCAAAGCTGATGTCGGACGAGTTTGCAGCGTCCTGGTGAATTTCCACGGCGACAAGGTTATCGCCGGGCGCGAGCACCGAGGAGGCAAGGTTGGCCTCCTGGTAAATGGTCCCGTCGTCCGCGACCGCTGGCGGGGTGTAGGTCGAGAAGTCCACAGTCTCGTTGGTAATGCCCGTCCGGAACACTTCCGCGCCATTGATATAGACAATGGCGCCGTCGTCGCGTAGCACGCGGAGCGTCAATCCTCCAAATGCGGATGGGTCCGCCACGGAAAAGTTCTTGCGGAAATAAGTGGTCGGGAATTTCGCATTTGGATCGGGACCAAAGCCAAGGACGGTGCGCTCAGGACGATTGTTTCCGGCGGCGTCACCGTAGCCAAGCTCGGCCACGCCTTCGCTCCAACTGCTGTCGTCCAGGACGCCTGGCACGTGCCATAATGGGCCCTGGTCGGAACCGTCATCGAGGTATTTCCACATCGAACCGTTCGGGATGATCACGGTAATGTTCGGCGGGTTGGCAGCGGAAAGGGTAATGCCGTTGGTGCCGCGAAACCCGCCGTTGTCCACGGCGACCGCAGCGACTGTGTGCGAGCCAGCCGTGATGTCACACAACTCGAAGGCGTAAGGGCTGGTCGTGTCCGTGAAGAACAGCGCTCCGTCGACGTAGAATTCCACGCGGGCGATGGTGCCATCCGAATCGGACGCTCTCGCCTGGCACTGGAAGTTGGTGCCGACGAAGAAAACGGCTCCGTTGGCGGGATTGGTGAGCGTCACCGTGGGAGGATTGTTCGGCACGACGGTGATGCTTACCGCCGGCGACGTCGCCATGTTGGCCTGGTCGTCCGTCGCGGTTGCCGTCAAGGAATGCGCACCGAGAGTCGCGTTACTCAAAATCGCGCTGAACGGGGCCGCGTTGTCGCTGCCGATGAGGTTCGCGCCGTCGAAGAAGCTTACGTCGGTCACAGTGCCCGGAAGGATGGCGAGCGCGCTGAGGGCAATGGGCACTCCCTCGGGAAACGTCTGCCCGCTGGTTGGGCTGGCGAGGGTCACGCCGCTGATGGTGCCGAAGGAAAAGACGATGTTGTCGATGGTATAACCGCCTTCCTCGGTGTTGGCGTTGTTCCGATCCGCAGCGGAGTTGTCATCCACCCACAGCACGTATAACAAACCGCCGTTGGGCCACGAGCCGAGATTCAGCGTGGCTGTGAGCGTGCCCAGGGTGCCGCTCGAGAATTCTGGAATGAGGGTCCAGGTGTCTGCATCACCGGTCAGGCTGTAGAATACGCGATGACCCGGGATTTCCTCCGCGACCGTCGTGCCATCGGCGTTGAGCTCGTTCAGTTCATACGCGATGCTCAAGGTTGATTGTTCGGCGCCGCTGTCGTTGCGCAGTTTGGCCAAGAGCGAGACGTAACCCGACCCGGTCGCCACGGTCTCGATGACTCCCAGGGCGGAATTCCACCGGGCGATCGGACTGGAACTGATGGAAGGGTTGACGGTGGCGCTCGCGCCCAATTGTTGACTGAACGCGGTGCCCACGTTCGTCTGCGCGGCAGCATCGAGGCCGGCAATGTCCGCGATATCTCCATTCCCACCCCCGTTAAAGGCGGTGTACCACCCTTCCAGGGCGTTGGGATACGTGCTGAAGCTAAGCGTGCCGCTGCCGGCCGGCCCGACGGGCACGACGCTCGTGATGACTCCTGCCTTGAATGTGACGTTATCGATAAGATAGCCGCCTTCCTCGTTGTTGGTGTTGTTGCGATCCGCGGCGGCGTTGTCATCGGCCCACAGCAAGTACAACGGGCTGCCATTAGGCCAGGAGCCGAGGTTCGCGGTGCCGACCAGGGTGCCGCTCGTCCCGATGGATGAAACTTCGGGCACGACCTGCCAGCTTCCTGCCACCCCGGTCAGACTGAAGTAAACGCGATGACCGGGAACTTCTTCCACCACAACAGTTGGAATTGCGCCCGCTGTGGAATGGTTTTCGGTCAGGTCGTAGCTAAAAGTGAGGGCGGTTTGATTTGCCCCTGTGTCGTTTTGAAGGGTGGCCATTAAGGACACGTAGCCGACGCCAGTGGGAACTGTCTGGACGGCCTGGGCCGTGGAGTTCCAGCGGGCCACGTTGGCGGAGCTGATGGCCGGCGCCGTGGTGGCCGTTGTGACGAGAAGAGTCGTGATGGCGCTGGCCACGTTGGTCTGCACTGCCGTGTCCAATCCCGCCGCATCGGTGATGTCGGCGCTCGTTCCCCCGTTGACCAATGTGGACCATTCGCTCGCCGCGGGCAGCGCATTGAACGTCAACGTGCCGCTGCCACCCGGTCCGACGGAAATCGCCGCTCGGGCGCCGAAGTCACAACCGACCGCTAGTATGGTGAGGGAGAACAAGAGTCTTTTCATAGGGAGGCAGGTTAAGGGACCAGGACGTAACGGGAATGATTCCGTCGGCGCCGATCGGACGATCGGTCAAACCAACGCCGAGAGACAGATTGACGAACACTCGAATCCACCGATCCAATCGAGAAACGGATCCCTCGTCGAAGGACGATGCGGAACGCAGTCCCGGCGTTCCAGTCAGGGATGATTAAGACCCGTTCGCTCTTCATGAAAGGTAGTCCTGTGATTACAGCGCACGATCACTGACAAGAGCCTGAATGCAGAATGACAAATGTGTCACCAGGGCCGCGGCCAGCAGCCCGATGCCGGAACGTGAAGCCGCTGCGAAAGGACTTGCGTGGGCGGCCTTGCTGACCATGTCCAGCGGACTGGCGCAAACTTCATTGCGTCCAGTTCATCAGGATTCTGTAACAGGCGTCTGAACGGGCGATGACATGAAGTCATGGTAGGCGACTCGTTCGCATCCAAGGAATTTGTGTTCCGCGTTACTTCGCGGGCAGGCGTCTTTCTTTGTCGGAACCCCTGTCGCAAATCCATGTTGGCGGACACAAAGATAGGGGAGGGGGAAGCGGATGACGGTTCTGTCACCGGCGTTTCATCGCCGCTTCATTGTAAATGAAGAGATTCCGGCAATCGTGATCGCCGCACTCATGCCAACCCGGTGGACGAACATCCTGGCGAGGCCGCGTCTCTCACCTGAGAACGGACAGCGTTGTCCGCGAGACAGCGTTCCTCGGCCCAGGAGTGCGCGGACAAGGATGTCCGCGCTCCAGTGATTCCAATGAGCGAAACATTCCAACCGCAACACCCGCCGCTGACTGCTGCGTTGCCACGACCCACGCAAGCGGGTAATGTTGCGCCCATGCGCGTGCTGGTCGTTGAGGATGAGAAGAAGACCGCATCATTCATCCGCAAGGCGCTTCAGAGCGAGGGCTGCGCTGTGGACGTGCTCCATGACGGAGCCGATGCGCTCGCCGCAGTCGGCAATACTCCGTTCGATGTGGTCGTGCTGGACGTGATGTTGCCCGGAAGAGACGGCTTGAGCGTCGTGCGCCTGATGCGGGAGCGAAAGATTACAACCCCTGTCATGCTGCTTACCGCCCGCGGCGAAGTCAGCGAGAAGGTTGAGGGCCTCAACGCGGGCGCCGACGACTACCTGCCCAAGCCGTTCGCGCTGGATGAATTGGTCGCGCGCGTGCGCGCGTTGGGCCGGCGCTACAGCGACACGAAGTCCCTCACGCTTCGCGTCGGCGACCTCACGCTCGACACGGTGACGCGCAGAGTGCGGCGCGGAGAAACGTCGATCGACCTCGCGCCGCGCGAGTATTTGCTGCTGGAATACCTCATGCGCTCAGCCGGCCGCATCTGCGGCCGCATGGCCATCGTCGAGAAGGTCTGGGACTATGATTTCGACCCGGGCACCAATCTGGTGGACGTATACGTAATGCGGCTGCGCGAGAAAATTGACGCCGGCTTCGACCAGAAGTTGCTCCACACCGTGCGCGGTGTAGGCTATGTGTTGAAAGAACCGTCATGACGATTCGCAGCCGTCTCACACTCTGGCTGGGCGGGATTCTGCTGGTCTCCCTCGCTGTCATGGCGGGCGTGCTTCACTACGAATGGGTCGAGCAACAGCAGCGATTGGTGTCCCAGCAGCCGCCGGAATCGGCCTGGGAGGAAGCGGGAGAGATCGTCCTCTACTACGGCGTCCCCACCATGCTCCTGTTGCTCGCGGGCAGTTGGTGGCTCCTGCGGAAGTCGCTCGCGCCGGTCATCTCACTGACCCACGCCGCGGAGCGGATTCACCTGCACAATCTGAAAGAAAAACTTCCGCTGACTGGCAGCGGCGACGAACTTGACCGATTGACCGACGTCTTCAACTCGATGCTGACGCGGCTCGACGAGTCGTTCACACACATCCGTGAATTCACCCTCAACGCCTCCCACGAACTCAAAACGCCGCTGACCATCCTGCGGGCGCAAATCGAAACGGCGCTGCGCGACCCGGCCACCCCCCAGACCCAACGCGAAATCTTCGCCGACCAGATCGACGAGATTACCCGCCTTGCCAAGATTGTGGACTCTCTGACGCTCCTGGCAAAGGCGGACGCCGGCCAACTGGCCCTCGCGCAACAGCCCGTCCGGTTCGATGAACTTGTGCGCGAGAGTTTCACCGACGCACAACTGCTGGCCCAACCGGCGCAATTGCGGGTCGAGTTGACTGCATGTGACGAAACCACAGTGCGTGGGGATCGCCATCGCCTGAGGCAACTCCTGCTCAACCTGACCGATAACGCCATCAAGTACAGCGAACCCAAGGGTCGCGTCGCCATCCGGCTCAGCCGCAACAACGGCACTGCTGAACTGACGATCGCCAACACCGGGCCCGGAATCCCGCCTGAAAAACTCCCGCGCGTTTTCGACCGCTTTTATCGCGGTGACGCAGCGCACAACAGTGCCGTGGAAGGCTGTGGCCTGGGCCTGAGCGTCGCTCAATGGGTCGTGAACGCCCACGGCGGAACCATTCAAGTCGCCTCCGAACCTCAAAAGGTGACGACCGTCACGGTCAAACTGCCCGTAGAATCAGGCTCGTAAAGTGGCTCCCTAACGTCACTGGAGACCCGCTTGTCCGATTCCGGCGGCCTGACCTGAGGCGGGCCGACGGTCGAACAAACGGGATTGAATCCTATCCGCATCGGGTGATTCAGTTGGGCCGATGCAAGATCTGATTGCCAAAGCCGCCACGCTGCTCGAGGCGCTGCCTTACATCCAGAAATTCAGTGGCGCCACGTTCGTTGTGAAGTACGGGGGCTCATTCATGGACTCGCCCGATGCCTCCTTGCGCCACGCAGTCGCTCGCGACATCGTGTTCCTCGAAGCCGTCGAGATTAACCCCGTGATCGTCCATGGCGGCGGCAAGGCCATTACACGTGCGATGGAGAAGGCAGGTTTGCGGTCGACCTTCGTCCAGGGCCAACGTGTGACGGATGAGGCGACCGTGCGGATCGCGGATGACGTGCTCTCGCGCGAGATCAATCCCGAGATCGTGGCCGCCATCCGCGCGCTCGGCGGCGCCGCCAAGGGGTTCGCCGGGCCGGACATCTTTCGCTGCCGCAAAGTCGCCCTCAAGGGCACCTCCGGCGAAGACCTCGACCTCGGGTTCGTCGGCGAGGTGACGGAGGTGAACACGGCGCCGCTGATGGAATGCGTCCGTCAGGGCGTCACGCCGGTCATCAGCCCTACCGCGCGCGGCGCAGATGGGAAGATTTACAACTGCAACGCCGACGTGGCCGCGGCGCAGGCCGCCATCGCCCTCAGGGCCAGGCGGCTTGTCTTCCTGAGCGACGTGCCGGGCTTGATGCGCGACCCAAAGGATTCGGCCACATTGATCTCACAACTTCGCACGAGCGAAGTGCCCGAACTCAAACGCCTCGGAGTCGTGGACAAAGGTATGATTCCTAAAGTCGACGGCGCCGTGGCTGCCATCCAAGCCGGCGTGGAGAAGGTTTCCTTCGTCGATGGCCGGGTTGCACATTCGGTCTTGCTGGAGATTTTCACCGACGCGGGCGTGGGGACGGAAGTGGTGCTGTAGCCGCTTCCCATTCGCATTGCCGCAGACGCCGCTACGTGGCATGCTTGCAACCGTGAATGACCGCTCGGCCTGGTTGCTGCGAGAGAACACCGGAACCTCCGGACTGGAGCAAACTGCCCGCGCGGCCGTAGCGGTGCTGGCGCATTTTGACATTCCACACCTCATCGTCGGCGGACTGGCGGTGCAGGAGCACGGCTATCCACGGCTTACGCTGGACGTGGACATCGTGGTGCCGAACATCCTTGAGGCCGTTGAGTTTCTCACTTCAGATGTCGCTGGGCCGTTCTTCAGAATTGCCGGCTGCGAGGATCGTGTCGAAGATCGCCGCACGGGAGTGAAGATCGATTTGCTGCCGGCCGGGAAAGTATTGAGGCGTGGCAGCAAGGTGCCGTTCCCGGAACCTCAGACCGTGGCAACCGTACCTCAATTTGTAAGCCTGCCGGAACTCGTGTCGCTCAAACTGGACAGTTGGTCCACCAGCCCATTGAGCCGACTCAAGGACAAGGCCGACGTCGTTGAGCTGATCAAGCACCGCAATCTTCCGCGCGACCTGGCGGTGGCGCCGGCGGTACGACAGCTTTACGAGGAGCTTTGGGACGGGTTAAAAACCGAGGCGTGATCCGTCGCGTCTTGAGTAAACCGTTAGCCATGGCCGCTGTGTTCGCGCTTGCCTTCGTGGTCACCGCCTCGGCTGCGGACCGCCTTCGCTTTCTGATCGAAACTGACGCCGGGGGGGATCCGGATGACGAGCAGTCGCTCGTCCGTTTTCTGCTCTACGCGAACGAATGGGACATCGAGGGCATTATCGCCAATCGGCCGGTCACTCGTCCTGGAGAGAACCTCAATCCCGAACGCACCGGGCTCGGCGTCGTGCGCGGGTTGATCAACGCCTACGGACAATGCCACTCCAACCTCGTCCAGCACGACAGCCGTTACCCGACTCCCGAGTTTCTTCGCCAGCGCACCGTCGCCGGCTACAACGACACCGACGCCGCCGTCCAACTCATCATGGCCACAGTCGACAAGCCGGACCCTCGGCCGCTCTGGTACTCCGACTGGGGGACCGACAACGGCGCGGCGACCAACAACCTCAAGCGCGCGCTGGGCCGCGTGCGGCGCGAACGCGACGCTGCCGCTTACGCGAAATTCAAGTCGCGCCTGTGCCTGACCTCCTACGACCTCTATGGCGAACATACCCAGGCACTCGCCCCGCCCTTTCCCATTTTGGTGAACACCTTCCAGCCACCGATGGACGGCAAGCGCTGGTATCACCGCTTCTCGGCGCTGACTGCAACCGCCGGCGGCTTCGACATCGAGCGCGACATTCGCACCGGGCACGGGCCGCTGGGCGCGCTCTATCCCACCAATACGACGCACTGGGGCAAGGAAGGCGACACGCCAACGTTCCTCTATCTCGTGCCCAATGGCCTCGGCGAACCGGAGCAGCCCTCCTGGGGCGGCTGGGCCGGCCGCTACGGACCGAACACGAATTACCCCGGCCGCCCATGCTACTGGGCTGTCGAACGTGACGTCTGGAACGGTAGAACGAACCGCGACAACACGCTTCTTCGCTGGGCCGTGCATCTCCAGAATGACTTCAAGGCCCGGCTCGATTGGTGCGTGAACGATTTCGCGCACGCCAATCATCCGCCCGTGGCCCGCGTTCCAGGCGAATTGCGCCGAACGGTGAGCTCGGGCCAGCAAGTCCTCCTCGACGCCAGCGCCTCCTCTGATCCGGACGGCCATCCACTTGGCTTCGAGTGGATTTATTATCCGGAGCCGGGCAGCTACCGCGGTCCTGCGATCACGATCAGGGATGCCTCGGCTTCTCGCGCTTCGTTCATCGCGCCACGGGTTGAATCCCCTCAAACCCTCCATGTCATCCTCGCGGTCACCGACACGGGCGAACCGCCGCTAACGCGCTACCAGCGTCTGGTTGTGACCGTTCGCCCTCCGTGATCCCTGCGGATCCGCTCTTACCTGCACTGCGGACTTGCATTCCGCCCGCCGCGCGTGCTCTTTGAGGCAGTTTTGCGATGAAAGAAATCGTGCCGTCTCCGCCGCCCATCGTTCGCAACGAGTTCGAATCGGTGCGCGAACTGTTCACACGCTACGTCGTGCCCTGTTACGGGCGATTCGATCTGGCATTCGCCCGCGGCGCGGGTTGCCACGTCTGGGACGTGAACGGACGCCGTTACCTCGATCTCGGCGGCGGCATCGCGGTCTGCTCGCTCGGACACTCGCATCCCGAGATTACGCAGGCCCTGGTCGAACAGTCGCAACAACTCGTCCACGTCTCCAATCTTTATTATCACGAGCCGCAGGGCCGGCTGGCCGAGCGCATTGTGAAGCATCTCGCTCCGGGGAAGGTGTTCTTCGCCAACTCCGGCGCGGAATCCAACGAGGGCCTGTTCAAGTTGGCGCGCAAGTTCGGCCACGCCGAGGGGCGCTTCGAGATTCTCACAGCGGCCAACTCGTTCCATGGCCGCACGCTGGCGGGTATCGCGGCGACGGGACAGGAAAAGGTCAAAAAGGGCTTCGAGCCGATGGTCCCCGGGTTCCGCCACGTGCCGTTCAACGATCTGGCCGCGATGCGCGATGCACTGTCCCCTGCGACGGTGGCGATCCTCATCGAAGGCATCCAGGGAGAAGGCGGCATCACGCCCGCGTCGCCCGAGTACTTGCTCGGGCTGCGCGCGTTGTGCGACGAGAAGAAGCTGCTGCTGTTCATCGACGGCGTGCAGTGCGGGCATTTCCGCAGCGGACGCTTTCAAAGTTTCCAGCGTCTTCTCGAAGGCGTTCCGGGCGCGGACAAATTCGTGCCCGACGGCATGTCGATGGCCAAGTCGCTCGGGGGCGGTTTTCCGATTGGCGCATTTTGGGTGCGCGACCGGCACGCGGACCTGCTCGGCGCGGGCACTCACGCCTCGACTTTCGGCGGCACGCCGCTGGGTTGCGCGGTCGCGCTAAAGGTTTTCGAGGTGATCGAGCGCGACGGCCTGGCAGAGAACGCACGCAAACTCGGGGAGTGGTTGAAGAGTGAGCTTCAGCAACTCGTGAGTCGCTACCCGTCCGTGCTTCGCGGCGCGCGCGGCGTTGGCTTCATGCTCGGCGTGGAGATAGCGGAGAAGGAGACCATCCCCGCATTCAGCGCGAGCGAAAAACCCGCTGCGGCGCAACTGGTAAACCGACTCCACGAAGCAGGCCTGCTGACAATTCCCTCCGGAAACCAAGTGCTCCGCTTGCTGCCGCCGTTGAACCTCACACAGGCGCAGGCGGAGGAAGGCATTTCCATCTTCGAGCGGGTTGTGCGCAGGCTGGCGTAAGGGGTGGCCTTTAGCTGAAGACCGCGCTCCAATTTTGATGCGCGTGCGCGACCCTGCCCTGGCCAAGTCACTTCACCGTTGGCTTGTCCTTGCGCAAGACCACGAACCAACCTTCATTTCCCGTTGCGTCTCCCCCCACCACCGTCATGCCAGAGGTCACATTGACTTTGCACTTCCTCCGCAATGCCCCTTGGCGATACAGGCTCAGTTCCACTTGCTGGTCGCCGATCCAGGCGACTTCAAGATGGCGGCCTGTTGAGATTTCGATCGTTCGCGGCTTGCCTTTGGTATGGGCTAATTCCTGCCGGGAGGTTTCCCAGTAATAATCCCATGGAACAACGCGCTTCAGCCGCCCGGCCAGCTTGGGGCCGATGGGCTTCCAACCCGAGTCTTTGGCCTTGGCGTCATTGGCGCCACGGACAATCTGCACGTAGAACTCGGGAGGCGGGTTGTCGGCGGCGAAGAGCGGCGCGCCGAAAGCCAGGATTAGCAGCAGTATGCAGTGGAACAGACGCATCAGGGTTTCGACGCGCGTCGCGGTCAGGTTAGTCAAACTCAGTGCGAAATAACTGTTCTTTCCGTGGCCGTCCCAGACTAAGTTGAGGCATGAGCGATGACTTGCAACAGCGCATCGACGACGCGCTGAAGAATTCCGAGAACATGGGCGAAATGCCCGGCGCCGATGCCATCGGCACGGTCGGCAATGCGGATTGCGGCGACATGCTTCGAGTGTGGGTGAAGTTCAAGGAGGAAAACGGCCGCAAGGTGATCGACAAGGCCAGCTTCCAAAGTTTCGGCTGCGAAACGGCCATCGCCGCCGCCAGTCTTGCGATGGAACTCATCCGTGGCAAGACGCCCGAGGAAGCGCTCCAGATGCGCGGCGGGGAGTTCGCGAAAGAACTCGGCCCACTGCCGCCGACCAAGGTCCATTGCACTCAGCTTGTCGAGGGCGCGCTCCGCTCCGCGCTCGATCCGAATGCGGCGTCACCGGCTCCAGCCGCCACACCTGCTGCCGCTCCGGCGCCGACGGGTAATCTAAACGAGAGCTTCAACCAACCGCGGCAGGGTGGAGTGCGTGTCGTATTGCTCAAGGAAGAATCGACGTAGTCCAGCTTTGGGCCTAGGAAATCACTCGGCGTGTTGTATTGACCGCAAGTTGCCGGGATCCCACGATGCCCGCAGGATTGCCCTATGCCGGCACACCGTTGCCACCACTGCGGACACGAAAACGCGCCCGGCGCCGTCGTTTGCACAGACTGCGGCAAGCCATTGTCCACGGAAACGATCAGCCCTCAGATCGAACCGATAAAGTGAGGCGTTCTACTCACCAAACTCCAGCACCCCAAATTTCTCCGGCGTGTGGAAGCTGCCGGTCAGGACGGGGCTCCAAGCCATGAATGCATTGTTGGCCTTGTCGCAGCGGTATAGATTCAAGCGCCAGCGTGCGCCCGGCTGAGGCTTGGTTGCGCTCAAAAGTTCAAGGGGCATACGCATCTCGACGGTGAACACCTTGCGCTTTTTATCGACTTTCACCGCCGATTGGCAGCGGCCGTCCCACGCGAAGTTTTTGTCCGGCAGATTGCACAGCACGTCGAGGCGCTCGTTGGTTGGAGCGACTTCGTATTCGGCGTAGCGATTGATGTTTGTCGAGTCGCTGCCGACGAACACTTCGACGACATCCCGATCCCAAAGCCCCATCCGCTCGCGCTCGGCGCTCGGGGTTTCGAAGACCGTGAGCTCTGTAAACGGACACTCCCAGCCGAAATAAAGAAACTGGTCCGAGTAGAGCGCTCGCACGCCAGTGGCCAGCTCGGGACGCGCGTCATACTTCACTGAACCGTACTCGACGTGAGCGGCCTGCGCCTTCGACCACGCCGCGTCATCCAGCACCCCATCGACCTCGAAGTCTTTCTGGATGGGCGCCGCTTTCATCACGGGCGGCGGCAGGGAACGAGCCAGCAGCTTGCGCGCGTTGTCGAAGTAAATCTTCCGAAGCACCGGCGCCGGCAGGCCGATGCTGCTGATGGTCCAGTCGCCCTGGATGGGGGTCATGTGTTCCCAGTCCTTGTCCCACGTCTCCAGCCAGCGCCATTCCTTTTCGTAAAAGACTTCCGCGTCGCGGTCGGTGGGCCGCTCGGCGTCGCCGCTCGAGCCGAGAATGAGCTTGTCGTAAACCATGAAGTCCGTGGCGAAGACGATGCGGTCCTGGTGCTTCACGAAGAGCTTGTGGACCTTCTTCGGGTCGTGCCGGCCGACCTCCGGGATGCGCGCCGCCAAATCGGCCATCATGTTCGGCCGCCGGTCCAGCGCGCGGTCGACCCAGTCGATGTCCTCGGGGTTGTTCGCGAAATGAACGCAGACGAACGTCGTCTTCGGATGCCGGCCGATGACACGGTCGAGCGCTTCGACAATCTCCATCCGAGGCGGGTAAATATTCGTGTCGCCGAACCACCAGTTGCGATGGTCCTTCAATTCCTTCCAACGCTCGTTCTTCGAGTCGTAAGGCAGCCAGAACGCCTTCGGATCGCCGACATGGATCGACACGGGCATGCCCAGTTCGCCGCAGCGGCGCCAGACCGGATCGAGCCTGGGATCATCGACCTTGATCAGCTTGCCCTCGCCATCGCGCAGATAGAGGCCCAGCCGCTTGTATTCCTTCATGCCCGCAGCCCCGAGGCGGTGGGCTTCCTCGACCTGTTTGACCGCCCGCTCGGAGAAGTCCGGTTTGTCCCAGCCCTTGTAGTCGAGGTTGAAGTAGAGCGGGAACCGGCCAGGAGCGACGCGGTCGCTGACTGCCTTATTGCGCTCGAATTCGGAAGGCGAGTCGGCGTTGGTCTTCGTGACCGTGCCGCTGATGAGATTCACCCCGAGGCCGAGGCCGACGGCGTCCATGATTTTCACTGCGCGCGTCAGTTGCTGAGTGGTGACACCGCCGGCGGGGCCGATGTGCATGTGCATGTCGATGGTCCGCCGTTCCGAACGCCATTGGGCGGCCTGGGCGCGGACCGCGGCGACGTCGCCCTCCGCGGCGGGACTCAAGGCCTGCGCGATGAGGAGGATTGGAATCACGAGGCAGGAAGCAGCTTTCATGGGCGGTGGTGTTATGAATCCGGACACTACCGGGCCGTCCAAAGTTAGGCAAACAAACCGCAGCCATGTTCCGGCTCGTTCAACTTCAAGCTCGACACGTCCCGTTGTCGGCATTTAATCACGCGTAACACCGACCTCCAAACCACATCGCCTATGCACACGAACGACTACATTTTCCCGCGTCGCTTCACGCGCCGCGACTTCGTCAAGATGGCCGGCACCGGCGCCGCCGCAGTGGCCGCCGCCGGCGCATCCCTGAGCACGGCCTCCGCGGCCGAGAAATCCGGCAAGGCCGACAAAAAACCCGTCCGCCTCGGCAGCGGGCAATGGACCTACGAAGCCGTGCCCGACTGGGGCAAGCTTCCCGGCGACATGAAGTACGGCCTCGGTTGCGGCGTAGTCGTCGACAGCAAGGACCGTGTCTATGTCACTTCCCGTTCTGCCAATCCGTGCGTCGCTGTGTTCGACCGCGACGGCACGCTTTTGGAAACCTGGAGCAACGACTTCTCCGAGAAGGTCGGCTATTCCACCGAACAGGTGGTGCAGTCCGCCCATTGCATCTATTGGAGCAAGGAACCCGACGGCGAATTTTTTTACTTCACCGAAAATGCCGGCAAAGACGGCAAGGAGCCGAGCTTCGGCCGGCGCGTCTACAAGACCGACCTCAAAGGCAAGATTCTGTTCGAGATTGGCAACGTCAAACAGGAAGGCACCACGTCACAGAAATTCGACCAATGGACGAACCCCACTGACGTGGCGGTCGCCCCGAACGGCGACATTTACGTGGTCGACGGCTATGGCAGCCAGAAGGTCACGCGATTCGATAAGAACTTCAAAGAGATCAAAACAATCGGCAAACGCGGCGCCGGCAAGGGCGAGTTCAACACGTGTCACGGAGTCTGGGTGAGCCTTTTGACCAACGAGCCGGAAGTGTACATCGCCGACCGGCATAACGGGCGCGTCGAAGTTTTCGATCTCGAACTGAACTTCAAGCGACACATCATTGGCGACGTGCGCATGCCGTGCTGCTTCTACCAGCACAAGGGCCACACCTACATCCCGGACCTGGGCGGTGTTGTCACCATCCTCGACGGCAGCGACAAGGCCGTGGCGCACCTGGGCGACGGCAAGCAATGGGACGGCAAGGCCGACAAGCCTGACGCCCAGACCAATCCCGCGCTCTTCGCCACGCCGCACGCGATGTGCGTCGATTCGCGAGGGGATTTTTACGTCGTCGAGTGGCTCCCGCAAGGGCGGGCGCGGAAGTTCAAGCACGCGCCGCAGAAGGCGTGAGTTACTGGACGTCGGAACAAGTTAGTTCTTCTGACGTAGCTTCCACTGGACCAGTGGCTGAGAAGATGATGCCGCGCTCGGTGTACCAGCTTCCCAAACCAAGAAGCATGGAGCCTGCGACCTGAACTGTCGCCAGAAGTTCACCGGATCTAAGTTTTTGCACGTACGTCGTCAGAGCGCATCTCTTTCCTTCAATCATCGCGTCCTCGCCCTGCGCTTCAGCCAGCGCGGCAACCTCCTCGAAGGAACTCCTCTGAAGCAGCGAAATACGGGCCTGAATCATGCTGGACTTCTGGCTTCGTGCTCATAAGCAAGTCGAATTCTACTTGAGCGGAATTGGGCGCATACTCGCCTTCTCAAATCTTTCTCGCCACTCTAAGCTCCGTCGATTGTGCCCACGACGCTTTACGATTTGATTCCGCGCGATGAGCGCGCCACGAACGACGCGTTGCTGGGACGTTTCCTGGACTACGTGAGCGGGCGCGAACTGCGGTTGTACCCCGCGCAGGAAGCCGCCATTCTTGAATTGTTCGAGGAGAAGAACGTCATCCTCAATACCCCCACCGGCTCGGGCAAATCACTCGTCGCCACGGCGCTGCACTTCCAGGCGCTCGCCCAGGGGCGGCGGTCCGTTTACACGTGCCCCATCAAGGCGCTCGTGAACGAGAAGTGGCTGGCGCTTTGCCGCGAGTTCGGCCCGGACAACGTCGGCCTGAGCACCGGCGACGCTTCGGTGAACCGCGACGCGCCCATCCTCTGCTGCACCGCCGAAATCCTCGCCAACATCGCCCTGCGCGAAGGCCCTCAGGCAGCGGTCCACGACGTCGTGATGGATGAATTCCATTACTATTCCGACCGCGAGCGTGGCGTCGCCTGGCAAGTCCCGCTGCTCACGCTTGCGAAGACGCGCTTCCTGCTGATGTCCGCGACATTGGGCGAGACGACCTTTTTCGAAGAGACATTGACGCGCCTCAACGGCCGCGCCACGGCCACCATCGCTTCGGTCGAACGCCCCGTTCCGCTCGAATTCCGGTATTCGGAGCTGGCCCTGGCGCAAACGCTCGAAACGCTCGTCGGCGAAGCGAAGGCGCCGGTTTACGTCGTCCATTTCACTCAGGCGGAGGCGGCGGAGAGCGCGCAGGATTTCACGAGCATCAACGTCTGTTCCCGCGAGGAAAAGACCGCCATCGCACAAGCGACCGAAGGGTTCAAGTTCAGCAGCCCGTACGGACCCGAAATCCGAAAATGGCTCCGGCACGGCATCGGGCTGCACCACGCCGGGCTCCTGCCGAAGTACCGGGTGCTGGCCGAACAGCTAGCCCAACGAGGGTTGCTCAAGATCATTTGCGGCACGGACACGCTCGGCGTCGGCATCAATGTCCCGATTCGCACGGTGCTGTTCACGAAGCTGTGCAAGTTCGACGGGGAGAAGACGGGTATTCTCACCGCCCGCGATTTCCACCAAATCGCCGGCCGCGCCGGGCGGAAAGGCTTCGACAACCTCGGCTGGGTCGTCGCGCAAGCTCCCGAGCACGCCGTCGAAAACCTCAAGCTCGAAGGCAAGGCCGCCCGCGACGGCAAAAAGGTCGTGAAGCGCAAGCCGCCCGAGCGCAACTTCGTCAACTGGGACAAGAACACGTTCGCCCGGCTCATCGCGTCACCGCCGGAGCGGCTGACGTCACGCTTCCGCGTGTCGCACGCCATGCTGCTGAATGTCCTCAGCCGGCCAGGAGACGGCTGCCGCGCGATGCAGCGCCTGATCGCCGATTGTCACGAGACCCCCAAAGCGAAGAAGACCCATGTGAAGCGGGGCTGGCAGCTGTTCCGGTCGTTGGTCGAGCGGCGTATCATAGAATTCACGCGATTCAGAGTAGCTGCGACCGTGAGGTCGCAGGCTGAACTCTCAAGGACGAACGAAAGCGATGCCGCTGGCCAACCTCTTGCGTCTTCGTCCCGCGACCTCACGGTTGCAGCCACAGGAGACACGCACCATGGCGCCCACTCCGAGAGGTCCAAACTGCGAGTGAACGTCGAGTTGCCCGAGGATTTCTCGATGGACCAGACGTTATCGCTTTACTTGCTCGAAACGCTTCCGGCGCTGGATCCGGAGGCGCCGGATTACGCACTCGATGTGCTCACGCTCGTGGAGTCGATTCTCGAGGAGCCGGACATCATCCTCCGCCGCCAACTCGACAAGCTGAAGAGCCAGCGCCTCGCTGAACTCAAACAGGAAGGTGTCGAATACGAGGAGCGGATCGAGGAGCTGGAAAAGTTGGAACATCCCAAGCCCCGGCGCGAATTCATCTACTCGACGTTCAATGCGTTCGCCGACCGCCATCCGTGGGTCGGACAGGAAAACATCCGGCCCAAATCGATCGCGCGCGAGATGTTCGAGCAGTTTCGATCCTTCGCCGACTACATTCGCGACTATGAGCTTCAGCGGGCCGAAGGCGTGCTGCTGCGCCACTTGCACAGCGTCTACAAGGTGCTGGCGCAAACCCTCCCCGATGCCGCGAAGGACGATACGTTGCGCGAAATGGAAGTCTACCTCGCCACCATGTTGCGCCAGGTCGATTCGAGCCTTGTGGAAGAGTGGGAGAAAATGCGCGACCCGAACTACGCACCGCGCAGCGAGACCAAGGAAGCCCGCCCGCCTGGCGCCGAGGAGGCGGCACGCGACATTACTCGCGACACCAAGGTGTTCACCGCGGCCATCCGGACCCGCGTCTTCAACTTCCTCCGCGGCCTGGTCATCGGCGACTTCGAGACGGCGTTAACTCATCTTACCAGCCAGGACGATCCCGAAAGCCAGCCCTGGACGGCCGACCGGCTGAACACCGCCTTCAAGGCGTTTCTGGACGAACACCAGCGTCTCTGCCTCGACCCGAGCGCTCGCAACGCGCGCCACACTTACGTGCTCCTCTCGGAAGACAAACGTGTCTGGCGCATCCAGCAGATGCTTGTCGATCCCGAAGAGCACAACGACTGGGTGGCGGAATTCGAAGTGGACCTCGCCGCGTCGCGCATGGCTGGGGAGCCGGCAATGAAGTTGCGACGGATTGGAAGCCTCGTTTGAGGCCAAGACTTCCCCAAGCCCTTCGTTCCTGGCGGTCCTTTAGGTTCTAGCGCATCACGGTTTTCGGCTCTTTCGACTCGCCGGGATTGCCCTGACTCGGACTTCTTCCAGCACGGCAACGCCGCCACGTGCCCCTCTCCTTTCCGATTTCTATCCGGCTACTCAAATCGGTAAGCTGGCGGCAATGAATCCATCGAAACTGCGCTGGGGCATCCTCGGCGCCGCAGACATTGCCCGAAAGAACTGGAAAGCCATCCGCGAGGCGGGCGATGCGCTCGTTGCCGTTGCCAGCCGCGACGGAGAGCGGGCCCGGCGCTTCATCACGGAATGCCAGGCCGACGCGCCGTTCGACGCTGCGCCGGCTGCGTTCGGAAGCTACGACGCGTTGCTGGAGCGCTCGGATGTCGACGCCGTTTACATTCCGCTGCCGACCGGTGTGCGGAAGGAATGGGTTGTGCGCGCCGCGAATGCCGGCAAGCACGTCGTCTGCGAAAAGCCATGCGCTCCGAATGTCGCTGACTTGCGCGCGATGCTCGACGCCTGCCGGCGGAACAAAGTACAGTTCATGGACGGGGTGATGTTCATGCACAGTCGGCGGCTGGACCGGATGGGCGAAGCACTCTCGGACAGTAAAAGCGTCGGCCAAATCAAACGCATTCAGTCGGCATTCAGTTTTCGTGGGTCCGAGGAGTTTTTCTCGACTAACATTCGCGCGCACTCGGGCCTTGAGCCGCTCGGATGCCTGGGCGACCTGGGTTGGTACTGCATCCGGTTCGCGCTTTGGGCGATGAAATGGAGGATGCCCCAACAGGTTTGCGGGCGGCTGCTGGATAGGCTGGGACGCAAGGACAGCCCGTCGCCGGTGCCGACGGAGTTTTCCGGCGAACTGCTCTTCGAGGGCGGCGTGTCGGCGGGGTTCTACTGCTCGTTCGTCACGGAACTGGAGCAGTGGGCGAAGGTAAGCGGCACGGCAGGTTCGCTACGCGTGGAGGATTTCGTGCTGCCGTTCTCGGGGAACGAGATTTCGTTTGAGTTGCACCGTGCGGCCTTTCGCGTGCGCGGGTGTGACTTCGACATGCAGCCGGAGACGCGGCGCATCGCCGTATCGGAGCACAGCCACGGGCACGAGGACGCGCAGGAAGCGAATTTGTTTCGCAACTTTGCCGCGGCCGTCCGCTCCGGCCGTCTCAACGAGGAGTGGTCCGAGTTCGCCCTCAAGACGCAGCGAGTGGTGAACGCCTGCCTCGATTCGGCGAAAGCCGAGGGCAAACCGGTATTGAGCGGTTAATTCTTCAGATCTCCTCCTCTGACTAAGTTCGTCACGCGGGACGGTGCTTGAACTCACAGCGACGGCGGCGCTACGTGGACCGTCGGCCCGTCACAGAACTGTAACTTTCCTGATGCCTTTCGGGTCAGTTTATGCTACATGACCCCTATGACCACACGTCTTGTGCCTTTGGCGTTCTTATGTTGTACGGTCGTTGCCCAGGCAGCCTCCATCTCCATTACCAACATCGTCTCCCCGATGAATGCCACCTGGAGGCTTTTCCGCGGGACGAACGAGGCGTCGCTGCCGGACACCACGGCGTGGCGCAATGCCGATTTCAACGATGCCGCCTTCGCCGACGCGTCGGCGCCGTTCTGGTACGGGGACGTTCGGCCGGGAGGGACGCAACTTTTTGATATGGCCGGAAATTACACCTGTTTCTTTCTGCGCCGCCCGTTCGTCGTGAACAATGCCGCCACCGTCGGCGCGCTAAAGCTGGATTATTTCATCGATGACGGTTTCATCGCGTGGGTCAACGGGATGGAAGTATTCCGGGAGAATGTGTCCGGCGAGCCGATGCGCACGACACTTGCGGGCAATCAGCCCATTGACCCCGCGCCCAACGCCAGCATGAGCAAGTACCCTGTGGCGGGCATCCTCCAGAACGGCACGAATTGGCTGACCGTTCAGGTCTTCAACACCTCGGCGAGCAGCACGGACATTGGGTTCGACTGCACGCTGTCGACGATCATCGGCGAAAACGTCCCTCCGATCATCTCGAGCTTCAGCCCACCGGCTGGGACGCGCACGGAACTGACGGAGATTACGGTGAACTTCTCAGAACCGGTGCAAGGCGTGTCCGCGGACGACCTGCTGCTTAACACGCAGCCGGCCAGCGGGGTTTCGGGCGGCGGGTCCAACTACACGTTCACCTTCAGTCAGCCGGTATACGGCGCGGTGGGGGTTACGTGGTTTGGTGGTCATGGCATCGCAGATCTGTCACTTCCGCCCAATCCATTCGACGGGACTGCGCCGGGCGCCACCTGGCAATACACGCTCGTCGACGTGGTGCCTCCGACGTTGATCAACCTTTTCCCTCCTGTCGGCGGCGTCGTCCGAACGCTCACCCAGATTGAAGTGACATTCAGCGAGGAAGTCGCAGGGGTCAACGCCTCGGACTTGCTCATCAACTCGCAGCCGGCCACGAGTATGACACGCGCTCCGGGCGGGCCGTACGTGTTTCAATTCCCATCGCCGCCGACCGGCACCGTGCAGGTCGCGTTCGCGCCCGGGCACGGCATCACTGACCAGGCGGTGACACCGAACGCCTTCGCGGGCGCTTCCTGGACCTACCTCCATGATCCGAACGCACCGGCGGGAGATCTCATAATCAATGAAGTGGTCGCCTCCAACCAGAGTGGCCTGCTGGACGAGGACGGCGAGCAAGAAGACTGGGTTGAGCTTTTCAACCGTGGCACGACTCCAGCGAGCCTGGCCAACTGGTCCTTGAGCGATGACCCAGAGAATCCCGGTTTATGGACGTTTCCTGACCGTACGATGGCGCCGGGCGAATACCTGGTTGTGTTCGCTTCGGGCAAGGATCGCAAGCCGACGAGCGGGCCGGACCGGATGCACACGAATTTCAGGCTCGGGTTGAAGGGCGAATTCCTCGGGCTGTTCACTGCGGATTCGCCGCGCCTTCTGGCCAGCGCCTTTAACCCGTATCCGGATCAACGCAACGACACTTCCTACGGTCGCGACGGCCTCGGGAACCTGCGTTATTTCGCTACTCCGACGCCGGGCGGTCCCAACGGCACCAGCACAATCGTGGGCCTGGCTGAACCGGTGCATTTCAGCGTATCGCGCGGGTTCTTCAGCCAGCCGTTCACCCTGGTCCTGTCCTGCCCGACACCCGCCGCGATTATCCGCTTCACCACTGACGGGTCCGTGCCAACGGCCCTTGGCGGCACACTTTACACGGGACCGTTGCGGATCACGAACACAACGCTGCTTCGCGCAGGCGCGTTTCGTACAGGCCTTCTGCCTTCCACGGTCAATACTCATTCCTACTTTTTCAACATGTCCGCCGTGCACCGGAGCCTGCCTGTCGTTTCGGTTGTTACCGCCGTCAGCAACATGGTCGGTCGCACGGGTATCATTGGCATGGGCGGCGGCAGTCGCGCGGGCGACGGCTTGTACATCACCAACAATCCCGCCATCGATTATCACAATCCGTCCGCGCACGGCATTGCCTGGGAACGGCCCATCTCGATGGAGTTGATCCGCTCCAACGACAACTCGGGCTTCCAGATCGATTGCGGCATCCGCGTGCAGGGCAGCGACTGGCAGCGCCCGCGCACGACGCCGACCTCCAAGTTTTCCTACCGCTTCTACTTCCGGGGCGATTACGGAGCGGGCCGCTTGGAGCAACGCCTCTACCCGTTGACGCCCGTGGAGAGCTTCGATCAGGTGGTGGTGCGCGCCGGGTTCAACGATCAAGGGCCGCCGGAACCGTTCATCCGCGACGAGGTCATCCGTCGCATGTCCCATGACATGGGCCAAGTGGCTTCGCACGGGACGCTCTGGACCCTGTACACCAACGGCGGATTCGCCGGTTATTACAATCCGTGTGAACGCGTCCATTCCGAGTTCATGCAGTCTTACCTCGGTGGAGGGAACCAATGGGACGTCGTTGGGCCGGACTTTGCCCAGAGCTCGGAGGGTCCCGGCATCGTCGATGGCGACCGGAACGAGTTCAACAGCTTCATGAACTACATCTGGACCACCCAGACCGCCGCCACGATGACCAACCCGGCTGTCTACAGCGAAGTCGGCCGGCGCCTCGATCTGGCGAATTTCGCCGATTACTGCCTGCTCAACACCTACGTGGCGATGGGCGACTGGCCGGCCAACAACTGGCGGGCCGCTCGGGAGCGCAGCACCAATGGCATCTGGCGCTTCGTCGCGTGGGACGCCGAGTGGGGCATGGGCATTTACGCCCTGTCAGTCGGGCGCGACTCATTCTCGTTTTCCGGCACAGGCACGGAAGACGCGGGGTTGAACAGCACCGGCAACTCTGAAATCGCGCGCATCTACCAGCGCCTGCGGCAGAACCCGGAGTTTCGCCTGCTCTTCGCCGACCGCGTCCAGAAGCACATGTTCAACGGCGGCGCGCTCACCGGCCTGAACATCTCGAATCGCTTCAACGCCCTTCGCACCGAATTGAGTCTGCACATCCCGTCCATGCAAACCGAAATTCTCGATTGGGCACGCGACCGGCACTCCATTTTCATGGGTCAGTTGAATCTCTACGGGATGTACGGCTTGGCCAACGCGCTCCACGGCACGTTTGCGTCGTCCAACACGCCTGCTTTCAATCAATTCGGAGGGGTGCTCGTGCCTGGTTTCTCGCTCACGATGACAGCCCCGCTGGGCGGGACGATTTACTACACGACGAACGGAGACGATCCGCGAGTGCCCTTCAGCGGAGCCGTCTCAAATGCCGCGGTCACATATGCCGGCGCGATAACTCTGAACAGCAGCGTTCGGATCAAAGCGCGCACACTCCTGGATGGCACGAACTGGAGCGCGCTGGCCGACGCCCAGTATACGGTCGCTTCGTTGGGCATCCCGCTCCGCTTCTCCGAGTTGAATTATAACCCCACCAACGCCGCGCACGAATTCATTGAAATCGTGAACACTGGCAGCGCCCCGGTGGACATGAGCCTGATGACGTTGGACGACGCCGTGACTTTCACGTTCCTGCAAGGCACCACCCTGGCCGCGGGAGCCCGGATGGTGCTGGTGGCCAATGTGCCGGGAAATCCAGCGACGTTTGCCGCGCGGTATCCCGGCGTGGCTGTTGCCGGTTACTACGACGGCCAGCTCGGCAATGGCGGCGAACGCGTCGTCTTGCTGGATCGCTTTGGGAACATCATCACGTCGGCCACGTACGACGACGAGGGCGGGTGGGCGACGGCCGCTGACGGCGGCAACCGTTCGCTGGAGGTTCTGAATCCGTCGGGCGATCCGGATGACCCCGCCAATTGGGTTGCCAGCACTCCGCTCGGAGGCACGCCTGGCGCCGGCGCCACGCTGCCGCCGCCCTCCAATGTGCGCTTGAACGAAATCCTTGCCGCCAACACCTCCGTTCTGAACCATGGCGGCACTTTCCCGGACTTCATCGAATTGTTCAACGCCGGCGCTTCACCGGTGAACGTTGGCGGCTGGAGCCTCAGCGACGACGGCAACGCCCGGAAGTACGTCCTGCCTTCCACATCGATCGCCGCCGGCGGCTACCTGATTGTCTGGCTCGACGCCGCCACGAACACCACTCCGGGGCTGCACGCCGGGTTCGCCATCGATCCGGACGGCGAGAGCCTCTTCCTCTATGACGCGGCGACGAACCGGGTCGATGCCGTCACGCTCGGCCTGCAACTGCCCGATTATTCCGTCGGTCGCGTCGGCGGCCAATGGGTGTTGACCACGGTCACGACCAACGCGCCGAACGTCGCGGCCCCGACCACCGCACCCGGCAACCTCTCCATCAACGAGTGGATGGCCAACCCCCTTCCGGGCGGCGACGATTGGATCGAACTTTACAACAACGCGGCACTCCCCGTCGCGCTGCGCGGCCTCTACTTCTCAACAACTTCCGCTGTCCACCAGGTTACATCGCTTTCGTTCATAGCGCCGTTCGGGTTCGTGCAGTTCCTCGCGGACCGAGGAGTCGGCGCACGGCACCTGGACTTCACGCTGCCGGCCGAAGGCGGGTCGATCATTCTTTCCGACGTCACAGCGGTCGAAATCAACCGGGTCAACTACGGGAATTCCATCGAAGGGGTCTCCCGGGGCCGATTGCCCGATGGCAGTGGGACGCTTGCGGACTTCTCCACTCCGGGCAGCCCAGGCACGAATAACTTCCTCGTCATGTACTCGGGACCGATCTTCAACGAGATCCTCGCCCGCAACCAGGGCGTGGTCGTCCACAGCGGTCGATATGCAGATTTCATCGAATTGCTGAATACCAATGCCACCGCTGCCAGCCTGGCCGGCATGAGCCTCAGCGTGGATGGCCTCCAGCCGGAGCAGTGGACCTTCCCACCGGGGGCCAGCGTGGCTGCGGGCGGCTACGTGGTAGTCTGGTGCGATGGGGGCCGGGCCGCCTCGACCAATGCCGGCGACTACAATACCGGCCGGTGGCTCGACGGCGACAGCGGCGGCGTTTACCTGTTCAACCCGTCGCGGCAGCTCGTGAGCTCGGTCGAATTCGGCTTCCAGGTCGCTAACAAATCCATCGGGCTTTCCTCCGGACAATGGCGGCTGCTTTCTTCGCCGACGGCCGGCGCGCTCAACTCGGCGGTAGCGGCGCTTGGCTCGAGCAATCTCGTGCGCCTGAACGAATGGATGGCCAATCCCGTCTCGGGGAACGACTGGTTCGAGATTTACAACGGCGCCAACCTGCCGGTCTCCATCGGCGGGCTCATTGTGACGGATGATCCTTCGACGCCCGGGATGATGCAGTTCCGTGTTCCGACGCTGAGTTTCATCGGGCCATTCGGGTTCGCGAAATACATCGCGGACGGGGAAGCGGGCGATGGCCGCAATCATGTCAACTTCGCCCTCGATACCGAAGGCGACTCGTTGCTGATCTACAGCACCAACGGGGCCGCCTTCAACTTGATCGACTCGGTCGCGTTTGGCGCACAACTGGCCGGCGTCTCGCAGGGCCGGCTGCCTGACGGGGCCGGTGCCGCGAGCATCACGAGTTTCCCCGGTTCGGCCAGCCCTGCTGAGGCGAACTACGCGGTACTCCCCAACATCGTCATTAATGAAATCCTCACCCACACCGACCCGCCGCTGGAAGACGCGGTGGAATTGCGCAACACCGGAGCGAACCCCGTCAATATTGGCGGCTTGTTCCTCAGCGACAGCCAGGACAATTTCATGAAATACCGCATTCCCGACGGCACGACCCTCGCTGGTGGCGGCTTCGCGGTGTTTTACGCAGGCCAGTTCGACACCGGCCCGAACGCCTTCAACTTCAATTCCGCCCATGGTGAGGAAGTCTGGCTTTCCGCAGCCGACGCGGCGGGTGTGCTCACGGGTTTTCGCACGGGAGCGAAGTTCGGCGCGTCCGCCAACGGCGTCTCCTTCGGCCGCTACGCGACCAGCCTGGGTGTGGAATACCCGGCCATGAGCGCGCGGACCTTCGGCGTGGATTCGCCGGCCACAGTGGCCCAGTTCCGAACGGGCACGGGAGCGGCCAACTCCGGGCCGCGCATCGGTCCGGTCATCATTAACGAACTGATGTATCACGCGCCGACGGGTCTAAACGGCAGCGAAGACGAATACATCGAGTTGCTCAACGTCAGCGGAGCGCCGGCGGCTCTGTTCGACCCGGCCAACCCGATGAACACCTGGCGCATCGAGGGCGTGGATTTCACCTTCCCGCAGGGCATCACCCTGGCTGCGGGCGCACATGCGCTCGTGGTCAACTTCGACCCTCTCAACGGCGCCGCGCTCGCGACATTCCGCGGCTTGTACGGCGTATCCCCCACCGTGCCGGTCTATGGGCCCTATTTGGGCAGGCTCAGCAACGAAGGAGAGACCATCGAATTGCTAAGACCTGACCCGCCGCAACAACCGCCGGCGCCGGATGCGGGTTTCGTGCCCTACATCCTCGTCGACCGCGTGGGCTACACCGACTCCGCGCCGTGGCCCTCCGGCACGAATGTGGACGGCGGCGGCCGGTCGCTTCAGCGCAAGTCATCTGCCAGCTATGGCAACGAACCGCTGAACTGGGTGGCCTCGGCGCCAACCGCTGGCTCGGCCAACAGCATGACCGTCGCTCCACCTAACATTTCGGCCTCTCCTCAAAACGCAAACGTGCTGGAAGGCGTGACCACGACGTTCAGCGTGACGGCTGCCGGGTCCGGCCCGCTCGAATACCGTTGGCGGTTCAATGGCGAGTTGCTGCCGGATGCCACGAACTCGACTTTGACCATCGCTTACGCCGTGGTCGAAAACAGCGGCGCTTACGACGCCGTCGTGAGCAACCCGGGTGGTTCCGCCTTGAGCGCCCCGGCCACCCTGACGGTGCTTGTGCCGCCTCTGGTGCTCATTCCGCCGGTCAGCCAACTCGTCAACAGTGGCTCGAACGTCACGTTCACCGTTGTGGCCCGCGGAACACCGCCGCTGACCTATCAATGGCGCTTCAACGGCACGAACCTGCCGGGGGCCACCGGCACGACCCTTGCCCGGCCAAACGTCAAGTTCCCGGATGACGATGGAGTGTATGAAGTGCTCATCAACAGTCCGGCCGGAATGACTTCCGCCTCGGCGGCGCTGTCGATCCGCGTGACGCCGTTGTTGTTGATCAGCCCGCTCAGCCAGAGCGTGGTCGCCGGCGGGGACGCCTCGTTCAGCGCGCTGATTTCCGGAAATCCGGCTCCCTATACCTACTATTGGCGTCGCGTGACGACGCCTGCGGGGCTGGTGACCCAATCCGTAAGCGGCGCCCGCTCGAACTTCGTCACGTTCAATACGACGGCGGCGGGATTCGTCCTCGCGAATAACATGACCATGTCCAATATCCAGTGCCGGCTCGTCGTGAGCAACGTGGCCGCGATAGGACAAGGTGTCGCCGTGACCTTCAATCTCACCTTGCTGGCTGACAGTGATTCGGATGGCATTCCGGACGTGTGGGAAACCGCCTTTGGGCTAAACCCGACCAACGCCGTCGACCGCAATCTCGACACGGACGGCGACGATATGAGCAATTGGGGCGAATACATCGCCGGCACAGACCCGACAGACCCGCTGAGCTACCTCGCCGTGAACCTGGCGGCGGAACCTGCCTCGGCCGTCGTCAGCTTCGGGGCGATCTCCAACCGCACCTACACGGTGCAGTACACGGACAACCTCGGGTCAGGGACGTGGTCCAGACTGGCCGACGTGCTTGCGCTACCGAACAACCGCGTGGAAAGCTTCCCCGACCCGACCTACACCACGAATCGCTTCTATCGCGCCGTCACGCCACGCGCTCCGTAACGGCGTGCCCACATTCCATCGGGGCCACCTCGGTGGAGATCAACGGCGAACGGCGCCGCTACGCGCTTACGGGTTAGCGCGCCAGGCGCTGCGCGTTGGCCTGTGCAGGCGTCGATGGACGCGCCGTTCCGGACGCGACGTTCGAGTAGGCGGAGTCGCCTGAGTCGCTGTGGGCGCGGACGCGATAGTAAAAGGTCCTGCTCCCGTTGAAGCCCGTGTCCCCATACGAAGTGACGTTGGCGCCGACGGTCGCGATGTGTTCCCATCTCCGCTGATCCTTCGAGCGTTCGATCTGGAATCCCGTTTCCCGGCTGCATTGGTCGGTCCACGATAGATTGATCTGCCGTTGAGAGACTCCGACGGCGGTGAGGTCGGTCACCGCGCAGAGCGGTTCAACCGAAGGACCGACGGCGAGGGTGACCAACGCGAGCGCACTGTCAACCTGGCCATCGCTGACTTTGAAGTTGAAGCTGTCCACGCCGGAGTAACCAGCCGCCGGAGTGTAAACCAGGTTCGGCGCCACGCCGCTTAGCGTGCCGTGGCCTGGCAGCGTCGTGACGCTGAAGGTGAGTGCATCGCCGTCGGGATCCGCGCCGCTTAGCGGGACGTTCACTGGCACACCGTACTCGGTGGAGACGGACATCGCGGCTGCCGTCGGGGCCGTATTCCCGCGGAGAACGTCGATCGAAACGGCTGCCGGCACGCTGTCAGCCTGGCCATCGCTGGCCTTGAAGGTGAAGCTATCCGCCCCAATGTAACCAGTGGCCGGTGTGTAAACGAGGCTCGGCGCCACACCGCTCAACGAGCCGTGCGTCGGCAGCGTCACAACGCTGAAGGCAAGCGCATCGCCATCTGCATCGGAGCCTGTCAGCACGACGCTCACGGGCACGCCGCGCAGCGTCGAGACGGACGCCGCGTTTGCCGTCGGGGCCACATTGCCGCGGAGGACGTCAACCGTGACAGCGGCCGGAGCGCTGTCCACCTGGCCATCGTTGACCTTGAACGTGAAGCTATCCGCGCCCAGGTAACCAGCGGCCGGCGTGTAGACCAGATTCGGCACGCCGCCGCTCAAAGTGCCGTGAGCAGGCGAGGTCAAGACGCTGAACGCGAGCGCATCGCCGTCGGGATCCGAGCCGGCCAGCACGACGTTCACCGGCACACCGCTTACCGTCGAAACCGCGCCGGGTTGCGCCGTCGGCGGCAGATTGCCACGGAGGACGTCAATCGTGACGGTTGCCGACGCCGTGCCACCTGCGGGATCCGTGACCTGCCAGGTGAAGCTGTCCGGGCCCGTGTAGCCGGTGGCCGGCGTATAGTTAACCTCGCCGGTCAGATTGGGCACTGGCCCGCTCAATGTGCCGTGCGATGGACCGGTGAGGACCACGCAATTGAGCACATCGCCGTCCGGGTCACTGCTGTTCAGCGTGATGGTCTGCGTCGTGTTGCGGAAAACTGTCACCGTCTGGGGGTTGGCGACAGGAGGATCGTTGGCCGGCGTGACACGCAGGCGGACAGTCGCGACATTGCCGATGCGCCGGCCGTCGAATGCGCGGAACGTGAAGTGGTCCACGCCGTTGAAGTTCGGGTTGGGAATGTATTGCACGGACATTTTCTCCCCCGGCAGCTTGGTCAGCGTGCCGTTGGTCGGGCCGTTGACAATGAGGCAATCAACGGCCAGCGGGTCAGAATCCCACGCCGTGGCCTGCACCTTGAACAGCCCGCCGACGTCCTCCACCACGGTTGCGGAACGGTCCAGAGCAATCGGCGGATCGAGAACCTGGTTTACGGTGACGAAGACCGTGGCGAAATGTGGGCCAAAAGCGTCCGAGTAACCGCAGTCAAAAAAATCCAGCCCGGTGCGTTCCGGCCCGGAAACGTAGGTAAAATTGGGTGAAGCGCCCCAAATCGTGCCGAAGGGAACATTGGCGATGAAGAACGTGAGCGGCGGTGGACTCATGGCGGTGAGCGTGAAGTCGACCGGCGTGTCTTCATCGGTCACGAGCGAAGGAAAGGGGATGCTCAAATTCAACACGGCCGGCGGCGGCGGCGTAAAGGGCCGCGTGGTGAATTGCTCGGTGTAGGTGAACCCGGCGCCATTCGTGCCGGAGGACGTGATGCGGTAAAAGTAAGTCGTGTTCGGGGCGAGGTTCACAACGGAGAATTCGTGGCGCGACCCGAAAACCGGGTTGACGCCGACGAGTTGGAGACTGCTCAGACTTAGGCCGACCTCAAGGAGCGCATTGCCGCCACCCGCTCCCTGGAGAGTCCACGCGACGCTTACGCTTGTGTCGGATAAGGGCCGCGTTCTCGCACCGACGAGGCTGACGGCCGGCGTGGCAGCGTTTACCGTGAACTCCAGCGTTGCAGCGCATTCGCCGGAGGCTGTGCACGCGGCGATTTGGTAGTAGCACGGGAGCGAGCGAAAATCGGTGTCGCGATACCTTGGCACGGTCACCTGCGTGGCGACGGGCATCCAGCGGCGGTCCAGATCGGCGCGATAGACCCGGTAGTGGTCGGCGCCAGCCGAGGCATCCCAAGTGAGCAACACCTCAGCGGGCAGGACGATGACTCGCACGTTGGACGGGGCGGCGGGCGGGGCAGCGTGAAGCGCAAGGAGCGGGAACAACAGGAGGGTTAACGATAGAGACGAGAAACAACAGCGACTCATTTTCATAACTGACGGGAGGCGGAGAAGCGCCTCTTTCGCAATTAAGTACATCGGCAGCGGCAGGCGGTTTCTGAAATTCCCCGGTGTGACGATCCGTAATTCCCCGATACGACACCCGAACCATGGCAATCGTAACTGTTTGGGCTAACCTGAGTTGTGAGACTGCGTATGGTAGAGTCTCAAATCACCACCAGGCCTCGGCACCCGTCCCTGTTCGCGCAAGAGGCTCTCACACGTATCAGGGCGAGAACTCGGGCGAATAGTTCGTGTGGATGATGTAATTCTGCCTCGGGACAATCCCAACGGGATGCATCCTTGCAACCCTGGGCTGAGTGCCGGATCCCGTTGAGGACACATGAAGAGTCCGAACGCCGCCACGCCGAGCAGGACTCGGCTCAGCTCAACCGCATCGGCATCACAACGTAAAGGAACGGGCCGTTGATTTTCAGCACGCCGGGACTTAACTCATCGATGAGTTCCAGATAAACCTCGTCATCCGTCAACGCAACGAGCGGCTCGATCAGATACCCGGGGTTGAAGGCGATGGCCATTTCCTTGCCTTTGTAATTGATCGCCAGCGTCTCGCGGGCCTCGCCCACATCCGGGCTGTTTGCGGTGATCGCCAGATTGTTCTTTTCGAAGCTCATCTTCACCGACGTCTGCTTCTCGCTGGTCATGATTTCGGCCCGTTTCAGGGCATGCATCAATTCCTCGCGCGCGAACGGGACCCGTTCCTTGGTTTCGCCGGGGATGACTTGCCGGTAGTTCGGATAGTTGCCTTCGATGAGCTTGCTGGTCACAAGCGTGGCGCCGCCTTTTTCATCCTTCAGGGTGAAGGCAGCCCAGTTGTCGCTGAACTTTATTTCAACCTCTCCCTTGTCCTGAAGGAGCCGGGTCAGTTCGTTCACAGCTTTGGCTGGCACAATGAATTCGGCCTGGGAGCTCGCCGGAAGGTCGATTTCCTCGTCCACAAGCGCCAAGCGTCGTCCGTCGGTGGCAACCATCGTCAGCTTGTGCTCCTTCAAGGAGAAGAAGATCCCGTTGAGCACGTACCGGCTCTCATCCGTCGAAATGGCAAAAGCCGTTTTCTTCAACATCCCGCGGATTTTTTCCTGCGGCAGCGCCACTTTCTTTTCCTCCTTGAACGAGGGCTTCGGCGGAAATTCCTCGGCGGCGAGGCCGCGAACCTTAAAAAAGCTGGAGCCGGAGCGAATGGAACAGACGCTTTTGTCGTCCACCTCCATGTCCAGCTCGCTGCTGGCCAGCTCCCGGGCGATGCCGACCAGCTTCTTCACCGGTACCGTCGTGCTGCCGGGTTTCTTGACCGTGGCTTCCACTGAACAGGTGATGGTCACATCCAGGTCGGTGGCCGTCAGTTCCAGCCGGTTGGCCTCGGCCTTGAGCAGCACGTTGGACAGGATGGGCAGTGTGGTGCGCGTGCTGACGATGTTCTGCACGGACTGCAGGCCAGCGAGCAACTGGTCTTTGGCGATGGTCAAATTCATTGCGGCCTTACTGATGTGTTTGGATCTGATCCAATTCAACAGTATTAAGGGGTGTGAATAAGGCAAAGAACATGGGGTGTCAAGGTCGGGACAAGAGGTTACGTGAAAACCGTGCTGTGAACAAGTTGAGTCCGTCCTGCTGGAGCCGCGCGCAAGTGGAAGATGTTCGGAGTCTTCACGTCTTTTTCACAGGACATACAGGTGGTTTTCACGCCGACCAGTGCGCAGTCTCTCTCAGTCGATTTTCGGACTAAAGGGACAAGGCCGTCCCACCAATGGGACGGCCTTGTCTTGTAGATTGGTACTTCGGAGCGACTCAGTAGTCCATGCCGCCGGGCCCGTGGCCGGCTGGCGGGGCGGGCTTTTCCTTCTCCGGCGCCTCGCTGATCAGGCACTCCGTGGTGAGAAGCAGACCCGCAATGGAGCCGGCGTTTTGGAGAGCGGTGCGCGTGACCTTCTTGGGGTCAACCACACCGGCCTTGACGAGGTCTTCGTATTCGCCAGTGGCGACGTTGAAGCCTTCGTTGCCCTTGCGCTTCTTGACTTCCTGGACCACGACCGAGCCTTCATAACCGCCGTTGATGGCCAGCCACTTGGTCGGATAATCGATGGCGCGCTTGATGATTTCGACGCCGATGCGCTCGTCGTCATTGGCGCCTTTGACCGCCTCGATGGCTGCCGTGCAACGCAGCAGAGCGACCCCGCCGCCCGGGACGATGCCTTCCTCGACAGCAGCCCGGGTAGCATGAAGGGCGTCTTCGACGCGGGCTTTCTTCTCCTTCATCTCGGTCTCAGTCGCCGCGCCGACGTTGATGACGGCCACGCCGCCCGCCAGCTTCGCAAGACGTTCCTGGAGCTTCTCGCGGTCGTAGTCGCTGGTGGTCTCCTCGATTTGGCGCCGAATCTGGCTGACGCGGCCCTGGATCTCAGAGCTCTTGCCGTAGCCCTCGACGATGGTCGTGTTTTCCTTCTCGATGACGATGCTCTTGGCACGGCCGAGGTCGGTGAGTTCGAGTGACTCCAGCTTGATGCCCAGATCCTCGCTGACGAATTTGCCACCGGTCAGGATGGCGATGTCTTCGCACATGGCCTTGCGGCGATCGCCGAAGCCCGGGGCCTTCACGGCGCAGGCATTGATGGTGCCACGGAGCTTGTTCACGACGAGTGTCGCCAGGGCTTCGCCCTCGACTTCCTCGGCGATAATCAGCAAGGGCTTGCCGGTGCGGGCAACCTTTTCAAGGATCGGGAGGAGATCCTTGAGGCTGGTGATCTTCTTCTCGAAGTTCAGGACGTAGGCGTCCTCCATCTTGCACTCCATCGTCTCGGCATTCGTGACGAAGTAAGGCGAGAGATAACCTTTGTCGAACTGCATCCCCTCGACGACTTCGAGCGTGGTCTCGATGGATTTGGCTTCCTCGACGGTGATGGTGCCGTCCTTGCCCACTTTGTCCATCGCGTCGGCGATAATCTCGCCAATCGTGTTGTCCCAGTTGGCCGAAACGGTCGCCACCTGCTTGATTTCTTCCTTGTCCTTGACCTTCTTGGCGATCTTGTCGAGCTGGCTCACAGCCGCCTCAACGGCCTTCTGGATGCCGCGCTGGATGCCAATGGGATTCGCGCCGGAGGTGACGTGCTTGAGGCCTTCGCGGAAGATGGCCTCGGCCAGCAACGTGGCGGTGGTCGTCCCGTCGCCGGCGGCATCGCTGGTCTTGGAAGCGACCTCGCGGACCATCTGGGCGCCCATGTTTTCGTAGGGATCGGCCAGTTCGATTTCCTTCGCGACGGTCACTCCGTCCTTGGTCACAGTTGGGGAACCGTATTTTTTGTCGAGCACCACGTTTCGGCCTTTGGGGCCGAGGGTCGCGGTGACGGCTTTGGAAAGTTGGGTAACGCCCCTGAGCAGGGCCTGACGAGCGGACTCGTCGAAGATCAGTTGTTTGGCTGCCATAATTCAGTTACTTGGTTTCAGAGGTGAAGGTTATTTGTTTGAAGGGATGGGTCAGTCGATGACGGCCAGGATATCGTCCGTGTTAAGGATCTTGTATTCCTTGCCGTCGAGTTTGATTTCGGTGCCGCCGTATTTGGAGACGAGCACGCGGTCGCCCTTTTTGACTTCGAAGGGAACCTTGTTGCCCTTGTCGTCGATCTTGCCGGTGCCAAGGGCAACGATGATGCCTTCCTGCGGCTTTTCCTTGGCCGTATCCGGGATGATGATACCGCCTTTCTTGATTTCTTTTTCCTCGGCGGGTTCGACCAGGACTCGGTCGCCAAGGGGTTTCAGGTTTATGCTAGCCATAATGCGTGTTTGTTTTCGGTTTGGTTTGTTTCGGTTTTCGGTTCGAATCAACTCCCGCCGCACAACACGGCGGGAAAAATAGCCTGATTTTATCAGGGAATTGAAGGGTCCATCGCGCGCTGACGCTTGGCGCGCTTCACTTCTTCTTCTCGTCCACGACTTCGGCGTCGATGATGGGGCCTTCGTCCTTGCCTGCGGAATCGCCGCCGCCAGAAGAGGCGGACGCCGTCGAGCCGCCGCCGGACTTGGCGGACTGTGCTTTTTCCTGGGCGGCCTTGTAGAGAATTTCCGAGAATTTCTGCCAGGCCTCGTTCAACTTTTCCGAGGCGCTCTTGATGGCGGCGATGTCATTGCCTTTCAAGGTTTCCTTCACCGCGGCCACGGCGCTCTCAATCTTGGCTTTGTCGTCGCCGGAAATCTTGTCCGCGTTGTCACGCAACATCTTCTCCGTGCGATAGATCTGGTTGTCCGCCTGGTTGCGGGTCTCCACCTCCTCGCGGTGTTGCTTATCTTCGTCGGCGTGGGCTTCGGCGTCTTTGCGCATGCGCTCCACTTCATCCTTGGAGAGGCCGCTCGAAGCCGAGATGGTGATCTTCTGCTCCTTGCCCGTCCCGAGGTCCTTGGCCGACACGTTCAAAATGCCGTTCGCGTCGATGTCGAAGGTCACTTCGATCTGCGGCACGCCGCGCGGGGCCGGGGGGATGTCACTCAAATTGAACTTCCCGATCGTCTTGTTGTCGCGGGAGAACTGGCGTTCGCCTTGCAGGACATGAATCTCCACGCCCGGCTGGCTGTCGCTGGCGGTCGAAAAGATTTCCGATTTGCGCGTGGGGATGGTCGTGTTGCGCTCGATAAGTTTCGTGAAGACGCCGCCCAGCGTCTCGATGCCCAGGCTCAACGGCGTCACGTCCAGCAGCAGCACATCCTTCACCTCGCCCTTGAGCACGCCGCCCTGGATGCCCGCGCCGATGGCCACGACTTCGTCCGGGTTCACCCCTTGGTGCGGGGGCTTGTTCACGAGCGAACGCGCCGTCTCCACCACACGCGGCATGCGGGTCATGCCGCCCACGAGCACGAGCTCATCGATTTGATCCGCCGCAATGCCCGCGTCCTTCAGGCAATTCTTCACCGGCGTGATCGTGCGCTCGAACAAATCATCGCAAATCTGTTCCATCTTCGCCCGCGTCAGCTTGAGCGAAATGTGCTTTGGCCCCGAAGCATCGGCCGTGATGAACGGCAGGTTGATTTCGTATTCCTGCGACGAACTCAGCGCGATCTTCGCTTTCTCCGCTTCCTCCTTGATGCGCTGCATCGCGTCGGGCTGCTTGCGCAAATCCATTCCCTGGTCGCGTTTGAAATTATCCAACACCCAATCCATCAGCTTGTTGTCCCAATCATCGCCGCCCAGGTGCGTGTCGCCGTTGGTCGCCTTCACCTCGAAGACGCCATCGCCGATCTCCAATACCGAAATGTCGAACGTGCCGCCGCCCAGGTCGTACACCGCGATCTTCTCGTCCTTCTTCTTGTCCAACCCATACGCCAGCGAAGCCGCCGTCGGCTCGTTAATGATGCGAAGCACCTCCAGCCCGGCGATCTTGCCCGCGTCCTTCGTCGCCTGCCGCTGCGAATCGTTGAAATAGGCGGGCACCGTAATGACCGCCTGCGAAATCTTTTCCCCCAGGCGCACCTCGGCGTCCGCCTTGAGCTTGGCCAGAATCATCGCCGAAATCTCCGGCGGGCTGAACGCCTTGCCCTTCCCCTCCACTTCCACCTCGATGTGCGCGTCGCCATTGCTGGCGCGAACCACCTTGTAGGGCACCCGCTTTATCTCCTCCTGCACTTCTTCGAATTTGCGGCCCATGAAGCGCTTGATTGAATAGACCGTGTTGCGCGCGTTGGTGACGGCCTGCCGCTTGGCGGCCTCGCCCACGAGCCGCTCGCCGGTCCTGGTGAAGGCCACCACCGAGGGCGTGGTCCGTTTGCCCTCGGAATTCTCCAACACCAGTGGCTCGCCCCCCTCCATGACCGCCATGCAGGAATTGGTTGTGCCTAAGTCAATGCCGAGTACTTTAGCCATAGAAAGCTCTGAAGTTCGTTCAATGGCTTCAAGCAGCGACAATGCCAGGGTATTAACTATTCGTAACTATCTTGTATTAAGAATATTAAGCAATTAATAGCCCCGCTGGAGGAGGCGCCGATTGCGCCAAATTGCGCCAAAATGGCTCATTGGTGGGTCAATGTGGCACAGGCCATACTCCTCCGGCCTTGATGTGGTCGGACTGGGTTTGACTGGGCTTGATTGGCCGTGGAGGAACCACGGCTCATGCCGCGAAGGCTGCGTTTGCCTCAACATGCGAAGGCCAAGACAACCCTGGCGAATGCCCAGCCAGAAGCCTGTAAGCCTGACAAGGTTTGACTGGGCTGGACTGGGCTGAGGGCGGGGCTTGGCCGTCCCCTCCTCCAACAACGTAGTGCAGCCGTCTCGGCTGCCAGTTCCGGCAGCGGCTTGCTGCCCGAGCCCGCGGCCCGACAAGTCGACGGAGAGTCCCGCGCCGGGACGGTGAGGGAACTCGCAGCGCCTGCCCCACGAGCCGCGCGTCCAAATGCTGTTCGTACATGAGAGCCTCCATAGCAGAACGAGCGCGGAAGTGTTAGCGCCAAACGAGCGAAACGAGCGAAACGAGCCAGAAACTTCCGTCCCGGGGACTTTTTACAGGAGGTCAGCCGTGTTATCCGTCCGTCCGAACCGAGGCCTGTTCAAATTCCGACTTCGGACATGTGGTGGTGGGGCGAGCGTCCACGCGAGCCGTCCCGTTGCAGTTCAGAGGACGCGGATTTAACGGATGACGCGAATTGCGCGAATTGCCGCGAATGGGAGTTTGAGATTCCCAATTCGCGTCCATTCGTGAAATTCGTGTCAGCTTTGTTCCTACATGGAACACAAAGAAGGCCGCCTTGCTCTCCGTTCCTTGCGGTTGTGATCGCGCGGATTTCTTAACAGGAGCAAACGGAGGCAACGGAGACGCCTCGCGTTCTCTGTTAACTCTGTTCGCTCCTGTTCAATTTGCGGGCAGAGCGATGAAAGCCCCATGGGGGTTTTCGGCCAAACGGTGAAGTGCTTCCGGCGCGGGCAGGGGCGAGAGGCGGGCGGGCTACGGACTGTTGTAGTCCCGCAAGGCCAACGAACTGTCGTTTAAATCGGTTTGCGCGGCGCCCATTGCATTCCCAAGCGGATCATTGCGAACTCCATTTTGCCCGTTCGCCCGAGCATAAGGAGCCCAATTTACGTAATTGCTCATATAAACGAGCATGCTGCTGTAAACGTTAGTCGGTCTGGCGTCTGGACTCGAGGAAGTCGGATAACCGGCGGCATACGGGTTCTGAGCGGCTGCCAGGAAAGCATCGGCCGCCAGTTGCATATCCGCCGGACCAGGACGATTAATAATTCGGTTCGAGAATTCGCCCCCTTGCTGCCAGGTGCAATTGGCAAATGTGAATGACTTGGAACGGTGGAGGATTTCACCGTACCTGGGGGTTGGGTCTGCGCAGTTGTAGAGCTCCAGCAGAGAGCTGTCGATGAAGTAGGCTGTATAGGACTGGCTAGGGGTGGCGTTCGGGGTGCCGCTTTCAATGGCATAGCGGGCGCCAGATGGGTCGGAATTCAAGGTGAGTTCCACGAACAAATCCGCGAGATGAATGCGCTGAATCTTGACGTCCTCGGCTTTTCCGCCCCATGACCAATTGGGGGGCATCGTATCTTCCGGCGTATTCCAAATATTCGTGAACGAATAGGCGCCTGTTGACGGTGCCACGCCATTGGCGACCTGCACGGGCAAAGCCACTGAAATGCTCGAGACGATCATCAGACGGGGGCTGGCCGGCCGATTCGTCGAGCCGAACCGATCCTGCGTGTATGCAGGCGGCCCTGGGCTCACGCCTTGTTTGTAGAGAAGAAAGCCCGGGTCGATGAGAAAGCGGCGTTCCACGCCACGCTCGTTCAGGAGAACCTGGCGGGCTGTCAGACCCAACTCCGTGGCGAGCACGTTCGTCCATGTGGTGTGGCCCGCGATGGCTTTCGTTTTCACCACGCGCTGGCGGAATCCCTCTGCAAAAGCCTTCAATTGCTTCGCCTCGTTCTCTCCAACGATTCGATCCATTTGCCTGATAAACACAGCAACTAGGGCATAAGCCAGGATGGCAATGATCGCCAGGACTCCGATCATTTCGATCAAAGTAAAGCCGTGGTGGGGCGCGCCGCTCCGCGCGCGCCGTCGCACGGACTGGGAAAGCGCGGGCTTTTCCTTAAAATCGGAGCCTTCCGCGCGCGCGGAGCGACGCTCTCTACCAATTATGAGATGGCTTCTCTCTCCCGGCAAAGGCAAAGCATTGCACTTCGTTTTCATGTTCTAGACTCAGTTAGGTAAGTGTCGCTCTCATCACTTGATCAGGTCGTTGCTAACCTGATTGAGTTGGACCTGGCTGGCATTGAGAACCTTAAAGTATGGGTACGACGGGCCTGAACTGAGGCCGCCTCCTTGCCAATTGGTGATGCCGTGAGCCGGATCCGGATCCCCGTTGGACCAGATGATGTAGTTGACCATGTAATTGTAAAAGGACTCAATAGTGCCTTGTGGTGTCGCACCATTTGCAGGGTCCGGCGGCAGCCCTGCATTCAAGAATGCACTGACGAGATCGCCATACGGTCCAATGCTTGGATCGAGTTGAGGCGCCGACAGATCGCGTGACCAGCGTCCACGCTGGTAAATGAAGCCGTCGTCCTCGCCGAGAATTACGCGCAGCTGCAACCAGGAGGAGTTCGTCATGTAGAGATTGACGGCGGTCCCATCCAGGACATAGACCGTCACGTTGCTACTATTGCCCGGCACAAACGAGGCTGCATTGGCGTCGAATGAGTACCATCCATTTGCAGAATCGATGTTGAGCAGGCGGACCTTATGGAACAGGCTTCCCAAATCCAAACGTTTGACGTGGACGTCGTCATTATCGGTGGAGTTCCAGAGTGAATTGAAACTTCCGGATCCAGCACTTAAGGTGGACGCAACCAGCGCCCTGGCGTTTGTTTGAAAGGTAACCGTTCCCGCTCCGGTCTGCGTGTACCCTGAGCTTGCCAGGCTAGGGGGATCCATCAGGAACACCCGCTGGGTGGCGCGAGCCGTCGTGGTAATTCGGCTGGCTGGCATCGCGATTTCCTTTGCAACATTTGTCGCCCAGTCATTGCCGTTGGTGCTGGGAATTCGCTTGTTGCGAAGGCATGACTGCACGAATGCCTCGCCTATAGTGTCGAGTTCGGCAATCTCTCGGTTGACGTACGCCCGGTCCACTCGCCGGATAATGCTGCCCATCACGGCGACAGCGAGGATGGCGATAATGGCAAGAACTCCGATGAGTTCGATCAACGTAACACCCGCAGTAAGGCGCGGAACCCTCGCTCTCCGTGCCGGCCCATTGTAACCTTGTAACCCTTTCACTTTTTAACCCTTTCGCCTTTCACCTTTTCACCTCTTAACTTTTCAACCATACGATTACCTAATGTGGTCCATCAACGACAGAATGGGCAGGAAAATCGCCAGCGCAACGGCGCCGACCGTGAAAACCAGAAACACGATCAAAGCCGGCTCCAGGATGGTGAATATCTTTTTCAGCCGGCGCGGGATGACCTGGTTGTAGTAGTCGGAGACGTTCTGGAGCGCGGCGTCGAGGTTGCCGGTGTTTTCGCCCATGATGACCATGCGCAACAGCATGGCCGGAAAGACCGGCTGGCGGCGGATGGCCTCGCTGATGGTGGAGCCCGCTTTCACGCTCTCTTCTATCTGGCCCACGGCGTCCTCGACTACCACGTTGCCGACCAGGCCACGGCAGAGGTTGAGGGATTGGAGAATCGGGAGGCCTGAACGGTACAGGATGGCGAGGTTCTGCGCAAAGCGCGACACGGCCAGCATCAGGTTCAACTCGCCGAGAATGGGCAGCTTGAGCTTCACGCGGTCCGTCACGCGCGCGAATTGTTTCGACACGCGCCGTCCGATTTGGACACCCAGGGTCAGGAACACCATCACCGGCAGCCACATCCACCAGGTCTTCAGAATCAAATCGCTCACGCCAAAGATGATGACGGTGATCATCGGCAGCGGCACCTTCACCGAGGCCAGCAGCGCGGAGAACTTTGGAATGATATTGGTGAACAGGAACAGCACGAAGCCGGACACGACCGTGAGGACAATCAACGGGTAAAGGCTGGCTTGGCGCACGTCGCCAATCATTTGCTCGACCCACTCCAGGTGGGCCTTCATGTCCCGGAACGTCTCCGGCAAATTGCTGCTCTGTTCGCCGGCCCGGACGACGGCGATGAAGTGCGGCGTGAAGACCCGGGGGTACTTTTCCAGCGCCTCCCAGAACAGCAGCCCTCCTTCCAGATGCTTGCGCACGCCGGCGATCACTTCGGCGAAGGCGACATTTTCGCACTCCATGCCCGCCACTTCAAGGGCCTGCACCAGAGGCACGCCGACCTTGGTCTGAAACGCCATCAGGGTGCAGAAATCGATCACTTCGCGCCGGCGGACCCCGCCCCACCACGAGAGCCAGCCACGCTGGGACTTGGCGGCCTTGTCCACCATGGGCGCCTGGCGATCCGTCGAAGCCTCGAGCAGCCAGCAGCCGATGTCCTTGAGCTTGGACTCGAGCGCCGGCTCGTCCGGGGCAATCATCGTGCCGGTGACGTTGTTGCCGGTCGTGTCGATGGCCTGGTAGCGGAAGAGGGGCATGGGGGTGTTAAATCGTTGAACTTGGAAACCGCAGATGAACGCAGATGAACGCAGATGGAGCTCCAAGTCGAAGACGCCTCGCACGATGGGTGAAACGTCGACACAGCCCGTGTGTCAGATCTGATTTATCTGCGTTCATCTGCGGTTTAGAATATTGACGATTCAGCGCGCCGTCAGCTTCGTGACTCGCAACAATTCCTCAATCGTCGTCATCCCGCGCACTGCCTTGCACAGGCCGTCCTCGAGCATGGTGCGCATGCCGGCTTCGGTGGCCAGGCGCAGATACTCGGGGGAGCCGGCGCGTTTGACGATGGGGTCGTGGAACCGTTCGTCCAGGACCATCAGTTCGAAGATGCCCTGGCGGCCCTTGAACCCGGTTTTCTTGCACTCCGGACAACCCACGCCCCGCCACAACTTTACGGGCAGGTTCTCCGGCGGGGTCACCTTGAGTTGCTCGAAGATCAACTCGGGATTCTTGACCTCTTCCTTGCATTTGTCGCAGACCATGCGTACCAGGCGTTGGGCCAGGATACCCAAAAGGCTGGCCGGAAGCAGGTAAGGCTCGACTCCCATGTCCACCAGCCTCGGGATGGCTCCGGCGGCGTCGTTGGTGTGCAAAGTCGAGAAGACCATGTGGCCCGTGAGCGCGGCGCGCACCATCAACTGGGCCGTCTCCGTATCGCGCGTCTCGCCCACGAGGATGATGTCCGGATCCTGCCGCAACAGCGCACGCAGACCCGTGCTGAAGGTCAGGCCAATGTCTTCCTTCACCTGCGTCTGGCGGATGAGCCGCATGCGGTATTCGATCGGATCCTCGAGTGTGAACGTGCTCACGTCCCCCGTGCTCGCCTCGCCCAGGACCGCATAGAGCGTGGTGGTCTTTCCGCTGCCGGTCGGGCCGGTCACGAGGATGACGCCGTAGGGCTTGCTGATGAGGTCGCGAAATTGCGTGAGCACGTCCGGCTCGAAGCCGAGCTTGTCCAGGTTCCCGATCTGCGCGGACGGATCGAGTATCCGCAGCACGACGTTTTCGCCGTAGGCGGTCGGCAGGCTGGAGACGCGCAGGTTGACCTCGCGCCGGCCCACCAGCACGCTGGCCCGGCCGTCCTGCGGAATGCGCGTTTCCGCCACGTCCAGCTCGGCCAGGATTTTCAGCCGGGTGGTCACGGCGCTTTGCATCGCTTTGGGAATGAGCAATTCGGGGTAGAGGATGCCATCGACGCGCGTGCGGATGCGCATCATGTTATCCTCCGGCTCGAAGTGGATGTCGCTGGCGCCGCCGTGGACCGCCCGGGTGATGATCTGGCTCACCAGCTTGATGACGGGCACGTCTTCATCCGCCACGCCGGCCTGGTTGGCGGCATGTTCGAGATCCACCGCCGCCTCTTTGGCTTTCTCGTCGAGGATTTTTTCGATCGACTGATCGATCGTATCGCCGGTCGAATGATACAACTCCAGGCAGTTGAGGATGTCCCGTTCCGGAGCGGCCACGATGTCAATGCTCAGGCCGGTGACTTGGCCCAGCGCATCGATGGCCACCACGTCGAACGGGTCGGCCAGCGCGACGGTGAGCGTTTTGTCGAGGCGGGAAATGGCCAGCGCCCGGTAGCGGCGCGCTACGGCCAGGGGAATGGAGCGGACCGCAGCCTGGTCCACCGCCACGCGGTTTAGATTGACGGTTTTGACGCCGGCTTCGTGGGCGAGGAATTCCGCCAGCTTCTCGGGGTCGATGAGCCCGAGTTGCATGAGAATCTGATTGAAAGGAGCAGGCTTGCGCTTCTGCTCGCGCAGCGCCAGGTCCAACTGGGCCTGGGTCAACAAGCCCGCCGCAACGAGCCGCGCGCCCACGGAGAGATAATGAGCCGTGTTGCCGCTGGAGGAGGGTGGCGTGGCGGTCATGGCTAGATATGGAGTGCGCCGGCAGAGCGTAGCGGCGACGGCGCTTTGGCTGAGGTGCGCTGGGACTCAGGGCTGGAGCGGTGGCGTGGGCAAGCGGAGTCGCGCTTGGCTTGCTTCCGCGCTCCAGAGAATCCTATACTTTGGCCATGCCCCGAGAGCCTTCTGCCCCCTGGCCTCATGCGCCGTTGCATCGGCTGGGCACGAGTGGCACGTACTTTGTCACTACAGGAACCTACCTGAAACAACACCACTTTGGCCGTGCCGAGCGGCTGCGTGTGTTGCAACGGGGTTTGCTGACGGTGTGCCGTGACTTTGGTTGGCGCCTCGAAGCATGGGCGGTGTTCTCCAATCATTATCACTTCGTGGCTCATTCGCCGGAATCGGAGGAAGGCGCGCACAGCATGAGCGCCATGCTTGGCCAGCTTCACGAAAAGCTTGCCAAATGGATCAACAAGTTGGACTGCAAGCCAGGCCGAAAAGTCTGGCACAACTTCCGCGAGACGCGGCTTACGTACGAGAAATCCTATCTGGCCCGGCTTAAGTATACCCACCATAACGCGGTGCATCACGGGCTGGTGTTGGTAGCCAGCCAGTATCCGTGGTGCAGTGCAGCGTGGTTCGAACGCGCGGCCACACCAGCTCAGGTGAAATCGATCTACAGCTTCAAGACGGACGCGCTGAACGTTTATGACGAATACGCGCCGGCCCCAGATTGGTGACGGGGAGCGCCGGGCGCAGCGGCGACGGTGTTTTGGCTGCGGTGCGCGCTGGGAGCCAGGGCTGGAGCGCTGGTGCGGGTAAGCCAAAGCGGAGTCGCGCATCGCTTTGCCTCCGCACTCCATAGAGGCGAGCGATGGGCTCTGCGACGGAGGCAGAGCGCCGACAGCGGGCTGACCTGCGGTCATAACGGGAGAAGGACTAGCGGCCGGCTCGAGTCGAGCCGGCCGCCGAAGTCCAGTAAGTCCTCCGCGCCGGGCAGGACTAAGGGCGCGGGGTGGTCAGCTTAGCGGTGGGTGACGTAGATGTGGACGGTAGTCGAGGCACCCGTTGCGTACTTGACCCGGCCCCTGAGGTCAGAAGTCCCAATAGCTGTGCCGAGTGTCGTCCCGTCGAGCCGGTCATTCAGATCTTTCGCGTCGTTCTCTGTTACGCCGGTGATTATTGCCTCGACGACCACTCCGCCGACAGCATCGTTCACTGTCCCCGTCCCATCGAGGTCGTAAGCGGAGTTGACACCGTCCGGGGCAGTGGCCGCAGGCAGCGCGTTAGTCACCGCAACATGGCTGTTGGTGTCGCCAATTTTGACTTGGAATTTCTTGTCCAGGAATCCCTCCGACAGCAGCATGCCGTCAAAGTTGCCGGCGACGGGATCAGTAGTCGCGAACAAGACGCCATTGCTCGACAACAGCGAACCGTGTTTCGCGTAGTGATCCATCACGGCGGTCTTCACGGTGTTGTAGCTGACCGCCGCATTGTTCACGCGCGCGTTGTTGATGGCCTCGAAAATCTTCGGGATGAGGAGGGCCGCGAGAATCGCGATCACCGCCAATACACCGATCATTTCAATGAGCGTAAACGCTCGTTTCGCCTGCACTTCGTTTCTTTTCTGGGTCTTCATTGTTTGTTTCTTTTTTGTTTGTTTATTGGACTTTGAGCCTTGCTCGTTTCCGCCCTGTGGAAATGCCTTCCGTGGCGAGCGCCCCATCCTGGAACCGTTGCATTACATCAAAATCAGGCCCGCCTGTCAATACTCTCATGGCAGTACGTGACCCGTTTCGCGACTAGGTGTTTCTACTATCCCCACCCGGGGCGAATCCCTAAGGGATGCCGTAATAAGCCCGCAATCCCTTTGGACTGCATCCATTCAAATCCTTGCGCGCCGCGAGGAATCTCCGGCGCCGAGGTAGCGCAGATTTCCAATCTGCCGTATCGCGGGTTTGCAACCCGCCTTGCGAGCGACGCGGCCGGCCCGCAGGAGAATCCCAGAGGCCTGCCGATTACAAATCGGCGATACAGCAGAGTGCAACTCTGCGCCAGAAATTGTAGCGGCGGTCTATGACCGCCGAATTCCCAGAAATCCAGGAGCGCGGCGTTTGCAGAGACGGGGCTACGAGCCGGCGGCGCTCACAGAGCGCCGCTACAGGGCTCGAGGCGGCGGCGCTCACAGAGTGCCGCTACAGGGCTACGAGCCGGAATCCCTTCGGGATTCAACGGGCGATCCCTGAACAAACACTCGCCCGGGAGCGTCGAGAAGCTCATCATACAGATGATGGCTGTTGCTTGTACATCTCGTTGCGCGGGCGGGGCGCTCGCGGTTCTCGCCGCCATTGCGGTGCCGTTCGCGCCGGCGGGCGCCGCCTCGCCGAAGGCCGAACCGGTGGGGCTGGAGTTTTTCGAGAAGAACATCCGCCCGGTGCTGGTCGAGCATTGCTATAAATGTCACAGCGCCCAGGCCGAGAAGCTCAAGGGCGGCTTGCTCCTCGATACGCGCGACGGGATCCTCAAGGGCGGCGACACCGGCCCCGCCATCCTCCCCGGCGACCCGGACAAAAGCCTTCTCGTCAAAGCCGTCCGCTATGCCGATGCCGACCTCCAAATGCCCCCGGCCAAGGCCGGCGGGAAGCTTTTGGACGAACAGATTCGCCACCTCGAAGCCTGGGTGAAGATGGGCGCGCCCGATCCGCGTTCCGCGGAAGCGCAAAGTTCAAAGCTCAAAGTTCCAAGTGGCGAGCATTGGGCTTTCAAGCCCGTCCGGCGGCCGCCGCTTCCTTCGGTCAATGGCGCAAAGCTCGTCCAGACGCCGGTGGACAACTTCGTGCTGGCGAAGCTCGAGGCGAAAGGGCTGACGCTTTCGCCCCGCGCGGACAAGCGGACGTTGCTGCGGCGGGCCAGCTACGACTTGACCGGCCTGCCGCCCACGCTGGAGGAGGTGCGCGCGTTCGAGAAGGACACGTCGCCGGACGCGTTCGCGAAGGTGGTCGACCTCCTGCTGGCTTCGCCCCGATACGGCGAGCGCTGGGGCCGTTACTGGCTGGACGTGGCGCGTTACGCGGACACGAAGGGCTACGTCTTCGAGGAGGAACGGAAGTACCCTTATTCCTACACTTACCGGGATTGGGTCGTCCGCGCCTTCAATGAAGACCTGCCGTACGACCAGTTCCTCGTCCAGCAGCTGGCCGCGGACCTGTTGCCGCTGGGGGAGGACAAACGGCCGCTGGCGGCGCTGGGCTTCCTGACGCTGGGCCGGCGCTTCCTGAATAATCCCCACGACATCATCGACGACCGCATCGACGTGGTTTGTCGGGGCACGATGGGGTTGACGGTGACTTGCGCGCGCTGTCACGACCACAAGTTCGATCCGATTTCGATGAAGGATTACTACGGGCTTTATGGCGTGTTCGCCTCGAGCCACGAGCCGAAGGACCTGCCGTTGCTGGGCAAGGCTTCGATGCCGCCTCAATACGACGAATACGTCGCCGAGCGCAAGAAGCGCCAGGCTGAGCTGGAGGAATTCGTCGAGACGAAGGAAGAGGAAGTGCGGACGAAGTTGCGCGGGCAGGTGGGCGATTACCTGCTGGTCGTTCACGACGCCGCGCAGGCCGACGACGAGAAGCGGGAAGGCCTCG